>Ga0335081_10005269_pt1 | contig 20461 bp, 18 predicted proteins | sample Lox_Sample_35_FD_206713 | JGI IMG/M metagenome (GOLD analysis project Ga0335081, IMG submission 206713) | Soil microbial communities from Loxahatchee National Wildlife Refuge, Florida, United States - Lox_Sample_3.5 | ecosystem: Environmental > Terrestrial > Soil > Wetlands | place: USA... | reverse complement strand
CTCCGCTCACGGTCGTGCTGCTGCACGGCTTCGGCGCGCCCGGCGACGACCTGGTCTCGCTCGCCGGCGTGCTGCCGCGCAGCGCGCGCTACGTGTTCCCGGCCGCGCCGCTCGAGCTCGACGGCATGTTCGGCGGCCGGGCCCCCGTGGCACCGGACCAGGCGCGCGCCGGTGGGGCGCGGGCCTGGTGGCTGCTCGATCTCGCCAGGCTCGAGGCCGAGCTCCGCGCCGGCATCCCGCGCGATCGCTCGGACGAGATCCCGGCCGGCCTGCCCGCCGCGCGCGAGCACGTGACGCGCCTGCTCGACCAGCTCGGCCCGCGGCTCGGCGGCGGCGGCAAGCTCGTGCTCGGCGGGTTCTCGCAGGGCGCGATGCTCGCGATCGACGTCGCGCTGCACCGCGAGCCGTTGCCCGACGCGATCGTCGCGATGTCGGGCACGCTGGTCGCCGAGGCCGAGTGGCAGCCTCGCATGGCGCGGCTGCGCGGCGTCCCGGTGTTCCAGTCGCACGGCCGTTACGACATGCTGCTGCCGTTCACCGTCGCCGAGACCCTGCGCGACCGCATGCGCGCCGCCGGCGCGACCGTCGACTGGCAGCCGTTCGTCGGCGGGCACGAGATCCCGCCGGGCGTGGTCGGCGCGCTCTCCGAGTTCCTGACTAGAAGTTCTGGGCGATGAGACTGCACACCGTCGGGTCGCCCGGGCAGCACGCGTCGTAGCCGGCGGCGCCGCCGAACTGATCGGTGTGGACGCACACCCGCGAGCCCTGCGACGGGTAGTAGTACGCCCAGAAGAAGCACATCTCGTCGTTGGCCGACTCGCCGAACTTCACCTCGGTCGTCCCCATCGTGTTGTCCCAGGTGCACGTGAAGTCGAAGCCGCCGCCGGTCGGTACGCTGAACGCGGGGTCGTGGCCCTCGGTCTCCGGCTCGCTCCACACGAACGGGTCCGGGTTGTAGACCGGCGTCATCGTCCCGGTCGGGCTCGGGGCGACGTTGACCTCCACGCCGGTGCCGAGGTGGTGCTCGTGGCCGGTGATCGCGAAGATGTTCGACTGGCTGAGGTCGAGGTACGACGGCACGGTGAAGAACTCGTGGACCGTGAGGGTCTGGCCCGGCTTGATGTCGATGTCCGGCGAGCCGGTGAACAGGATGCTCGCCTCGTTCTGGATGGTCGACGGATCCGCCGCGTAGAAGTCGACCGTGGCCTCGGCCTGCGACGCGTTGTCGGACGAGTTGATGTAGTGGAGCTCGAGCTTGATCATCTGGTTGGCGTCGAACGTGTACGCGACGCCGTCGGGCAGCGTGATCTCGTCGTCCTTCTTCTGCGTGATCACGATCGGCGCGATCATGCCGGAGGTGTTCAGCGCACCGGTGAACGGCTGGCAGTCCATCGGCGTGGTCTGCTCGGTCGTATCCATGTCGTCCTTGTAGACGATCATGTGATGCGAGGTCGGGCCGAGCATGTTGTGGAGCTGGTGGATCTTGAGCTGGCCGGCGTTGGGCAGGCGCAGCCAGATGCACTGGGTGTCCTCGACGCCTGGCGCGACGTCGATCGGTCCCCACGTCAGCTCGTACTTGTCACCGCTGAGTGGTGGGGCATCCATCGGAACGTTGCCATCGACGCCGCCGCCCGGGTTCTTCGCGGACTTTCCGCACGCGAATAGACACGCAATAGCCGCGAGCACGAGCCGGCGCATGGGACCTCCCTGGTGCGCGGAGAGTACCTAGCTCTGCCGGAGAGTAACAAGCACTGGATTCTGGCGACGGCTGTTCATAGCCGGGTGACCGTGTACCCGGCTTGCCGCAGCAGGTCGAGAACGCTGCGCTTGCCGATCAGGTGGAGCGCGCCGACCGCGAGGAACACCCCGCCGGCCGCGTGCGCTCGCTCGATCGCGGGCAGCCACGACGCGTTCCGGTCGTACAGCATCTCCTTCATCATCTGGTCGTATTCGGCCTCGCTGCGCCCGAGCTTGATCCACTCGGCGCGCTCGCGATCGTCGAGCGCGAGCATGCGCGCGTCGTCCCCGGCGAGGTAGGCCGCGAGCGCGTCCTGCTGCAGCTGCTGCGATGCGTCGAGGTCGTCGAGCATGGCCTCGAGCGCGCGCACGTCCATCCACTTCACGAGCAGCGCGGCCTGGGTGCTGGCCGGCTCGAGGTAGACGATCTGCTCGCGATGCTGCTGCGCGCGGCCGAGCAGCACGCCGTCCATCGGCTCGGTCTGCGGGAAGCCGCGCATCGAGAGCAGGGTCACCGGGATGGTCGGGCGAAAGTGATCGATTCGCGCGGCGACCGGCGGCGTGAGCGCGCGCTCGAGCTTGTGCCAGTAGCCGTCGCCGAGGTCGGCGTGCAAGCTGCCGCCGTCGTCGCGCTCCGCGAGCTCCTTGCGCAGCGCCGGATCCGCGAGATCGGTCTCCATCGCGAACGCGCGCGAGCGATCGAGCTTGTCCCACACCACGTCGGGAAGCCGCGCCTCGGGATCGACGCCGACGTGCATCGTGCCGAGCGCGTAGCTGGTGTGGCCGTCCTTCTCGATCGACCACAGCAGGGGATGAGGCAGTGGATCCGTCGCGTGTTGCGCGGGCGGCGCGGACCTGGACCGTGTCGGATCCGACGCTTGCTGGCAGCTCGCGGCAGCGACGAGCAACGCGGCGAGCGCGGTGGCACGGCGTAGGCCCATGCCGCACCCTTACCATGTGATCCGTAGGGGCGCTCACAGACCGCTGGATAGCGGGGACGCGATCATGCACACGATGGGGCGACTGCGCTTGGCGCTGGGGATCGTCGTGGCGACCGCGGGGGCGGCCTCCGCCGACACGCGGATCGCGATGGACGACCAGCTGACGATGGAGCAACGCTGGCCCGCCGTGCCGGCGGACCACGCGCTCTCGCTGGGCGATCAGATCACGGACCACCTGACCGACTACGGCAACCAGCTGTGCGCGCACATCGACCTGCTCAGCCACGACATGATCGGGTTGCACGTCGACGGCCGGGCCCAGCGCGCGCGGATCCGGCTCGGCGGCGGCAATCCACACTACCTCACGCTGCGGATCGACAGCGACTGGCTATTCAGCAACGGCCACGCGCGCGTCGACGCGCGCGTCGAGCTCGGGCTCGCCGGGCACCTCCTCGACATCAAGCTCCCGACGATGGAGGTGATCCCGGACTCGTACCACGGCGAGCAGCTGGTCGAGATCAACGTCCCGCTGCTCGAGCGCCGGTTCTAGCTCACAGCCAGCCGCCCTCGACGTAGACCCACGCGTCGCCGTGGAGCTCCCAGCGGCCGTCGTACCAGCGCTGGCCGGGGTGCTCGCGCTCCCAGTGGCCGGCGACCGGCGCGACCGCGAGCACCGCGCCCGCGAGCGACGCCGTCACGAGCCATCGAGAAATCCTGATATGCATGATCGTCTCCTGCGTTTCTCCGATCTGACGCCGTGTTGCGAATTGTTTCGACTCTTGTGCTCGCGCTCGCCGCGTGTCGCTCCGACGGCAGCGTGCCGCCGCGTCCGGACCTCGAGGCCGCGCTCGCGCGCGATCTCGCCGCGCGCTACGGCGACGTCGCGGCGGTGCACTGCGCGATCGTGCTCGGCGTGCCGCTGGCGTGCCGGCTCGCGCTCGCCGACGGCCGCGAGCTCGCGCTCGTGGTGCGCGATGGCGACGGCGCGTGGAGCTACGCGGTCGCGGGTACGGTGATCGATGCGCGGCAGATCGTCGCACGGGTCGAGCACGAGCTGCATCGCGTCGGGGTCGCGCAGCGCGCGCGCTGCGGGCCCGCGCTCCAGCAGGTGGCGCTGCCGGCGCGCCTGGTCTGCGCGCTGTCGGGCGGCGGCGCGGCGTATGTCGACGTCGGAAACGCGGGATCGATCGCGATCGAGCTCGCGATCGATCCGGCGGCGGCGGCCGTGCGGGGCGAGGCGATGACCCCGGCGCACGAGCAGGAGCTGATCGAGCGCTCGCGCGCGCTCGAGCACGCCCTGGACGACGGCGACGATCGCGGAGGCGATGGCGACGCGGCGCGGCCATAGTATGGTCGCCCGCATGATGCTCCGGTCGTGGCTTGTCGCGGCGCTCGTCGCGTGCTCGGCGCCTGCCGCCGCGCCGCCCGGGCTGGGACCGCGCACGATCTCGATCATCGGGACCAACGACCTGCACGGCGCGCTGATCCGGCTGCCGCTGCTCGCCGGCTACATCGCGAACGTCCGAGCGGCGCGCGCGCGCGACGGCGGCGTGCTGCTGGTCGACGCCGGCGACCTGTTCCAGGGCACGCTGGAGTCCAACCTCGCCGAGGGCGCGGACGTGATCCGGGCGTACAACGCGATGGGCTACAACGCCTCGGCGATCGGCAACCACGAGTTCGACTTCGGCCCGGTCGGGCCGGCCGTGACGGTCAAGGCGGCGGGCGAGGATCCGCGCGGCGCGCTCAAGGCGCGGATCGGCGAGGCGCACTTCCCGTTCCTCGTGACCAACATCGCCGACGACGCGACCGGCAAGGCGATCGACTGGCCGAACACCGCGCCGGGGACGATGGTCGAGATCGCCGGCGTGCGGATCGGCCTGATCGGCGCTTCGACCGAGCACACGCCGTCCACCACCATGCCGGCGAACTTCGCCGGGCTGCACATGCTGCCCACCGCGCGGATGATCGCCGGCGAGGCGATGGCGCTGCGCGGCGCCGGGGCCCAGGTCATCGTCGTGATCGCCCACCTCGGCAGCGAGTGCAAGGATCTCGACCATCCCGACGACGTGTCGACCTGCGATCAGTCCGAGGAGGTATTCCACGTGCTCGCCGAGGTTCCCAAGGGCCTGGTCGACGTGTTCGTCGCGGGCCACACCCACGCCGCGATCGCGCATCGCATCGATGGCGTCGCGGTGATCGAGTCGTACTCGTCGGGGCGCGCGTTCGGCCGGATCGACCTCGTCGTCGATCGCGGCAAGATCGTGTCGACCACGATCGACAAGCCGCAGCTGATCTGTCCGCTCGACGCATACCAGAACCCGATCCCGGTGGCCGACTGTCATCCCGCGCCGTACGAGGGCCGCCCGGTGGTCGCGGATGCCGCGATCCAGCACATCGTCGACGACTCGCTCGCGCGCGCGCGCGAGCGCAGCGACGAGAAGCTCGGCGTCACGCTCGCCGGGCCGATCACCAAGACCTACAAGACCGAGTCGCAGGAGGGCGATCTCGTCACCGACCTCATGCGCGAGGCGCGGCCCGAGGCCGACGTCGCGATGACCAACGGCGGCGGGCTGCGCGCCGATCTGCCGCCCGGCGAGCTGACCTACGGCGCGCTGTTCCAGGCGATGCCGTTCGACAACCGGTTCTCGCTGATCTCGCTCACCGGCGTGCAGCTGCGCGAGCTGGTCGCCGACAACCTGACCCGCGCGGGCAGCATCCTGTCGTGGTCGGGGCTGCAGGCGACGGCGCGCTGCGTGGCCGGCTCGATCGATCTCGACATCGCGATCAACGGCAAGCCGCTCGACGACGCGACGACCTACAAGGTCGTCACCAGCGACTTCCTCGCGTCGGGCGGCGACGGCTTGCTCGCCGACACCAAGCTCGCGCCCGATGCGGTCCAGCCGACCGACGTGATCATTCGCGAGGCGGTCGCCAACGTCCTGCGCGCGCGCAAGGGCACCACCGTCGACCCGGCGGCGTTCGCGACCAAGCGGCTGGTCTATCCCGGCGTGCGGCCGGTGAGCTGCCACGAGGGAGACGCGCCGTGACCGAGTGGTCGCCGACGAGCTGGCAGAGCAAGCCGGCCGCGCAGCAGGTCGGCTACGCCGATGGCGACGCGCTCGCCCGGGTGCTCGACGAGATGGGCCGGCTGCCCCCGCTGGTCACGTCGTGGGAGGTCGAGCAGCTGCGCGGCGAGCTCGCGCGCGCCGCGCGCGGCGAGGCGTTCGTGTTGCAAGGCGGCGACTGCGCCGAGAGCTTCGACGACTGCCGCAGCGAGCCGATCGCGGCGAAGCTGAAGATCCTGCTCCAGATGAGCCTCGTGCTGGTCCACGGCACGCGCAAGCCGGTGATCCGGATCGGCCGGATCGCGGGGCAGTACGCCAAGCCACGCACCGCCGACGTCGAGACCCGCGGCGAGGTCACGCTGCCGGCGTATCGCGGCGATCTGATCAACCGCGACGCGTTCACCGCCGAGGATCGCGCTCCGGATCCGGTGCTGATGCTGCGCGCGTACGAGCGCGCCGCGCTCACCCTCAACTTCATCCGCGCGCTGACCGACGGCGGCTTCGCCGACCTCCATCACCCCGAGTACTGGGACGTGTCGTTCGCCAAGGGCGCGCCGAACGCCGACCAGTACGAGCGCATCGTCGAGTCGATCCGCGAGTCGCTCGACTTCGTGTCGGCGATCACCGGCGTCGAGAACGAGGTGCTGCGCCGGGTCGACATCTTCACCAGCCACGAGGCGCTCGCGCTGCCGTACGAGCAGGCACAGACCCGCCGCGTGCCGCGCCGCCCCGGCTACTACAACCTGTCGACCCACTTCCCGTGGATCGGCATGCGGACCGCGCAGCTCGAGGGCGCGCACGTCGAGTTCCACCGCGGCATCCGCAACCCGATCGGCATCAAGATCGGCCCTGCGATGACGCCCGAGTGGCTGGTCGCGCTGCTCGACGCGCTCGATCCGGCGGGCGAGCCGGGCCGGATCACGCTGATCCATCGCATGGGCGCCGAACAGGTCGCGGCCAAGCTGCCGCCGCTGGTCGAGGCCGTGTGCGCGACCGGGCGCGGCGTGCTGTGGATCTGCGATCCGATGCACGGCAACACCGAGACCACGCCGCAGGGGATCAAGACCCGGCGGTTCGACAAGATCGTGCGCGAGCTCGAGCACAGCTTCGCGCTCCACACCCAGCTCGGCTCGCGGCTCGGCGGCGTGCACGTCGAGCTGACCGGCGAGGACGTCACCGAGTGCATCGGCGGCGCGCGCGGCCTGGCCGAGCACGATCTCGAACGCGCGTACAAGAGCCGGGTCGATCCGCGGCTCAACTACGAGCAGGCGCTCGAGATGGCGATGCGGATCGCGCGCCACCTGCGAGGTGGCGCGTGACCGTCGGCGCGCAGGTGCCGCGCACCGGGTTCGCCGGCAAGCGCGGCCTGGTGTGGTCGCTGATCGCGAGCTGGCTGGTGCCGTCGATCATGACCGGCGCCTACATCTTCCTGATGGCGACCAGCGAGACCGACACCGACGGCAAGGTCTGGGAGGGCGTCGGCTGGACGTTCGTGCTGACGCTGTGGTTCATGTTCCGCATGCTCACCGCGCACGCCGCGCTCGCGCGCGCGGTCGCGGTCGGCGATGCCGAGCGCGTGCTCGAACTCGCCGATCGGCGGCTGGCGCAGCGCGGGCCGAAGCGGAGCCGGCTGTATCACGCGTATCGCGCGCTCGGCCACGACATCCGCGGCGACTGGCCGGCGGCGCTCGCCGACCTCGATCGCGCGCCGAGCCACGGCACCTGGCGGATGATCGCGGCGACCGTGCGGGTCGGCGCGCTGGTCGAGACCGGGCGGGTCGCGGAGGCACGCGTCGTGTTCGACGCCGAGCTCGGGCCGACCCGTCCACGCGACGCGCAAAGCGACATCCGGGCGCGGCTCGCCGAGGCGCGGCTGCGCTGGGCCGAGAAGGATCTCGACGGCGCCGAGCGCCTGCTCGGCCGGCTCACCGACGACGTCCGCGCCGGCAGCGGGATCCGCGCGACCGCACACTTCTACGCCGCGCGCTGCGCCGAGGCGCGCGGCGACACCGCGGCGGCGACGCGCCACCGCGCGAAGGCGCGCGAGCTGGCGCCGGGCAGCTGGGTGGCGCGCTAGCTCGGTTCACCCGACCGCCCGGCCTGGGCTTTTCAGGGTGAAACCGGGCTAGAAGCTGCCGCTCGCGGCGAAGCCGATCTGGTCGGGGCCGATCGTCGGTACGAACACCGTCTGATCGACGCGCTCCTTCTGCGGCGCGGTCAGGTAGATCAGCGCGGCGGCGCCGGCGGTGGCGACGCCCGCGACGAACAGGCCGGTACCCCAGTACCGCGCGATCGACTTCGCGTCCTGGGTCTTGTGCAGCGCGGATGCATCGCCCATCGCCGCGGGACCGGCGTAGTGGTCGTAGACCGCCTTCTCGTCCCACGCGAGCAGCGCGCTCGCGAGCATCAGCCCGCCGCCGCCGGCCGCGACGAACACCGCGAGGTGCCGCCGCGGCCTGCCGCGATCGATCACGATCGTGTTGTCGCCGTCGACCAGCGCGATGCGTACGGTCTGGCCGCCCTTGCCGACGATCATGAACGGCTGGCGCACGATCTTCTTGCCGGTCGCGCCGGCGACCAGCGTGTGCGGCCCGGGGTCGACCTCGACCCGGCCGAAGTCGGCCGGGTTGATCTCCTCGTCGTCGATCTTCACCCTGGCGTCGCTCGCGCCGGTGATCTCGATCTGGATGGTCGCGACCTCGCCGGCGAGCCGCGTGGTGTGATCCTTGGCGGCCTGCTCGTACTCCGGTTGCAGGTGCGTCTCGGAGGCGCGCGCCTGCGCCTTGCGGTACCAGTACAGCGCGCTCTTGAACTTGCCGAGCTCCTCGTTGCACAGCCCGAGGTTGAGCATCGTGCCCGGCGCGGTCGGATCGAGCGCGATCGCGCGCTCGAACTTCTTGCACGCGGCCGCGGGATCGTGCCGCGTGTTGAGGTCGGCGCGGCCCTGCTGGAACAGCTGATCGGCCTCGCGCTGCGCCGGCGCCGCCGGCGGGTCGGCGGCCGCGGCCACGGCGAGCGAGCAGCCGATGGTCACGATCGCGCCGCGCAGCCACATCCTGCCAGTATATCCGAGCTCAGAATCGTCCGATCGCGATGATCCCGGCGTGATCGGCGCCGACGCTCGGCGCGACGGTCAGCTGTTCGTCGTGGTGAGCGAACACCCACAGGTAGCCGCCGATCGCGGTGACCACGAGCCCGCTGATCGTGACCGCGGTGCCGGCGTTGCCGAGCGTGAGCGCGCGGTTGGTGCCGGCGTAGCCTTCCGAGCCGCACACGCCGGTCATGCTGTTGCAGTCGGTGTCGTTCAGGTAGTGGTCGTAGCGGCTCTTCGCGTACAACCCGAGCACGATCCCGGTGATCGTCACGCCGGCTCCGCTGAACGTCAGGACCATGCCGACCGTGCGGCGCCCGTTCTTGACCACGACCGGCGGCGCGAGCATCGGTACCGCGACGGCGAGCCGCTGTGCCCGCGCGACCGCGACCTTGGTCTCGAACGGGACGCGACCGGGCCGCGACACGACGATCGTGCAGGTCCCGGGATCGACCAGCACGTCGGTCGCCTTCGCGATCGGGACGACCTGGCCGTTGACCAGGAGCTCGGTGTCGGAGCTCGGTGGCTCGCTGAACGCGACCGCGAGGTGCGGCACCTCGTTGCGCAGCGAATCGAGGTGCTCGAGCGCCGCCTTCTCGTGATGCTCGAGGTTCTGCTCGCGCGCGCGGTCGCGTGCGTCGGAGAACAGGTTGTACGCGGACGCGACCTTGCCCGCCTTCTCGTCGCACAGCGCGACGTTCAGGATCGTGCCGACCGCGTTGCGATTGAGCGCCAGCGCCTGCTCGTACTTGGCGCAGGCGCCGAGCAGGTTGTCCGCCTTTTCGAGCGCCTTGCCCTCCTCGAACAGCTGATCGGAGCGCGCGCGGTCCTCGGCCGGATCGGCCCACGCGGCGTGCGCGGTGACGGCGAGCGCCACCACCAGGAGCTTTCGCATGGCGCGATCGTATCAAGGTCCGGACGGCGCCGCGTGCTTGCAGTTGTGCGGATCGTCGAACGGGTCGCAGCTGCCCTGGCCGGGCGTCGGCGGCGGCGGTGGTGGCGGTGCCACCTCCGGCGCGGTCTTGGTCGGCTTGGTGTCGACCACGTGATGCGGCGGCGTGGCCGGCTCGGCCGGCACGTGACGCGGCGGCGGCGGCGTCCCGACGTGCACCGCGGCCTCGGCCTTCGGCGCGGTCGGCGCGGTCGGCGCGGTCGGCGCGGTCGGCGCGGCGGGCGCAATGGGCGGCGGCGTCGGCGCGACGGCCGCGGCGGGCGGTGGCGGCGTCGCCGGCGTCGCGGGTGGCGGCGCGATCGGCTTGGCGGCCACGTCGCGTGCATCGACGTGCGTGACCGCGGCGGCGCTGCCGTCGCCGTCGTCGCTGTTGTGCAGGAGCGCGGCGCCGGTCCCGAGCGCGATCGCGAGCACGATCGCGATCCCGAGGTACAGCTTCCACGCGGTCTTCGGACGGGTCTGGAGCGTGGTCGTCGCGGCGGCGACCGGCGCGCTCCCGATGTGCTGGCTCACCACCGGAACCGACATGCCCGGGATCGATCCGCCGAGCGCCGGATCCGACAGCATGCGCCCCGATGCCGTCGCCTCGCCGCTCCACTCGCTGCCGGTGCGGCGCAGCATGCGGCTCATGCGCTCGACCAGCACCGAGGCCTGGTGCGTGTCCTTGGCGAACGGAACGAGATCGCGGCCGAGCTCGGCCATGTTGGCGTAGCGCTGCTCCGGCGTCTTCGCGAGGCAGCGCAGGATGACCTGCTGCAAGGCCGGCGGCGTGTTGACCATCGGCGCGGGTGGATCGACCGCGACCTTGACGCACATCTCGGAGAAGCTCTCGGCCTCGAACGGGCGTCGGCCCTCGAGCACCTCGTACAGCACCGAGCCGAGCGACCAGATGTCGCTGCGCGCGTCGACCAGCCGAGCCGAGCGCATCTGCTCGGGCGACATGTACGCCGGCGTGCCGAGCAGCGACTGGGTCTGGGTCAGCTGCATGTCGGTGCCGGTCCGCGACTTCGAGATCCCGAAGTCGAGCACCTTCACGATCGCGCTGCCGTCGGGCCGCCACGTCACGAACAGGTTGGTCGGCTTGACGTCGCGGTGGACGATGCCGAGCGAATGCGCCTCGGACAGCGCCTCGGCGGTCTGCAGCGCCAGCTCGGTCGCCCACGGCACCGGCAGGACGCCGCGCTCCTCGATCAGCTGGCCGAGATCGAGCCCCTCGAGGAACTCCATCACCATGTACGGCACGCCGTTCTCGAACGTGCCGACATCCTTGACGCGCGCGACGTACTCGCTCTTCAGCTTCACCGCCGCCTGGGCCTCGCGCGTGAAGCGGGCGACCGCGTCGTGGTCGAGCAAGACGTCCTGGCGCAGCATCTTGATCGCGACGCGCTCCTCGAGCCCGAGGTGGAGGGCCTCGACCACGACGCCCATCCCGCCGTGGCCGAGGATCTGCTCGACGCGGTACTTGTCGAGCAGGACCTGGCCGACGCTGACCCCCGGGTCGGCCGGCTTGACAGTCTGGGCCACGGAAGCGAAAGGGTAGCCGCTCCCAGGCGTTCGCTCAAGCGTCAGCGGTGGTGTAGGTCAGTGTGGGATCTGATGGATCTTGAGGACGTTGGTCTGCATGCCGGACCCGACCGGCACCGCCATCGTGATGAGCACGCTCTCGCCGGGCTGGGCGAGGTTGCGCTCGAGCAGCGTCGCCTCGACGCGATCGACCAGCTCCTCGGTGGTGGCCGACGGGCCGATCAGCACGGCGGTCACGCCCCAGAACAGCGCGAGCCGGCGGAAGCTGACCTCGTTGGTCGTGAGGCACACGATGTTCGCCTCGGGGCGATACTCGCTGACCAGCCGCGCCGCACCGCCCGAGTCGGACACCGCGACGATCGTGCGGATCTTCATCGCGCGGGCGGCGATCACCGCGGCGTGCGCGATCGCGTTGGCCGGGACGGCGAGCTCGATGTTCGGCGGCTCGAAGTTCGCGCGGTAGTACGCGCTCTGCTCGATCTCCTCGATGATGCGCGCCATCGTGCGCACGGCCTCGATCGGGTGCGCTCCCGACGCGGTCTCGCCCGACAGCATCAGCGCGTCGGTGGTGTCGAGCACCGCGTTCGCGATGTCGGAGGCCTCGGCGCGAGTCGGCCGCGCCTGCGTGATCATCGACTCGAGCATCTGGGTCGCGGTGATCACGATCTTGCCGCGCCGGTTGGTCTCCTCGATGATCCGCTTCTGCCACAGCGGCACCTTCTCCGGCCCGAGCTCGACGCCGAGATCGCCGCGCGCGACCATCGCGCCGTCGGCGACGTCGAGGATCGCGCCGAGCCGCTCGAGCGCCTGCGGCTTCTCGATCTTCGCGATCACCGGGATCGACACGCCGTCGAACGTGAGCAGGCGCTTGGCCTCGAGCACGTCCTCGGGGCGGCGCACGAACGACAGCGCGACGTAGTCGACGCCGTTGCGCAGCGCGAAGCCGATGTCGATCCGGTCCTTCTCGGACAGCGCGGGGGCCGAGACCTCGACGCCCGGCAGGTTGATGCCCTTGTTGTTCTTGAGCACGCCGCCGGTGACGACCACCGTGCGCACCTCGCGATCGACCACCGCGGTCACCGCGAGCGACAGGTAGCCGTCGTCGAGCAGGATCTGGTCGCCGGGCCGGACGTCGAGCGGCAGGGAGGTGTACGAAGTCGACACACGTCGCTCGTCACCGACCACGTTCGGGTCGGTCGTGATGGTGAATTCGGCCCCGGCGCGCAGCTCGACTTGCCCCGCCGCGAACTTGCCGACGCGGATCTTCGGGCCCTGGAGATCGAGCAGGGCGGCGATCGCCTTGCCGCGCTTGTCGGCCTCGGCGCGCACGATCTGCAACAGCTTCGCGTGATCCTCGTGACTGCCGTGCGAGAAGTTGAGGCGCGCGACGCTCATCCCCGCGTCGATCAGCTCCCCGATCCGCTCCGGCGTCGAGGTGGCCGGGCCCAGCGTGCAGACGATCTTCGCTCGGGGCATTTTCGGGCGGCAGTAGACCACCCTTAAGCCTTGCTGAAAACCTCGGGCCCAGTTTATTAACCCCGGCGATGTTCCGCGCTGCAACCGGTGGTGTCGTGGCCGCGCTGTGCCTTGCGACGGCATGCACGGTCGATCGTCCGCAACCGAACCTGGTCGGTCAGGACATCCGCCTGACCATCATCCATACGGCGGACATCCACTCTCGGCTGTTCCCGTACCACTTCGTCCCGAACAAGTTCGATCAGGACTACGGCCTGCTCCCCGGCAACGGTCCGTACGGCGGCATCGCGAAGATCGCGACCATGGTCAAGCGCATCCGCAAGAGCACGAACCGCTCGCTGTGGCTCGACTCGGGTGACGCGTGGGAAGGCGCGCCGGTGTTCAACGAGTTCAAGGGCGAGGTCGAGATCCGCGCGCTCGACGCGGCCGGGCTCGAGGGCGAGGTGCTCGGCAACCACGAGTTCGATCTCGGCAGCACGCAGCTCTACAACGAGCTCAACGCGTGGTCGAACTTCCCGCACCTGGTCGCGAACTACGAGTTCTTCGATCCGCCCGACCCGACCCAGCGCTCGCTGCGCGACGTCGTGCAGCCGTTCGAGATCTACGACGTGCAGGGCGTGCAGGTCGGCGTGATCGGCATGGGCAACGAGGACACGCTGCTCGGCAGCTTCGACGGCGGCAACTCGCTCGGCTTCCGGCCGCTCGACAACCTCCAGGTGCTCAAGGGCTACGTCGCGATGCTCCGCCCGATCTGCGACGTCATCGTCGTGGTCAGCCACCTCGGGCTCGACAACGACGAGGATCTGTCGGCCTCGCAGGTCGACGATCCGAACGCCTCGCTCGCGATCCAGGGCGTCGACCTCATCCTCGGCGGCCACCTCCACATCGTCACCAACCCGCCCAAGCTCCTGCCCAACGGCGACACCGCGAACTACTGCAACACCGCCGACTGTCGGACCGTGCTGGTTCACTCCGGCGCGTTCGCGAAGTACGTCGGCCGGCTCGACCTGGTCATCCACATGGGCAGCAACAACGCCGATCCCGAGAACCGCAGCCGGATCGTGTCGTTCGCCTACAACAACCAGCCGGTCGCGACCTACGCCCCGTCGGATCCGAACTACATCCCGGACGATCCCGAGGTCGCCAACCTGCTGTGGCCGTACTCGGTCAAGCTCAACCAGGACATCAACCTCGGCGGCACGTTTGCCTACGTCAACCCGCCCGGCACGGCGAAGATCGTGCGCAACGATCCGTCGGGCGGCGACTCGCAGCTCGGCAACCTGGTCGCGCGCGCGATGCAGCAGCAGGTCGGGGTCGACGCGCAGTTCTCGATGACCAACTCGCTCGGCATCCGCGCCGACTTCGAGCGCGGGCCGCTGACCAACGAGGACATGTACAACGTGTTCCCGTTCGAGAACACGATCGTCGTGATGTACCTGTCGGGGCAGGAGGTCAAGGACACGCTCGACTTCGTCGCCGCCAAGTCGGCGACGCGCGGCTGCCAGACCCAGATGCAGGTCGCGGGCATCACCTACGACCAGGTCTGCCGCGACGATCCCAACGGCTCCGATCCGTGCAACGTGATCGATCCGAACCAGGTCGGCGTCGTGTGCAACGTCGACGGCGACTGCAACACCGCGGACCCCGGGCTCAGCGTCACCGCGATCAACGATCGCTGCGACGTGCCGACCCATCGCTGCCTGCAGACCGCGTGCGCGAAGAACATCTACATCGGCGATCACTGCCGCAAGGATCCGCAGACCGGCGTCGAGGATCCGTCGGGGCCGGTGCCCGCCGACACCGCGTGCGCGCCGCTCGAGATCAACGGCCTGTATCGCGTCGCGGTCAACAACTACATCGCGGCCGGCGGCTCGGGCTTCCTCGTGCTCAAGCGCAACACCTCGCAGCAGGACACCGGCGTGTCGCTGCGCAACGCGCTCACCGTGTACCTCACCAACCAGGCCGGCGTGTGCGACGGCGTCAACGTCAACGCGATCCCCGACTCCTCGAACCCGATGGGCACGAGCCCGATCGATGGCAAGCCCGCAGCGTGCGCGCCCAACTGCACGGTGCAGCAGAACTACGGCAACATCGCCTGCCTCGACGACGTGATCGAGGCGCACGACGGGCGCATCCGGCCGGTGACCCAGCAATGACCGCGCGCGTTGTCGCTTGTGCGCTCGCGCTCGCCGCGTGCGTCGATCACGAGGCCGGGATCAAGGGCACGCAGTCCCTGCAGGTCACGCTGACGTCGCCGTCGGACCCGGGTGACCTCAACAACCGGCTGCCCGACGCGGCGCGGGCGGTCGCGATGAACATCACGGCGCTCGGCCCCGACGGCGCGGTCGATACCAGCTACAACAACGCGCTCCAGGTCTACGTCTACTTCCTGGGCACGTTGACCCCGTACCTCGGCAGCTCGCCGTTCGCGACCGTCCAGATGGCGAACGGACAGGGCACGCTGTCGGCCACGCTGCCGCCGGTGTTCGGCCCGACCACGCTGTGGTTCGACGACGGCACCGACGACTCGGCGACCTACGCGACCGGCGTGTCGCCGACCCTGTGGTATCGCGATCCGTTCATCTCCGACATCCAGACGCCGGCGAACGAGATGTCGATCGACGCGCTCGATGCCGCGCCGCTCGACAACAAGAACGTCGACGTCGAGATCACGCGCTACGGCGCGCAGGGCCGGCTGGTCGTGACCTCGGTCTACACCCAGGGCTACACGCTGGCCGACGTGAAGTGCCAGGACGCCAACGGCACGCCGCCGTGCGTGTCGAGCGACTACGACTACATGGACGTGTTCTCGTACAGCGCGCCGCAGGATCAGAACCAGCGCTTCATGGACGAGGGCGAGGTGATCGACGGCTTCGCCGGCGGCGTGTCGGAGTTCGACGGCCTGACCGAGATCGGGTTCCCGCAGACCTTCGCGCGCGAGGCGACCCCGGTCGTCAACAAGGCGATGGAGCCGCCGGCCGTGGTGATGGACTCGACGTGGTTCACCAACCTCATCATGTTCGAGCGCAACGAGTCGGGCCTGATCGAGATCGACAACGCCAAGGTGTGCGATCTCGACTCGGACTACACGACGTTCAACCAGTGGAAGCTCGACATCACGGACGTCGGCGGCATGTGCAGCGGCAACCTGATCAACGTGATCACCGCCGGCACGATCGACTCGCTCGATCCGAGCACGCTGGTCGGCAAGGTCGTGCCACGCGTCTCTGGCATTCTCCGCCCGATCAACATCGGTAGTTTCAACGTCTGGATCATCTATCCGCGATCGATGGCCGACCTCACGCTGCCATAGGACTTTCATGCGCTACCTCGTTCGTCTGTCCGCCCTCGCCATCGCGATCGCAGCTCCGCTGGTCGCCACCGCACAGCCCGCACCGCCAGCGCCGCCGCCGCCGCCGCCCGACACCGGCTCGGGCTCGGCGACCGCCGCCGCCGGCTCCGGCTCGGCCGGCACGGCCGACGAGGACGCGCGGATCAAGGAGGCGGTCGACCGCGAGCTCGCGCGCGTGCTGTCCGAACGCGCCGCGAAGGAGGCCGCCGATCGCGCGGCCGCCGAGGCCGCGACCTCCTCGCAACCGGCCCCGACGCCCACCACCGGCGGCGGCGAGCTGACCGGCGAGAGCGGCTTCATGGACACCCGCGTCGCGTTCACGCTGACCAACGAGAACATGCTGGTCAGCCCCGGCCAGACCATCCCGAGCGTGCCGGGCTGGCGGTTCGGCACGCCGAACTCGCTCGGCGTGTTGTTCTTCGACAACTACGACACGCGGTACAGCGGGTTCGAGACCCTGTCGCACGCGGTGATGTACCGCAAGTTCCACCACGACCACCTCGAGGCCGAGGCCGCGATCGTCATCCGGATCAACGAGCTGACCGGCACCAACATCAACCTGGCCGACGACGGCAGCTACCTGACGCTGTCACACTGGAAGGACCCGACCCACCACGACCCGACGCGCATCAGCATCACCGCGTTTCCGGTGTCGGCCGACCGCTTCCGCCTCGGCTACAGCTACCGCCTGTCGTGGGGCGGCGATCCCGAGTACTCGAACCGCGCGACCAGCGCCACGCCCGGCGTCAAGGTCCAGTACGACACCGCCCGCGCCTACGCGTTCGTCGGCGCCAAGAGCGCGGTCGTGCTCGACCTGCGAACCGCCGAGCAGGTCTCGGCGCTCGCCGCGCTCGGCGGCGCCGGCTACGACGTGCTGCCCGGCGACGGCGACAACGTCGGGCTGCGGCTCGAGGTCAACGGCGGCTACTTCGACCGCGGCGACAACGAGCTGGTCGACGTCAACAACCAGGAGGTCAAGCTGTTCGGCGCCTCGTTCCAGGCCGCCCTGCACAAGGGCATGCCGGTGCAGTCGTCGATCGACTACCGGCTGTACAAGTTCAACGGCGAGCGGGTGAGCGGGCTGTTCGATCCCGTGGTGTATCCCGGCGGGGTGTCGTGGCTCGCGATGAGCGAGTTCACGGTGATCGGCCAGACCCTCAAGGACCCGGAGAAGACCGGCTCGACCACGGTCCAGCAGGGTCACGCCGGCGACGTCAACGTCCGCGTGATGGTGAACCGCACGCGGCTCCGGCTCGATGTCAGCTACCGCGACCTCGCGTTCATCCTGCACTCGGTGCCGAGCCTGCCCACCTACGAGGACTTCCCGACCCAGTACTCGGTGACCCCGGACCTGTTCGCGGCGGTCGGCGCCGACCAGAACTGGAACGACTTCCTGACGCTCGGCCTGATCGCCGGCATCGAGAAGCCGGCGACCCTGACCTCGCCGATCGGCATCCCGGGCGGCTCGACCGCCGCGAGCGGCAAGTCGACCGCGGTCATCCGCAACAACAACATCGACACGATCATCACGATCCTGCCGACCGGTCAGAGCGCGGTGCCGCAGGTCGCGCTCAAGGGCACCGCGAAGCTGACGTTCGGCCGGATCTTCAGCTTCCTGCTCGAGGTGTTCTACAGCCACGACGGCAACACCACGACCTACGAGCGGGCAGGCTGCACCGCGGCGACCTCCACGTCGTGTCCGGATCAGCCGTTCCAGTACGTGTTCACCCAGCCCAACCAGCTCGGCGTGAACGCGACTCTTCAGGCGCGGTTCTGAAGTCGATTCGTGCTGTTTTCGCGCCCGGTGGCTCTTTACTCCGGAGGTCGGCAGGTAAGCTCGACCCCTAGTGGGCCCGTTCGATGATCCCGAGCTCGATCCGGAGGCCTCGCGCGGCCTCGGCGAGCTGGTGCGCGCGGGCATCGGCTACCTCGCCGATCTTGTCGCGAGAATCGTCAATGGTATCAGGTCGCTGAGCCCGCTCGTGCTCGCGGTCGGATGCACCGGGCCCAGGGTCGAGCCCCATCACGACCAGGCGCCCGAGCCCGCCGCGACGGTCGCGCAGCCTCCGGAGAGATCCGACGACCCGAAGCAGATCGGTCAGTTCACGGTGACCTTCTACTACGTCATCGGCGAAGAGGAGGTCGGCGCCAGGCCGGTGGCCGCGAACGACAACGACGATGCCGAGCTCGCCGCGACCGACGGCAACCAGGTGACCCTGTTCGAGGCCGATCGCTGCACGCCGATCGCCGATGTCAGCCAGGAGTTCGCGACCCAGCTCGCGATCCAGGGCACCGGCAAGCTGCGCGACGGCCGCGTGCTCAACATCTGGGGTCACTGCAAGTGCGGCCATTCGCCATGCTTCAAGGTGACCGCGAACCAGTGGGGCACTTCGGGCTCGGGCAAGCCGCTCCAGCCGTTCCGCACGGTTGCGGTCGATCCGAAGGTGGTGAAGCTCGGCTCGCTGCTCTACGTCCCGCTGCTCGATGGCCGCACGATGCCGGGCCGCCCGCCGTGGGGCGGCTACGTCCACGACGGCTGCGTGGTCGCCGACGATACCGGCGGGCACATCGACGGAAACCGGCTCGATCTGTTCGTCGGCCGCAAGGGCTACTTCCTCGGCCTGTCGGGCAGCGGCAGCAGCCACGCCTGGGCCCGCCACGTCCCGGTCTACGACGGCAGCACGATCTGCGAGCGCAAGGGTCGCCACGTCGCTCGCAAGACCGGATCGATCTAGGGCGTTGTCGGCGCGGCCGAGCCGGTGGCGGGAGCGGGCGGCTGGGTGCTGTCCGGCAGCTTGACCGGCGGCGGGGGTTCCGGCTTGGCCTTGATCTCGATCCGGGGCGGCTCGGGCTTGGCGTCCTCCGCGGTGGAGATCGTGGCCACGAAGCCGAGCACCCCGGCCAGGATCAGGCCCAGGCCGATGTCGCCGAACACGTTGGCCCGGGTGTGGCAGCTCGAGTCCTGACCGAGCCCCATGCCGCTGGCATCGCAGTCCGCGCCGGTGTTCACCAGCAGCTCCATGCCGATGCCCGCCAGGATCGCGCCGCCCTCGCTCAGCTTCGCGTACGTCCGGTAGCGCTCGTTGTGGGGGAAGCAGCCGAGCAGGCTCATGGACAGCACGACGGCTACGGCTCGCATCCTTCGGTTGTATCAAAGCCCCGTCCGCCGCGGCGACGCACGGGCGATCACCGAGCGCGGTGCCCGGGCCGCACCTCGTGAAGGTCGCGGAGTTACCTCGGCAGCAGCGCGGCGGCGACGATCCGGCGATCGGCGCGCTGGGCGAACGCGACCGCGCCCCCGGCCCTCCATCCGCCTTCGAGCGCGACCGTCGCGGTGCCGGCGTGACCGGCCTGTGCGACGCGGATCAGCTTGCGGACGACGCGGTCGCCGGCGAGGGTCTCGCCCGAGTTCTCGCCGCGCAGCACGCGGGTGCGCGTGCCGTCCTCCCAGATCGCCACCCACACGTCGGCGTCGGCCGGCGCGGTCGCGGTGACCACGACCCGCTGGGCTTGCCACTGCGCGGCCGCGGCGAGCTTGCCCTGGCGCGGCGCGTCCGCGATCGCCCGCTCGACCCGATCCTGTTGCGAGCCGACCATCCCGGCGCCGCCGGCGACCACCAGCTCCGGCGTGTACACCCGGTCGTCGCCGAGCGCGCGCGCGTAGTCCTGCTGGCGCGCGGTCCACATCGTCGTGGCGTAGGGATCGGCCCAGCCGAGATCGTTCCAGTAGTCGACATGGAACGCGAGCGGCGCGACCGGCCGCCCGCCCGCCGTGCCGGCGCTGGCGAGCTTGTTCAGCAGCGCATCGGCCGGCGGGCACGAGCTGCAGCCCTGCGACGTGAACAGCTCGAGCACGATCGGGCCGTCGTCCGGCGCGCGCGACTGCCCGGCGGCGGTGGCGCAGCCGAGCACGAACACCAGCGGGAGGAGGCGCATGGCGGACATACGTGCCTGCGTCGGCAAGGTTACGACGGTTTCAGCGCGCGGACGATCTCCTCGCGGACCACGTCGGCGAGCCGCGCGCCGCCGGGCGCGATGGTCGGGACCGGCGCGTGCGGCGCCGGGGCGCACGCGACCACCGGCTTCTGGCCGCCGCCGAGCAGCTGCGCGGCGGTCGCGAGCGCGCGGTCGGCGGCCAGGCCGATTCCGGCCTTGGCGCGCGCGGCGAGCAGCGGCTGGAGCGCCGCGTCGGGCAGGGCGGCGAGGCCGCCGAGCGGCGCGGCCGCGATCGCGATCTTCGCGAGGTGCTCGACCAGCTCGAGCCGGAGCAGCGCGGTCTGGCAGTCCTTGCCCCACGCGATCACGCCGTGGTTGCCGAGGATC
>Ga0335081_10005268_pt1 | contig 20463 bp, 20 predicted proteins | sample Lox_Sample_35_FD_206713 | JGI IMG/M metagenome (GOLD analysis project Ga0335081, IMG submission 206713) | Soil microbial communities from Loxahatchee National Wildlife Refuge, Florida, United States - Lox_Sample_3.5 | ecosystem: Environmental > Terrestrial > Soil > Wetlands | place: USA... | reverse complement strand
GGTGACAAGAGAAAAATCGTTTCGCGATGGTGCTCGCACGATTTGCCAGTGCGCGCCGGAATCCAACGTGCGCAAGATGGTTCCCGAGCGTCCGACGATCCAGCATACGTCATTGGACGGCGCCGACCCCGCGAGCAGATCAGCCATCACGCCGCTCGACATATTGAGTCGTGTCGATTTGCCGGACCGAATGATGGTGCCATGATCGCCGAACAACCATGTGATGCTGCCATCCGATGAAGTGATCTTGCGCAGAACCGCAGCCCGCGCCAACGCACCAGTGGTGCCTGAGACTGCAGCGCCGGGATTGGCGACTTCGGCTCGCTCCATCAGTGCGACTCCTCCCGAGGGCGCCGCGGACTGAGGTGCCGAAGCCGAAGGCGCGGTAACCGAGTTCGCGGATGGCGCCGCAGCAACTTCGTCTCGCGCAATAGAAGCTGCCTTCGCGCGGATGGGCGGCGGCTGCATCGCGGCAGCCGGTGCATTCGTCGAAGATCCGCCAAACGATGATGGTGGCTCCGCCTTCGCAAATTCCTTGAATGCGCTTTCAGGAGGAGCGGTCTTTTCTCGCGCTCCACCAGCTTGGCGCGACGCGACTTGATGATGGCGCAGACGTATCGCTCGCGCCGCGACGGATTCTGGTGGCGGCGCCATTGTCGCCGCGGTTTCGGGTCGAGCAGCGGGTGGCGGCGCGGGTTCGGCCGATTCAGGGTTCATTTGTACCGCTGGCGATGCGAGTGCGATGACTTCCGGCGGAGGCGACGCGCGATGACGCAGGCCGACCGCGAAGGCGATCACGGCGCCAATCGCGGCGATCGGCGTCGCAACTCGAATGATCCACCAAAATCCGCGCGGCGGTTCCGGCCGTGGCGATAGGCGCTCGGAATCGTCGGCGCGCACCATCGCGGCCATCATCGATTGGCATCGCGCGCACGAGAGCAGATGCGCCTCGACGCGCGCGCTCTCATCGCGGCTCAAGGTGCGATCGTGATACGCAGCGACGACCTCGGGCGCAATGCAATTTGCGCTATCGACCGGCGCAGTGCGCTGCATCTCGCGCTTGAGCGCAGTCTCGAAGGCGTCGGCGGATTTGTTTTCGTTGGCCAAACTGCTCCTCGATCCTAGAACGAACTTTCTTCCTTCTTTTGCGGCGCGATCGCCGGCTCGACCGGGGCGATTACCGCGCTCAATTTAAACGGCGCATGCTCCGATGCGCTCGCATAGCAAAGCGCGATCTGCTCCGCGCTCATCCGATGCGTCCCGCGCAGCGCGCGCTCGACCGCTTCGCGCAGTTCACGCCGCGTACGTTCCAGATTGCGCGAGACCGTTGATTCATGCTCGCCCATCGCGCGCGCGATCTGCCGCAGCGTGAGCTCGTCGCGATAATAATAGCCGAGCCGCAGCCGATCTTTGGCCGCGAGCGCGCCGATCGCGGCGCTGAGCACGGCGGCGAAGATCGCCATCATGCGCGAATGACCCGGCTCGGGCGGATCGGAATCTTCCGCGACGGATTCGCGCGGTGTGGTCTCATCGAGCGACTCAAAACGTCGCGCGCCGCGGATGCCATCGACATGGCGTTGTGCGATGACCGCGCGCAACCACGTCGCGACCGAGCTGCGCCCGTGAAAATAGTCGAGCAGCGAGCGATGCTGCGCGCCTTTCGCATCGACACCGTACAGCTCGGCCCACATCGAATCGGCGAGCTCCCGCCCCATGGTTTCGTCGCGGCAAATGGCGCGCGCGGAGGCATACAGCGCGGGGCGATATTTCTCGATGAAGGCCTCCCACGCCTCGGCGACATTGGCGCGGCACGCGATCGCAAGCGCGAGGTCTTCGGCGCGCAACGCTTCGAGGTAGTCCTCGACCGCCTCGCCGCGTTCGAGGCCGCCCCACGACTTGACGCTGCGCGCGAGCGCCGCCAGGGCGACATCTTCGGAGACTTTCCACCGCTTGCCGAAGCGCATCACGCGCGCTGCCGCGATCGCGTAGAGCTTTTGCAAATCCGATGAGGAGCGAGGACTCACGCTTTCGCGATCGCCCAGGTGGATGTTGCGGTCACCGCGACCTCATCGCGCTCGTTCACGATCGAGGCCTCTATGAACGCCAGCGCACGTGTGCGGCGAACGACGCGCGCCTCGCCGCTCAGCACGCCGGGGCGCAGCGCGCGCAAGTAGGTCAGCTTGACTTCGGCGGTGACGGCGAATTCGCCAGCCTCAAGCACCGAGGCGATGGCAGTTCCCATCATCTCATCGACGAAAATCGCGAGGTAGCCGCCCTGAATCATTCCAAATGGATTCAGCACCGATGGCGGCTGCGATTCCCATCGCCATTGCGAGGTGCCGCGGGTGAACTCCAGCGGCCGCATTCCGAGCGCGAGGTTGGGCGAGGCGACATCGGCGACGCGATTGTCGCGAATCAACTGATTGATGGAATCGACCGGCGCCAGCTTGCCTTCGGACACGCCATCAATGATAGGCGGTGTGAGAGACAAGTCCACCCCACTTCGATTCCACCGCTGGAACCGACCTGAAAGGAACGCTTCGGGTCACAGGCGGTGTGCGCCGCCCGGGTCGCCTAACCCGCGATTCCGTTCAGCATACCGGCCAGAAAGAGGGCCCCGAGGGTAACCGCTGATGCCAATCCGACAAAGATGATCATCTTGGCCATGGCATTTCTCCCTCGTCGAAGGCTGCTATCCACCCAATGCCTTCGACGTATAAACCCATTCGAATGGCTTATCCGAGGAGACAAATACGCTTATGCCGCGGCATCGTCAATCGGGGTCAGTTCTGGTCGCTGGGCGCGAGGACGAGTTCGCCTCCATCGACGACGAAGGTCTGCCCGGTAGCATAGCTACCGGCATTGCTCGCGAGGTAGAGCGCGATTGCCGCGATCTCCTCCGGCTCAGCGACCCGCTGCATCGGGTTTGGATAGCGCTTCGATTTTTCAAACATCTCGACCAGCGGAGCCGCCATCTCGGTGCGCACGATACCGGGAGCGATGCAGTTCACGCGAATCTTGTTGCGCGCCCATTCCTTCGCACAGACCTGCGCCAACGTAACCAGCGCTCCCTTGCTCACGGAATAGGCGCCGAGCCCGAAGCTTGGACGAATGGCTTCATTCGAGGTGATGTGAATGACGGAGCCGCCGCCGCGCGCCTTCATCGAGGGGAGGCATAAACTGGAGAGATAGAACGAGGCTTTCAGATTAACCTTCATGACGAGGTCCCAGCGCGAGCTCTCGGTCTTGACGATAGGGCCGAATCCCGCATCGGCGGCCGCGTTGTTAACGAGGATATCCACGCCGCCGAACGCCGCGATGGTCTCATCGACCACACGCCTCCATTCATTCTCGTCGGCCATGTTCGCCGATAGCGCGATGCATCTGCGGCCGGTCGCCTCGATCTCGGCGCGGGTTTTGTCGAGCGCCTCGCGTCCTCGCGCTGCGATTGCGATGTTAGCGCCGTTCTCCGCCAGCGTCATTGCGATCGCGCGTCCGATCCCTTTGGAGCCCCCGGTGATGATCGCGACTTTGTCTTTGACCGAAAAATCAATTTTCATAGATGTGTACATCTGTACAAATGTAATGTTCAAGTGTCAATGAGCGCAGACGCCGCGGGCGTGCGAGCGCACATCATCCTGAGGCGACGCTTCTTTAGGAAGGGGCGCGGTCGAGCGAGCGATATTGCACCGCCTCGCTGATGTGCTGCGCCTCGATGCGCTCGGAAGCATCGAGATCTGCGATCGTGCGCGCCACCTTGAGGATTCGGGTATAGGCGCGCGCGCTCAGCCCGAGGCGATTGATCGCGAGTTCCAGCAGCCGCTCGCCCGCCGCTTCGATCTGGCAATGCGCGCGCAACTCGCGCGAACCCATCTGCGCGTTGCAGAAGAAATTCATCCCAGCGAAGCGCCTCAGCTGAATCGCGCGCGCACGATCGACGCGCTCGCGAATCTTGTCGGATGCCTCGCCCATCGATTTTTCAGTCAGCTCCTTGTACTTCACGGCCGGCACCTCGATGTGGATGTCGATGCGATCGAGCAGCGGCCCGGAGATACGAGACCGATAGCGCTGAATCACGAGCGGCGAGCATGAACATTCGTGCGTGGCGTCGCCAAAGAAGCCGCATGGGCACGGATTCATCGCAGCGACCAGCATCACGGAGGCAGGGAATGTCAGCGTCCCCATCACGCGCGATATGGTGATGCGCGCGTCCTCCAATGGCTGGCGCAGCACCTCGAGGACGTTCTTGCGGAACTCCGGCAACTCATCGAGGAACAGCACGCCATGATGGGCGAGGCTCACTTCGCCCGGACGCGGCATCGGCCCGCCGCCAATCAGGCCTGCGTCGGAAATGGTGTGATGGGGCGATCTAAAAGGTCGCGTCGAGATCAGCGCGCGTCCATCGAGGAGACCTAGCACCGAGTGCACCTTGGTGGTCTCGATTGCTTCCTCAAACGTCATCGCGGGCAGGATGGTCGGGAGCCGCTTCGCGAGCATCGTCTTGCCGGAGCCGGGCGGGCCGATCATCAGGACGTTGTGACCTCCGGCGGCAGCGACTTCGAGCGCGCGTTTGGCCTGCTCCTGTCCCTTCACATCGCAAAAATCGACCTCGTACCTGCTATGCGCATTGAAGAGCGCCGCGACATCGGTGGTGGTCGGCGCGAGCTCGCGCTGACCTTCGAAGAAATCCAGCGCCTCGCGCAGGGTATCTACCGGCAAAATCGCGACGCCGTCGCCGACCACCGCGGCCTCCATCGCATTCTCGCGCGGCAGCACGAGGCCCTCATACTTCGCGGCACGCGCATGCAGCGCGGTCGGCAGCGCGCCCTTGATGCCTCGTACGCGGCCGTCGAGCGCGAGCTCGCCGACCACGAGGTATCGTTTGAGGCGTTCGCGGGCGGTGAGGCGTCCGCTCGCCCCGAGCAGCGACAGTGCGATGGGGAGGTCGAAGGCAGAGCCATCCTTGCGCATATCAGCGGGTGCGAGATTGATGGTCACGCGGCGCGCGGGAAAGCTGAAACCGGAGTTGACGATCGCGGGCTTGACCCGCTCCTGCGATTCCTTGACGGCGCCTTCGGCGAGGCCCACGGTCTTGAGTCCCGGATGCAGCGCGTGCTCGAGGTGGACCTCGACCTCGACGCCGAACGCATCGACGCCCTGAAGTGCCGCCGAGAGTACGCTTGCTATCAAGGAGTGAACTCCCCAGCGAGTTCTACCCGCATGAGGTGATTTGGTCAAAGGGTCGTCGCTCTCGATGACGGACTGAAGCGGTTCGCGAAAGCGGCCGGATTGGTCCGCCTATAGTTGGGACTTCACCGCGACGCCCTCACTTGAAGGTACAGGCCTTACAGAAGGGGACGCGGTCGAGGTCGCGACGATCGTGATATTCGCGCACCTCGCGCAGGCGCGGATGATTCCACAATTCTGCAATCGAAGATTTGCGCATGTCGCCCAGTGTCTCGCGGGTGGTGGTCAGGTACTGATAACCGCATAGCGGTACGGTGCCGTTCCAATGGATATAGAACTCGCGGCGGATGTCGCGGCATTTGGTATCGCGCACTTCACTGACCGGCGGCGTCGGATAATAGAGGTAGTTGAACTTCACGGTATCGGAAATTGCTAGCCACTCCTCGCGAAAGCGGAGCAGCCCGGCGGGACTTTCATTGGGAAAGATGACGTGGCGGATCTCTACCTCGGGTCCGCGCTTTTTGAGGATCTTGCGACCGCGATGAAATTCGGCGACCGCGCTCTTGATGCCGTCGTAATCGCCGCCCACCCGAATCTTCGCGAACGACGCCGCATCGAGCCCGTCGATCGACACCGTCAGGTTGCGCACATTCCAGGAACATATCTGCTCAGGCGCGAAGCGCTTGAACAACTCGCCGTTGGTATAGAGATACGCGATAATCTGGTGGCGCGTCAGCAGCTCCATCAGCGCGTCGAGATGCGGATGCAGCGCCGGTTCACCGAGGCCTACGATCTTAACGGTACAATCGGGATGGCGTCCGATCTCTTCGGCTATCTTCGGAAACAATTCCGGATCCATGTAACCGAGGCCGCGGTGCGTTACACTCAATGGACGAGGGCAATGCTTGCACGCGAGGTTGCAGTCGTTGGTCGGCTCGAGATTGACGCGCGAAGGAAAAGCGGCGAGCGGAAACGCGTACGGAAGTTTGTAGTAGAACCACTGATAGAGTTGTCGCGGCGAGCGGACGTGCGAGACCTCGCGCGCATAGCGCGGGATCGAGAGCAGAACCTGACGAAGGCGTTTGCGATCGAGCTTCTTGGCGGCGGTGTCCCGGGAAAGCTCCATGAAAACTCCCTTTTGGTAAGATGATATGGACAAGCGGCGAGCATTCATAGCCGGAAGCGTCATGTTGTTAGCATTGCTCGCGACGGCGCATTTGAGCGCATTCGCGGCCGGACCTCCTCATTTTAACAACCTGCCGCCGGGCGCATCGCTTCCGAGCGGCGCGCAATGTGCGCAATGGGTCAGGTCGTCATCCACGACTACCGCCGAGGCGCGACCGGAAAACACCCCCGCCAACATGACGATGCCGACGCCGGATGAACTCGCGGCCTTTCACGCGCGGCCGCTGTTCAGCGCCTCGGCGCCGGCCTCGGACTTCGCCGCAGTGGACGGCAACTTCACCGGTACCACCGATCAGATCCTGCGCTGGGCGGCATGCAAGTGGGGTATCGACGAAGATCTTTTTCGTGCGCAGGCGTGGACCGAAAGCAAATGGAAGCAATCCGCCGCGGGCGATGAGCGCAACGACTTCAGTGAGTGTCATGCGGGCGCATGGAACGGATGGGACGGGAACAAATGCAAGCAGTCTTACGGCATCCTGCAGGTGAAGGTGTTCGACTACAACACCTGGCCCGAGGCGCGTGACTCGACCGCATTCAACGCCGACTTTCGCGCGGCCTATCATCGCGCATGCGTCAACGGCGACGTGCATTACTTAAGCGAGCGCACCGCACTTCCGCCGCATCCGATGTATCCGACCTCCGATCCCGGCGAAGCCGCGTGGGGATGTGTCGGCAACTGGTACAGCGGCGGATGGTACGATGCAGGCGCGCTCAAATACATCGACGAGGTAAAACAAAACCTCGCGGCGCGTCCGTGGACGCGCTTAGGTGGCGGAGTCCTTTAGTGGGTCGAGCCCCAATCTGCAGCGCAACTAAGGATATCGATCTGCTGGCCGCGCAGAACCGCGCGGTATTTGTCCCAGAACGCGGTATCGATCGCGCGCGTCAGCTTTGATTCGTGCGTGCGCCAGCGCCGATAGGCATCGGGGCCGCCGTTATATGCGGCGTAGACCGAGCGCGCGAGTTCGTCAGGCTTTGCGGGCGTGAACGCACCGCGCTTGGTCTCCGTGTCATCGAGCAGCCGCGCCAGGATTTGCATTCCGGCGCTGGCGTTATAGAGCACATCCCATTGGAGCCGCTGGATATTGTAAAACCCGCGCCACACGTACTTGTTCACCTGCATCAGGCCGATGTCGTGGGTGGACGATTCGAGGTAGGTGACGCGATTGCGGTCGAGCACGAACTGACGCCAGCAGCTCTCCTGCCATGCAGTAGCTTTTACCGTCCGAAGGTAGAGTTCGCGGAAGCGATAGTCGATGTCTTCGTCGGCGATTTCGTGCTGGGCGCCATAGTGCAGCAATGCGTCATAGTTGCCGCGATACTCGGCGGCGTTCGATTGACTGACCACCGTGCGCTTGAGCTTCTTCGCCAGCTCCTGCAGCTTTGCGATCGGATCGACTTTTTCGGGCGGCTCACCGGCATCTGCATCTGCAGGCGCCAGCAGTCGAAGAGGCACTTCCCACATTGAGGTAGAGGGCGTGATGCGGATGATCGCGAAAGGCGTCGGCGTCGCGGCGGGCACCGCAGTAGCCGAAGCAGCCGGCGGCGCCACTTCGTTCGGCAAATCCATTTCGGAAAGCCCCGGCCCTACCGCATGAGGGGTTGGAATCGCGCCTGGCGAAATGGCTGCGGCAGCAGCCGGCGGCGCAGCTGCGGTCGCAGGAGCCGACGGGGTTAACACGGATGAGCCCGTGGCGCTCGCGCTCGGCGTCTCGACGGTATTGCTTTCGGTATCGAGCGGGCCTTCGGACGAGAGCGGTTCCTTCACCCGGAACATTTTGCGCAGCTCGGGATCTTCCTCGAATCCGTAGGCGAGCGGATCCTTGCCGGTCGGCGGGCCGATCATATGCGCGAGGCGGCGCAAATCGTCGGCAGAAATTTTCATACCGAGCGCCGGCGCGGCTTGATCGAGCGCGAACAGTGCGTCGCCGGCGGACATGAACGACAGAAATTGCAGCGCTTGGTTGCCGAGCGTGCCGCGCCGCGAAGCCGCGCGGATGATCTCGCCGAGCCGCTGCCATTCGTCGAGGAACAGTAAGCGAATCGGATCGGGCCCGCCCGCCAGCGGATTGGCGAGCGCCTCGACGAGGCGATGGCGGCTGTCGAGCAGAAGACCCAGCAGGTCGGTGCGCAGTTGCGCATCGGTGCCGCTGCTATCACCCATCTGCTTGATGGCGAAGACGAGAAAGGCGTCCCACTGATCGAGTTTTTCCTGGAACCCGGCGACCTCCTGCGGCGTCAACTGCGCGGGCGCCGAGGGCGTGGGAATCGGCGCGAATGCGGGCATCGTCAGATCGAGGGTCGCGCGTACGCCGTCATCGGCGGCCAGCAGTTGCGGCTCGGCACGCAGGCTCGCAAGCGTCTGGGTGACGCGCTCCGCGACCTCGGGCGGTGCGCCCGCCTTCACCAGCTCCTCGAACTGCTGAAACGCCGGAGTCAGATCGAAGGTGAAAGCCTCGATCTGGGGAATGAAATGATCCTTGACGAGATCGAAGCCCTTGCCTGCAATCAGTGTCTTCTCATGATTTTTGTCGAGCAGATTGATATCCGCGACATGAAACTTGAGCTGCAGGTTGGGCGCGATGTACGGCGCGCTTATGATCTGGATGATCCCGCTCCATGCGATCGGGCTGACACAGTTGTCGCCCACCATCACCCCTAGCATCAGGCTGCCGTCGGTCTCGAGCTTGACGTTATCGCCGGCCCGCGAGAAGCGCGGATTTTGCGCGTAGAGGTACTGGCACCGATCGGATCCATTCCACAGCGGCGCGCGGCCGTGGTCGGTATAGAGCTGCTGCTTCAATGCCGCGCTCAACGCGAGATAATCGACATCCAATGGGATCCGGAGCGTCTGCTCGGGCGCCACGGCCGAGGCGACCGGGGAGGCGGCGCTTTGCGCGCGCGCTCTGGTCAGCGTCGAAATAACAAGCAGTAGGATCATCAATACATAGAGTCGATGACGGTAGGCTGCAAGAGCCGGGGCCGGACGCGAACCCATAATCAATTTTTGAATAGCACGGGCGGATTTGGAATAGCTCGCGAAATCCCAAGCGCACAATTCCACTTGAGGCAAGCAGGTCTATGAACAGACCCGCCTTGCAACGAGTTGGAAAGCAGCGAAATAATCTTTTTGGGTGTGCGTCCATGAACACGGACAGACAGAGCAGTTTTTACGATGCCGAAATCCCGCAGGCGTCGCGTGAGCTGAGAGAACTCCGAACATCGCCTTCCTACGAGCCGCCATTCGAGGTCGTCCGCCGGCGCATCATCGACGACTTCTACGAAGGCAAGCTGACCATCGATGCGACCATCGTGATCCGCGTCGGCGACCTCGAAGAGACGGAGGCCGCGCGCGGTGTCGGCGTGGTCAACGCGCTCGATACCGCCCTGCGCAAGGCGCTGCTCAAGTACTTTCCCTCGGTCGCCATCATCAAGGTCACCGAGACCTACACCCACGGTAGCGGCGAATCGACCGAGGCCGAGGTCGTGTCGGTGAAGAAATTTTCCGACGGGATGCAAAGCTGGACCACCATCGCGAAGTCGTCCGATGCGGTCGAGGCGAGCTGGAAATCGCTGGTGGACGGCTACGAATGGCGCATCTACCACGAGATCCTCAAGGCGCGCCGCGCGAGCGAGAACCCGCGCCTCTCACGCCGATAGCTGCGATGGAGCCCGCGCAAGCGTCGTCGCCATCCTCATCGCAAAGCTCCAGCGGGAAAGCCAGCCGCGGCATGCTCGCCATCCTCTATGACGGTGGATGCGAGATGTGCCGCACCAGCATGCAAGCCATCGAGAAGTTCGACTCCTCGGGCAAAATCGAGCCGATCGATTTGCAGAGCGCCGAGGTGCGAGCGAAGTTTCCCGACCTCGCGATGAAGGATCTCCTCGAGGAACTGCACGCGGTTGACGATCAAGGCACCGTCTACCGCGGCGCGCGCGCGATCAACGAAATTCTGCGCCGCCAACCCGGCCTCAAGGGATGGCTCGCGTATGCGTGGTACATCCCCGGCTACGCGTGGCTGGCCGAGCGCCAGTACCAGCGCATCGCGGCAAGCCGCTACCAGCGCGACGCCTCGGGCCGTTTGCTCCCCAGCTCCGATCATCACTAGCCTAGACCTTAGTTATGAATGCGAAGTTGGTTCCGCTCGCATTAATGCTCGCGGTTGCGCTTGCGGGATGTACCGCGCAGCAAGCGCCGATGACTGTCACTCCGCAGGTAGGCGATCCCCAACCGCAATCGGTGGATGCGAGCGCATTGAATGCCGAGGCGCATGCGAGCACACCTGCACGCGCGCTGCCGTATAAAGGACGCCTCGTTGCAGGCGATCCGAGCGAGCTTCCACCGGCAGTTGCGGCCTCGCTATCGAAGGACGGGCCGCTGACGTTTTCCTATCGCGAGGAGTTGACCCACGACGAGTATCACATCCCGTACATCTTTTCCTCGTTCGATCCGGTGACGTATTTGGGCGCACCGCTCGGCGACTATGCGGTCACGGCGACCGCAACGCTCACGATTTCCCAAGGCGACCGCACGATCGCGGATTACACCGCCAAAGCGCGGGTCTCGAAGTCCTACAACATCTACTCGGAGCCCAAGCATTCGGAGGTCGAGCGCGCCGCGCGCGATGAAGTTCGCCGCCGCATCGACCAGAAGCTTTACGATGATGCCGCTCATATCGGCTCCGGGAATCCCGCCGCACCTTCACCCTCGCTCCCCGAATGATTCGATCGCTGCCGAGGCTGCTCGCGCTCGCGATGATCGGATGCGCGGTGCAGGGGACGCCATTCGAGAAAGCACCCATCAAATCCGATCAGCAAGTCGTCTATGTCTATCGTCCATATAACTATTTCGGCTCGTTGCTGAAGCCAGCGGTGACCTGCGGCGATGAGACCGCGCGCATCGGTCCGGGCGGCTACCATGCTTTCGTGCTGCCCGCGGGCAAGACGCTATGCAGCGTCGAATCGACCGAGAACGCTGATGAAGTCGAGATTCATCCGGACGCGCCGGTGCATTACATCCGCGAGGAAATTCCGCCCGGCATCTTGACCGGCCATCCGCATCTCAACCCCATTGACCATGACGTCGCTCAAACGGAGATCCAGTCTTGCTGCGTAGCGGAGCAATGAAACGATCGTAACCGCGAGCGAGCGGCGCCTATTTGGAACATCACCGACGCCTCCTTCCTGTAAATGCTCCGCAAAAATGCGCATCACGGAGCGGTTCCTATGCGCAACGCGATCGAGGGCGTGGGGTTTCTGCTATCCCGCGTGCCGGAGAGACAAGAGCGGGGAACCGGCCGCGACGTTTTTTCTTCATCCACCGCCACCTGCTATCCTCGATGCGTGAAGCCGTTCCACATCTATAATTCGCTCAGCCGCAGCGTCGAGGAGTTCCATCCGCAGGACCCGCCCAACGTGAGCCTGTATTCATGCGGACCGACCGTCTATCTCCCACCCCATCTGGGCAACATGCGCGCGTATCTCTTTGTCGATACGCTCAAACGCGCGCTCATGTTCAACGGCTATCGGGTCAAGCACGTGATGAACGTGACCGATGTCGGCCACATGACGGACGATGCCGACTCGGGCGAAGACAAAATCGAGAAAACCGCGCGCGCCCAGCATAAATCGCCGCGTGAGATCGCGGACTACTATCTCGGCCTGTTTATTCGCGATATGGACGCGCTCAAGATTCTGCGTCCCGATATCACCAGCCGCGCGACTGATCACATCGCCGAGATGATCGAGCTGACTGCCCGCATCAGCAAAAATGGCTACGCGTATGTGACCGCGAGCGGCGTTTACTTCGACGTCGAGAAATGGCGCGGGCCGAACAAAATTGGCCGGCTCTCGCGCCAGAGCCTCGATGAGCAGGCCTCCGCGCAGCGCCTCGAGCATTCGCCCGACAAGAAGAGTCCGCACGACTTCGCGCTATGGGTCCTCGGCAAGCCCGGCCATCTGATGCAATGGGATAGTCCGTGGGGACGTGGCTACCCCGGCTGGCACATCGAGTGCTCTGCGATGTCGATGAAGTACCTCGGCGAAACCATCGACATTCATACCGGCGGCACCGACCATATCCCGGTGCATCATGAAAACGAGATCGCGCAATCGGAAAGTGCGACTGGCCATCCGTTCGCGCGCTATTTCGTGCACAATGCTTTCCTCGTCGAGCGGCCCGGCACCAAGATCAGCAAGAGCGCGGGAAAATTTCCGGTGCTCGATGACCTCGTCGCGTCCGGACTCAATCCGCTCGCGTTTCGGCTGCTGTGCTTCGGCGCGAAGTATCGTTCCGAGTTGGTGCTGAGCGACGGCATCCAGGCCGCACAGAAAAATTACGATTACATCGCCGAGTTCGTGCGCCAAATGCGCGAGGATGGCGCGCGCGCATCCGAGGACAGCGCGTGGGCGGATGAGTATCGCGAGCGCTTTAACGACGCGATCAATAATGACCTCAACACACCGCAGGCGCTGGCGGTCGTGCTCGATCTGATCGGGGAAGCATACCGCCGCGGAGACCATCAGATTTGGAATACGCTGCGGGCGCTCGACACCGTGGTCGGCCTCGATGTCGATGCGATCCGCACCTCATCGCAAGCCTCGCGCAAGGCGGAATTTCCGCCCGAGATCGCGAAGCTGATCGCTGATCGCAGGGAAGCGCGACGCACCAGGAACTTCAAGCGCTCCGACGAGTTGCGGGCCGAGCTCGAACATCACGGCTACGATGTCCGCGACACGCGCGAGGGATCCAGCTACCTGCCGCGCGGAAGCTGAGCTTCCGCATCGGCACCGTCCCAAATCGTGGCCGCCTCTAGCGCTTGGCCCAGATCGAGATCATCTCGCGATAGATGCGCTCGTAGCGCTCCGCCATCACGTCGACGGCGAAGCGCTTCTCGTATTCCTGGCGGCACGCGGCGCGCGAGATGGTTTCGACCTTCTTCACCGCCGCGACCAGATCGTCGAACTCCGTGCGCAGGAAGCCGGTCACGCCGTCGCGCATCACTTCAGGCACCGAGCCGCACGGTCGCGCGATGACGGGGGTTCCGCACGCCATCGCCTCGATCATCACAAGGCCGAATGGTTCGGGCCAATCGATGGTGAACAGCAGCGCCATCGCATTGCCGAGGAACTCGCTCTTCTGAAGCTCATTGATCTCGCCGATGTACTCGACGCCGGGCCCTTCCAGGATCATCGGTTCGATTTGTTCCTTGAAGTAAACCCGATCGACTTCATCGACCTTGGCCGCGATCTTCAGCGGCACGCCCGCCGCGCGCGCGACGCGAATCGCGATGTCAGGGCGCTTCTCCGGCGCGATCCTGCCGAGGAACGCGACGTACTTTCCGCCGTTGGGATTGAATTGCAGATGCTCGCGGGGGACGCCGTGATAAACCGTGGAGATCCAGTTAGCCCACGGCAGCGGCTTGCGCTGCGCATCGCTAATCGAAATCACCGGACGGGTTTTGAACTGCTCGAAAATCGGCACCAGCTCCTCGATATCGAGCCGGCCGTGCAAAGTCGTGACCGTCGGAGTTTTGACCAGCTGCGAAAACGCGAAGGTCCAGTAATCGAGATGGCAGTGGATGATGTCGAATTCGTCGGCACGCTCGAAGACCTGGCTCAGCATCGGCATATGAAGTCCGAGTCCATTGGCCGCCATCTGCGCCCATCCGGCGAGTCGCAGCGCGGTCGGATATCCGGCGTGCAGCTTGGCCGATGTCCTCGAATCACCAGAGGCAAACAAAGTGACTTCATTTCCGCGCCGCACCAGTTCTTCCGTGAGGTAGGAAACCACGCGTTCCGTGCCGCCATAAAGTTTCGGAGGAACGCTTTCATAGAGCGGCGCGACCTGCGCGATACGCAATGGGCGCGGGCGCTCGCTGGAAGCGGACTCACGCGGACTTTCAACTGCGACCGTGGAAATCAGTTCAGACATGTGAAACACCTGTTAGTGAGCGCAAGTGATCGGACGCGGGCAACGCGCTGGCAAGTCTTTGCCGTTAAGTGGCTGCCAGTTTCGCACTCCGCAACTTCCGTTCCATTCACGTTTTATGAGATTGGGCTTTTTCTATGCAGCTTTGACGATCTAATAACGCAAACATTCAGCCGCCGAGGAAATTCCAATGCCGCAAAACGTCAGCGACGCTACGAAAAACGTCATCAAAGTGCGCATTGACGGTGACATAGCGTATCTCGCGCTAAATCGACCCGAAAAACGTAACGCCATCAATGCCGACATCCTCAATGCTCTGCCCGAAGCCCTGGCCGAGGTGGACCGCCGCGACGTGCGCGCGATCGTCCTTCATGGCGAGGGCGCGGCATTCTCCGCAGGCATCGATTTCACTTCGCTCGCCTCGGATACCGGCGCGCCCAGCGGTTCCGGCAGCGGTCCCGATTTCATTCGCTTCCGACGCTTCGTCCATGATTCGCAGATGTCGCTTGACGCGCTGGAGCGAATCGAGAAGCCCGTCATCGGCGCGCTGCATGGTTATGTGGGCGGACTCGGACTGGAACTTGCCCTTGCGTGCGATGCGCGTATCGCGAGCGTAGGCACACGCCTCGGAATGCCGGAGACGCGCGTCGGCCTGGTTCCGGATGTCGGCGGGACGACGCGGCTGACGCGCACGGTCGGCTATGCCCGCGCGAAGGAACTCATCATGACCGCGCGCATGATCGACGCGACCGAAGCCGAGCGCATTGGGCTGGTCAATCGCGTGGTGGCCGAGGGCGCGCACCTCGCGGCGGCGGAGGAACTTGCGCGGGAGATCGCCCGCAACGCGCCGCTCGCGGTCGGACTGGCCAAGCGCATAATCGACATCGGGCATAGCACCGACAAATCGACCTTTATGGATTTGGAACTGCTGGCGCAGACCTCGCTCTTTCAGACCGAGGATTTTCGCGAGGGCGCGATGGCCTTGATGCAGCGGCGCGACCCGAAATTCAAAGGGCGCTGAGGCGAATCTCGAAGGAGGCCTCGAACCGTTCGCCCGGCTCGAGTTTGAGCGCCCCACCATCGATGCCTTTGCTCCAAAGGTTGAAAGCATTCGGGCCGCAAGTGTAGGGCTCCAGCGCGACCACATCGGGCGCGGGCGGCGCGAACACCACCAGATGGCGAAAGATCGGCGCGGCGAGCAGTTCCAGTGCCACGTTGAGTGGCCGATCGATCATGCGCGCGGCACACTCACTGCGCTTGGCATCGAGCGTGTATGCGTCATCCAGCGTATCGCTCCCCAACTTCACAGGATGGCGCAAGTCGAAGCGACCCGACGGCTCCTCCAAGGTGCCGGTCGGCAACAATCGCTCGTCGAGTTGCCAATGCCGATCGACGGCGCCTTGGACCTCGATCGCGCCACGTGTGCCTTTGGAATCCAGCGGCGCATGAAAGTACGGATGCGCTCCCAGGCCGAACGGCATTGGGTCGGGGCCCACGTTTTCGACCGCGGCATGGAGCCTGAGGCCATTGCCGATTTCGTAATCGAGATCGAGGACAAACGGAAACGGCCACAGCTTGGTCAGGTCAGCGTCGGTACGCGAGTCGAGCCGCGCGGCGATGAAGTAGGGACCGCGCCGCGTGACCTCAAAGCGTCGATTATAGATCAGACCGTGAATCGCGCAGTTATGCGAGGGATCGTTGATCGGCAAGTGGATGTGGCGCCCAGCCCACAACAAGTAGCCATTGTTGATGCGTCCCGGCCACGGAAACAAAATCGGAATACCGGAGCGAAATGGATGCGCCTTCCAGTCGGTCTCGGGATCGTTCGGACCCGCGACCACATCAAGTGAACCGACCCGGTAGCTACGGCACTGAAAACCCCATTCGGGAGCGATGACCGCCCGTTCGGCCTGCGCCTCGATCGTAAAAAATTCCATCGCCGATTCCTCGCGCGAAGCCTATCCCATCACGGAAACTAGGGCGAATAGCTTGGCCGTAAAATCACGACGCAACAGAACTGCGGGACTCCAGCGAGCCAGTTTGTCGATTGGGATTTGCAGCAGCCGGCGTGGAATGTCGCGCCGGCCGCCGGACGGATCGGAGCTTCAGTTAGGCGCGGGCACCACTGCGATTATTGCTGCGCGCTTGCGCTTCATTGACGCGGATCGGACGCCCCTTGATCTCGCGTCCATTGAGCTTCTTGATCGCCGCGTCAGCCGCCTCGTCGGTCGCCATCTCTACGAAGCCGAAGCCTCGCGATCGATTGGTCGCACGATCCATGATGACCTGCGAACTATCGACCTTGCCCGCCTCCGAGAACGCATCCTGCAGATCCTGATCTGTAACCGTCCAAGCCAGATTACCAACGTACAGTCTTCGACCCATTACCGTCTCCCGTAGCACAACGCGAACATTTGCCCCATGCGGAGAACCGCATCACAGGAGTATTGCCCGAAATTAATGGCGGCAATTGAGGAAGCAAGGAGGCCGGCGGCGTGCATCTGTTAACTACGTTGCGCATTTTTATACCATCGCGCCATTTGCAAGCATAGTGGTTACTTGCCGCATGCGAGCTCGGACCCTAATGCCCAGTCGCGTCTACCGACACGGTGCCAATTGGAAGAGTTCATGAGGAAGTTTTCTGCGAGAATGAAGGTCAAATGACGAGCTAAAGCGAATCAAAAGATGCGTTGCGGCTAACTTCGATAAGATTCTCTGAAGCACCTTCCGGCGTCGTTGAAGCATCCTTTTTGCTTATCGATGGTATTACCAATTCTGTTCAGCGCCGACTTGAGACCCTCGCAACTAGGTATTGAAGTTTTTGCAACTGCTAATTCCAATAGTTATTCGCGAATCATATTCTCCGAGTATCGCCGTGCCGGAATATTTACCCATTGAAATGTATTTCCGCGCAACCAAACTGTCATAGTCTCGTCATACTCGTAGATGCTAAAATGTAACGAGGAGAGTTGATCTGATGCCATCCAAGCGCGGTGTAAGTGGCGACAGCTCGACCTCGGCGTTCCGCCAGGTACAGCAACAGGCCCGTGCCCTGATGGTCAATCTGCGCAAGGAGATCCGTACCAAGGAAATCGAGCTGCGCCGCCTCAAGGAAGAGGAATCACGCCTTAGCACGCTGATCGGAGGCCGTGCGTCCTTGGGTGTAACCACCAACCGCGGCAGCCGGCTCAACTGGCTCTCGGTGCTCGAACAATTGCCGCGACAGTTCAGAGCCTCCGACGTGCACAAGATTAATGGGCTCGAGCGCAAGCGCGCTTCGGAAGTTTTCGCCGCCATCACGCGCTGGATCCAGATGGGATCGGCGCGCCGCAAAGCGCGCGGGATTTACGAAAAAGTCTAGTCGGCTATCATTCGTCCGTGGCCGTCAAAACCATCGAATGGCGTAAAGACGCCGTGCGCATGATCGATCAGCGTCTGCTGCCGGCGCAGGAAAAAATTCGCGTCTACAAAGACTACCGCGGGGTCGGCGAGGCGATTCGCACGATGGTGATTCGCGGCGCACCCGCGATCGGCGTCGCGGCCGCGATGGGGGTCGCGCTCGGACTGCGCGGCTATGCCCGCGCCAAGGCGAAAGCGCGCTTCAACACCGTCGCGCGTGCGCTCAAGGCCACGCGTCCTACCGCGGTCAACCTCGCCTGGGCGGTCGATCGCATGGGCCGTGTGCTGGAGGCGAATTTGTCACTCGACGAGCCGAAGTTGTTTCGCCGGATGCGCGAGGAAGCGCTCGCGATTTACCGTGAAGATCTCGAGGCCAATCGCGCGCTCGGCCGCTTCGGCGCCGAGCTGCTCGCGCAATCCTCCACCGTCCTGACTCATTGCAATGCCGGCGCGCTGGCGACCGCGGGCGACTACGGCACCGCACTGGGCGTCATCCGTGCCGCGCGCGACGCGGGTAAGAAAATCGCGGTCTTTGCCGATGAGACGCGTCCGTTCCTCCAGGGCTCGCGCCTCACGGCGTGGGAACTACATAAAGACAAAATTCCCGTCACTGTGATCGCCGACAACATGGCGGCCACCGTGCTGCGCGCCGGCCGGGTCGATTGCGTGATCGTCGGGACCGATCGCACCGCGGCCAACGGCGATGTCGCGAATAAAATTGGCACCTATCCGCTCGCGGTGATGGCGCGCCGGCACAATGTTCCGTTTTACGTTGCGGCACCGCTTTCGTCGATCGATCTTAACTGCGCGACAGGCGATCAGATTCCGATCGAAGAGCGTTCCGGTCTCGAACTCACCGAATTCAAGGGCAGGCGGGTCGCGCCCAAAGGGGTGGCGACTTTCAATCCCGCATTCGATGTCACTCCGCACGAGCTGGTGACCGCGATCATTACGGAGCGCGGCGTCGCGTTCCCGCCGTATTCGGAAAGCCTGAAAAAATTGAAGGAGCTCGCGTAGTCCGCGCACTCCTTCATTAGTCATTCGACTAGTAATCGACGAGCTATTCCTGAAGATGATCGAGGTACTCGGCCAGGCCATAGCCCACCTTGTCGCCCCATCGCCATTCGGTCATGCCTTCCGCGATGCGAGTGACTATTCCCGCGCGCCGATTGCGCAGTGGGATAATGGAAAGGACTTTACCGGTAATGACTGTTGGCGCGCCGCCATCAGAGGTCGCGCAGGTCACCTTGATCCGATCGTGAAGCTGCTGCTCGCCGGCAAACTCGGTCTCTATATCGACCTTGGTGATATTTAGCGGCGCTTGCCCCTTACGCATCATGAAGCCGCCCGGATGCTCGCTGCCGTCGCGATTAACCGTGATGCTGGCCATCCCGCCGATGCCCTCGTCAAAGTTCATCGTGAGCCATCGATAGTACTTGGGCGCCTGCCAGTAGCGAGGTCCCCAGCTATGATCGCGCAGCCCCAGGCCATCGAATGCGAACTCGCCCGCACCCTCGATGCGTAGCGTCCCGGTCGCATGGCCGAGCTGCTCAAGGTGTCCCTTGGCGAACTGCTGGGTCGCATCGCCTGTGGGCTTGAGGCTCTCCCATCCGCTCGCAGTCTTCTCGCGCATCTCTCCACCCCATCCGGGTGCAGTGCCGCGATAGTCGAGGCTCAATTCACAGGCCGCATACGGGTTGCTCTTGAAGGCAGCGGTCGGCTCCGCCATTTCAAGCGGATTTTTCAGGACGCATAACTTGCCCGCATAGCTTACGCGGTGATGCTCGAACGGCTTGACGACCTCGAACTTGAGGCCGCCTGCGTTATGCGCCTCGTTGCCCGAAATCTCCGGGCGCTTGAACATGAAGCCCACGCGGCCATCGGGCAGATAGATGCATACAGTCATCTCGGCGTTGCCCTCATTGGGCCGATTTCCCATCCGCACAAAGCCGCCGACCCGATTTTTCCGATCAAAGAAGTTGTAGTACGCGCTTTCGTTGAAGTTGGACTCGCCGGTATTCGGATGCATCAGGTCGTCGCTTTCGAGCAGTATCACTTTGCGTTCGGGCATATGAATTCTCCTTCGGAATGTCGCATCCGACTTCTATCGCGAGTCGCGGGTGCGATCCACCGACCGATCGCTGCAAGAAAGTCCACGCGAATCGATCTCGCTTTGGATAGCTACAGCAATTGCATAAGCTGATCGGCGGCGCGGCTTTGCGACGCGATCGAACGGCGATATAGTCCGCGCGTTCATCGATCGAACCAACTACTCACGGCGAGAATGTTTATGAGACTCAAGGACAGAGTTGCGCTCATTTCGGGCTCCGGATCGGGAATCGGCGAGGCGACGGCGAAGCGGCTCGCGACAGAAGGAGCGGCGGTCGTGGTCGCCGACCTCAACGAGGAAGGCGCGCAGCGCGTCGCCGAGGAGATTCGCAAAGCCGGTGGCAAGGCCGAGGCGCACAAGGCCAACATCGGGAACCCGAGCGACGTCGAGGGCATGATCAAGTTCGCGCTGAGCAAGTTCGGCCGCCTCGACATCCTGCATAACAACGCGATTCGGCTGTACACCGGAAAGATCGGCGAGATGACGCTCGATCAGTTCCGCAAGAGCGTCGAGGTTGGTCTCACCGCGTATTTCTACTCCACGCGATGCGCGCTCGAAGTGATGGTGGCGCAGCGCAAAGGAGCGATCATCAATACTGCGTCGGTCTCCGGACTCGCCGCGGACTACGGCCTGGGTGCCTACAATGCGATCA
>Ga0335081_10005267_pt1 | contig 20469 bp, 16 predicted proteins | sample Lox_Sample_35_FD_206713 | JGI IMG/M metagenome (GOLD analysis project Ga0335081, IMG submission 206713) | Soil microbial communities from Loxahatchee National Wildlife Refuge, Florida, United States - Lox_Sample_3.5 | ecosystem: Environmental > Terrestrial > Soil > Wetlands | place: USA... | reverse complement strand
ATCGCGCAAGGATCTTTATTCGCGGTGTATGGCAACGGCGGCATGGGTCCGGCCACATTGAGCGTGGCATCGCTTCCCTTGCAGAATACCCAGGCGGGGACGTCGGTCTCGGTGAACGTGAACGGAACCACGGTCAATGCGCCGATTTTCTTCACTCGCGGGGACATTGTGGTGGCCGTAATGCCGTCGAGTACTCCCGTCGGAAACGGCAGTGTCACCTTGAACTACAACAACCAGACGGGACAGTGGCCGGTGAGTGTTGTTCAGTCGGGATTCGGCATTTCCAACAATCAGATTGAGTTTGCCAACAACGGTATCGGTGTTCTCAATACCGCGTCAGTGACATTTGAGAATTATCAGCCCGTGACCGGCACCAATACCGCGAAACCGGGCGACACTTTGACCATTTGGGGGACCGGCCTCGGCGCGACACCCAATGGGGACGATACCGGATCGCCTCCCTCGGGAAATATTGGGCCCGCGCCTACGGTTTACGTCGGTGGAGTCCCATCGCAATCTCTCAGCTATTGGGGACGGTCGCCGGGGACATTCCCGGGGCTCGATCAGATTAATTTTGTCGTGCCTCCAAATGCTCCTTTGGGATGCAATGTATCGGTTGTCGTGCAGACGGCCAACGGGGCAACGGTGATCGAGAGCAATGGGCCCGTGATTGCCTTGTCCGCTACCGACGGTGGAACGTGCTCCGACCCGACGACTGTTGTCAGCTCATCCGACCTCAATCTCAGCAGCGCGAAGGTGTTTTATGTGCAAACCGAGCAAAACACCTCGGTGAACCTCAGCGCTAACGGCAACGCCACTACCAGCACGGACGACAGCGCGCAGGTCATCTTCTTGCAGGGGACGCAGGCCCAGATTGCGAATATCGCCGCCCAGAACAACGTCGAACCGAGTTTTGGAAGCTGCTACGTCGGAATTAACGCCAACCCACAAGCCAACGGCCCCCTGGATTTTACTCTCCTGAACGCCGGCCCGACCATCACTCTCACGCCACCTTCCGGACCGCCGTACAATCTCGGTGTGCAGCAAGGCGCCGCCCCCGGCATCTACGGCGGCGGCCTTGGAACCGCAGCGCTTCCCGGCGGCACCTGGATGTTTTCAAATGGCTCAGGCGGACCCGACGTCGGACCATTGAGCTTCAATTTTCCGGTTCCGCAGCCCGTTACGTGGAGCAATCAGTCCACGATTCAGGGCAGCCAGATCGCTCGATCCAGTCCGCTGACGCTTACATGGACGGGCGGAGATTCGAACGGCTATGTCGATATCACGGTTTTCGCCCAAACCGTCGGGGCGAGCGGGCCGTACTATGTCGGGTTCCAATGCGCCGCACCGGTTTTGGCGGGAAAGTTCACGATCCCAATATCGATTCTGTTGGCGATGCCTCCCACCTTCTCGATAATCTCGTTGAGCACGGTCTCGCTTCCGAATATTCTCGGCAACATCGCGGGATTCGATGCGGCGGTGGCGAATTCGCTTTTCCACATAAACGTTCCGGTAATGTTCAAGTAAGGGCGAACTCGCACGCAGGGGATCGCGCAAACTGCGAACACGATGCATACTGTACCCACCAGTTAGTGGTGCTGAGGCGTTTTTGAGAACAGGACTAAGGGGAATGTTCTGTATCTCTATTAAAAACAATCTGTTACGATCATCAGAGAGGTACTGCATATGAAATTCATCTGGCTGGTCGTACTTCTAGGTACAGCGCTCTCCGCGCAATCGCTGGTGGAGCATGCCGCAGCCGCGGCGGGCGGGACGGCCGGCGGCGTCGCGGGCAAGAAAGTGAGCGACGCACTGAGCAACATCTTCGATAAAGTCGACAAGACCACGGCCAAAGCAGCGTCTGCTAACGCGGGGAAGTCTAAGGACAAATCCAAGGACAAATCCAAGGACGACAGCGCTCCTTTGTTTGACGTGGGGCCCGGAGTGCCGCACTCCGAGAGCACCCGGGAACGCACGCCGGCGAGGGTGGGCGCGCCTTCCGTGCCTCCTCCGCCGCCCATTCACCACGCTTATCATCGTCCGGTCAGGACGGTGGCGACCGCGCCCGAGCCGATGCCCGCGATCGCCGTGCCTCCTCCACCTTCGCCGCAAGCCACCGCGCAGGACCTCAAGAAGATCGCCGTGGGCACCCCGCGCGAAGCGTTCCTGAAGCTCGGATTCCCGGCCATTCACATCACCATGTACGACAACGGTCACCTGCTCGAAATCTACCGCTTCGTTTCCGATCATGGCGACGTCGGCCTGGTGCGCGTCACCGACGGAGCCGTATCGGGCGTTCAAGTAAACTGAACGAATGGAGATCCGGGCGCTGACCCGCGCCGACCTGGATGCCTTTCAGCGCCTTCGCCGCGAGCGCCTGGAGCTCGAACCGCGCGCCTTCTCCGAGTCTCTCGCCGAACACGACGCCACGCCTGTCGAGGCCGTCGCCAGACGCCTGAGCGCTTCTTCCGGCGACCAGTTCGTCATGGGCGCATTCGCTCCCGGCGGACAACTGGTAGGCATGGCCGGATTGGCGCGAAACATGCGCCTCAAGAGCCGCCACAAAGCCGTCATCTGGGGCGTTTACGTTCAGCCGACGTGGCGCAATCAAGGCATCGCGCGAGGGCTCCTGACCCAGCTGATCGAGCGCGCCAGGGCCAATCCCGGTATCGAGAAGATCATGCTGACCGTCTCGGTGGACCAGATCGCGGCGCGGCGACTGTACCTTTCGCTGGGTTTTGAGATTTACGGGCGCGAAAAGCATGCGCTGTCGATCGACGGATCGTTCGTCGATGAGGACCAGATGGTCCTGTGGCTGCGCTGAGATACGGCTCGATAGATCCAACTCTGTTACCCTTGAACTTCATACATGTCCGATCAGAAATTGCAGGTCATCCCGCTCGGAGGACTGGGCGAGTTCGGGATGAACTCCATGGCCTTGCGCTTCGGCGACGAAATCATCGTCATCGATGCGGGCATGATGTTCCCTGACGCCGAGCTGATGGGCGTCGATATCGTCACGCCTGATTTTTCCTATCTCGAGCAAAACGCCCCACACGTCCGCGGCGTGATTCTCACGCACGGCCATGAGGACCATATCGGCGCCGTTCCGTTCCTGCTGGCGCAGTTGAACGTCCCGGTTTACGGCACTGCGTTCACGCTCGCGCTGGTGGAGCGCAGGCTCGAGGAACATCAGCTTCTCGACCAGGCGCGTCTCAATGTCGTCAAGCCGGGCGAGCGTCTGGATCTGGGCCCGTTTTCGATCGAATTTATCCACGTGACGCACTCCATCGTGCAGTGCGTAGCGCTGGCGATCACTACTCCGCTCGGGGTGGTCATCCACACCGGCGATTTCAAGGTCGATCCCACGCCCACCGACAACGCGCTGTTCGATCTGCACACCTTTGCGGCTTATGGCAAGCGCGGCGTGCTGCTGCTGCTCTCCGATTCGACCAACGTCGACCGCCCGGGCTACACCGAGAGCGAGCGCGCCGTCGCCCCGCGCCTGGAGGACCTGTTCGTGCGCTCGCCGCGCAAACTGGTCATCACCTGCTTCAGCAGCTCCATCCATCGTTTGCAGCAGATCCTCGATCTGGCCGACGAATACGGGCGCAAGGTGGCGTTTGTCGGGCGCAGCATGCTGACCACCACTGAGATCGCGCACGATCTGGGCCTGCTGTCGATTCCCAACGGAATCCTCCTGCGCCCCCAGGATCTGATGCAGACGCCTCCCAACAAAGTGGTGGCCGTGGTCAGCGGAACGCAGGGAGAGCCGATGTCGGCCATGTCGCGCGTAGCCGTGGACAATCACAAGTCGCTGTCGATCGAGCCGGGTGACACGGTGGCGCTCAGCGCGCGCATCATTCCTGGAAACGAGAAGGCCATTTACCGCATGATGAATCACCTGGCGCGGCGCGGCGCCGACGTGATCTACGGCGCCATGAATCCGCCGGTTCACGTTTCCGGCCACGGCAGCGCGGAGGAGCTGCGCCTGGTGCTGAACCTGGTGCGTCCGCGCTTCTTTTTGCCGATTCACGGCGAATACCGGCAGCTCGCCAAGCACGCGCAGCTCGCCCAGCACCTCACCTACGCGGGACTGGAACGCACTTACGTGCTGGAATCCGGAGAGACGCTCGAAATCGACCAGGACGGCGCACGCAAAGGCGATCCCATCCCTGTGGGCCGCGTGTGCATCGATTCCGGCACGCTCGACGAAGTGGTGGAGGACATGGTCATCCGCGACCGGCGGCACCTGGCTGAAGACGGTTTCGTGCTACCCATCATTGCCATCAACAAGCACAGCGGAAAGCCCGAAGGATTGCCGGAGATTGTGAGCCGAGGCTTCATGTCGCTTGAAGAATCGAGCGAAGTATTGCAGGAAGCACGGACGATCGTCATGAAGACCATCGACAGCTCCACCCCGGAGGAGCGCGGCGACTGGGGTGTGATCCAGGAAAAAATTCGCGTGGATCTGAAGCGCTATTTAACTAAGCAGACCTCGCGAAGGCCGCTGATCATGCCGGTGATCCTGGAAGTTTAGAGATTGGAGATGGTTGAAGAGTCAGCCCCGCGGCCTCACGGCCAGGGCTGCCCGGACCGAGACAGCCCCGCCGGTCATGGCGAGGGTTCAAGCTCTTCACGACGCACATTACGACACCAATGCGTGCGCGACGCGGTCCGCCAACTGGTCGAAGCTCAGGATCTCGTACAGCGTGGGATCGTTCATGATCTTATTGACCAGCGCGTAGTGCATCGCGTGGCCGGCGCGTTCCGCGATCACGTGGCCCAGCACCGGCTTGCCGATCAGCGCCAGGTCGCCGATCAGATCCAGCGCTTTGTGGCGGCAGCATTCGTCCTCAAAGCGCAGCCCGCCCGGATTGAGGATCGACATGCGGTTGAAGCACACCGCGTTTTCCAGCGACGCGCCGCGAATCAGGCCCATGTTGCGCATCTGGTCGAGCTCGTATTCGAAGCCGAAGGTGCGCGCCGGCGCGAGCTCTGCCGCATAGCGCTCTGGGGTCACGTCCATCTCGATCACCTGATGGCGCACCAGCGGATGGTCATAATAAACGTCGCAGGTAAGCAGAAAGCGATCCGCGGGAACGATGCTGATACGCCGGGTCCCGGCCTCCACCGACACCGGCCTTCGAATGCGCAAGAAGCGCCGGCGCCGGCGAAAATATTTGATGCCCGCCGCGCGAATCAGCTCGACAAACGGCCGCCCGCTGCCGTCGAGAATCGGCACTTCCAGATTGTCGATTTCGACGTAGGCGTTGTCCACGCTCATGCTGTAAAACACGCTCAGCAGGTGCTCGGTGGTCGAGATCAACACGCTGGAGCGCATCAGGCTGGTCGCGTAGCTGACCTTTTGAACATGGCGCCAGCTTGCCGGAATGGCGAAGCCGTCGAGGTCGCTGCGAATGAAAACGATGCCCGTGGAGGGCGGTGCGGGCAGGATGCGAATCTTCACCGGGACGCCGCTGTGCAAACCCACTCCAGCGGCTTCCACTGGCCGTTGAACGGTCGTTTCAAATCTCAGAGGATACCTCCCCAAACTTACCCATGTAACATCATAAAGACGCGGAGTCGAAGAGTCTAGTTTACTGAAAAAAAAAGACTTCTAACTGCGTCATCGTGGTCAAAAAGAGACACTAGGAGTTTCCGCTGTGTCTATTGCGAGACAGTTTGCAAGAAATATAACGTAAACAGAGGTTTACGCCGCATGTTCTTGCCGTCAAACTAGATTCTGACCGGTTGGCTTCGGCAATGGCGCTTCAAAAAATCGAAAATGGTCAAACGTTGGGCGTGCGGACCCGCCTGAACATCGCGCTGGCGGCGGCGCTGGCGCTGTGCGTGGCGCGGCTGTGGGTGATGCCGCTCGGGTCGAGCTTCTGGGTGGACGAGATGGTCACGCGCTTCGTGGTGCTTCATCCGCAGGATCCGACCCTCAGCGTCGCGCCGCAGGTGACCGAGTCGATTTACTACGGCCTGCCGCGCGCGATGGAGCGCTGGTTCGGATTTTCGGAAGTCGCGTATCGCCTGCCGTCGCTGATCGCGATGCTGTTGGCGTTGTGGCTGATCGCGCGGATCGCGGCGCGGCTGATTCATCCCGACGCGGGGTGGTTCGCGGCGTTTCTGTCAATGACGCTGCGCGATTTCAACTACCAGGCCGACGACGCGCGACCCTACGCGCTGGCGACGCTCGCTACGGCGGCGAGCATCTGGCTGCTGGTCCGCTGGCTCGATCAAGCGCGGTGGCGCGATGCGGCGCTGTTCGCGATCGCGGCGTCGGTCGTGTGGCGCGTGCACCTGCTGCTGTGGCCGGTGTACGTACTGCTGGCGGTCTACGCGGCGGTGCGGATCGCGCGGCGCGACACGCGCGTGGGATGGATCGCGGCATGCGTGGTTTTCGCGGCGATCGGCGCGGCGCTGATTCCTGTGTTAAGCGAAGCGATCGCGCTCAACCGGCAGGCCGCGGCGCACGTGGTGGCCGCGATTCCGGGGTTGGGCGATCTGACCAATCAACTGAAGTTCGGCGTGGTGGGCGGAGCATGCGCGGTCGCGGCGCTGGCGGCCCGGTTCTTGAAATGGCCCGCGGCGTCGCGGCCGATTCCCTGGGAATCGCTGTGGTTGATCTTGGGGTGGTGGATCTGCGATCCGCTGTGCCTGTTCCTGTACTCGGTCGCGACCAGGAACAGCGTTTTCCTGGAGCGGTACATGTACGTTGCGCTGCCGGGCGCGGCGCTGGCAGGCATGGCGGCGGCATCGTTATTTCTTCCGGCGCGATATTGGAAACAGACCGCGCTCCTGATCGGCATCGGCGTGCTGATTTTCGCGGGCCGGTGGAATCATTTACGAATCGTGCATCACGGCTCGGACTGGCGCGGCGCTTCGCGCGCGATCGATGCGCAGGCGTTTTCCGCCGATACCGACGTCATTTGTCCCAGCCCGTTCATCGAAGCGCGTCCGCCGGTGTGGCGACCGGATTATCCCATTCAAAGTTTCCTGTATTCGCACCTGATGTATCCGTTCCGCGGAAAGATCGTTCCGTTTCCTTTCGAAGGATCGCGCGAGGCGGGGACGTTCGCGGCGTGGCTGTCGGAAAACGAGCTGGCGAAATCCAAGCGGTTCGCGCTGTACGGCAGCGAACGCGCGGTGAAGTTCTGGCGCGAGTGGTTCGCCACGCGTCCCGAGCTGGCCGCTTTCGAAAGCCGCCGGCTGGGAGATTTCGGCGACGTCGAAGCCGTGGTGTTTGAGAAATCGCGGTAGTCTATAATGCTCGCATGTTTCGACCATCGCTTCTCGCGCTGGTGTGCGCGGGCGCTTACGCGCAGACCGTCACCGGCGCGCATTTTCATCATCTGCACCTGAACGCGACCGATCCGGCGGCCGACATCCAGTTCTACACCACGAAATTCGAAGCCGAGCGCGCCAAGTTCGCCGGCGCGATCGACGCGGTTTGGGCGGACAAGGCGTGGATTCTGTTTAATAAGGTGAGCTCGCCGCCCGTGAGCGAAATCACCAGCACCATCTGGCACTTCGGCTGGGGCGCCGAGGACATGAAGACGACTTATCAGAAACAGCTCGATTCCGGCACCAAGTTCGAGACGCCGCTCACTGACATCAGCGACATCGGCGGGCAGCCCAATCCGGTGATGGGCCGATTTTTTTACGCCTACGTGGATGGTCCCGACCACGCGCTGATCGAGCTGAACACGGCCAATCATCATCATTTTGGCCACCTTCATCTGTTGAGCGAAGATCCGGTGGCCGCGGGTGAGTGGTACGCGAAACATTTTGGGCAGAAGGTTCGCTCCAGCGCGGCGGTGCGCATGTATCGCGGCGTGCAGATCGGTCCCAGCGCGAGCTTCACCATGGACGACGTCAATTTCATCATCTATCCAGTCGAATATGCGCGCACCTCGAAAATGGCCGGCTGGGAGAATCGCGCCACGTTCGATTCGACCAAGGGCCACGTGGTGGATCACATCGGAATCAGCGTCGACAATGTGGACGCCGCGATCGCGAAGCTGAAGGCCGCGGGCGTGAAGGTCACCGACGAACCGCGCAGCGTGATGGGCGGAAAAATCAAGTACGCATTTATCGAAGGTCCGGACAAGATGCGCATCGAGATCATCGAGGGGCAGGCGAAGAGGGAGTAACGTTACGCTATGTTAAGGTAAGTGACCGTCGCCACCTGGTCGCCGAGATGAAGCCGAACCTAGAGAGCCTTCGCGAGGAGATCGAGAGCTGCCTTCTGGAGCGCGGTCTGGCGGCGTTTCACGGCGCTCCCTTCGATTACGACGACGCCCCAACCGTGTTATGGGACATGGCGCGCGATCCCGATTACCGCGCATTCCTGGCGGCGGCCGAAGCGGCGGGCGTGCGGCTGATCGCACTGCACGCGGAGCAGTTCGATGAGGAATTAATTGATGACGCGCTCGAACGGCTGGAGGACGCACGGCTCGCCGCGTCGCGCCGCGCCGAGATCGAGCGGCGGTTTCGCGAGCTGCGGCGCTACGACGGTTTCACCTGCCGCATCGAGCTGTCCTTCGACCATCCGCCGCGCGTGTATGTCTTCGACCTGCGCACCGAATGGTTCGAGGAGCTGGGCGATCTGCTCGACGAAATCGAGGAATCGGAGGGCGAGGAAGGTCCGCCGGAGTCGCCCGGAGCCGGGTATTTTTCAAAAAATTGAAGTGGATTCTTGAAAAATCCGGGGAATTCGATACCGCGGGACTGGCGCGGGCGTTGGACGTGTCGCCGGCGGCAGCGCGGGTGCTCGTCTCGCGCGGCTTCCGCGATCCGGTCGAGGCGCGCCGGTTTCTTCATCCCGCTCTCAGTGATCTTCACGATCCATTTCTGCTCGCCGGGATGCACGATGCGGTCACGCGGTTGTGGGCGGCGATCGAACAAAAAGAGCCGATTCTGCTTTACGGCGATTACGACGTCGACGGAACGAGTGCCATCGTGATTCTGAAAAAAGGCCTGGATCTGCTGGGCGGGAATGCGTCGTTTCACGTTCCGCATCGGCTGCGCGACGGCTACGGAATGAAAAGCGAGGTGGTGGAGGCGGCGGCCGCAGCGGGCGTGAAGCTGATCGTCAGCGTGGATACCGGAATTCGCGCCAATGAGGTGGTGCGCCATGCGGCGAACTGCGGAATCGACGTGATCGTGACGGACCACCATTTGCCCGAGGCCGAGCTTCCGCCCGCGGTCGCCGTGCTGAATCCGCACCGGCCGGATTGCGCGTATCCCGCCAAGAACCTGTGCGGCGCCGGGGTGGCGCTGAAATTGTTGCAGGCGCTGCTTGCGCAATCGGGAATGGACGCGGGACGGCGCGCGCGGCTGCTCGAATCGTTTTTGAAGATCGCCGCGATCGCCACGGTCGCCGACGTGGTGCCGCTCACGGGCGAAAATCGCGTCATCGTGAAGCTGGGGCTCGCGGGACTGCGCGCGGTGAATAATGTCGGGTTGCGTGCGCTGCTGGACGTTTCCGGATTCCCCGCGGGTGAGGCGCCCAACGCGCGCGAGGTCGCTTTCCGCGTAGCGCCGCGTATCAACGCCGCGGGACGAATGGCCAGCGCCGCCGATGTGGTGGAGATGTTTCTCACCGGCGACGAGGCGCGCGCCCGAGCCCTCGCCGCACAGCTTCATGAGCTGAACGCCGACCGCCAGCAGACCGAAGCCGAGATCGTGCGCGCCATCTTTGAGCAGTGCATCGAACAGCCGGTGACCGGCGACGACGCGGCGCTGGTGTTCGCCGGCGAGGGCTGGCATCGCGGCGTCGTCGGGATCGTCGCCAGCCGCGTGGTGGAGCGCTTCCACCGTCCCGCGTTCGTGCTGGGCGTCGAAAACGGAGTCGCGCAGGGATCGGGACGCAGCATTCCGCCGTTCCATCTCCTGAACTCACTTGAAAGCATGGCGGACCTGTTCACCAAGTTCGGCGGACACCGGCAAGCAGCGGGCGTTACGCTCGACTCAGCGCGTGTGGAGGAATTCCGCCGCCGCTTCCGCGACCACGCCGCGTCGCTGCTCGCGCCGGAGGATTTCGAGCCTGCGCTGGAACTTGACGCGGAGATCGGGTTCACGGAGATTCACGACGCGGCGATCGCCGATATTCTGGATCTCGCGCCGTTCGGCTTCGGCAACCCTGTGCCGGTTTTCGCAGTGCACAACGTAGAACTGGCCGCCGCGCCGGAGGTACGCAACGAAAAGCACATGTTTCTGCGGCTCAAATCGCAGGGACGCACCATTCGCGCCAAGGCATGGAACTTCGCGGAACGCGCCGCTGAATTTTCCGCGCCCTTCGACATCGCGCTGCGGTTCGAAGACGACCCCTACTCGGCCTCGCGCGGTTACGCGCCGTGGCAGGCGGTCGTCGTAGACGTGCGCGCTGCACAAACGGCGTCAGCCAGCGCGGCCAGTGGCGCGTCGGATCGCCCCCCGGCCTGACGGGGCAGGGGCCAGGCGCACTACTTCAACGCCGTTACCAGCGTTCCGGTATGCCGCAGAACATCCAGGCGCGCGCGCTCGGCCTGGTTTTGCGCGTCATAATACGCGATCCATTTCTGATCCTCGGCCGCGCGCGCCTGTTCGAGCGTGGCCATCGGCAGGCGGCCCTCCTCGTTCTGCGCCAGGTCGACGCTCACCTGCTCGCGCGCCAGCGCGAGGTCGTCGCGCGCCACGTCGCGAGCCAGGTCGGCGTGCCGGGCCGCCTCAAACGCGCGCCGCACGTTGTCGGTGATCTGCGACCGCGTCCGCCTGATCTCGATGCGCAGCTTTTCGATGTCCGCTTCGTCCTGCGAAATATAAGCGCGCGCCGATCTGCCCACCCACAGCGGCACCTCGATGGAGGCGCCGAACTGCGCGCTGTTGCGCTGGAATTTCGTGTAGTAATCCTGGTAATAATATTTCGCGAAAACCTCGTCCTGCGCGATCAGGTCCACCTTGGGCAGGCGCTGCGCGCGATAGCTTTTCGTGTCGAGCATCTTGGCCTGCATGCTCGACTCCATGCGCCGGATCTCCTTACTCGATTCGATGGCCGCGGCGATCGCCTGCGGTTCGGACGCGGGAATCTCGAAGGCGGGCCGCTCCTCTTGAGCCGCGCTGACGCGATCGCCCGGCGCCATGCCCAGCAGCATCGCCAGCGACTCTTCGGCGTCGGCCAGGCTGTCTTCGAGCGTCGCGACGGTGAGCTTCGCCTTGCTCAGCGCGACCGACGCGCGGGAGACCTCGATGGGCAGCTCGCGGCCTTCCTGCTGGCGCGCTTTCATGATGTCCACCACGCGCGCGAAATTTTCCGCTTGCCGCCGCGCGACCTCCAGGTTGCGCGCGACCTGCTCGGCGTCCAGATACGTCGAGGCGACGCGATAGGCCACTTCGTCCTGCTGTTTGGCCGTGTCGATTTCAGAGCCACGCAGGTTTTCGTTGGCCTCGGCGATCTGATAGCTCTGCGGCCGGTCGAAGATCGCCATTTGCGTGCGCACCTGGAAAATTGAAGGCGCCTCACCTTCAATGTTCGCCGGATATCCGGTAGTGTATGCCGCGCCGCTGCCCGCGTAAACCTTGGGGCTGAACGGATCGCGCGCGATGTTGACCGCGCTGCGCGCCTTCTGCGCATCCAGCCGCGACAGCATCACATCGGCATTCTGCTGGAGCGCCAGATCCACCACCTGCTTGAGCGTCATCGTTCGCGTCTCGGCCCACCCGCTGAGCGCGGAAATCGCAAGCAATACCAAAATTCGCATAGGTCCAGTGTAGACCTGCCCCAAAACCGGCAGCGTCCGTCGCCCGTGAGTCCACTGCCGAAGGTATCCGGTCCAGTTCCTGCCGGCATTCAATTGTTTCGACACCAAGACGATAAGCACTACATGCGTGTGGCTGCTCCGCCTGAAATCTGTCCCGCTGCACTCGACCCCGCGCTGCGGTGGATGTTCGAAACGAGTCCCATCCCGATGTTCATCTTCGATTGCGAAACCCTGCGCTTTCTGGAGGTCAACCGGGCCACCGTCCGCCATTACGGATATTCCCGGCGCGAATTTCTTTCCATGACCAGCCGGGACATTCGCCCGCCCGAAGACGTCGCGCGCTTTGAGGCCTTCATCGCGCAACGCACCGTCACGCACCCGCGTTCCTCGGGCGTCTGGCGGCATCGCCGGAAAGACGGGACCCTGTTTTTCGTGGACATCATCGCGTACCCGACGGTTTACGGCAATCGCCCGGCGGAGATCGTCTTCGCGATCGATGCGAGCGATCGTTTGAATGCGGAATCGGCCATTGCCGAGCGCACACGGCTGGCCGTTCTGGTGGCCGAGACCGCGGACTCGCTTGCAAGCGCGGAGACGCTGGGCGGCGGGTTGCAGCATTGCGCCGAGCTTCTGAACCGCTATATCGATTCCCTGTTCGTCCGCATATGGATGATGAGCGACGACCGGCAGACGCTCGAACTGCAGGCCAGCGCCGGCCGTTTCAACGCGGCCGATGAAGAATGCTCGCGCATTCCGGTCGGCAAACCGATCATCGGCATGATTGCCGAAAGCGCTAAGCCCACCGTCGTTGCGGACGCGTTCGCTTCGACGCTGAAGGAGGACCCCGAGCGCGCGCGGCGGGGCGGCAGCGCCTCAGTTGCCGGTTATCCGCTGATCATCGACGACCGAGTGGTAGGGGTCGCGGCAGCATTCGGATCGCGGCCGCTGACCGACGCAGCGGTGCAGGCGTTCCGCTCCGTTTCCCGTGGTATCGCGCAGTTCATCGAGCGCAAAAGGACGGAGACACGCCTCAAAAGTCTCGCCGCGCTGGTTGAAAACAGCAACGACGGAATCATTGTGGCGGCCGAGGACGGCACCATCACGTACCTGAACGATGCGGGATGCCGGCTGCTCGGATTCGAAAACCCGAGCGCGGCAGTCGGCTGCAATATTTCCGAACTGCATACCCCAGCGGGTTGGGCGCGCGTGGTAGCCGAACTCGCTCCGGCGTGCATGCGCACGGGTCAGTGGCACGGCGAGGTGCAACTGCGGCACACGGACACCGGGGAACCCATTGACGTGCTCCTGAGCGCATTTCTGCTGCGCAATGAAAAGGGCGAGATGATCAAAGCCGGCGTGATCCATGATATTCGCGTGCGCAAGAGCGCCGAAGAAGCGATGCGCCAAGCCAAGGAAGCGGCCGAAGCGGCCAACCGCGCCAAGAGCGAGTTCCTCGCCAACATGAGCCATGAAATTCGCACGCCCATGAACGGCATCATGGGCATGACCGATCTCGCGCTGGACACGAATCTCACCCGCGAGCAGCGCGAGTACCTGGAGACCGTCAAGGAGTCGTCTGAGACGCTGCTGGCGATCATTAACGACATCCTGGATCTTTCCAAGATCGACGCCGGCAAGCTCGAGCTCGAATCGATCGCGTTCGATATCAACGAAACCCTGGAACAGACCATCCGTCTGATGGAGGGGCCTGCGCGGAAGAAAGGGCTGGCGCTCGGATTCGAAATTGCCGGGGAGATGCCCCGAATTCTTTATGGCGATCCCGGGCGGTTGCGCCAGGTGCTGCTGAACCTGATCGGGAACGCCGTCAAATTCACAGACCGCGGGCGCGTTCGGCTCAAAGCCGCGATCGAATCGAACCAGGAGCATGAACTCCTGCTGCATTTCGCCGTCGCCGACACCGGGATCGGAATTCCGCTCGAGAAGCAGCGGCTCATCTTTGAAGCGTTCACGCAGGCGGATGGAACCATGACGCGAAAGTTCGGCGGTACCGGGCTGGGGCTGACCATCTGTTCGCGGCTGGTCGAGATGATGGGTGGCAGGATATGGGTGGAAAGCGTGCCGGGCGAGGGCAGCACGTTTCATTTCACTGCGCGATTCGCTACCGGCGCGGCCGGCTGATTCTCAAGACGCATTTCATGCGGGGCGCAAAGCGGAGCTATCTGGATTCATGATCCTTGTAGGAAAGTGGTCGGACGGCGCGCCGGATTCTTACCCTGAAAAATGACGGTCGATCGCACGCAAGGAATCCAAGAAGCAAAAAGAGCGCGCCACTACATACAGCGCAGCTTAGACCCATAGAGGTACGCTCCCAAGACCTTCGGCCGTCTCGTCGCGCGTGGGCCGGGTCGCGCTGCCATCCGCGGCTTCCCCGAAACCGTCCAGGCACAGCTTCCCGCAGCCATGTTCGCGCTCGTGCTGTTCAAGCGCGGTTCGCGCATGCACTGCTGCTTCGACGGCCTTATAGGCTTCGTCGTCGCCGAGAAGCCATCCCCACCTGTTGGGCTTCTTCAGCAGCGCAAAACAAACGCTCACCTGATCGTAGTAGCGTTCGAAAAGCTGTTGGCGGTCGGCACAGGCCATTCCCATGCTTGCAATTTTAATCCGCTCATTTTTGTTGCTAAATAGCCATATAGTACCGTTTTTTAAGAAACGCCTCGCTTTATACGATAAATTCGCTCGGACTTCTACGGGAATCCAGGCGTTGCCGATAGATCACCAAGAGCGGTTCGCACCAGGGCGTTCGCTTGCCGAATGCGCATCCACAGTCCGCGGCGTACGGCGGGTACCTGATCGACGTTACGATTTTCGACGACACCGCCGTCGCGGCGGCATGTTCGCGAGGCTCGGCTTTTTGTTCGGCGCGGGTCCTGTCGAGGCACTTGGCCGGGCAGAAGCGCCGGGGTTTGGTGTTACAATGCTCGCGAGGTAAGTATGAAACGAAAAATCCAGACCACGGCACTGGTTCTGACGGGAATCGTCGGCTTCGCGACTGGCGCACGCGCTCAGGAGTTGAAAGTCGGAGACGTCGCGCCTGATTTTACGCTCGAAGCGAGCGACGGCCACACTTATACACTGTCAAAGCTGAAGGGGAAGGCCGTGGTACTCGCCTGGTTCCCCAAAGCGTTTACCGGCGGTTGAACCGCCGAATGCCGATCGCTCCGTGAGAGCGGAAAAGTCATCAAGGGATTTGACGTAGATTACTTCATGATCAGTGTGGATAAGCTCGAAGCCAACACGGCGTTCGCCAAACAGGAAAATGCCGATTTTCCGATTCTTGCCGATCCGACTCAGAAGACCGCGAACGCATACGGCGTACTGAAAGATTACGGCGGGCTTGGCAAACTGGCGAACAGATGGACTTTCTATATTGGTCCGGATGGAAAGATCCTTGCCATCGACAAGGCAGTGAAGCCCGCATCTTCAGGGGAAGCTCTTGTAGCGGAATTGAAAGAGCTTAAGGTTCCCCAGAAGAAGCACCAGTAGAAAGATCCGCCAATGACCTGCGCGTTTGAAGGCGGCGCATAGGTTCCGGTTTGAGGTCACAAATCTTAGCCCTTGCTTCGCGACTGAGGTGATCGCGTGTCAAGCGCGAATCGATTGTCGGCAGAGCTCCGACGGCGATTACGGTGGAGAGGGTCCCTGTGAAAACCCGGCTCTGCACTTCGCCGTCACCGGTCGCCTTGTTCATCCTGTTGATTCCGCAGTGCAACGCCAAGCCCCGCCGAAAAAGGGGTACTCTGTCCCCAGATGCAAGCTGAACCGGCGATAAGAGGACGGAATGGACAGAGCGGACTATCCCCTTTTTCACACAGACACGTCACAGCCGGATAACGCCGTTTAGACTTGGAAGAAGCGCCAGAGCGGCGCGGGTGCGCAGACAGGCGATGGCGGAGGGCGTAGAGCGGAGACTTCGGCGCCGCAGATATGTCCTGATTCTCACCCCTAGCTACCGGTCTCGACTCTTGGGAAGACTTATCCCGGCGCGCGACTTTTTTGTACAAATTTGGATTGCTACGGTACGTTGAGTATGTGTGCGAGGGAGACTTGATGGGAAAAATATCCTGAATTGGTATAGTACTCAAATCGTCGGGTAGCGCCCTGCCGCGAATGCGCCGTCTTGAAGATCTGCTTCGACTCGCTGATGATCCGACCGGGAGTGGGCTTTCGAATCGCGAGATCGCAACCTGCGACGTTCTAGTGATTGAGAAAAGGCGCCATACGATGTCTCTGGAATCAGGGTTCAGCCTTCAATTTCAACAGAATCGGTTGTTGAACAACGCCCCGCGACAATGTTTCGAGCGCGCGGATGCCATCATCCTCGACGGGGACGCCGGCATTCGCAGCCACCAGGTTTCTTACAACGACGATCTCCTGCATCCGGCGTCACGGAAAGGAAAAAGTTCTCGAATCGAGGCCCTTCGTCCCCAAGAATCGAAGCACTCTTTACCGTTTGGACGCCATGGTACCAACATGGAACGTAGTACCCTGCGTGTAATGAGGATGTCCGCTGATTGTAATCGAAAAGAATAGTATTTTGTGCCAAAAACTATCACTCGTACCATTGACACGTTACTTCAAAAGAGCTTATTCTGTTTCCCCGGGTATTACCTGTCTTAGCTATGCCCAGCCCCGTTCAAGCTCCGACCGGGAGAAGTACGGTCTTGGTCGGATCGGCAATCACGCTCCTGGTGGTCGCTTCCGACCAGGAACTGGTAGCGTTGTGTCGCGACGTCCTGCGCGAGTTTGCCGACACTCTGGGCGATCCCGATTTTCATTCCAAAGGGGAAAAAATCGGGCACACCAGGGTGTGTCTTTGGGATTATCAGAAAGACGAGGTGGGTCCGGTTGAGGAGGAGTTCGCGGGCAGCCAGGTCTTCTACCTGGTTCACCCATCGCATCTGGATCAGCTGTTGAGGGACGCTCCGGCGGCTGAAGGACACATTTTACTCAAGCCGGTAACGCGGGCGGTCCTGCGGGCATTCCTTTGGTCTGCCGCGACGGTGAAGAAAACTCCGGCGGCGGTGGTCGGCACGCTGCGGGCCAACCGTGACGATCTGCTTCAGCGGCTGCTTCAGGCGAACCTTCGCCTCCAGGAGTACGATCAACAGCGTACCAATTTCATCGCCAGGGCCGTCCATGATTTTCGGGCGCCTCTGACGGCGCTATCGGGTTTTTGCGGTCTCCTGGCGAGCGGTGAGTTGGGATCGCTCAACGATCAGCAGGTTGAAGCGCTGCGGCGGATGGAGCATAGCGCCAAGCGCATTTCACGCATGGCGTCAGCGATGTTCGAGCTGAGTATCGGGGATAAAGTCAACCGCAAGCCTGACTTGCGGGAAGGCGACATTCTCGAGCGCATCAAGCAGGCGCTGCATGAGATTCATCCGCTGGCGCAGGAAAAGCATATCCGGGTTGAAGCGAAGGACATCGTATCGCCCGATCAGCCGTTGTATTTCGAGTCCACACAAATCGAGCAAGTGCTTGTAAATCTGTTAGATAACGCCTGTAAATTTACGATTCGCGAGGGTGCCATCGAAGTTCGGGCATATCCGTATTTCTGGGAGCGGCGATTCCTTGTGCAGGGGAGTGCGCAAAAAGAGAAACGGGTAGATAGCATCCGTCGGCCGAACTCGTACCGAATTGACATAAAAGATACAGGTCCGGGGATTCCATCGGACCGTTTGAACCATATTTTTGAGGAGTATACGTCCTATTCTGGACCTCAAGACCGTTCCGGCGGGGGCCTCGGGCTCGCGATCTGCCGGATGATCTTGAGTCGCCATCAAGGACGGATTTGGGCCGATTCTCACGAAAGTGGTGCGATCTTTTCATTCGTGATTCCATATCGGCGAGCGGAATTTCAGGGAAACGTCTCGAAAACCGCAAGTGCGTAAAAACCAAGTCGGAGAACACTGTGAATTCTGGGATGGAGCGGAGTACCATTCTTATCGGCGAAGACGACGCCGAAGTAAGAGAATTTTTGGGCGTAACGCTGCGATGCCGCGGCTATAACGTGCATCTGGCGGTCGATGGAGAAGGGGTGATCAACCACCTTCAGTCGGCTCGACCCGTATCGCTTGTCCTGCTCGACATCATGATGCCGAACAAGGACGGGTGGGAGACGCTGCGGGATATCCGCAACATGAACCTGGACGTTCCGGTGATCATGCTGTCGGGGATGTCCTCGCCGCCCAACATCGTGCAGGCGATCAAAGGAGGAGCTGTCGACTTTCTGGCCAAGCCTGTAAATCACGAGGATTTAGGCGAGGCGGTCGAACGCGCCCTCCATTTGCGCAGCGCACAGCGCAGCGCGGAGGAGATCGATTTCGGGCCGGAAGTATTTTTCGGAAAGAATCCGGCGATGAACGCGTTGAAGTCGTGGATCCCGAAGGTGGCCGGCAGCGACGTGCCGGTGCTGATCCAGGGCGAGACGGGAACCGGCAAGGAAGTCCTGGCGCGGCAGTTGCATGAGCTGTCTCCACGCTCCAATAAGCCGTTCGTCAAACTGAATTGCGCGGCGGTGCCGGCGGAACTCATCGAAAGCGAACTGTTCGGATACGAGCGCGGCGCGTTCACCGGCGCGTTCCAGAAAAAACCGGGCTTATTTGAAATGGCCGACGGCGGGACGATCCTGCTGGACGAAATTGGAGACATGGACGTCCGCCTTCAGGCGAAACTGCTGCAAGTGCTGCAGGACCAGGAGTTTCGGCGGGTCGGCGGAACCGAGGTGGTGCGCGTGGATGTTCGCGTCATCGCGGCCACCCATCGGGACCTGGTGCAGGCCATCAAGGATCGCACCTTCCGTGAAGATCTCTATTTCCGGCTGAACATCGTGAGCCTGGTTCTTCCGGCGCTGCGTGAACGCAGAGAAGACATCCTGAGCCTGGCCCAGTTCCTGATTTCGCGGCACACCGCGCCGGATTCATCTCCGGTGGTCCTGACGCCCGCGCTGGAGGCGGCTCTTCTCGCTTTCCGCTGGCCCGGAAATATCCGGCAGCTCGAAAATGTAGTGAGAAAGATGATCGTTCTGCGCGATCCGGATCTGATTGTTCGCGAACTCGCCAGCATCGAGGGAGACGCGGCGCCCGGATTCAACGATTCCGACGCGCTCGCTTCCGAGCGGAAGAAGGCGTCTTTTGAGCCGTCCAGTGTTTTGCAGCAAGCCTCGCGCGCCAAACAGGAGGCCGAGGCGGAAGCGATTCTGCAGGCTCTTCACAACTCGCGCTGGAACCGCAAGCAGGCCGCGGTTCTGCTGCAGATCGAGTATAAGACACTGCTGTACAAAATGAAGAAGCTCGCCATCGAGGAACGTGCGAGCAAAGTTTCGCTGCCGGCGTAAGGGTCGGCTCGAGCGAGCGCAAAAGTATTTGTCTGTCGGGGGGGAACTGAATGAATTTGATTTCTGATACGGTCGATGAAATTGTGGAGCTCGAGCTTCCCTGGTTCGCCTTGCGGGTCCGCTCGAACTACGAACGTATGGCCGCGCTGCATTTGAGACAGAGGGGATTTGAAGAATTCTCTCCCACTTACAAATCCGAGCGGCAATGGTCGGACCGCAAAAAACAGATCGATGCTTTTCTGTTTCCGGGATATGTGTTCTGCCGCCTGAATCCGAACGACCGGCTGCCGGTTCTCTCGGTCCCTGGCGCGGTTGGTCTGGTGGGATTCGGCAAGGGTCCGACGGCGATCCCGGAGAACGAAATCGAATCCGTTCGAAGGATGGTGGGATCGGGGTTGCTGGTGGCGCCCTGGCCATTTTTGAGCGCGGGCCAGACGGTGTTGATCGAAAGAGGGCCGCTGCGGGGAGTGGAAGGGATGCTCAAGGAAGTGAAGAAGACATTCCGGCTGGTGGTATCGGTGCACCTGCTGCAACGCTCGGTTTCGGTGGAAATCGATCGAAGCTGGGTGCGGCCGGTCAGTTCGATCCGAACGGCACCGGTTGCACAGAACTCTTCTGAAGCTGCGGCGAGAGTGTGATCCCACTGATCAACGCTGTGGGGCGGCAGATGCGTTTGGGCAGCCCCGCAACCTGCCCAGACGGCTCCGGCCCAGGCCTCAATCAAAGTTTCGAGTAATCCTTCACGACAAACGTCCGGTGAAGGTCAGAATTTTCAGTTTCGAGCCCCGCGGCTCAGCCCATTACGTTTCCGCCGACGGGCGAAAATTATCATGCTGCCCAATCCCGCGCCGAGCAATCCGATGCTGGCCGGCTCCGGCACGGAACTGAAGTCGAATTCGGTCACCAGACCGTAGCCGGTTGTACCGGCTCCAAAGTTCTGGTAACGAGCGATGGTGGAGGGTCCATTAGGACCTCCGTCTTCGAAGGCGGCGTCGCCAGTACCAATGATGTTGGTTATCTGAATATCCAACAAAAGATTCCCGTCGGCGGGGTTGTAGAGAAAGGGAGTTCCCGTGAAGCTCAACTCGGGCCCGGAATCCCCGGAGAGGCTCACGGTTGTGAACAAGCTGTTATCCGCCCCCAGGTTGCTGTCGAAATTCGTGTCGCTAAGGTCATTGACGTCCGCGCTGATCGTAGATAGGCTGAAGGTGAATGTAGCGTCGTAGAGCGTGTTCGGGTGGTCGGGCGCCAAGAAGAAATCGATTCCGGTAATCAGCATCGGACCAGAAAAAAGGCTGGTCGAGTACGCCTCCTGAAACCGCGTGCCCGGCCCATCCACGGGAAAGCCAAACGGGAAAACGT
>Ga0335081_10005266_pt1 | contig 20469 bp, 17 predicted proteins | sample Lox_Sample_35_FD_206713 | JGI IMG/M metagenome (GOLD analysis project Ga0335081, IMG submission 206713) | Soil microbial communities from Loxahatchee National Wildlife Refuge, Florida, United States - Lox_Sample_3.5 | ecosystem: Environmental > Terrestrial > Soil > Wetlands | place: USA... | reverse complement strand
GGCACAACCCTGGCGCTGGCGCGCATCCTATTCGCCTGCGCGGCCATGTGGCGCGTGCGCCGCGCGGCGCGCGTGTTCGCCGCAGCCGACCGCTTCAGCGCCATGGCCCGCGCCCTGGGGGTTCGCCAGCGCGTCGAGTTGCTCGAGCTCCCGTCCGGCCATATGCCCATGAATTTCGGCCTGCTGCGGCCCACGATTTTTCTGCCGGCGGACGCTCGGGATTGGAACCAAGAGCGCTGCCGCATGGTCCTGCTGCACGAACTGGCGCACGTCCGGCGAGGCGACGTGGCCACTCACCTGCTCGCCCGCACAGCCCTAGGGCTCTTCTGGTGGCATCCGATGGCCTGGACCGCCTGGCGCGAGTTTCTGAAGGAACGCGAACGCGCTGCCGACGATCTGGTCCTGTCCGCCGGCGAACGCGCCGCCGACTACGCGGGCCACCTGCTGGAGGTCGCGCGCTCCATGCAGCCAGCTCCCGTCGCTGTCTGGGCCGCCATTCCCATGGCCTGCCGTTCGCAGCTCGAAGGCCGTTTGCTTGCGATCCTGGACTCCGGCACGGACCGCCGGCCGCTTCGGCGCGCCTCAGCCATTGCCGCGGTTTTGCTGGCGAGCGTGCTGGTGCCGCCCCTGGCCGCGTTGCAGACTCAGGAGCAGGCGAATCGCGCGGTTCCTCCGGATATGGACGCCACGATTCAGGCGGCTCTGGCGCAAAAGAACCACGAGATTCTGGAACAGGCCGCGCAGACCTACGAGAGTCTCAGGAAGTACGCCGAGGCGCAGAAGCTTCTGGAGAATGCTCTGACGATTCGCGGTGATGTCGCCGGCCAGCAGAGTTCCTCGTATGCCACGGGCCTGTTCCGGCTGGGAGACATCGCCCGCAAGGGGAATCGGCTCACGGAGGCGGAGGGCTTCTACAATAAAGCGCTTTCGGTGTCCAAAGCCGATGCGCCGGAAGCCGCGCCTGCTCTGCTCTTTCTGGGCACGCATGCCTTGGGCCGGAAGGACTACCTTCGCGCAGAAACGCTCATCCAGCGAGCTTTCGACTCCGCGCCTTCCGGGCCGCTTGCCGGCCTCGCCCTGACCTGGAAAGGAAACGTCTTCCTGGCGCAAGATCTCCCGGGTGTCGCCGAATCCATGTACATGCAGGCCCTGGCCCTCAGCAAGCCCGATTCCCCGGAAGCGGCTACCACCATGGAAACCTACGCCCAGTTCCTCAAAGACCAATCACGCGCTCCCGAGGCCGAGGCCATGATGCAACGCGCCGGCGTCATCCGCGCCGCCCGCGTCGCCGCAATGTCCCCCAGGCGCGACGATGCTCAACAGGCGCAAAGGGTGGGTACGGGGACCACGGCGCCCGTGCTCCTGTACAAGAAAGAGCCGGAATATTCCGAAGAGGCCCGCCTTGCCAAGCTGCAGGGCACCGCCGTGCTCTACGTGGAGATCGGGACCGACGGAAAAGCGTACAACATGAAGCTGCTCCGAAGCGTCGGGCTCGGGCTGGATGAGAACGCGGTCGATGCGGTCGCTCAGTGGACATTCAAGCCCGGAATGCGCGGCGGCGTGCCTGTCACGGTACAAGCCACCATCGAGGTGAATTTTCGCCTGTTGTGAGGTCCGCCTCTGACCGTCCGCCCGAGTGCCCGGGCGGGCTTTCCAGGCTGGCCTTTCGGAGACTGCCATAGTGTGCCAGCATAGTTCTCTACCCTAGCGATCTATGGCAGATACCTTGCAGGGCACCCTCGATCTCCTGATCTTGAAGACCCTCCATGCCGGCCCGAATCACGGCTTTGGCATCACTTTGCACATCCAGACCGTTTCGCAGGGGCTGCTCCGCGTGGAGGAAGGCTCGCTTTACCCCGCCCTGCACCGCCTGGAACGCGACAAATTGGTGAAGGCTGAATGGAAAACCACCGGCAACCGGCGCCGCGCGCGAATCTATGCGTTGACCGCGGCCGGCCGCCGGCGGCTGGGTGAAGCCGAACAGAACTGGGCTGCGCTGGCAAAGGGCGTCGGCAGACTGCTGAGGCTCGCATGAGGAGATGGCTGCGGCGCAAACGGGCGCGCGAGATCCATGAGGAGGTGGAAAGCCACCTGGAGATGCGCGCGGAATGGAACCAGCGGGAGGGAATGTCCCCGGAGCAAGCGCGGGCTGCCGCGCGGCGCCAACTCGGCAACGCGGCCCTGCTCGAAGAGGACGTTCGCCGCGTTTATGCCCTGCCCTGGTTCCAGACCATCGGCCAGGATGTCCGCTATGCATTGCGCGGCTTCCGGCGGTCGCCTGCATTCACGGTTGCCGCCGTGCTCACCATCGCTCTGGGAATCGGCGCTTCGAGCGCCGTCTTCAGTGTGGTGGACCGTATCTTGTTCCGCCCGCTTCCCTACCCCGATGCCGGCCGCCTGGTCTCGTTTGGCATGGTGGCGCCCAGCGCCGATAAGAACGAGTTCCTGATAGCCGAAAACTACGTTCGGCTTCGCGCCAGGCAGACGCCGTTTACGAGCTTCACATCGTTCGGATTCATTTCGCCGTGCGACCTGACCGAACAGAATGCCGCGCGGCTGCGCTGCGCCATGGTGGAATCGACATTCCTGCCCACCTTCGGAATCCAACCCATGCTGGGCCGAAATTTCGCCAAGGAGGAAGACCGGCCCAACTCGCCCAAGGTTGCGTTGCTCTCCTACGGCTTCTGGAAGAGCCGTTTCCTCGGTGACCGCGAAACGATCGGCAGATCCATCCTGGTCGACGGCCGGCCCACCGCGATCATCGGAATCCTGCCGCCCGGCTTCGAGCTGTTCAATCTCACCCCTTTTGATTTGCTGATTCCGGAGGCGATCGACGAAGCCCATCCCGGCAACGGACGCGCTTTCCGCGTCTTCGCTCGTCTCAAACCCGGCGTGAGCCTGGAGCAGGCCCGCGAAGCGATGCAGCCCCTCTTTGAAGACGAGCTGCGCACTATCCCGCCTGAATTTCGCGGTGAAGTCCGGATGGTGATTCGTCCATTGCGCGACCGCCAGATCGCCGACGTGCGCACCGCGTCCTGGACCCTGTTCGGCGCGGTGCTGGTGGTGCTGCTGATCGCGTGCGGCAACGTCGCGAACCTGATGCTGGCCCGTTCCGCCAGCCGGCGGCGCGAGTTGGCTATCCGCGCTGCGATTGGCGCGAGCCGCGGTCGTCTGCTGCGCCAGAGCGTCACGGAGAGCCTTCTGCTGGCCGGTCTGGGCGCGCTGGCGGGTTGCGGGCTGGCTTGGGTATTGATCCGCTTTTTCGTGGCGGTGGCTCCCCAAGGCATCACCCGGCTGGACCAGGCGGGGCTGGATAGCCGCGTGCTGCTTTTTGCCATCGCGCTCTCGATTGCGTCCGGCATACTGTTCGGATTGGCTGCCGTTGTCGAATCGCCCCCGGCCGGTACGCTCGCCGAGGGACGGGCATTTGTCTCTTCACGCGGCCTTCTGCGCCATGTGCTCATCGCCGCGCAGATCGCCGCTTCGCTAATTCTGCTGTCGGGCGCCAGTCTGTTGCTGCGTTCCCTCTGGAACCTGGAAAAGGTTCCGCTTGGCATGGATACGGATCACGCGGTGGCGGCGCATTTCGTTCTCGGCGGAGCCTACGAAAGTGAAACCCGTTGGCGGACCTTTTTCGACAATCTGGAGACGCGCTTGCAGCGTCTGCCCGGCGGCGCGGCGTACGGGATCACTGATTCGGTTCCGCCTTTTGGCGGTACGCGTTCCAGTCCGTATTTCGTCATCAACGTCGAAGGCCGCCCGCCCTACCCGCAAGGCGCAGGCGGCATGGTGGGCTGGCGGTACGTCACGCCTGGGTATTTCGCCGCGCTACGCATTCCCATCGTTCGCGGCCGGGCGTTCACCGAACAGGAGCGCGATGCTCCGGAGATGCCGATCATCCTGAGCCAGACGCTCGCGCGGCGCCTGTTCCCGAACGACGACGCGGTTGGAAAACACGTTTTGCGCACAGGGTCAGGTGAGTGGCACACAGTCGTTGGCGTGGCCGGCGACGTGAGGAACAACGGGCTGGGCGAACAGGCCGGCCCCGAATACTATGTGCTGCGGAAACATGTTCCGGATGACACGTTTCGCAACCGTGCGCCGGGAGGCGGCTGGCGCGCCGCCACCGTGATCGTTCGCAGTCCCTTCCAGCCGCAAGCGGTCGCCGCCCTGTTGCGCTCCACCATCTTGGAGCTGGAACCTGCCGTGCCAGTAACCACGGAGACCATGCGCGAGCGCGCCGCCCAGCTCACGGTGCGCCCGCGCTTCAACGCCCTCGTGCTGGGAGGATTCGCGGGCGCCGGACTGCTGCTGGCGGCAATCGGAATCTACGGCGTGATCGCCTTCCTGGTGAGCCAGCGCACGCGCGAAGTGGGCGTGCGGATGGCTCTGGGCGCCACACCCTCCACCGTGAGCAAGTTGTTCCTGCGTCACACAGCGGCATGGACAGCGGCAGGAACCGTGGCCGGCCTGGCAGGCGCCCTCGCTGCGACGAATATGATGGGAACCATGCTTTTCCGGGTGAACGCACACGACCCGCTCAGCCTCTTCGCCGCTCCCGCGATCCTCTTTGTGGTGGCTCTGGCCGCCGCATGGGCTCCGTCGCGGCGAGCAGCGCACATCGACCCGGTCGCCACATTGCGCGAGGAGTAGTCTCCTGTACGCACAAGCCCTGAGCTTGTGCCAGTCACCGTCCTGTAAAGCACTTCTCCGCGCAGTGTTGTACCATAAGACTTGGTTTCATGAAGGCCTTACTGGAAGCGGTCCGGCCGGGGGAAAAAGACTGGGAGTTGGCTCAGGCGATCGATCCCACACGGCTTCCCGCACACATCGCAATCATCATGGACGGCAACGGCCGCTGGGCAGGGCGGCGGCGTCTGCCGCGCGTCGCCGGCCACAAGGCCGGTATCGGACCGGTCCGTTCCACCGTGGAAACCTGCGCGCGGTTGGGCGTGAAGGTGCTTACGCTCTACGCTTTTTCGGTGGAAAACTGGAAACGACCGCGGGCGGAAGTGGAAACGCTATGGCGGTTGCTGCGCTACTACCTCAAACAGGAACTGCCGGAGTTGCAGAAGAACGACATCCGCCTGCAGACGATCGGGCGGCTGGACGCGCTGCCGCCGCAGGTACGGCGCGAGCTGGAAGAAGCCGTAGAGGCCACCAGCGCCAACCGTGGGCTGCTGGTCAATCTTGCGATCAACTATGGCGGCCGCGCCGAAATCGTGGATGCCGTGAACGCGGTACTGGAAATGGCGCGCCTGGACGGTAGCATCGGGTCGCTCAAGATCGATGAGGATCTGATCGCTACCAACCTCTACACCTCTTCCTGCCCCGACCCCGATCTTTTGATCCGCACCTCCGGCGAAATGCGCATCAGCAATTTCCTGCTGTGGCAGATCGCCTACTCGGAGCTCTACGTGACCGAGACGCTCTGGCCGGATTTCACCCGCACCGACCTGCTGCAGGCCGTGCTGGAGTACCAGAAGCGCGACCGCCGCTACGGCGGTTTGAGCGGGGGGCTGGCAGGGCAACCCGTTAACGGCGCAGTCGCCGCCAGAGACGAGAACCTCATCGCCGCACTCCGCTCATCATGAAGCGGATCTTGACGGCGTTCGTTCTCATCCCCATCATTGTTTATGTAGTGCTGTGGGCCAACTACTGGGTTTTTCTCGGTGTGCTGGCTGCGGTGGCGCTATTGTGCTATCGGGAATACAATACCGTTGCCGCCGGCTACGGTTTCGGCGCGCCCGGCCCGATCGGCTACGGCGCCGGACTTCTGTTGCTGGTGTGGCAGGTGGAGACCTGGCCGCTGGTTACGGTGGTGGCGCTGGTGGCTCTGGCGGTCGCGATGCGAGGCGGCGACTTGGCGAAGTCGCTGCCGCGCGCGGCGCTGTTGCTCACCGGCGTGATCTACATCTTCGGCTGTTGGAAGCTGGCGATGCCGTTGCGCGAGGAGAATCCACACTGGCTCATGTACCCGCTGGTGCTGAACTGGGTCGGCGACACAGCCGCGTACTACTTCGGGCGGCTTTTCGGCCGGCACAAAATGGCGGAGCGGATCAGCCCCAAGAAATCCTGGGAAGGCTCGGTAGCGTCGCTGGTGACGTCGGTTGCGGTTGGCGCGGCTTACCTGTGGCGGTTCATCCCCTCGGTGCCCATTCCCGCCGCGCTGGGACTCACGGCGGTGGCGAACATATCGGGGCAGCTCGGCGATCTGGCCGAATCGGCGATGAAACGCGGCGCGAGCCTCAAGGACAGCAGCGACATCCTTCCCGGGCATGGTGGGTTTCTGGACCGCGTGGACAGCACGCTCTTCAGCCTGCCAGTGATCTATATTTGGGTGAAGCTGGTGGCGTGAGCCTCCGTCGCGCGCCTATGCACAAGCCGGAAGCCTTGTGCCACCATTAGAACAGTGTCTCGACTCTGTTATCTGGACGCATTCTCGGGCATCAGCGGCGACATGCTGGTGGGCGCGCTGGCCGATGTCGGTGCGGATCAAAGCGCCATCCTCAACGCGGTTGGTTCGCTCAAAACGAGCGCGTCGGTGTCCTTTGAGAAGGTCCTGCGCCGCGGAATCGCCGCCACCAGGTACCACGTTCACATCCAGCACGAGCACAAACACCGGCACCTCTCCCATATCGTCGAGATGATCGAAAAGGGCGAGTTGACCCCGCGCGCCCGTGAAAATGCTCTCGCGGTGTTCCACCGGCTGGGCGAAGCGGAGGCCGAAGTGCACCAGATCCCTCTGGAAAAGGTGCATTTCCACGAGGTGGGAGCCGCCGATTCCATCGCCGATATCGTTGGAGCATGCGTGGCCTTCGATGCACTGGAGACGGACATGATCGTCTGCTCTCCCGTGAATGTGGGAAGCGGCACGGTGAAAACCGAGCACGGCATGTTGCCAGTGCCTGCGCCGGCCACTGCGCGGCTCCTCGAAAACGTTCCGGTGTACTCGAGTGGTCCGGCGGTAGAATTGACCACGCCGACCGGCGCCGCGGTAGCCGTGACGCTGGCAAAATCGTTCGGTGTGCTGCCGCCGATGAAATTGGCGCGCACCGGATACGGCGCTGGCTGGCACGATTTTCCGGAGCACCCCAACGTGTTGCGCGTCATCCTCGGCGAACCAACCCGTGCCGATGAGGCGCTCGCCGTCGCGGTGATCGAGGCTAACATCGACGACCTGAATCCGCAGGTGCTGGCCTATGCCATGGAACGGCTCATCGAAGCCGGCGCCCTCGACGTGACGCTGCAGCCGGTGGTCATGAAGAAAGGGCGGTCAGGTAATCTGCTGCGGGTTGTGGCTAGGCCCGAGGACCGCGAAACCCTGGCACAACTGATTTTTGCCGAAACCACCACCCTGGGGCTGCGCGTGTACACGGCCGAACGCCGCGTGCAAGCGCGCGCCTTTGTCGAAGTGGAAACCAGGTATGGCAAGGTGCGGATGAAGGTCTCGAGCGAAGGCTCCTATGCGCCGGAGTACGAAGACTGCCGCCGGCTGGCGATGGAGTCCGGCGCTGCGCTCAAGCAGGTCATCGCCGAAGCGAACTACGCTTACTTGAAGCAATCCAAATGAAATACTACCTGACGACACCGATCTACTACGTGAACGCCGCGCCGCATATCGGCCATGCGTACACCACCATCGTGGCCGACCTGCTTCGGCGCTTCAGGAGAATGCAGGGCTACGAAGCCGTGCTGACCACGGGCTCCGACGAACACGGCGTCAACGTGGAGCGCGCCGCCGAGCGCGCTGGAAAGACGCCGCTCGAATTCTGCGACGCGATCGCCGCCGAATTCGAGCGCCAGTGGCGGCTGCTCGGCCTCCAGATCGACCACTTTCAGCGCACCAGCAGCCCGCAGCATGCGCGCGTGGTTCAGGACCTGTTCGAGCGCTGCCGCAAGAACGGCTATGTCTACAAGGGCTCGTACACGGGCCAGTACTGCATCTTCGACAACCTCTATGTCAACGAGGCCAAGCCCGGCGACCCGTGCCCCGATTGCGGGCGTCCCACCGAAACAATCACCGAAGAGAATTTCTTTTTCAAGCTGTCGGTATTCCAGGAGAAGCTGCTCGACCTCTACGCCCGGCAGCCCGACTTCATCCTGCCGGAGACGCGCCGCAACGAAGTGATCTCTTTCGTCAAGGCGGGCCTGACCGATCTTTCGATCACCCGCACCAACCTCAAATGGGGCATTCCGGTGGAAGGCGAGACGCCACACGTGTTCTATGTGTGGTTCGATGCGCTCACGACCTACATGAGCGCGGTAGAGGGCGAAAACCTCTGGCCCGCCGACCTGCACCTGATCGGCAAGGAGATCGTGCGGTTCCACGCGGTCTATTGGCCGGCGTTCTTGATGGCGGCTGGGCTGGCCCTGCCGAAGCGCGTCTTCGCGCACGGTTGGCTGTTGTTTGAAAACGACAAGATGAGCAAGTCGCGCGGCAACATCGTGCGCTCCGAGCCGATCCGCCAGGTGATGGGCGCCGACGCGCTGCGCTATTTCCTCCTGCGCGAGGTCGTGTTCGGACAGGACGGCAGCTTCAGCTACGACGCGCTGATCGGGCGCTACAACTCCGACCTGGCGAATGGTCTGGGAAACCTGGCCAGCCGCACGCTGACGATGGTCAAGCAATACAGAGACGGCGAGATCCCCGCCGATAGTGAGCATAGCGGGGCGCTCCGCGCGACGATCTCAGATGAGGAAATAAAGAGTGTTGTCGCAGCCTTCGAGAGGTTTGAGTTTACCAAAGGTTTAGAGGTTCTGTGGACGTTTATCGGACGGGCCGACAAGATGATCGTCCAGAATGCGCCGTGGATGCTTTACCAGCTAGAGAAGCGGGGGTCGAACGAGCAAGCGGCTCCAGACCTCGACCGAACGCTCAACAACGCTGCCGAAGTCGTACGCATCGTCACGGCCTTGCTCCACCCCGTGCTGCCGGAAAGCTCGCGCAAGATATGGGCCCAGCTTGGGATGACGGAACCGATTGACTCGGTGCGCCTGCAGGCTCTTCAGTGGGGTGGCCTGAAGACAGGCCAGAAGATCGGCGAGGTTGCCGGCGTCTTCCCGAGAATCGAGCTCAAATCCGCCGTCGACAAGATGCGCGAACTCGAATTACAGGTCACGGCGGAGCAGCAGGTCCTAATGGGCAAGAAGCCAGAGCCCGCATCTGCGGAAGCCCCGGCCGGCATTGCCAAGATCGGCATCGAAGATTTCCTCAAGGCCGATTTACGCGTCGGCAAGGTCTTGTGGGCCGAGAACGTCAAAGGCTCCGACAAGCTCCTGCACATGAAAGTGGATATCGGCGAAGCCGAGCCGCGCACCATCGTCGCCGGCATTGCCGAAGCTTACAAAGCGGCCGACCTGGTAAACCGCCTGGTGGTCATCGTCGCAAACCTGCAGCCGCGCAAGCTGAAAGGCATCCAGTCCAACGGCATGATCGTGGCCGCATCCGTGAACGATGGCAAACCGGTGCTGGCGGGCTTCCACGAGGACATCCCCGTGGGGGCGCGGCTCAAGTGAGGCTGGTCGATTCGCACGTCCACCTGGACGACGAGAAGTTTGACTCTGACCGCGAGCAGGTGATCGAGCGCGCGCTGGAAGCGGGCGTACAGCGCATGATGGCCATCGGTACGGGCAAGGGCCCGCCCGATCTGGAAACGGGCATCCGCCTCGCCGAAAAGTATCCTTCCATCTACGCGACAGTCGGCGTCCATCCGCACGACGCTTCCAACGCCCCGGCCGAAACGTGGCCAAGTCTGCGCCAGTTGGCCGCGCATCCGAAAGTGCTGGCCATCGGCGAGATCGGGCTCGACTACCACTACGATTTCTCGCCGCGCGAAGTGCAGCGGACGGTCTTCGAACAGCAAATGGAAATCGCTGCCGAAACGGGCAAACCGATCGTGATTCACACGCGCGAGGCCTGGGAGGACACGCTCGGGATCCTGCGGAGCCATCGCCACGCCGCGGGCATCATGCACTGCTTCACGGGCGACGAAAGGCAGGCCCGCGAAGCGTTGGACCTGGGCTTCTATTTGAGTTTCGGCGGCGTCCTCACATTCCCGAGGGCGGAAGCCGTGCGGAAAGCCGCGCGCGTCGCGCCCGAGGACCGCCTGCTCGTGGAGACCGACTGCCCGTACCTGGCGCCCGTGCCACATCGCGGCAAACGCAACGAGCCGGCGTTCGTAACGGAAACCGTGAGGCGGTTGGCTGAAATCCGCGGCCGCGCGGTCGAAGACATCGCCGAGCTGACTACGTGTAACTTCGAGAGCCTGTGTTTGCGGGGCGGGACCGCTAACAGGTAAACTAGTAAACTTACATGAGCCTGGGCAAGCTGGGGCAAGCGCTGACGGCGCGCGAGATCTTCGACCTGGTCCAAGACGAGCTGGAGCAGGTGGAAAAGAAGATCTCTGTTGAGTCCGTGGCGTCTGTGGACGCAGTCACAGCAATCGGCCAGTACCTCCAGTCGAGCGGCGGCAAACGCCTGCGCCCCACACTCCTGCTACTGGCGGCCAAAATGACCAGCGCGGACGGCAACGGCAGCGCTTCCGCCATCCAGCTAGGCGCGGTGGTGGAATTGATTCACGCCGCCACGCTGGTGCACGACGATGTGATCGACGCCGCGGAAACACGGCGCGGCCGGCCGTCCACCAACGTCAAATGGGGCAACCACACCTGTGTGCTGGCTGGCGATTGGCTGTACATGCAGGCCTTTCAAATCGCGCTGCGGGAACGCAACTTTCAGATTCTGGGGTTGCTCATCGGGCTCACTCAGATGATGGTGGAGGGTGAGCTGCTTCAGCTCGAGCGCATCGGACAGATCGGCGTCTCCGAGGCCGACTGCATGGAACTGGTGGACCGAAAGACTGCCTGCCTGTTCTCCGTGTGCGCGCGGCTGGGCGCGCTGGTGAGCCACGCCGACACGCGGGCGCAGGAGCGGCTCGGCGAATACGCCTGGAACCTGGGGATGGCGTTTCAGTTGGTGGACGACGTATTGGACTTCACCGCCCGCGAGAAGACTCTAGGCAAGCCCGTCGGCGGAGATCTACGCGAAGGCAAGGTCACGCTGCCCCTGGTATACGCGCTGGAGTGCGCGTCCGAGGCGGAACGTGCATTGGTGCAAACCATCCTGGAGCAACGCAACTATTCGGAGGTGCCGTTCTCACGGATCCTGGCGCTGATCGAGAAGTATCACGGCATCCAGCGCGTGAGGGATCGTGCGCAGGCTTTCACCGAGAAGGCGCGGCAGATCATCGGCGAGTTTCCCGAATCGGCATACCAGCGTGCGCTGCTGGCGGTGACCGAACTGGTGACCGAACGGGACCACTGAGAGATCAGCATCGGGCGCTGGAGCAGGCGCTGGACGACCTGCTGTCTGCGATCCGTCACGGCACGCCGATAGCCGCCAACTTCGCCAAGGCCTTCGAGTTGGCGTCGGCCCACTATCGCTCAGAGCAGGCCTTCCTCGATGCGCTGTCCCATGAGGAGCCGGCACTCGCAGCCAAGATCGCGGCGCAGCACGCAGAGGCGCTGGAGATTGCGGCGCATCTGGAGGAGGCCTTGGCGGCCGGCCAGGCCCGGGACGTCGCGCGGCTCGTTCGAAGCTTCCACGCCATCACACAGCACAACATCATTGAAGAGGAGCGCGACGTTTTCCCGCTGGTGGAACGATCAGGGCCGCCACCGTGAGAACATGGCAATGAATCATATCGGCCGCAGATGAACGCAGATAAACGCAGATCAAGATTTCTTCAATCCGTGATCATCGGCGTTCATCCGCGGCCTATTTGTTTTTCCCGCTTTCTGCGGGGGCTGTAGAGCCGCTACAGCAGTCCTTTGACTACTGCCGCGGCCAGTGGAACCACCGCCGCGACTTCCGGCGACATCTGCTGCAACACCCGGGCCGAGGCGACATGCACCAGCACCCATGTGAACCGGGTCCCCTGCAACCCCGGCATTACCTGGCGCATGAGTTCCACCGCCTGGGCCGCCGAAAGCGAATGCACATACTCCGCCCGTTCCTCCAGCAGCGGCCCTTCGATGACCGAAATGCGGCCAGGATCGCTTAGCGACTCGACGGCGTCCACCAGAATGACGCGCGTTCGGCCTTCGATGCGGTCCATGGAAGAAAGCAGGTCCGTGCCGCCGGCGATCACATCCGCGGCGTTGGTCACCGCGGAGTCTGAGGCGAGCAAGTCCGACACGCGAAGCCCCGCACTGTCATCCCCCATCAAGGGGTTGCCGAGGCCGATGATCAGCAGCGGCTTCACCGGCGCCGCACTAGGTGAACCGAGCACGAAATGCAGGGGTCGTACGCGCGCGCGATCATCTGTAGCCGCTTGCCGATCACCGCTTCATCGCGCTCGGCGCACTGCTCCACCGCGCGGCGGAAGTGCAGTTCGATGCTGGCCGCGTTCAGAGCGGTGGGCGTGATCACATCGGCGGAGACCACGTGGCCCTGCTCATCATAGGTGTAGCTGTGGATCAACAGGCCGCGCGGCGCCTCCGTAATGGCCGTACCAGTTCCGGCGCGTGGATGCACCGGGATGGGCCGCTCGTCTTTGATGCCATTGCGGATCAACTGCTCGATGATCTCCAGAGCCCGCTCCACGTCATTGATCAGCTCCAGCGCCTGCGCCTTGTTGTTGTCCATCGGGTTGTCCGCGGGCAACTGCAGCTTCAGGCGCTTCATGGCGACGGCGAGCTTGCCGGTGAGACGCCGGGGATTGACCGTCAGCCTAGCCAGCGAACCAACCATGAACGGGCTGCCCCGGAAGGTACTGTGCTTGGCATTGGAATGCGGCACGGATTTCTCGTTGGTCAGCGAGCGATAGTCGGCGGCGTTCACAATGGCCCGGTTGCCGTTGGACATCACCATCACTTCGTCGCCGGTGTAGTAGGAATCCAGGTTGGGCGAGCGCAGCGCGGCATAGAGCGTATCGGAATGGCAGAAGTCGGCAGCCGGCAGCGAGGCGATGATGTCGATCACCGTATCGCAGTCCCCCAAAGCCTGCATCAGGTTGCTGCGCAGCCCGATCAGCTCGTCGATCGCCGGCACCTTGCCGAAGCCGCCCAGGACCGTGTTGACCGGGTGGACCGCGCGGCCGCCGATGACCTCCTGGATCGAATTGCCCAGCTTCTTGAGCCGCAGCCCGAGCAGCACGGCCGCCGGCTTGTCGGCCGCCACGGCGATCGCGCTCGGATAGTTGAGATAGTCGGGCAGCGCCAGAAGGAAAAGATGTAAGGAGTGGCTCTCGATACTCTCGCCGCGGAACAGCAGTTCCCGGAGGAGTTCGGTCTGAGGGCTGACGCGGATCCCGAATGCGTTTTCGGTAGCCTTGAGCGAAGTCAGGGTGTGGGCGGCTGAACAAATCGAGCAGATGCGCGAGAGGATGGGGGCTACCTCGTCGTACCGCTTGCCGCGCACCAACGGCTCCAGCAGCCGCGCGCCTTCAAAGACATCGAAGTGCACGTTGGTGACCGTGTCGCCTTCCAACTCCACCGTGATGCCGCCGTGGCCTTCCACGCGGGCCAGATGCTCGATGACGATGGTGCTCATTGGGCCACCTCCACGGGTGAAAACGTGCGTAGCCGGCCGGCGATGTGCTGTCGATCGAAACCTTTCTCTTCGAAAATGGCCAGCGCCGAAGCGGCGTTGCTGTCCGTGACCGGTCCGCGGCAACCGATGCAAGGAATGCGAAGACCGGGGCATCGCGCGTTGCAGCCGGCAGCAGTTATTGGGCCGCAGCAGATATCGCCGCGCTCGATCAGCAGGCAATTGTTCTCGCGCATGCGGCACTCGGTGCAAACGGGATAATCGGGGTAGAGCGGAGGATCGCCGTTCAACAACGCCGCCACCGCGGCCAGGAAGTGCTCTTTTTCAATCGGGCAGCCGGTGATGTTCAAATCCACCTTGACGATCTCATGCAGGGCCTGCGCCGGGTATGAGTCGTACTCCTTGCCGCGCTCCCCGTAGACGTCTTCCAGCATCTTGGCGCGGTCGGCGCCGCGGTCCATGGCAGCCACACCGCCCCACACCGCACAGGTGCCGAGCGCTATGAGGAGCCCGGAGCGCTTGCGAATTGCGCGCAACGTCTCGGCATCGCGCATGGTAAGGACGGCGCCTTCCACCAGGGCGATATCGAGCGCGCAGTCGGCTTGGCCGTCCGACGAAGCCATCAGGAAGTCGCGGATATCGATGAGGGCGACGAGGTCGAGTAGCTGGTCCTCGCAGTTCAGGATGACGAGCTGGTCTCCTGCGCATCCGGTCAGGCCGAAAATGCCAACGGTTGGTTTGCTCATCAGATCATCTCCGGCAGGTTCATGGCGTCCCAGTAAGTGAAGATGGGGCCCTGCAGGCAGGTGTACTTGTACCCGATGCTGCAGTGTCCGCACTTGCCGACGCCGCACTTCATGCGCCGTTCGAGCGACATCAGGATGCGGTTTTTCGGAAAACCGAGATCCAGAAGGCGCTGCAGTATGAACTTGTAGACCACCGGCGGCCCGCACACGGCGGCATACGTGCGCGCCGGATCGATTTTGGCGTGGTCGAACAGCGTCGGCAGGAGGCCGACGTGGTTCTTCCAGGTGCCCGAAGGGTCGGCGTCCACGGTCAACAGGCAGTTGATGTCGGTGCGATCCACCAAAGCCAGCAGCTCTTCGCGGAACAGCATATCCTCCGGCCGCTTGGTTCCGTACATCAAGGTAATGTTGTTGAACTTGTCGCGGTGGTCCAGCGCGTACCACAGCAGGGAGCGCAGCGGCGCCATGCCCAGGCCGCCGGCCGCCAGCAGGACGTCATTGGCCATGATCTCCTGCATGGGATAGCCGTTGCCGTAGGGACCCCGGACGCCTACCACGTCGTTGGTGCGCATGCGATACAGCGCGTTGGTGACGCGGCCTACCCGCCGCACGCAAAGCTCCAACACCTCCGGGCGCGAGGGCGAGGACGAAATCGAAATGGGCATCTCCCCCGCTCCCGGCACGCTGAGCATGATGAACTGGCCGGGTTGATGGCGAAAGGTGTGCGCCAGGTGGTCTTCCATGAAACGCAGGGTGAAGAGGTAGTTGTTCTCCACCATCTTGTAGATGCGCACGATCCGCGCCATGTGCGGCTGGTACGGATTGTCGGTCAGGACGGGATGATATGTGGCGACTTCATCGGCTAGCAACATCTTGGACCCTCCTTAGCCGGTCGATGACCTGAACTACGTCGATATTCACGGGGCAGGCGCTGATGCACCGCCCGCAGCCCACACAACTCGGCCGGCCGTATTCCGCAACGAACCCGCGCTGCTTGTGATAGAAGCGGAACTTGATGCGGCTGGCGCGGGTGCCCCGGAAGTTCTCGCCGCTGGCTACCTGCGCGTGGGTATAAAACAGGCAGGAATCCCAGTAGCGCGTGCGCTTGCCGGCGCGCGTCCCGAGCTCCACGTCGTCACTGACGTCGTAGCAATAGCAGGTCGGGCAGACCATGCTGCAGCTTCCGCAGGAAAGGCACTTCTGGCCCAGCTCGTTCCACATTCCGCTCTGGTATTCCATTTCGAAGATTTCGGGCAGATCCCGAATCTCCACCTCGAGCTGAAATGCGCGGCGCTTGTCCAACGAACGGGCCTTGTAGGCGTCGATGTCGTCCGCGTCCACGGGCTCGAAAAGGCTGCCGGTGGCCAGCACCATGTCGTCGCCCAGAGCCGTGCCCACCAGGGCCTGGTAATAGTCGCCGGTATCGTAGAAGAAAAGATCGAAACCGTGGTCCACGAAATCCGCCCGCATGGAGCGGCAGAAGCACTGCTTGTCGGGCGTGCAGTCGATGCCGATGATCGCGATGTTCTTGCGCCGCGCCTGGTAGTACGGGTCCTTGTACTTGCCGACGAATACCCGGTCCAGGATATTGATGGCATACACGTCGCAGGCATGCACGCCGAACAGGATGATCCGCTGATCCAACCCGTCGGTGCACGGCACGAAGCCTTCGCCCGGACGATACCGGAACAGCGTTTCGCGGGCCGGAAGGAAATACTTCTTGGGCGGAAGGATGGTGCGGTCGTACTCCAGCCGTGCATCCGACCACCGGGTGAGCCTCTTAAAGACGTACTTGCCGTCCTGCTCGACCGGCGCGTGCAATTCGCCGAACTGCTGGACGACCGAAGCGAAGAGATCGAGCTTGCCTTTCGGCAGCTTGAGGATCTTCAAAGTGGCCTCCTTATGCCGGGATCGGCCTAACACCACATTATAGGAGGTGGATATCCGAAATGGAAGTCTCTTCGCGAAGTGAGCAACATGACATGCCACATCACATGCGCGCGCCATTCAGTGTTTCAGCTTGCATTACCTTTTTATAGGCTAGAATAGAAATAGCGAGCTTCCCCTTATCGGGAAGCATGGAGGTCCACGTATGGCACACGGCCCTCACGCACAGCGTCTTCGCGGACGCCTCATGCAACAAGTCTTTAGCATCACGTTTGCGGTGGTTCTGAGCATACTCCTTCTGGCCGTCTTCTTTGCCAGCGTTCGCGTGGCGCGATAGCGAGCCACGAGGGCCGGTCCGGTGCTGTAGGGCAGGATGTCATCCTGCGCGGCGGTTGCCAACCGCCGCCTTCGCCAGGAAAAGTCGCAGTCGCACTATTCCCGTGCCCGCCTGGTTTGTTGCGCTACGGAGGCGCCGAAGCGCCCGGGCGCACTCGCTCTCGCGGAGTTTAATTGGCGCCTTGTCAGGCGGTCACGGGACCAGCCGGGGCATTTCACGCAGTTGGGCAAAGTCCTGCTCGGACCGCAATTCTCCTCTTTGCCTGGGTGTTTTTGCGCACATCGCAGTGGCGGCGTCGGACCCTACTCGACATCGTGGATTTTCGCCCATCGTTCGGACCCTTCCGCGTGCCCTTGCACCGTGCGGGTTTTCGCGCACTGTAGGTCGCAGTACGTCTCCGAAAATAGTTAGCTAAGTTAAATATTAACACTATTGACTATTTCGGAGTTCCGGGTAACATATTCAACGAAGGCAAGCCGCGCCGCGGCTCCTTCTTGATGACGCAGGCTGCTTCCATCCTGGCTGGCGATTGGCGCGAAAGCTGGTTCTCTCCTTTAGCCGCATGTTCGATAACATGGTGCGTTCCACGCACTCGAGAGGGAGATCACATGAACAGCCGCCATACCGAAGGCCTCATCAACGAACTGCTCGGAAGCGCCAACGTGTTTGTCGCCGCGCTCAGCGGCGTCATGGAGCAGAAGCTGCTCGCCGAGATTGCCGGAAAGCAGTTGACTCTCTCGCACCTCAAGATTCTGAAACTCCTGGACGTCGCCGGCTCGCGCAACATCGGCGACGTGGCGGCGTTTCTGGGCGTCAGCAATGCCGCCGCTAGCAAAACGGTGGACCGGCTGGTGCGCCGCAAATATCTGCGCCGAACACACGCCCGCGCCGACCGCCGCGCCATCGAGTTGTCGCTGGCCGAACTGGGCCACCGGCTTCTCCGCCGCTACGAAACGGTCAAGGGCCGGAAACTGTCGCAGGTCTTCGGCAACCTGGATGACGAAGATTTGCGCCGTACCGCCGCGTATCTCGAGCGCCTGACCAAGGGGATTGTGATGCACAGCGGAAATCCCGAGGACATCTGCCTGCAGTGCGGCATCTATCTGCAGAAGCGCTGCCTGGTCCGCGAGGCCGCGCGCTCCGAGTGTTCATATCAACAACGTTTTCAAGAACGGCAAATCATACATCATGGAACGCAAACTGAAACTGCAACGCGAGGCGGAGCCCGAATGGGCCCGTCAGGTTAGCGAGCGTCCCGGCTGCGAGGGCTTGTTTTCCTGCCTTCAATGCGGCGCTTGCTCGGGCACCTGCCCACTGTCCATTTACATGGATTTCGCGCCACGCCGCATTATTGCCCTCGTCCGGGAAGGGTTCAGAACGGAGGCGCTGGGGTCCAAGACCATCTGGCTCTGCGCTTCCTGTTACTCCTGCGCGGTCCATTGTCCCCGGCAAATCCATATCACGGACGTCATGTATAGCCTGAAGCGCGAGGCCATTCAGGCGAAGCTCTATCCTGCCCGCTTCCCCATACCCGTCCTGGCGCAGGAGTTCTACCGGATGGTGCGTCAGCGGGGAAGAAGCTCCGAGCTCTGGTTGGTGCTGCGCATGGCGCTTCGCTCCAACCCGCTCGTGCTGTTTGGAATGTTGCGCACCGGCTGGGACCTGGTCCGCACCGGCCGTCTGTCGCTGCGCCGAGAACGCATCGCCGACGTCAAGAGACTGCAAGGCGGACTGATCCCGCGGGAGGTCGCGTAATGCCGACCAGTTACGGCTATTTCCCCGGCTGCTCCCTGAAGGGTACCGGCGTGGCATATGAGGAAAGCCTGCTGGCGTTGTTCGAAACTCTGGATCTTGCGCTCGAGGAGGTGCGCGACTGGAACTGCTGTGGCGCCACGTCGTACATGTCCATCGACGAAGGCTCGGCGTTCCTGCTTTCGGCCCGGAACCTGGCGCAAGCGCACCAGGAAGGGCGCCGGGAACTGCTGGCGCCGTGCAGCGCGTGCTACCTGGTGCTGCGCAAAACCCAGGACTACATCCAGCGCTATCCGAAGATCCGGCGTGAAATCCACGAGGCTCTGGGGAACGGGCACGTGGGTTCGCTCGCCTCCATCCGCGTGCGGCATCCCCTGGAAACGCTGTACCTCGATGTCGGCCTGGAACGGATTCACTCAAAGAAAGTCCGCGACTGGCACGGCGGCAAGGTTGCCTGCTACTACGGGTGCCAGTTGGTCCGGCCCTTTGCGGAGGCGGACCGCGACCACAACCCCATGCGCATGGATGAACTCCTTCGCGCGGTCGGCGTGCCGACAGTGGAGTATTCGCTGAAGACCAAGTGCTGCGGCGGAGCGCTGACAGGAACCATCCACGATGTCGGGGTGAACCTGAACCGCATCCTCATCAAGGAGGCGGCGCGCAATGGCGCCCAGGCCATCGTTACGGTCTGCCCGCTCTGCCAGTACAACCTGGACGCGTACCAGAGGGAAATCCGGAAGCAGATCGGAGAGCCGGTCGACATGCCCATCCTGTATTTCACGCAGATCCTCGGCTGGGCCCTCGGAGCGGACATCGGATCGCTCGGTCTCGAGAGGTCCATCTCGGGACGCAAGACCATCCAGCAGTGGTTCACCAAAGTGGAAGAGGAAGTCTATGCCTGAGCCGCAAGGCCCGGTTCGCGTTGGGGTCTATACGTGCCACTGCGGAACCAATATCGCCGCGACCGTAGACTGCAGAGCTCTCGCCCAATACGCGGAGAGCCTGCCGAACGTAGTGGTGTCGCGGGACTACAAGTACATGTGTTCCGATCCGGGCCAGGATCTGATCCGCCAGGATATCCGCGAGTACGCACTGAATCGCGTGGTTGTGGCGTCCTGTTCGCCGCACCTGCACGAACACACCTTCCGCACGGCTTTGAAGGTCGGTGGGTTGAACCCGTTCTTCTTCCACATGGTCAATATCCGGGAGCAGGCCTCCTGGGTGCATGAAAACAAGGCGCAGGCGACCCGCAAGGCGAAGGACCTGGTGCGTGCCGCGGTCCGGCGCGTGGCCTGGCACCAGCCTCTCGAGCGTGGGCGCGTGGCTATTCATCCCGACGTCCTCATCGTGGGCGGCGGGATCGCTGGAATCCACGCGGCGCTCACTCTGGCAAACGCCGGCAAGCACGTCTACCTGGTCGAACGGGATGCGACCATCGGCGGGCACATGGCGCGCTTCGACAAGACGTTCCCTACGCTCGATTGCGCCGCCTGCATTCTCACTCCAAAGATGTCCGCGGTGCGGAGCCACCCCAACATCACCCTGTGGACCTATTCCGAAGTCACCAAGGTGGACGGATTCGTCGGAAATTACAAAATCTCCGTGACGCGGCGCCCGCGCTATATCGACGAAGATCTGTGCGCCGGGTGCCTGGAGTGCATCGAGGCCTGCGTCTACAAGCAGGGTAAGGTCCCCGACGAGTTCAACGAAGGCCTGAGCAAACGCAAGCCGATCTATATCCCGTTCCCGCAAGCTGTCCCTCAGGTTCCCGTGGTGGACCCGGAAACCTGCATCGAATTCAAGTCCGGGAAGTGCAAGAAGGCCTGTATCCAGGCCTGCGGAGACCGCCACGCCATCAATCTGCGGATGGAAGAACAGCACGAGGAAATCCAGGTCGGGACGGTCATCCTGGCCACCGGTTTCCAGACATTCGACGCACGGAAAGTTCCCTACTATGGGTACGGCACGTATCCCAACGTCTATACGGCACTTGAAGTGGAGCGCCTGGTGAACGCATCGGGACCGACCGGTGGCGAAGTGATTCTTCGCGACGGGCGGAAGCCGGAGACCGTGGGCATCATCCACTGCGTCGGTTCGCGCGACGAAAATACCCACCGTTATTGCTCGCGGGTTTGTTGCATGTACTCTCTGAAGCTCGCGCACCTCATCAAGGAACACACCGGCGCGGAGATTTT
>Ga0335081_10005265_pt1 | contig 20471 bp, 15 predicted proteins | sample Lox_Sample_35_FD_206713 | JGI IMG/M metagenome (GOLD analysis project Ga0335081, IMG submission 206713) | Soil microbial communities from Loxahatchee National Wildlife Refuge, Florida, United States - Lox_Sample_3.5 | ecosystem: Environmental > Terrestrial > Soil > Wetlands | place: USA... | reverse complement strand
CCGCATTTTTCGCCAACGAGCTGATCCTGCGCGTCACCGCGTCGATGCCGCAGGCACAGCTTGTCGAATCGCGGCTGATCAACATCCTGCACTTCGAATGCTTGATCGCCGCCAAGGCGGCCCGGTGCGTGCTCGCCGCGCCGGATTTGCCGGAACAGCCACAGTGCTGGCCGGCGAGGCCTTTGGCATTCCGCTCTACGGCACGATGGCGCATTCCTTCATCGAGGAGCAGGACGACGAAGCCGTCGCCTTCGAGCTTTTTGCCCGCGCCCGGCCCGACAATGTCGTACTGCTGCTCGACACTTACGACACCGAAGCCGCGGCGCGGAAAGTCGTGGCGCTGGCGCCACGACTCAAGGCCTCGGGCATCGCGATCCGCGGATTGAAGCCTAGATGCTTGACCGTTGACATCAAGGCATCGAGCCTAATATGCTTTGATGATGCGAACGACACTAACACTGGATGACGATGTAGCGGTTACACTCGAAAAGTTGCGCCGCAACCGGCGCAGCGGCCTGAAGCAGTTGATCAATGAAGCGCTGCGCCTTGGCCTTAAACAAATGGGCAGACGGCGCGGGCCGCGCGAGCGAGTGCGTACGCAAGCCGTGGCGCTGGGTCGCCTGCGCATTTCAAGCATCGATAACATTGGCGAGGCGCTCGCGATTGTCGAAGGCGAAAGCTTCAAGTGATACTCATTGACGCCAATATCCTCATCTACGCGCATGTGAGTTCATTCACCCAGCACAAGCTCGCGCGCGACTGGCTCGATCAACAGCTCAACGCGCTGGCGCCGGTCGGTCTTCCTTGGACTAGCCTAATCGCATTCCTTCGTCTTGTGACGAACCCTCGGGTGTTCGAACATCCCGAGCCGATTGCCAATGCCTGGCAAATAGTGCGCATGTGGCTCGCTGCAGAGACAGCCTGGATACCTCTGCCAACAGAGCGTCACGCCGATCTCTTAGGTGAATTTCTCGCGTTGCCTGGTATCCATGGCAACCTCGTGCCAGATGCGCATCTGGCTGCGTTAGCGGTTGAGCATGGGCTGACGCTTTGTTCGACCGACGGAGATTTTGCACGATTTCCCGGATTGCGTTGGCTGAATCCGATCGCATCTTAAGGATGCTCGCACCCGCCGTTTCGTGTTGGCCATTTAGACTGAAAAGGATTGCCGCATTGGACCCCGCAACCAGTCCGCTGCTGACCGATCTCTATCAGATCAACATGATGCAGGCCTATCTGGATCATGGCGATACCGACACGGCGATATTCGAACTGTTCGTCCGCGCCCTGCCGCCGCGGCGCGGATTCCTGCTCGCCGCCGGGCTGCAGCAGGCGCTGGATTTCCTCGAGCACCTCCGCTTCTCGGCCGCCGATATCGATTGGCTCAAGAGCACCGGGCGATTCAATAAAAACCTTCTCGACTATCTCGGCGATTTTCGATTCAGCGGCGACGTGCATGCCGTCGCCGAGGGTACCGCATTTTTCGCCAACGAGCCGATCCTGCGCGTCACCGCGTCGATGCCACAGGCACAGCTTGTCGAATCGCGGCTGATCAACATTCTGCACTTTGAGTCTTTGATCGCCGCCAAGGCCGCGCGTTGCGTGCTCGCCGCGCCAGGCAAATTGCTGGTCGATTTCGGTATGCGGCGCGCGCACGGCGCCGAAGCCGCATTGCTGGCGGCGCGCGCGAGTTATCTCGCCGGATTTGCCGGAACAGCCACAGTGCTGGCCGGCGAGGCCTTTGGCATTCCGCTCTACGGCACGATGGCGCATTCCTTCATCGAGGCGCAGGACGACGAAGCCGTCGCCTTCGAGCTTTTTGCCCGCGCCCGGCCCGACAATGTCGTACTGCTGCTCGACACTTACGACACCGAAGCCGCGGCGCGGAAAGTCGTGGCGCTGGCGCCGCGACTCAAGGCCTCGGGCATCTCGATCCGCGGCATCCGGCTCGACAGCGGCGACCTTGGTGCATTGGCAAAGAGCGTCCGCACCATTCTCGATAGCGGAGGACTGCAAGACGTCACCATCTTTGCCAGCGGCGGGCTCGACGAAGACGCGCTTGCCGACTTGGCGCGGGCGCAAGCGCCAATCGACGGGTTCGGCATCGGCACCAGCTTGACCACTTCGTCCGATGTGCCCGCGATCGATTGCGTCTACAAGCTGCAGGAATATGCGGGCGTGCCACGGCGCAAACGATCGGAGAAAAAAGCCACGTGGCCCGGCCGCAAACAGGTGTGGCGGCGCTACGATGCCAGTGGCCGCATGGCCGGCGATCGCATAGCGCTCGACCGCGATCCGTCGACAGCAAAGATGGAGGCGGCTGCCGGTGAGGAACCGCTGGTTCACTGCGTGATGCGCAATGGCCGACGGTCGGGACCGCGGCCTTCCCTGGACGAAATCCGCGCGCGCGCCAAGCGCGATCTCGAACGCTTGCCGGAACCATTGCGGCGGCTTGAGCCGGACGCCAACTATCCGGTGGAGATCGGCGCCGATTTGGTCGACCTCGCCGCGCTGGTTGACAGCCGCATTCGCCGCGGCTGAGCGTTTGCGCAAGGCCGCGGCGCAAAAGAATAAAGACACAAAGCGCAAAAGGCACAAAAGAACCGGAGGCAAAACTGGCCGCAGCTTACGCAATCGGAGACCGCGACGTTCTGATCGTCGTCGACGTGCAGAACGATTTCTGTCCGGACGGCGCGCTCGCCGTACCGCGCGGCGATGAGGTCGTGCCGATCGTCAACCGGAGTGGCAAGAAGTTCCGCAACGTCGTGCTAACGCAGGACTGGCATCCGGCCGGACATCTGTCGTTCGCATCGGCGCATCCAGGGCACTCGCCCTATGACACGATCGCGATGCCCTACGGGCCGCAAGTGCTGTGGCCCGACCATTGCGTGCAAAGCACGCCCGGCGCGGCGTTCCACAGCGGCCTGCACATTCCCCATGCCGGGCTCGTGGTCCGCAAAGGGCTCGATCCGGCGATCGATTCCTATTCCACGCTCTACGAGAACGACCGCACCACGCCAACCGGGCTGGCGGGCTATCTGCGCGAGCGCGGCATCAAGCGCCTCTTCCTGGCCGGCCTCGCGCTCGACTTCTGCGTCCGTTATTCGGCCGAGGACGCGGTCCGCGAGGGCTTTGCGGTCGTGGTCATCGAAGACGCTTGCCGCGGCATTGACGTCCAAGGCTCGGTGGCGGCGACTCGCTCAAGCTTTGCCGCCCTCGGCGTGGCCTGCATCAAGGCCGGGGAACTCGCCAGCCGGGTGATTCCGCGCCGCCCCTGAGATACCCTTAAGGCCGATTCGCAATTGGCCTGAAAGGGTTATCCCCAAGAAACTTACCGCACCGCAGCGCGTTGGTGTGCGTTGCACAATTTTCCTTGACTCTGGAACCAAACCGACCAGTAATTCACTAACTTGTCATCTTCGCTACCGGGATCGTCGATGCGCCATCAAGCGGCTGTGCCCGCCTCGAGCTTACCCTCGCTGATGATGCCCTGCCCGATTTGTGCAGGACGGATGGCCTATCACGGCCGTCGCGCGGTATCCGCCGAAACGGAAGACACCGTTTATGCCTGCCGGAGTTGCGGCGCGGAACTCGTCCGCACCTCGATTCGCCAAACGGCCACTCCCGGCGCCGAAGCGGCGTAAGGTCGGCGGTCAAATTAAGGCATCGCAGTTTTACAAGCTTCTGATCCGTCATCCTGAGGTGCGAGTGCAGCGAGCCTCGAAGGATGCACGGACGCGTCCGGCCGTCGCCCTTCGAGGGCCGCTTCGTGGCCGCCTCAGGGTGACGGAAAATAGTCAGCTTGCTTTAGGCAAAGCTATCCTACCGCCCCGCCGCGTAACCCTGCATGCCGCGGGCATTGGCGGCGGCGCTCCGGCGCGGTCCGACGCGCGCGGCGGCGGTGAGCCGGCCTTCCGACCAATCCGGCCCGGTCTCGACGATGTGGCCGCGGCGCTCGAGTTCCGCGATGGTCTTTTTCGGCACGCGGCCTTCGACCACTAAGACGCCGGGGCGCGCCGTGCGCGGCCAGAACGAGTTCGGAAAATGTTCGGAGTGCCAGGCCGGCGCGTCGATCGCCTCTTGCAAGTTCATGCCGCAATGCACGTGCCGCAAGAACATTTGCGTGATCCATTGATCCTGGCCATCGCCGCCGGGCGATCCCCAAGCCAGGTACGGCTCGCCGTCGCGCAACGCCAGAGCCGGTGACAGCGTGGTGCGCGGCCGCTTGCCGGGCGCAAGCGCCGCGGGATGGCCCTCCTCGAGCCAGAACATCTGCGCGCGAGTGCCGAGACAGAAGCCGAGTTCGGGAATGACCGGCGAGGAATGCAGCCATCCGCCCGACGGCGTCGCCGAAATCATGTTGCCGGCTTTGTCGACGATATCGAAATGCACGGTGTCGCCGCGGCTTGCGCCCATGCGACCCACGGTCGGTTCGCCGACGCCGGCGGCCATTTCCGACGGCGCCCGGCGCAGCTTAACCACGGCGCCAAACCCTTCGATCGAGCCCGGGCGCAGTTCGAGCGAGGCGCTTTCGCCGATCAGCTTGCGGCGTGCGGAATTGTACGCGTCCGACAGCAGTGTCGGCATTGGCACTTTGACGAAATCGGGATCGCCGTAGAACGCTTCGCGATCGGCATAAGCAAGTTTCGAGGTTTCGACGATAAGATGGATGAAATCCGGGCCGGTTGGATCGAGGCCGTCGAGTTTGAATCCCTTGAGCAACGCGAGCTGCTGCAGTGTTACCGGTCCTTGGCCCCATGGGCCGGTTTTGCACACGGTGTAGTGGCCGTAATTGTAAGTCAGTGGCGCTTCGACATGCGGCGTCCAGCGCGCCATGTCGCCGGCGGTAAGCACGCCGCGGTGGCGCTTGCCGCTACTGTCCATAACTTCTTGCGTGCGGCAGAAACGATCGATCGCTTCGGCAACAAAGCCCTGGCTCCAGGAGCGACGCGCGCGCTCGATCTGCGCGACGCGGTCGCCGCCAACGCTTTCGGCCTCTTTGATGATGCGGCGATAGGTTGCCGCCAGCGTCTTGTTGGCGAACAGCGAGCCGGCCGCCGGCACTTCATTGTTGGGAAGATAAACGGCAGCTGAGGTCGGCCAGTGTTCGCGGAACATCGCGGCGACGGTCGCAATCGTGGCATTGGTGCGTTCGAGCAGCGGATGGCCATTCTCGGCATAGCCGATCGCCGCCGCGAGCACCTCGGCAACGGACATGGTGCCGTAATCGCGCAGAAGCAGCATCCAGGTCTCGAACGTGCCGGGCACCACGGCGGCGAGAAGGCCAGTGCCGGGAACAAGATCGAGTCCCTCGTTGCGGTAATGGGCGATGGTGGCGCGGGCCGGCGCCACACCCTGGCCGCAGATAACCTCGGTCTTGCCCCGCCGCACGTCGTGAATGATCGCCGGAACGTCGCCGCCGGGGCCGTTCAAATGCGGCTCTACCACTTGCAGCGTAAACGCCGTCGCCACGGCGGCGTCGAAGGCATTGCCGCCCTTTTCCAAAACCGCCATGCCGACAGCAGTGGCGATCCAATGCGTCGAGGTGATAACCCCGAATGTGCCTTCGATCTCCGGACGGGTAGTGAACGTGTTCGGATTGATATTGGTCATGAAAACTCGTTTGTTGCCTTCGGTCATACAGCGTACCGTTTAGCTCTGTTGCGCGTCATAAAGCGCGCGCCTAGGAGTTAATGTGAGCGCCGACTTTATCCGGCCAAATGCCCGTCTGCCAGCCTGGAGAATACGCAGTGCCGCGCAATGCATTGAAAGTCGGGGTGGCCGGTCTGGGTGCCGTTGGCCTTGGCGTGGCGCGGCGGCTTGACCAAGGCGTTCCCGGGCTGGTCCTCGCCGCGATCGCGGTGCGCGATCGCGACAAGGCGCGGCGCAATCTGCCCGGCGCCGGCGAACGTATCCCGATTGTTCCCGTCGAGGCCTTGGCAGAGAGCTGCGATATCGTCATCGAATGTCTGCCGCCGCAAGCGTTCCGCAGCGTCGGCATGTCGGTGATCGACCGCGGCAAAATATTCATGCCGCTCAGCGTCGGTCAGCTGTTGAACAACTGGGATCTCGTCGAGCGGGCAAAGAAAACCGGTGCGCGCATTCTCGCGCCGACCGGCGCGCTGCTGGGCCTCGACGCGGTGCGCGCCGCCGCCGAGGGCACGATCCATTCGGTCACCATGGTGACGCGCAAGCCGCCAAGCGGGCTTGAGGGCGCGCCCTATCTGGTCGAGCGCGGCATTTCGCTAAAAGATATCAAGACACCGATGAAAATCTTCGATGGCAGCGCGCGCGAAGGCGCGCGCGGCTTTCCCGCCAATGTCAATGTCGCCGCGGCCTTGAGTCTGGCCGGCATCGGCCCGGATAAGACTCGGCTCGAAATCTGGGCCGATCCGGCGCTTTCCCGCAACACGCATCGCATCGAAGTCGATGCCGACACTGCGCGCTTCTCCATGGCGATCGAAGGCATTCCATCGGAGAATCCGCGCACCGGGCGCATCGTGCCGTTGAGCGTGATTGCTGCGCTGCGCGGACTTGTGGCTGAGATTAAGGTTGGGACGTAGCGCAAATCGATCCTGCTGCGCGCCGACCAAGTGATCGAATGACCAGAAAGTCGCGATCGTGAGTGACGAATAGTGCACTGAAGCGGTCCGATCCGCCCTTCGCTACTCGCTAATCGCCACTCGCAACTTGTCGGTCTTGTTGACGGTACTCTAACCATCTAAACTCAGCCTGCGGTGAGACGTATCCCTTTGCCCGTGTGCTGGGAAAACGTATGCCCGACCGGCTCGACGCGTGCCGAAGCCTCGCAACAGCGATATTCGCCGCATTCGCGATCACGGCTACGTTTTCGTGTGCGCGTGCTGCTTCGCACGAGCAAATCGTCGAATCGTGCCGGCAGGCGCATATGGAGGAGTTCCGCGCTTGCGTGCGCGGCAAAGTCGGTAATCCGCGCAGCGCGATCGGACCCGAGCTGGAAAAGGCGCGGCAGGCATGCGGCGGCGCGATCGTGCGGCCCTGCGTCCTGCGTGAAGAGCAGAAGCAGGCTGCCGGCGTTGCCGCTCCGTCGGCGCCAAAAGACGCCGCTGCGGCTCCCGACGCGCCGCTCGAAATTCGCACCTCCTTCGTTGCGCCGCCGCGCACGATTGCCGATATCACCGCGATCCTCGACAGCGAGAAGCCGGACGAAGCGCAGATCGCCAAGCGCAAGGCCACCGCAGACGCATCGTCCAATGGTCTGAGCGGACCTAAGCTTGCGCAATTTCTGTTCGATCGGGCCGCGGCCCGCGCTTTGCTCGCGCGCAACAAGGAAGCGCTGGCGGATGGCTTGCAGGCGCTCGAACTCGGCAAGCATGGAATGGACCTGCGGTTTCTGGCGCGCACCCGGCGGCTGGTGGCCATGCAATACAAGGCAACCGGCGATCCGAAGGATGCGATTGCCATCCTCCAACTGCAGGTCGGTGAAGGCGCGGTGCCGGGCCGCCGCGGCACCATCATCTCCTCGCTGCGGGCGATCGCGCAGATCCTGATCTCGGTCGGCGACGTCAGCCAGGCGAACGCTTATGTCGGTCGTGCCGAGGCGATGGTCTCGGAGGCGCGCGGCAGTCCCAATCCCAATTGGCGCGCCGCCTATCCGATCTACGGCCACGGCTGGGAGGCGGACGCCGACGCCGCGCGTGGCCTGATCTTCGAGGCGCGCGGGCAGTACGCCGAGGCCGAGGCGTCTTACCGGCGTGCCGAGGCCTTTGAGCGGGCGGTGCTGAAAGATCTGGCGCGCTACGATCCGCCGGTGCCGCCACGCGAGCAGGTGCTTCAGGCCGCGGACGACTACCTTTTGTCCATCGCGCGCAACGAGATGAAGCAAGGCAAGCTCGCAGCCGCTGAAGCCGATGCGCGCCGTGCGCTGCTCGGCATCCTGAAAGCGCAAGGCAAATACACCCCACCGACGCCAAGTTTTATCATCGGCCTCGCCGGAATTCTGGTCGAACAAGGCCGCTACAAGGAGGCCGAACGACTCGGTCGCTCCGCGCTCGACGTGCTGCGCACGATCGGGGTCGCCGATGAGGCGCCGCAGAGCGCCGCGATTCTTTCCAGCCTCGGCAATATTCTGGTGTTGCAGCGAAAGATGAAGGAGGCCGGCGAGGTCTATGCGCAGCTCGACAAGGCGATGGCCCAATGGCCGCCGCAGCAGCGCGAAGTCTTCGAGCTGAACGGTTCGCGCATTGCCGCCCTCTATGCATCCGGCCAGGTCGAGGCCGGCATCGCGGCGGCTACCGCGCTTCTCAAACAGCAGACCGTGCGCACCGGCGCCAACAGTTTCGACACTGCCGCCGCGCACGGAACGCTGGCGATCGGTTATGCCCGCGCCGGGCGCGATGCCGATGCGATCCGGGAATTCAAGACCGCGATCCCGGTTCTGATGGCGGCGCGGGAGAACGCCGACGAAGACGATCCGACCGTTGTCGCCGCACGCAGCGCGCGACTGCAGCGGATCGTCGAATCCTATATCGGCGTGCTCGCCCGCGGCGCGGTCAAGTCGAATGACGTCGCCGTCGAGACATTCGCGCTCGCCGACGCCATCCGCGGCCGTTCCGTGCAGAAGGCCTTGGCCGACGCCAGCGCGCGCACGGTTGCGAAGGATTCCGCGCTAGCCGAACTTGTGCGCAACGAGCAAAACCTCGGCAAACAGATCAGCGCCGCGCTCGGGACGCTCAACAATTTGTTGGCGCTGCCGTCAGATCAGCGCGACGAACAGACGGTGCGCGCAACCACGGTCGCGATCGAGAAGCTGCGCGCCGACCGCAAAACCGCGCAGCAGGATATCAAGCGGCGCTTTCCCTCTTATGCCGATCTGATCGATCCGAAGCCGCCGAGCGTCGATGAAATCAAGAACGCGCTGCGGCCGGGCGAAGCGCTCTTGTCTTATTATTTCGGACAGAACGCGAGCTTCGTCTGGGCGGTGCCCAAAGATGGCGACGTGGCCTTTGCCAACGTGCCGGCGACCGCGCTCGAGCTTGAAGCCAAGGTTCGCCGGCTGCGCCAGGCGCTCGAGCCGCAGGTCAGCATTGTCTCGGAAATTCCGCCGTTCGACGTGGCGCTTGGTTACGAGCTTTACACGCTTTTGTTGAAACCGGTCGCAGCGGCGTGGCAACCGGCCAAGAGCTTGATCGTCGCAACCAACGGGGCGCTGGGCGAACTGCCGCTCAGTCTATTGCCAACCGCGCCGGCGCAGATCGATCCCGTCGCCAAACCGCTGTTCGCGAATTACCGCAATGTCGCGTGGCTCGCGCGCAGCCACGCCGTCACCGTCGTGCCCTCGGCTTCGGCAATCGTCACGTTGCGGCGGCTGCCGCGCGGCTCGCCAGCGCGCGACAAGCTGATCGGCTTCGGCGATCCCTACTTCAATGCCGATCAAGCTGCCGAAGCAGAGCGCGAACAAGCAGCGCCGACGCTCGTCGCCTCGGCTGGGGGTCCGGACGCTGAAAACGTAACGCGCGGCATTCCGCTGCGGCTGCGCGCCTCGCCGCACACCGAAGAAAACGATGCCGCTACATTAAGCATACTGCCGCGATTGCCCGACACCCGTTTCGAATTGATCTCGATGGCGGAAGCGCTTGATGCCGATCCGGCCAAAGCACTTTACCTCGGCAAAGCCGCCAACGAGCAGAACGTCGAGACGCTCGATCTCGCGCATTACCGGATTGTCGCTTTCTCCACGCACGGGCTCGTGCCCGGCGATCTCGACGGGCTCACGCAACCGGCCTTGGCGCTGACGGCGCCGGAAGTCGCCGGCGTGAAAGGCGACGGGCTGTTGACCATGGAGAAGATTCTCGCGCTCAGGCTCGACGCCGACTGGGTGGTTCTCTCCGCGTGCAACACCGGCACCGGCGCCGGCGCCGGCGCCGAAGCGGCCTCCGGCCTCGGCAGCGCGTTCTTCTATGCCGGCACCCGCGCGCTGCTTGTCACCAACTGGTCGGTGCATTCAGCCTCGGCGCGCGAATTGATCACCGACCTGTTCCGGCGCCAGCGCGGCGATCCGGCGCTCACCCGCGGCGAAGCCTTGCGCCAAGCCATGATGGCGCTGCTCGACGGGCCAGGCGCCGTCGACGGATCGGGGCGCACCGTATATAGCTACGCCCATCCGCTGTTCTGGGCGCCGTATTCGGTGATCGGGGACGGCGGCGGAACCTGAGGCGTTCGGCGCCGTGTCCGGACGGAGGATGTACCTTCGGTCCGATCCAAGGGGCTTTTCTGTACAGGCGTTAAGAAAAGGTCACGCGACCTTGATTCGTCGGCCACACATTGGCCGCGAGATGTTGTCATTTGTTTCTTGTTTGATACGTCGCACGGTAGGGGACTGGCAATGAAGAACTTGTCGAAAATGCTGCGGGGGTCTTGCGCGATTGTCACCAGCGGCGCGCTTGTGTTTTCAACCCTTCCAGCAATGGCGCAGGGAATGGGGCAAGACCAGCCGCCCCCGGGAGCGCAACTGCCGGCTCCTGGAGCGCAACTGCCGCCGCCCGGGGCCGCCCAGCAGCCGCCGCAACCCGCGGTGCCACAACTCGGCCAGGCGGAACTGGAAAAACTGCTCGCGCCGATTGCCCTCTATCCCGACGACCTGGTGGCGCAGATCCTGACCGCTTCAACCTATCCGATCGAAGTGGTCCAAGCGGAGCGCTGGGTGAGCGCGCACCCGAACGTACACGGCGATGCGCTACAGGACGCGATGCAGCAGGAACCGTGGGACGCGAGCGTCAAGGGTTTGACGGCGGTGCCTCAGGTTCTGGCGATGATGAACGACAAGCTCGACTGGACGCAGCAGCTCGGCGAAGCCTTCCTGGCGCAGCCCAACGAAACCTCCAACGCCATTCAGCAATTGCGCGCCAAGGCGCAAGCCAACGGCAATCTGAAATCGTCGGACAAAATCAGGGTCAGCACGATGGCGCCGCCGGAACCGCCGCCGCCCCCGGGCCCGGTGCCAGTCGGCGTCGATCCGGCGCTCTTGCCGCCGCCGCCGCCGCCCGAATACATCATGATCGAGCCGGCCGATCCCGGCGTCTATTACGTGCCAATCTACGATCCCTATGCGGTCTACGGACCTTGGGGATGGCCCGCCTATCAGCCGTTCTATTGGTACCCACCGGGATACGTGGTCGGCGCCGCCGTCATCGGCTTTGGCGTGGGGTTCTTCGTCGGCTCGGCGCTGTGGTGCCACTACAATTGGGGCTGGCACGGCGGTTGGGCTGGCGGCGGCCCGGTCAGCATCAACGTCGTCCAGTACAATCGGTTCAACCGCACCAATTTCGTGGCTGGGCCGAACGGCAATCATTGGCAATTCGATGCCGCGCATCGCGGATCCGTTGGATTCCAGAATGCGGCGCTGCGCCAGCAGTTTGGCGAGCCGAGGAATTTCCAGAACTTCCAAAGTGGACGCGGCACCATCCAAGGCAACCTGCAGCAAGGCTCGCAGGGCCAGTTCCACATCCAGGGAAATCAAGGCAACACGTTACAAGGCAATCAAGGCAAGACGTTCCAAGGCAACACGCTGCGAGGCAATCAAGGTAAGACTTTCCAAGGCAATACCAACGCTAACGTCAATACCAATGCGCACGTCAATACGAACGCGAACGTCAATGCGAATATCAACCGCAATGTGAACGTCAACCAGAATCAAAATCAAAACGTCAACCGCAACCTTAATCGCAACGCCAACATCAATCGGAATTTCAACGGCGGCGGCAATCAGAACCGCGGCGGTAATAACCTCACGCGCAACGCCGGTCCGCTGCCGGGCGGCGGCAAGGGCGGCGGTAGTGGCAAGGGCCGCGACAACCATCACTAGCGCGGCGCTGCTGCGGCAAAAAATTATCTTTAACTGATTAGGCCGCGTAGCGGCGCGTCAGGAGCGTCGTTGCGTACTGTAATCGTCATTGCGAGGAGCGTGAGCGACGAAGCAATCCAGCCCCTCCCTAACCCTCTCCCCCCCGCTTGCGGGGGGGAAGCCGCGTCCGGGATGCGAATGTAAAAACGGCTAGCTCGACCCCGCCGGGGCGGCGGTGAACTTCAGCGCCACCCCGTTCATGCAGTAACGTAGCCCGGTCGGCTTCGGACCGTCGGTGAAGACGTGGCCGAGATGGCCGCCGCAGCGATGGCACGACACCGCGGTGCGGGTCATGCCGAACGAACGGTCCTCGCTCTCGTCGACCGCGTGCTCCAGCGGCGCCCAGAAACTCGGCCAGCCGGTGCCGCTTTCGAATTTGGTCTTGGATGAGAACAGCGGCAGGTCGCAGCCAGCGCAGCCGAAAATGCCGTTGCGATGCTCGTTCAGCAGTGCGCTGGTGAACGGCCGTTCGGTGCCTTCCCGGCGCAGCACGTTAAATTGCTCTGGCGTCAACAGCTTGCGCCACTCGTCGTCGCTGTGGGTTACTTCATAAACGCGGCCCTCGGCGCTGGCGACATGCGGCCGCGCCAGGCGAAATATCCCGAGCGCGGCGGCGGCCGTCCCGGCGTACAGAAAATGTCTGCGCGTGAACATTCGTCACTGTCTCCCGTCACTGTCCCCGTCAGTGTCTCCGGACGTTATTTCCTCTCGGCGGGGCGCCTTGGTACCTTGGCGCTTTGCGCGCGAACCGGTGCATTGTAGCGCGATTCATCGACAAACGCCGCGCTCGAATACCATTTGATGATAAGAGCGCCCAAGATCACGCTTAGTTGATCGCCAGTTGGGTCGCGTCTTTGCAGATTTACCAAACGGCGCCCTGCGCCGGAGGGGAGGCTAGTTTTGCCGAACGAACGCGAAGTGACCATTTTGAGCACCACCGCCATGAAGACGGCATTCGAAGAGCTTGGGCCGGCCTTCGAGCGCGAAACGGGCTATCGGCTTAAGCTCGCGCTCGGGCCCTCCCTGCAACTTGAGAAGCGGCTGGCGGAGGGCGAAGGCGCGGATGTCGCGATCGTCACCCATGCCGGCGCGCAAGACCTGATTGCGCGAGGCCGCGGCCTCGCCGGCAGTCCTGTCTATCTGGCGCGGTCCTTCATCGGCGTGTGCGTCGCCAGGGGCGCGCCGCAGCCGGACCTTTCTTCGGCCGAAGCATTCAAAGTTGGAATGCTGCGCGCCAAATCGATCGCGCTGAGCAAGCCGGTCGGCGGCGGGGCGAGCGGCGCCCATATGGCGTCCGTGTTCGAACGGCTCGGTATCACCGCGGCACTCAAGGACAAGTCGATTTACGGCGCCGGCGGTCCCGCCGGACTTGTCGGTCTCATTGTCGCGCGGGGCGAAGCCGAGATCGGCATTCAGCAGATGGCTGAGCTGATGGCGGTGTCCGGCGTCGATATCGTCGGGCCGCTGCCAGAGGCGCTGCAAAGTGTGACGCAATTCACCGCATTCGTGCTGAGCGCTTCGCGAGCTCCCGACGGCGGTCGCGCGGTGATCGATTTTCTTCGCCGGCCCGCCGCCAAAACCGTGATAAAGGCCAAAGGCCTCGAGCCAAATTAGATTGAACCAATCCTTCGTCATGGCCGGGACTTGTTCCGGCCATCCACGTCTTGTTCGGCACGAGCATTTAAGACGTGGGTGCCCGCGACCCACCTACGCTCGTTTCGGCGGGTGTAGTCCGCCGAAGCGCATCAGCGCCAAGGCGGACAAGCGCGGGCATGACGAAAATCAACCATGCTCCGGGCAAGGCCGTTAGCACGAAATAAAACCGGGCCCTTGCGGACCCGGTTTAGTTCGCCGGCGTGGGGGCGCCGACGTCACCTTCCAGAGGGAAACAACTGCTTGCAGGGGTTGCCAAACCTAAGAGGAAAGCGGCGAACCCCTTGCGCGCAGTAATGCAAACGGCGGCTGGTGCGCGCAATCGAGCGACAGACATGCCAGCCATGCAGGAGGAAGCGATTGCGCTCCGGCCTACGCTCTCATGACCTGCGGCTCGCGCGCTTGCAGCGCGAACTTTTCGGGGTCGAAGTTTCCGTCCGGCGTCCGGCAGCCGAAATAACCGCTGCCAATCTCCCAGATCAGATCGCCGCCGTACTCGCGGTGATAACGGCTGATCGAGCCTTCGCCGGTATCGTGGGCGAAATTACCAAGCTTGGCGCCTTTATTGAGTGCGCGCACCGCGTTTGCGGAGAGCGCACCGAAGCCTCATCGCCGAAATGTTGAACACCGAGCAGGAGTAAGGCTGTTTGCAGGCCTTGCCGCCGATCTTTACGCGGAAATCAGAATCATCGATCTGCACCGGACGCAGCGAATGGTTGATCCATTCGTAGCCGGCGAGGTACACGTCTTCGCTGGCGCAGCAACCACGCCGGGTTCGAATCTAGCTTTTTACCGTGCGCTCGCATTCTCAGCCAATTCACCACGCAGCAGCGGACAAGACCGCGCCGGGAGCCGTGCTCAGGCGAGGCGCCTCAACTGGGGTGATACCGCTTGAGGGGCTTAAAAATTCCAACGCTGCGCGTTGGCGACTAGGAAGTCGCGGAAAGCCTGAACGCGCGCGACGTTCTTTAACTCTTCCGGATAGACGAAATAGGCGTCGAGCGCGATCGCGTCGCCCTCGCCGAACAGCTGCACCAGCCCGCCGTTTTCTTCGACCAGGTAGTCCGGCAGCATCGCGATGCCCAGCCCGCGCTGGCAGGCGCGCAGGATGCCGAGAATATTGTTGATGACGAGGTGCGGGGTGCGCGCCCCTTTGCCGTCGCGGGCCACCTCGATCAGCCAGCGGGCGCGTTGCAGATAGGGCGGGACATTGCCGCCGAGCACCAGGAGCCGGTGATTGTCGAGGTCCTCCAAATTCCGCGGCGTGCCGAATTTCTTCAGATATTCGGGCGAGGCATAGACGTGGAAATGCACCGAAAACAGCTTGCGCTGAATAAGATCCGGCTGGGTCGGTTGGCGGAGCCGGATGGCGACGTCAGCCTCGCGCATCGCCAGGTCGAGCTCCTCGTCGGTGGTGAGAAGCGTAATGTGAACTTCGGGATAAAGGTCGGCAAACTCGCCGAGCCGCGGCGTCAGCCAGTGGACGCCGATGCCCGGCGTGGTCGTCACCCGCAGATCGCCGTTCGGCCGTTCGCGGCTATCGGTGAGCTTGGCGCGCGCCGCTTCGAGCTTCATGAACACGTCGTGGGCGGTGCGATAGAGCAGCTCGCCCTGCTCGGTAAGGATCAGGCCGCGCGCGTGACGGTGAAACAGCGAGACCGTCAGCTCCTGTTCGAGCGCGCTGACTTGGCGCGACACCGCCGATTGCGACAGCCCAAGCTGCTCGCCGGCATGCGTGAAGCTGCCGGCTTCGGCCGCGGCGTGAAAAACTTTGAGCTTGTCCCAATCCATCTGCTGTTTCCTGCCTGACCGCGCGCCCCCGATCGGGGAACTCACTCTGCCGCCAGCTCTGCCGGCATCCGTGGCTCGGCCTCGCCATGCGCCGCCAGAAATCGCTCCGCTTCCAGTGCGGCCATGCAGCCGAGTCCGGCCGCCGTGACCGCCTGCCGATAAACGTCGTCGGTGACATCGCCGGCGGCGAACAGGCCCGGCACCGAAGTCGCTGTCGAGTGCGGAGCGGTCTTGACGTAACCCGAAGGCTTCATCTCGACCTGGCCGGCAACGAGCTCAGTGGCAGGCGAGTGACCGATGGCGATGAAAATTCCGTCGACCGGCCGCTCGACGACTTCGCCGGTCTTGACGTTGCGCAGCGTCGCCCGGGTCACCTTGAGCGGATCGTCATGACCCCGCACGTCGTCGAGGACGGTATTCCAGAGCACTGCGATTTTCGGATTCTGATAAAGCCGCTCTTGCAATATGCGCTCGGCGCGCAGGTGGTCGCGGCGATGGACGAGCGTCACTTTGGATGCAAAATTGGTGAGAAACAGCGCCTCCTCGACGGCGGTGTTGCCGCCGCCGATCACCAGAACTTCCTTGCCGCGATAGAAAAAGCCGTCGCAGGTGGCGCAGGCGGAAACGCCATAGCCGCGAAACTTTTGCTCCGACGGCAAATTGAGCCAGCGCGCCTGGGCGCCGGTCGCCAGGATGAGTGTGTCGGCGAGATAAACGTCGCCGGATGCGCATTCGACGCGGAATGGCCGCTTGCCCAGATCAACTTTGTTGACGTGATCGGCGACGAGCTTGGTGCCGACATGAGCCGCTTGCTTCTGCATCTGCTCCATAAGCCACGGCCCCTGGATCACGTCGGCGTAGCCCGGATAATTCTCGACGTCGGTTGTGATCGTGAGTTGCCCGCCTGGCGCGATGCCTTGGATCAGGATGGGGTCGAGCATGGCGCGCGCGGCATAGATCGCAGCCGTATAACCGGCCGGGCCGGAGCCGATGATCACGAGCTTGGCGTTAATGGCGCGCTTAGAACTGGGCACCGGCTTGACCCCGCGGTTTGCGGCAGATGAGGAGCGCGATCTGCCTGATGCCCTTGGCGAAATGGGCGTTGTAGAGGCTCGGCTGCAACTGGCAGCACACCGGCTTCCTATCTAAGGATTCTGAGGAGCTATGCAAGATACGCAACCCCCAACCGCACAAGGGACCGGCCGACAGTCCCCAATAGTCCCTGCCGGTTTGGGCCCAAAATCGTAACGGCCGGGAATGAGCCCGGCCGTTACACTGGGATATCTGTTGAATTGAGCCGGCGCGCTATTTCCACTCGACCTTCATCACTTCATAAGCCTTGGCGCCGCCTGGCGTGACCACCTCGACCTGGGCGCCTTTCTTTTTTCCGACCAAGGCGCGCGCGAGCGGCGAGGTGATGGAAATCTTGCCCTTCTTGGCGTCCGCCTCCGGCTCGCCAACGATCTGCCATACCGTCTTTTTGTCGGTGTCTTCGTCGATCAGAGTGACGGTCGCCCCGAAAGTGATCGTGTCGCCGGAAAGCTTTGAAACATCAATCACTTCGGCACGCGCGAGCTTATCTTCGAGTTCCGCGATGCGGCCCTCGTTGATCGACTGCGATTCTTTTGCCGCGTGATATTCGGCGTTTTCCGAAAGATCGCCGTGGGTGCGGGCGTCGGTAATCTGCTGGATGATCCGAGGTCGCTCCACCTGCTGGCAGTGCTTCAGCTCGGTCTCCAACGCCGAGTAGCCCTCTGCCGTCATCGGAATCTTGTCCATCAGTCCAAACCTCCTAGAGCAGAGTCAAAAAATTCCATCGCGGACCGAAGCATCGCTCGGTCGCGCGACGTGGAAATGGCTCTACACGTTCCGTCGCTGTGGCCGCTCCGACGCTCGATCAGATTCGGCCCCGAAATACGTTTGCAGCGCACAAACCTCGAGGTCGCCTCCGAGATAGGCTCTGATGCCCTGCGCTGCGGCGACGGCCCCTGAAAGAGTGGTGTAGTACGGCACTTTATGCAAGAGGGCAGCGCGGCGGAGCGAGCGGCTATCGGCCAGCGCGGTCGCCCCTTCGGTGGTGTTGAAGACGACCTGAACCTCGCCGTTTTTGATGGCGTCGACGATATGCGGTCGGCCTTCGGCGACTTTGTTGATCTTGACCGCGGCGACGCCGTGTTCGGCGAGGTACCGCTGGGTTCCCGAGGTCGCCATAACGCGGAAGCCCAATCCGGCAAGCAGCCGGGTCGTTTCAAGAATGCGCGGCTTGTCGGCATCCTTGACGGAAACGAAAACGGTGCCTGATTTCGGCAGCCGCGCGCCGCCGCCGAGCTGGCTCTTGGCGAAGGCGACATTGTAGTCGCGATCGATTCCCATCACCTCGCCGGTTGATTTCATTTCCGGGCCGAGCACGGTGTCGACTTTGTCGCCGAAGCGCGCAAACGGAAACACTGCTTCCTTCACGCCGACATGGCGAGCGCGGCCAGGCTCGAACTCCTGCGGCTTGAGATGAAAGCTGGCCAATGATTCCCCGGCCATGATGCGTGCGGCGATCTTGGCAGCCGGTATGCCGCTCACCTTGGCGACGAAGGGCACCGTGCGCGAGGCGCGCGGATTGACTTCGAGCACGTAAATGTCGCCGTCCTTGATCGCATATTGCACGTTCATCAGGCCGCCGACTTTGAGCGCGAGCGCCAGCGCGCGCGTCTGGCGGGACAACTCGGCGATCGCTTCGGTCGATAGATTGTGCGGCGGCAGCGAGCACGCCGAATCGCCGGAATGAATCCCGGCCTCCTCGATGTGCTCCATGATGCCGGCGATGTAGCTGTCCTTGCCGTCGGAAAGGCAATCGACATCGACCTCTACCGCGTCGGTAAGATAGCTGTCGATGAGCAGCGGCCGCTTGTCGGAAACGGCGATTTCGGAGGGACGATCGAGATCGGCGGCGAGCCGCGCGACGTAGCGGTCGAGCTGATGCGCATCGTGAACGATCTCCATGGCCCGGCCGCCGAGCACGTAAGAAGGACGGATCACGATCGGATAGCCGATCGATTCGGCGATCGCGCGCGCTTGCTCGGGACTGGTGGCGATGCCGCTGCGCGGTTGACGCAGCTTGAGCCGGTCAAGAAGTCGCTTGAAGCGGTCACGGTCTTCGGCGAGATCGATCGCGTCGGGCGAAGTGCCGAGGATCGGCACCTGCGCCTGTTCCAGCGCTTCGGCGAGCTTGAGCGGGGTCTGGCCGCCGAACTGCACGATGACACCATGCAGCGTGCCGTTGGCGCGCTCGCTGTCGATGATTTCGATGACGTCCTCGGCGGTCAGCGGTTCGAAGTAGAGCCGGTCGGAGGTGTCGTAATCAGTCGACACCGTCTCCGGATTGCAGTTGATCATAATGGTTTCATAGCCCGCATCCTTGAGCGCGAAGCAGGCGTGGCAGCAGCAATAATCGAATTCGATGCCTTGGCCGATGCGATTGGGGCCGCCGCCAAGGATGATGATTTTTTTCTTGCCCGACGGGGCCGCCTCGTCGACGGCGCGGCCGGCAAACGGCGTTTCGTAAGTCGAATACATATAGGCGGTCGGGGAGGCGAATTCTGCCGCGCAAGTGTCGATGCGCTTGAAGATCGGCCGCACCGCGAGCTCGCGCCGGCGCCGCGCGACGTCTTCGACGCTCGTGCCAGTCAGACGGCCGAGCCGTGCATCGGAAAATCCCATCGCCTTGAGGCGGCGTAAGGCCGTCGCCGTCGCCGGCAAACCCTTGGCGCGGATCTGCGCCTCCATGTCCACGATGGTGCGGATTTGCCCGAGAAACCACGGATCGATCCGGCAGGCGGTATGAATTTCGGCATCGCCCATCCCCAGCCGCATCGCTTGTGCCACTTTGAGAATTCCATCCGGAGACGGCGTGCCAAGCGCGGCGCGGATCGCGTTTTTGTCGTCGCCCTGGCCGAGGCCGGGGATTGCGATCTCGTCTAATCCGGTCAAGCCGGTTTCCAGCGAGCGCAGCGCTTTCTGCAAGCTTTCGGCGAAGATGCGGCCGATCGCCATCGCCTCGCCGACCGATTTCATCGAGGTGGTCAGCACCGGCTCGGCGCCGGGAAATTTCTCAAACGCAAAGCGCGGCACCTTGGTGACGATGTAATCGATCGTCGGCTCGAACGACGCCGGCGTGGCGCCGCCGGTAATATCGTTGGCGATCTCATCGAGCGTGTAGCCGACGGCGAGCTTGGCCGCGACTTTGGCAATCGGGAAACCGGTGGCCTTGGACGCGAGCGCAGACGAGCGCGACACGCGCGGGTTCATCTCGATAACGACAAGCCGTCCGTCGGCGGGATTGACCGCGAATTGCACGTTCGAGCCGCCGGTCTCCACACCGATCTCGCGCAGCACCGCGATCGAGGCGTCACGCATGATCTGGTATTCCTTGTCGGTGAGCGTGAGCGCCGGCGCGATAGTGATGGAATCGCCGGTATGCACGCCCATCGGATCGAGGTTCTCGATCGAGCAGATGATGATGCAATTGTCGTTCTTGTCGCGCACCACCTCCATCTCGAACTCTTTCCAGCCAAGCACCGACTCTTCGATCAGCACTTCGCTGGTCGGGGAGGCGTCGAGCCCGCACTCGACGATCTCGATGAATTCCTCCTTGTTATAGGCGATGCCGCCGCCGGTGCCGCCGAGCGTGAAGGACGGGCGGATGATCGCCGGTAGCCCGATATCGTCGAGCGCTTGCAGCGCGGCAATGAGCGTCTTGACCTGATGCGAGCGCGGCGTCGACAGGCCGATCTTGGTCATGGCCTCGCGGAACAGCTTGCGGTCTTCCGCCTTGTCGATCGCTGCCGCGGTCGCCCCGATCATGGTGACATCGTATTCGTCGAGCACGCCCATGCGGCGCAGCGATAGCGCGGTGTTGAGCGCGGTTTGCCCGCCCATCGTCGGCAACAGCGCAAAGCCGCCCGGTGCCACGTTGCGTTCTTTGGCGATGATCTTGGCGACGATCTCCGGCGTGATCGGCTCGACGTAAGTCGCGTCCGCCAGATCCGGATCGGTCATGATGGTGGCCGGATTGGAATTGACCAGAACGACGCGATAGCCCTCGGCCTTGAGCGCTTTGCAGGCTTGCGTACCGGAATAATCGAACTCGCAGGCC
>Ga0335081_10005264_pt1 | contig 20471 bp, 18 predicted proteins | sample Lox_Sample_35_FD_206713 | JGI IMG/M metagenome (GOLD analysis project Ga0335081, IMG submission 206713) | Soil microbial communities from Loxahatchee National Wildlife Refuge, Florida, United States - Lox_Sample_3.5 | ecosystem: Environmental > Terrestrial > Soil > Wetlands | place: USA... | reverse complement strand
CGCGTGTTATTTTTAGACGCTCACTTAGTCCCCTCGCACCAGTAGGCGATCGCGCCGATGAGGAGGATCTCGCGGTCGGTGAGCTGGCCGATCTCGGCGGCGGCGGCGGCGCGGACGGCGGCGCGGGCGGCTTCACGGGCCGGGCGCTCGGCCGCCCAGTCACGGCGGGTTCCCTCGCGCGAGCGCTTCCGGCATTCGTCGTAGCTCAGCCGGGTCGGCACCGGGAGATCCCGCACCCAGAGCGATACCGAGCTTTTCGATACACCCAGCCGGGCGGCGATCTCTTCGTAATCGAGACCATCCTCACGCAACGCCCGGGCCGCGGCGCGGAGGTCGTCCCGGGCGTTGGGCCGGCGGGTCCAGGGCGGCGGGGGCTCGCCCTTTAAGGCGTCATTGAGCGTCTGATTGCTGGAGATGCCGAGAATGGCTTTGATCTCACGCCGGGATCGCCCCGCCCGGCGCAACTCTTGTGCCTCGGCCTGGGTACGAGGGAAGTCAATCGAACTCATATTCCTATCTTAGGAGCTGCCTATGACAATCTAGGATATGTGCTCGATCGGGCGAGGGTGGCAGGGCAGAACGAACCGGCCCGGCCGGGCGGCGGGGCTGGGTCCAGCGCCGTGGCGGGCCTCTGATATCGTTAGTTGAGGTTAAGCAATTATGTGCTGCGTCACTGTCTGTGGGGAGCTCATCTATCTATGGCGGGACAATCCGGGGTAGCAGGCACGGGGCCGGCGGCCCGCGCCCGGCGCGGTGGCAGGCAGCCCGGCCCGCGCTACAAGTGGATCGCGCTGTCGAACACCACGCTCGGCGTGCTGATGGCCACGATCAACCAGTCGATCGTGCTCATCGCGCTGCCGGACATCTTCCGCGGTATCGGGGTCGATCCGCTGTCCTCGGGCAACACCAGTTACCTGCTGTGGATGTTCATGGGCTTCCTGGTCGTATCGGCCGTGCTCGTGGTGTCCTTCGGCCGCCTCGGTGACATGTTCGGCCGCGTCCGGATGTACAACATCGGCTTCGCGGTCTTCACCGTGGCATCCATATTCCTGGCCGTGACCTGGATGAAAGGCGCGGACGCGGCGCTCTGGCTGATCATCTGGCGGGTCGTGCAAGGGGTCGGCGGCGCTTTCCTGTTCGCCAACTCGACCGCGATCCTCACCGACGCCTTCCCGGCCAACCAGCGCGGCACGGCGCTCGGCATGAACGCGATCGCCGCCATCGCCGGCTCGTTCCTCGGCCTGCTGCTGGGCGGCGTGCTCGCCCCGGTCAACTGGCACCTCGTGTTCCTGGTCTCGGTGCCGTTCGGGCTGTTCGGTACGTTCTGGGCCTACTTCATGCTGCACGACCTGAGCGAGCGGCAGCACGCCCGGATGGACTGGTGGGGCAACGTCCTGTTCGCGGCGGGCCTGATCGCGATCCTCGTCGGCATCACCTACGGCCTCATGCCGTACGGCGGTCACGCCATGGGCTGGACGAGCCCATTCGTGCTCGCCATGATCTTCGGCGGGCTGGCCGCCCTGGTGGTCTTCGGCTTCGTCGAGATGCGGGTGGCGGAGCCGATGTTCCGGCTGTCGCTGTTCCGCATCCGGGCCTTCGCGGCCGGCAACCTGGCCAACCTGATGATGGCCCTGGGCCGGGGCGGCATGCAGTTCACCCTCATTATCTGGCTGCAGGGCATCTGGCTGCCGCTGCACGGTTACAGCTTCTCGCAGACCCCGCTGTGGGCCGGCATCTACATGATCCCGCTGACCATCGGGTTCCTGGTCTCGGCGCCGCTGTCGGGCTGGCTGTCCGACCGGTTCGGGGCGCGCGCCTTCACCGTGGGCGGGGCGCTGCTCACCGCGCTGAGCTTCGTGTTCCTCATGATCACGCCGGTGGACTTCAGCTACGGGCTGTTCGCGCTGGTCCTCGCGCTCAACGGGTTCGGCTCCGGGCTGTTCGCCTCGCCGAACCGGGCCGAGATCATGAACTCCGTCCCGGCGAACCAGCGGGGCGCGGCGGGGGGCACGATCGCGACCTTCCAGAACGCGGCGTTCGTGCTGTCGATCGGCATCTTCTTCTCCCTGATCGTGGCCGGCCTGTCCGGCTCGCTGCCGTCGGCGCTGTCCGGCGGGCTGGTGTCGCAGGGCATCCCGGCCGCGGCCGCGCACACCATCGCGCACCTGCCGCCGATCGGCGTGCTGTTCGCCGCCTTCCTTGGCTACAACCCGATGAAGCAGCTCCTCGGCCCGCTGCTCGGGCACGTGCCCGCGTCGCACGCCGCGTACCTGACCGGCCGGGACTTCTTCCCCAACGTGATCACCCATCCGTTCCACGGCGGCCTGGGCGTCGCCTTCTGGTTCGCGATCGCCGCCAACGTGATCGCGGCCGCCGCGTCGCTGATGACCGGGCCGATCCGGCGGCGCGCCGGCCACGAGCCGGTCGGTGCGGAGCTGGCTGCGGCGGCGGGCGAGGGCTCGTGGGAGCCGAGTGAGCTGGTGCTGCCCGCCGACACCGCCGACACCGCCGACACCGCCGACACCGGCGACGAGTGACGGCGAAGGCCGCCAGGTGGCCGGCCAGGCCAGGCGAGCTGCGCCAGCTTGCCGCCGGGCAGTGCGGCCGGGCGGTATCCTCCCGGTAAGGGGCGCGTGAACGGGCATGTCATCGCCCTGGCATATTGGCAGCGATCCGAGGAGCCTCGCGAAGTGAGCCCCAGTCGCCCGGCCGCCGTCATCATCCTCGCCGCAGGCGAGGGTACGCGAATGAAATCCAAGGTCCCGAAGGTGCTGCACCGGATGTGCGGCCGCAGCCTGCTGGGCCACGCGATCGCCGCGGCGCGGGAACTCGGCCCGGAGCGGCTGATCGTCGTGGTCGGCCACCTGGGTGAGCAGGTGGCCGCGCAGGTTGCCGCCGACGCACCGGACGCGGAGGTGGTGGTGCAGGGCCGGCAAGGCGGGACCGGCCATGCCGTGCGGACGGTGATCGAGGCCGTCGGCCTGATTCCCGGCCAGGTCATCGTCACCTACGGCGATATGCCGCTGCTCCGTGCCGCCACCCTCCAGGATCTGGCCCGTGCGCACGACGCCGCGGCCAATACGGTGACCGTGCTGACCGCGCAGGTGGCCCAGCCCGCCGGGTACGGCCGCATCGTCCGGGATTCCTCGGGCGCCATCAGCGAGATCGTCGAGGAAAGGGACGCTACCGACGAGCAGCGCCTGATCAGCGAAATCAACTCCGGCTGCTACGCCTTCGACGGCACCATGCTGGCCGACGCGGTCAAGCGCGTGCCCACCGGGAACGTGCTGGGCCAGGAGTACCTCACCGACGTGGTGGCGATCCTGCGCGGTGACGGCCATCGGGTCGGCACCCTCCTCGCGCCCGACCCTTCCGAAATCCAGGGCGTGAACGACCGTGTCCAGCTGGCCGAGGCCCGGCGTATCTACAACGACCGGCTGCTTGAGCACTGGATGCGGGCCGGCGTGACAGTTGTCGACCCCGCAACAACCTGGCTCGACGTGCACGTGACCCTGGAGCCGGACGCCGAGATCGGCCCGTCCACCCAGCTCGAGGGGCGCACCACCGTGCGCTCCGGGGCTCGGGTCGGCCCCGGCTGCGTGCTCAGGGATACGGTGGTCGGCGAGGACGCGATGGTGATCAACGCCCTGTGCGAGGCGTCCGAGATCGGGCCGGGGGCCAGCGTCGGGCCCTTCACCCGGCTGCGGCCCGGGACGCGGCTCGGCCCCGGCACCCGGGCCGGCACCTTCGTCGAGATGAAGAACGCGGTCGTCGGCGAGGGTTCCAAGGTGCCCCACCTGACGTACGTGGGCGACGCCGACATCGGGACCGGCTCGAACATCGGGGCCGCCACGGTGTTCGTCAACTACGACGGTGTGGCCAAGCACCGCACCACCGTGGGGGACCATGTCCGGATCGGGAGCGACACCATGCTCGTCGCGCCGGTTGAGATCGGTGACGGCGCCTACACCGCCGCCGGGTCCGTCATTAGCGAGAACGTCCCGCCGGGCGCGCTCGGCATCGGCCGCGCCCGGCAGCGCAACCTGCCGGGCTGGGTTGGCCGGAGACGGCGGGGCACCGCATCCGCCGCAGCCGCCGATGCGGCACTGCCACCCGGACCGGCACACGCAGCAGAACCCAGCGAAGGAAGCGAAGGAGAGGCCGAGTGAGCGGCATCATGACCACCCGCGAGAAGAGGCTGATGCTCGTCTCCGGCCGGGCATTTCCCGAACTGGCCGAGGAGGTGGCCGCCTGCCTGGGCATCGAGCCCACGCCGACGAAACTCTTCGACTTCGCCAACGGCGAGATCTTCGTCCGCTTTCTCGACTCGGTGCGCGGCTGCGACGTGTTCGTGCTGCAAAGCCACACCGCGCCGATCAATGAGTGGATCATGGAGCACCTGATCATGGTGGACGCGCTCAAGCGGGCGTCGGCCAAGCGGATCACGGTGGTCACCCCCTTTTTCGGCTACGCCCGCCAGGACAAGAAGAGCCGGGGGCGGGAACCGATCTCCGCGCGGCTGATGGCTGACCTGTTCGCGACGGCGGGGGCGCACCGGCTGATGGCCGTCGACCTGCACACCGCGCAGATCCAGGGCTTCTTCGACGGCCCGGTGGACCACCTGTTCGCGCTGCCGATCCTCGCGGACTACATCGAAGACAAGCTGGACCTGAGCCAGGTCACGGTGGTGGCGCCGGACGCCGGCCGGGTGCGGATGTGCGAGCGCTGGACGGACCGGCTCGGCTGCCCGCTGGCGATCATCCACAAGCGCCGGGATCCGGACGTGGCCAACCAGGTCAAGGTGTTCGAGGTCGTCGGCCAGGTATCGGGCCGGACCTGCATCCTGGTCGACGACATGATCGACACCGGCGCGACGATCACGAAGGCCGCGGAGGCGCTGTTCGATCAGGGAGCGGACAAGGTGATCGTGATGGCCACGCACGGTGTGCTGTCCGGCCCGGCCGTGGACACCCTGAAAAACTCCCGGATCAGCGAGGTCGTCATCACGAATACGCTGCCCATCTGCCCGGATCGGCAGTTCGACAAGCTCACCGTGCTGTCGATCGCCCCGCTGATCGCCCGGGCGATCAACGAGGTCTTCAGCGACGGCTCGGTGACCAGCTTGTTCGACGGCCAGAGCTGACCACGCCGGGCCGCACGGGGCTCAGGAACGGGGAAGGGCGACGATCATGGAAAATCGCGAAGAGTTCAGGCCTGCCATGCAGCAGGACACCGATCCCGCCATGCAGCAGGACGACCAGCAGGGGTAGGCCGGCGGATTGCCGGGTGACCGCGGGGGTTGTGCTGCACCCGTGGCCGGGCCCGGCGTGTGATCGGTGCGGGCGGGGCAGCCAGGGTGCTGCCCCGCCCGCATGCGTGTGCGCCGGGCAGGCGGCGATCGGCGCTGTCCGGGAGCGGTCCAGCAAGCCGTCGGCTACACTGCGAAGGCGCGGCCTTGTGTGCTGCCGCCGTTCCCGGCGGCGCGGCTTCCCCGGGCCGCGCGGAATCTCCTGGTCCGGGTGTCCGGGCCCACCGCCAGGAGCCGGCGTGATCGCCGCCCGCTGACCGCCGGGCGGGGTCTCCGGAAACAGACATCCACCGTATGAGGAGTGACGACCGTGCCTGAGGTCCGCATCGCCGCCGAGCCGCGCACCGAGTTCGGCAAGGGCGCCGCCCGGCGTACGCGCCGCGAGGGCATGGTGCCCGCCGTCCTGTACGGCCACGGCGCCGAGACGCGTCACGTCGTGCTGCCCGGCCACGAGCTGATGCTCGCGCTGAAGACGCCCAACGTGCTGATCCGCCTCGAGGGCCTGCGCGGGGTGACCGGCCTGGCCCTGCCCAAGGCCGTCCAGCGGGATCCGATCAAGGGCTTCATCGAGCACGCCGACCTGATCATCGTCCGCCGCGGCGAGAAGGTCACGGTCGACATCGCGGTCCGGGTCAGCGGGGAGATCGCCCCCGGCGGGCTGCTCGACCAGCAGCTCGTCCAGCTGTCGGTCGAGGCCGAGGCGACGAACATCCCCGACGGGATCGACGTCGATGTCACCGGCATGGATGTCGGCAGCGCGATCCACGCGAGCGACCTGGCGCTGCCACGCGGCGTGACCCTCCAGGTCGAGCCGGAGACACTGGTCGTGCACGTGCTCGCCGCGCCCACCGCGGAGCAGATCGAGGCCGAGATCGGTGCCGAGGGCGCCGAGGCCGTGGCCGCGGTGCCGGCGCCGGCCGGTGAGGTCGAGCCCGCGGGGCCCGGCGAAAGCGCAGGCTGACGTTCAGCCTGACGCACGACCGGATGTGAGGCAGGGGTAAGGCGCCATGCCGGAGGAACGCTGGCTGGTCGCCGGGCTCGGCAACCCGGGCCCGGATTACGCCGGCACCCGGCACAACGCCGGGCGTATGGTGGCCGACCTGCTCGCGGGACGGATGGGCAGCCGGTTCAAGGCGAACCGGACCCGGAACGAGGTCGCCGAGGGACGGCTCGCCGGGACCCCGGTCACGGTGGCCAAGCCGCGTACCTACATGAACCTGTCCGGGGGGCCGGTGGCGGCGCTGGCGGTCTTCTATAAGATCCCCGCCGAGCGGATCGTGGCGGTCCACGATGAGCTGGACATCCCGTTCGGGGCGGTGCGGCTCAAGCTCGGCGGCGGTGACAATGGTCACAACGGGCTGCGTTCGGTCACCCAGGCACTCGGCACCAACGAGTACTACCGGGCCCGGTTCGGCATTGGCCGGCCGCCCGGCCGGATGGACGCCGCCACGTTCGTGCTGCGTGACTTCTCCGCTGCCGAGCGAAAGGACCTGCCGCTGCTGATCGACCGGTGCGCCGACGCGGTGGAGACCCTGCTGTCCAAGGGGCTGGCCGTCGCGCAGAACACCTTCCACGCCGACTGAGCCGGCCCGGAAGGCGCGGCCGCGCATGCGCGCCGCCGGCGCGGGAAGAAGTCAGCGGCGCGCCGGCGCTTACGCTGAGGTACCAGACCGAACCAACCGTCTTCCCCGGATGGGGAAGGCACCCGAGGAGCCCGCCGATGGCGACGGACGACGACCGTCTCGCCTGTGACCTGGCCGCTGAAGCGGGCCGCCGCCTGGTGAGCCTGCGCAGCCGCGGCGGCGACCCCGACAACCTCCGCAAGGCGGGCGACCGTATGGCGCACGAGTACCTCGCCGCCGAACTGGCCCGGTACCGGCCTGGCGACCACGTGCTGTCCGAGGAGGGCGCCGACGACCCGGCCCGGCTCGCCGCCGGGCGGGTCTGGATCGTGGACCCGCTGGACGGTACCCGCGAGTTCGGCGACGCCGGCCGCACGGACTGGGCGGTGCACGTGGCCTTGTGGGAACGCGGCCGGGCCGGCCTCACCGCCGGCGCGGTCGCGCTCCCGGCACTGGGCGAGATGCTCAGCACCGCCGCCCCGCCGCCCGGCCCGCCCGCCGGACGGCCCGCGGGCCGGCTGCGGGTTGTCGTCAGCCGGAGCAGGCCCGCGCCGTTCCTGCCCCGGATGGCCGGGCTGCTCGGCGCGGACCTCGTGCCGCTGGGATCGGCCGGGGCGAAGGTCGCGGCGGTGCTGCAGGGCCGCGCCGACGCCTATGTACACGCGGGCGGCCAGTACGAGTGGGATTCGGCGGCCCCGGTCGCGGTGGCCCGCGCGGCCGGGTTCCACGCCTCCCGGATCGGCGGCCGCGAGCTCTTCTACAATCAGGCTGACCTGCTGATGCCCGATATCCTTGTGTGCCCGCCCGCGCTCGCCGCCGAGTTGCTGGATGCGATCCGGTCCGCCCGGCCCGGTGAACCCGCGGGCCCGGCCGGCCCCGGCGAGCCGGGCCGCAGCCGGTGATGGCCGTCTCGGCGGCGGGCGCTACCTGCCGGGCCCGTTCCCTGACCCCGATGTCTGCGATGTTCCCCATGTTCCCGATGCTCCCTGGATGCCGTTGATGCGCACCGATTACACGCTCTCCCAGCTCGACGTGCTCGAAGCCGAGTCCATCCATGTGATCCGCGAGGTGGCGGCCGAGTTCGAGCGGCCCGCGCTGCTGTTCTCCGGCGGCAAGGACTCAGTGGTGATGCTGGCCCTGGCGGAAAAGGCGTTCCGGCCGGCCCGTATCCCGTTCCCCGTCATGCACGTCGACACCGGGCACAACTTCGCCGAGGTCCTCGGTTTCCGGGACAAGCGCGCGGTGGAACTGGGCGTCCGGCTCATCGTCGCCTCGGTTCAGGACTCGATCGACGCTGGCCGGGTGACCGAGGAGACCGGCCGCTGGGCGAGCCGGAACCGGCTGCAGACCGTGACGCTGCTGGACGCGATCGAGGAGCACCGGTTCGACGCGCTGTTCGGCGGCGCGCGGCGGGATGAGGAGAAGGCCCGCGCCAAGGAGCGGGTGTTCTCCTTCCGGGACGACTTCGGCCAGTGGGATCCGAAGAACCAGCGCCCCGAGCTGTGGAACATCTACAACACCCGGATCCACCGCGGGGAGCACATCCGCGTTTTCCCGCTGTCCAACTGGACCGAGCTGGACATCTGGCAGTACATCGAGCGCGAGGAACTCGAGCTGCCGCCGGTGTACTTCGCCCACTCCCGCCTGGTCTTCGAACGGGATGGCATCCTGCTGGCCGACGGCCCGTACGTGACCCGCGGGGAGGACGAGCCCCTGTTCGAGGCGATGGTCCGGTACCGGACCGTGGGCGACATGTCGTGCACCGGCGCCGTCGAATCGATCGCGGACACGGTGGCGGCGGTCATCACCGAGGTGGCGGCGACCCGGATCACTGAACGGGGCCAGACCCGCGCGGACGACCGCACCAGCGAGGCGGCCATGGAAGACCGGAAGCGGGAGGGTTACTTCTGATGGATATTCTGCGGTTCGCCACCGCGGGCTCGGTGGACGACGGCAAGAGCACGCTCATCGGCCGGCTGCTGTATGACTCCAAGGCGATCTTCGATGACCAGCTCGCGGCGGTGGAACGAACGAGCAAGGACCGCGGTGAGGAATACACCAACCTGGCTCTGCTGACCGACGGGCTGCGGGCCGAGCGCGAGCAGGGCATCACGATTGACGTGGCCTATCGCTACTTCGCCACGCCGCGGCGAAAGTTCATCATCGCGGACACCCCCGGTCATATTCAGTACACCCGCAACATGGTCACCGGCGCGTCCACCGCCGACCTGGCCGTCGTGCTGGTCGACGCGCGTAACGGGCTGACCGAGCAGAGCCGCCGGCACGCGTTCCTCGCAACCTTGCTGCAGGTCCCGCACCTGGTGCTCGCGGTCAACAAGATGGACCTGGTGAACTACGACGCCGCGGTGTTCGAGCAGATCACCGCGGAGTTCTCCGCCTTCGCGGCCAAGCTGGACATCGGCGACCTGACGTTCATCCCGATCTCGGCGCTGCTCGGCGACAACGTGGTGCAGCGGTCGGCCAACATGCCGTGGTACGACGGGCCGTCCCTGCTGCACCATCTGGAACATGTGCACATCGCCTCCGACCGGAACCTGATCGACGTCCGGTTCCCTGTCCAGTACGTGATCCGCCCGCATCAGGCCACCGACCCCGGCCTGCACGACTACCGCGGGTACGCCGGAGAGGTGGCCGGCGGGGTGATCAGGCCGGGTGATGAGGTGATGCACCTGCCGTCGGGCTTCACCACGACCGTCCGCGGCGTGGAGGTCGCCGGGCGCCCGGTGCCGGAAGCGTTCCCGCCCATGTCGGTCACCCTGCTGCTCGACGACGACGTGGACATATCCCGCGGCGACATGATCTGCCGCCCGCACAACCGGCCATCGGTCAGCCAGGACGTGGAGGCCATGGTGTGCTGGATGGCGAGCGAGAAGCTGCTCACCCCGCGCAGCCGCCTGGTCGTCAAGCACACGTCCCGGACGGTCAAGGCGATCGTCAAGGACCTGCACTACCGGATCGACGTCAACACGCTGCACCGGGACGAGAGCGCGGGCCAGCTCGGGCTGAACGAGATCGGCCGGGTAACCCTGCGGCTGACGCAGCCCATCTTCTCCGACGCCTACACGCGCAACCGGCTGACCGGCGGCATGATCTTGATCGACGAGGCCACGAACGCCACCGCCGGCGCGGCCATGATCACCGACAGCCGCTGACCGCCCGGCCGCCTCCTGGCTGGCCCGAGCACGCCGGCAATTGTGCCAGGCTGGGGGACATGGCCCGTGCCGATCTGGATAAGCGGCCCGGCGAGGTCGCCGCGATGTTCGACGCGGTCGCCGGGCGTTACGACCTGCTCAACGACGTGCTGTCCGCCGGGCAGGTGCGGCTGTGGCGGCGTGTCGTGGCGCGCGCCGTGGGCGCGCGGCCGGGGGAGCGGATCCTCGACCTGGCCGCCGGCACCGGCACCTCGACCGTCACCGTCGGCGTGCCCGGCGCCGACTGCGTGGCCTGCGACTTCTCCCTGGGCATGCTGCGGGCCGGGCTGCGCCGTGCGCAGGCCGGGACGAACCGGGAGCGCGGCCCGCGGCTCGCGTTCGTGGCCGGTGACGCGCTGCGGCTGCCGTTCGCCGACGGCGCGTTCGACGCGGTGACGATCTCGTTCGGCCTGCGCAACGTGGCCGACCCCGCCGCCGCGCTGGCCGAGATGTGCCGCGTCACCCGCCCCGGCGGCCGCCTGGTCGTCTGCGAGTTCTCCCGGCTGAACGCACGGCCGCTGCGTATCGCCTACGAGCGGTACCTGGCCAGGGCGCTGCCGGCGATCGCCCGCCGGGTGTCCCGCAACCCGGCCGCGTATGAGTACCTGGCCGAATCGATCGTCCACTGGCCCGGCCAGCCGGATCTGGCCCGGCTGATGCAGTCGGCCGGGTGGTCGGCGGCCCGATGGCGCGACCTGACCTTCGGGATCGTCGCGGTGCACACCGCGCGGCGGCCCGGCGAGACGGCCTGACCGGGCCGCCTGTGCCCGCCCGGCCGGCCGGCCGCCGAACCCGCTTGACCGGCGGGCGGTGCTGCGCCCACCATGGGCCGGGCTTAAACTAGCGGCAAAGAATTTGTGAAGAGCTTCACAAGCGATAATTCAGGAATAGCCACGTGAGCGAGCACGGTTCCCCAGCCCCGTCGGTGGCGGGCGCACGCGCCCCGCGACCCGCCGACGAGGCCGATGTCATCGTTGTCGGCGCCGGTCCAGCCGGGTCGACCACCGCCTACTACCTGGCCAGCGCGGGGCTGGACGTGCTGCTGCTGGAAAAGAGCCGGTTCCCGCGGGAGAAGGTGTGCGGGGACGGCCTCACCCCGCGCGCGGTCAAGGCTCTGGTGGCCATGGGCGTGCCGATCCGCGAGAGCGACGGGTGGCTGCGCAACAAGGGGCTGCGCGTCATCGGCGCCGGACTGCGGCTGGAGCTGCCCTGGCCCGAGCTGACCAGCTATCCCGGCTACGGCCTGGTCCGGTCCCGGCTGGACTTCGACCAGCGGCTCGCGCAGCGCGCCCAGCAGGCCGGGGCGCGGCTGATGGAGGGCGTCACCGTGACCGGCCCGGTCATCGACGAGCGGACCGGCCGGATCACCGGCGTGAGCGCCCGCCCGGCGGCCGGGCCCCGGTCCGGGCCCGCGGCCACCGGTGCCGACGGCGGCGCGGAGCGGATCTACAAGGGCCGCCTGATCATCGCCGCCGACGGGAACTCCTCCCGGCTGTCGGTCGCCATGGGCTTGCGCAAACGGGATGACCGCCCGATCGGGGTGGCCGTCCGCGCCTACTACACCAGCCCGCGGCACGACGACGACTACCTGGAGTCCTGGCTGGACCTGTGGGAGGAGGACCGCCTCCTGCCCGGGTACGGCTGGATCTTCGGCATGGGCGACGGCACCAGCAACGTGGGGATCGGCCTGCTGAACACCTCCGCCGCCTTCGGCAACACCGACTACCACGCGCTGCTGCGCCGGTGGCTGGCCGGGATGCCGCCGGAATGGGGGTACACCGAGGACAACCGGGTCGGCCCGGTGCGCGGGGCCGCGCTGCCGATGGCCTTCAACCGGACCCCGCACTACACCCGGGGCCTGCTGCTGGTCGGCGACGCGGCCGGGATGGTGAACCCGTTCAACGGCGAGGGGATCGCCTACGCGATGGAATCGGCGGAGATCGCTGCGCGCCTCGTCACGCAGGCGCTGGCCGCCCCGACCTGGGCCGAAGCCGAAAAGGTGCTCAATAGCTACCCCCGCGCGCTCGCGGACGCCTACGGCGGCTACTACGCTCTCGGGCGGACGTTCGTGAAAGCGATCGGCCGGCCGGAGCTCATGCGGTTCGCCACACGGCACGCCATGCCGCGCCCGGCGCTGATGCGTTTCGCGCTTAAGCTGCTCGGCAACCTGACCGATCCCCGCGGAGACGCCTCCGACCGGCTGATCAACGCCATGACCAGGCTGGCGTCGGCGCGCTAGCCGCGCCCCAGAGAAGCGAATGTGGATACCGTGCCTAGGATAAAATTCCCGGCCGCGCCCGCCGCGGCGGGAACCTGCACACACGATGACCGGCCCGGATCGGGCGCTCGCGATCTGCGTGACCACGGATCGCGGAGCCACCGGGCATCGCAGAGAGGGATCGGGGACTAATGTATTATTACGTGCCCATCGTCGTGCTCGGCCTGCTGGCGGCCGGGTTCGCGGTCTTCTCGGTCGTCATCGGCACCCTCACGGGCCCGAAACGGTGGAACCGCGCCAAGCTGCAGGCGTACGAGAGCGGCATCGAGCCGACCCCGCAGCCCCCCGGCGGCGGCCGGTTCCCGGTCAAGTACTACTTGACCGCGATGCTGTTCATCCTGTTCGACATCGAGATCGTCTTCCTGTACCCGTGGGCGGTCACCTTCGGCAAGCTCGGGGCCTTCGGCCTCGTGGAGATGGTCACGTTCGTCGTTATCGTGCTGATCGCGTACGCCTACATCTGGCGGCGCGGCGGCCTTGAGTGGGATTGATGCGCGATGGGTCTTGAAGAACTGCTGCCGTCCGGTGTCCTGCTGACCTCGGTCGAGAAGGCCGCCGGCTGGGCGCGCCGCAGCTCGCTGTGGCCGGCCACGTTCGGCCTCGCCTGCTGTGCGATCGAGCTGATGCAGACCGGCGGCCCGCGTCACGACCTGGCCCGGTTCGGCATGGAGCGGGCGTCCAACACGCCCCGGCAGGCCGACCTGATGATCGTGGCCGGCCGGTGCAGCCAGAAGATGGCGCCGGTGCTCCGCCAGGTATACGACCAGATGTCCAACCCCAAGTGGGTCATCTCGATGGGCGTGTGCGCGTCCAGTGGCGGGATGTTCAACAACTACGCGATCGTGCAGGGTGTGGACCACATCGTGCCGGTCGACATCTACCTGCCCGGCTGCCCGCCGCGGCCGGAGATGCTGATGGACGCGATCGTCAAGCTGCACGACCGGATCGAGAACATGAAGCTGGGCAAGAACCGCGAGCGGCAGATCGAGGAGCTGGAGCAGGCCCGGCTGGCCCGGCTGCCGCTGCAGACCCAGCCGCTGCCGGCCGGGCAGCTGCTCGGCACGGCGCCCGCGCGGTCCGCCGTGGATCCGGGAGCACACGAGTGAGCGAGCAGAGCGGTCCCGGCACCCCCGGCCAGCCGGGCGGCGGCGAGCACGGCGAGAACGTGAACCTGCCGGCCCGGGCGGGGGAGGAACGCCTCGCCGAGCCGGTGCTCCGGCACGGCATGTTCGGCGCCAAGACCAGCGGTGACACCTCCGGCTACGGCCGGCTGCTGGTCCGGCTGGCCCCTGAGCTGTCGACCCCGCGCCCGTACGGGTCCTACTTCGACGACCTCACCGACGAGCTGGCCCGCGTCCTGCAGGCGGACGGCACCGGCTTCGGCGACGCGATCGAGCGCGTCGTCGCCGACCGCGGCGAGCTGACCTTCCACGTGCGGCGGGGGCGGCTGCCGGAGGTCGCGGCCAAGCTGCGGAACGAACCGGGGCTGGCCTTCGAGATGTGCACCGGGGTGTCCGGGGTGCACTACCCAGCCGAGGCCGGCCGCGAGCTGCGTGCCGTCTACCACCTGGTGTCGATCACCCACAACCGGCGGCTGCGGCTGGAGGTGACCGCGCCGGACGCGGACCCGCACATCCCGTCGCTGGTCGGCGTCTACCCGGCGCTTGACTGGCACGAGCGGGAGACCTGGGACTTCTTCGGCATCATCTTCGATGGTCACCCGTCACTGACCCGGATCCAGATGCCGGACGACTGGAAGGGCCACCCGCAGCGCAAGGACTACCCGCTCGGCGGCATCCCCGTCGAGTACCGCGGCACCAAGGTGCCACCGCCCGATGAGCGGAGGTCGTACGCATGACCAGCCCGTCCGCGCCGCCGCGCGCTTCCGGCCTGGATGACGGCACGGCGGAGGGCCGCGTCTACAACGTTTCCGGCCAGGACTGGGACCAGCTTGTCGCCGCCGCGGACCACGCCGCCGACACGCCGGGCACCGGTCACATGGTCATCAACATGGGCCCGCAGCACCCATCCACGCACGGCGTGCTCCGGCTGATCCTCACCCTGGACGGGGAGACCGTCACCGAGTGCCGCGTCGGGATCGGCTACCTGCACACCGGCATCGAGAAGAACATGGAGTACCGCACCTGGACGCAGGGCGTCACGTTCTGCACCCGGGCGGATTACCTGATGCCGATCTTCAACGAGACGGCGTACTGCCTGTCCGTCGAGCGGCTGCTCGGCATCGAGGGCAGGATCCCGGACCGGGCGAACGTCATCCGCGTGCTGATGATGGAGCTCAACCGGATCGGCTCGCACCTCGGCGGCCTCGGGCCGTTCGGCATGGAACTCGGCGCGAGCACGATCTTCCTGCAGGGCGTGCGGATGCGGGAGAACACGCTCGACCTGCTGGAGCTGATCACCGGCCTGCGGATGAACCACGCCTACATCCGGCCCGGCGGGGTGGCCCAGGACCTGCCGCCCGGCGCGCTGGAGAAGATCCGCGAATTCCTGCGCGAATCTCCGCGGTGGACCGCCGACCTGCACAAGCTGATGGACGCCAACCCGGTCTTCCTCGGCCGGACCCGGGGCGTGGCCTACCTGGACCTGGAGGGCTGCATGGCGCTGGCCGTGACCGGCCCGATGCTGCGCAGCGCCGGGCTGCCCTGGGATCTGCGCAAGAGCCAGCCCTACTGCGGGTACGAGACCTACGAGTTCGGCGTGCCCACCGCCACCAGCTGTGACACCTACGGCCGGTACCAGGTCCGGATGGCCGAGATCGACGAGTCCCTGAAGATCATCGAGCAGTGCATCGACCGGCTGGCCGGCCAGCGGCCCGCCGACGACCCGGTGATGATCCCGGACGCCAAGATCGGCTGGCCCGCGCGGCTGTCCCTCGGCCCGGACGGCCTGGGCCCGTCACCCGAGCACATCGCGCACATCATGGGCCAGTCCATGGAGGGGCTGATCCACCACTTCAAGCTGGTCACCGAGGGCTTCCGGGTCCCCGCAGGCCAGGCCTACGTGGCGATCGAATCACCCAAGGGCGAGCTGGGCTGCCACGTCGTCAGCGACGGCGGGACCCGGCCCTACCGGGCGCACCTGCGGGATCCCTCCTTCCACCACCTGCAGGCGATGGCCGCGCTGTGCGAGGGCGGGATGCTCGCCGACGTGATCCCGGCGATCGCCAGCATCGACCCCGTGATGGGAGGCGTGGACCGGTAATGCCGTTCAGCGACGAGGCACTGGCGCGCCTGGAGCCCGACATGGCCGAGATCATCGGCCGCTACCCGCGGCCGCGTTCGGCCCTGATGCCGCTGCTGCACCTGATGCAGTCCGAGGAGGGCTACCTGTCCGACGACGCGATCAGGCTCGTCGCCGGGCGGCTGGGCATCACCGAAACCGAGGTCACCGCGGTGGCCAGCTTCTACACCCTGTACAAGCGGGAGCCGGTGGGCGAGTACCACGTCGGTGTCTGCACCAACACGCTGTGCGCGATCATGGGCGGCGACCAGATCCTGGCCACGCTGGAGGACCACCTCGGTGTCGGCCCGGACGAGCCGACACCCGACGGCAAGGTCAGCATCGAGCACGTCGAGTGCAACGCAGCCTGCGACTACGCCCCGGTGGTCATGGTCAACTGGGAATTCTTCGACAACCAGACACCGGAGTCCGCTGTCGCACTGGTCGACGACCTGCGGGCGGGCCGCCCCGTCACCCCGACCCGCGGGCCGGGACGGCTGTGCTCCTGGCGGCAGGCGTCCCGGATCCTGGCCGGATTCACCGACGGGCAGGCCGCCGACGGGCCTGCCGCCGGGCCCGCCAGCCTGGTAGGACTGAGGATCGCCAGGGAACAGGGCTGGACGGCGCCGCCGGCGCCCGCCGAGCCGGGCCGCACCGCCACCGAGGGAGCGTCGCGTTGACCGACACGCTGACCCCCGTCCTGACCGCGCACTGGGACGAGCCGGACAGTTTCCTGCTCGCCGGGTACCGGCGGACGGGCGGCTACCGGGCCCTGCCCAAGGCGCTGGCGATGCCGCCGGACGACGTCATCGCCATCCTGAAGGAATCGGCGCTGCGCGGCCGCGGCGGCGCCGGGTTCCCGACCGGCAACAAGTGGGCGTTCATCCCGCAAGGCGACGGCAAGCCGCACTACCTGGTGGTCAACGCGGACGAATCCGAGCCGGGGACGTGCAAGGACGTCCCGCTGATGATGGCCAACCCGCAGGCTCTCATTGAGGGCGCCATCATCGCCGCCTACGCGATCCGCTGCAACCGGGCCTTCATCTACGTGCGGGGTGAGGTCCTGCAGGTCGTCCGGCGGCTCCAGCAGGCGGTCGCCGAGGCCTACGAGGCCGGGTATGCCGGCCGGGACATCCTCAGGTCCGGCTACGACCTGGACATCGTGGTGCACTCCGGCGCGGGCGCTTACATCTGCGGCGAGGAGACGGCGCTGCTGGACTCGCTGGAGGGGTACCGGGGGCTGCCCCGGCTCAAGCCGCCGTTTCCCGCCATCGCGGGCCTGTACGCCAGCCCGACGGTGGTCAACAACGTCGAGTCGATCGCCAGCGTGCCGTCCATCGTGCTCAACGGCGGGGACTGGTTCGCCGGCCTCGGCACCGGCCGGTCCAAGGGGTACGGCATCTTCTCGCTGTCCGGCCACGTGACCACGCCCGGCCAGTTCGAGGCACCGCTGGGCATCACCCTGCGCGAGCTGCTCGAACTGGCCGGCGGCGTGCGCGCCGGGCACCGGCTCAAGTTCTGGACGCCGGGCGGCTCGTCGGTCCCGCTGCTCACCGACGAGCACCTGGACGTGCCGCTGGACTTCGAATCGGTCATGGCGGCCGGCTCCCAGCTGGGCACCCGGGCGCTGCAGATCTTCGACGACACCACCTGCGTCGTCCGCGCCGTGCTCCGCTGGACCGAGTTCTACCAGCACGAGTCGTGCGGCAAGTGCACCCCGTGCCGTGAAGGCACCTACTGGATGGTGCGGGTGCTGGACCGGCTGGAGCACGGCCAGGGCACCGACGAGGACCTGGACAAGCTGCTGGACGTCTGCGACAACATCCTGGGCCGCGCGTTCTGCGCCCTCGGCGACGGCGCGACCAGCCCGATCACCTCGTCGATCCAGTACTTCCGTGACGAGTACATCGAGCACCAGAAGCGCGGCGGCTGCCCGTTCGACCCGGCCGCCTCGACCCTGTTGGGCCCGAGCGGCTCAGCGCACACCCCGGGCGGAGGCCGGTAGACCATGACCGTGCAGTCAGCCAGCGGGCCGGGCGCGCCAGCGCGGGCCGGCGACATTACCGTCACCATCGACGGCTTCGAGATCGCCGTGCCGAAGGGTACCCTGGTGATCCGCGCCGCCGAGCTGCTCGGCATCCAGATCCCGCGGTTCTGCGACCATCCGCTGCTGGACCCGATCGGCGCCTGCCGGCAGTGCCTGGTCGACGTGGAAGGCCAGCGCAAGCCGATGGCCTCCTGCACCACCGTGTGCACCGAGGGCATGGTGGTACGCACCCAGCTCACGTCGGCGGTGGCCGAGAAGGCGCAGCGCGGCGTCATGGAACTGCTGCTGGTCAACCACCCGCTGGACTGCCCGATGTGCGACAAGGGCGGTGAGTGCCCGCTGCAGAACCAGGCGATGAGCGCGGGCCAGGGCGAGAGCCGGTTCACCGAGCCCAAGCGCACCTTCGACAAGCCGGTCGCGATCTCCTCGGAGGTGCTGCTCGACCGGGAGCGCTGCATCTCCTGCACGCGGTGCACGCGGTTTTCCGAGGAGATCGCGGGCGACGCGTTCATCGAGTTCGTCGAGCGCGGGCCCAGGCAGATGATAAGCACCGCGAGCGGCGATCCGTTCAACTCCTACTTCTCCGGCAACACCGTGCAGGTCTGCCCGGTCGGCGCGCTCACCGGCGCCGCGTACCGGTTCCGGTCCCGCCCGTTCGACCTGGTCTCCACGCGCACCGTGTGCGAGCACTGCGCGGCCGGCTGCCGGCAGCGCACCGACCACCGCCGCGGGCGGGTCATGCGCCGGCTCGCCGCCGACGACCCGCAGGTAAACGAGGAGTGGAACTGCGACAAGGGCCGGTGGGCGTTCACCTACGCCACCGAGGCCGACCGGCTCACCGTGCCGCTGGTCCGCGACGAGGCCGGGGTGCTGGTTCCCGCGTCCTGGCCCGAGGCGATCCGCGCCGCGGCCCGCGGCCTGGCCGCCGCGCGCGTCAGCGGCACCCCGGCCGGGCTGGCCCCCGGGGAGGGCCCGCGCGGCGCCGCGGTGCTGGCCGGGGGGCGGCTCACGCTGGAAGACGCCTACGCGTACGCCAAGTTCGCACGCGTCGCGCTCGGCACCAACGACATCGACATGCGGGCCCGGCCGCACTCCGCCGAGGAGGCGCGGTTCCTCGCCGCGTGCGTCGCCGGGCAGGGCATCGGTGTCAGCTACGACGACCTCGAGCGCTCCGCGGCGGTGCTGCTGGCCGGGTTCGAGCCGGAGGAGGAGTCGCCGATCGTCTTCCTGCGGCTGCGCAAGGCCGCTCGCAAGTCCGGCCTGAGCGTGTACGCGGTCGCGCCGTTCGCCACCCGCGGCCTGGCCAAGCTGTCCGGCCGGCTGCTCGGCACCGCTCCCGGGGACGAGGCACGCGCCCTCAGCCGGCTGGCCGGGGACACCGCCTCCCCCCCGTCGCCCGGCCGGGGAGCCGCCGCCGCGGCCGAGGCCGCGGCGTGGAAGGCCGCGGCCGGCGCGCTGGCGGCGCCGGATGCCATCATCCTGGCCGGGGAGCGGCTGGCCGAGACGCCGGGCGCGCTGTCCGCGGCCGCGCGGCTGGCCGAGACGACCGGCGCGCGGCTGGCGTGGATCCCGCGCCGCGCGGGTGAGCGCGGCGCGATCGAGGCCGGCGCGATGCCCGGGCTGCTCCCGGTCGGCCGCCCAGTCACCGACCTGGACGCGCGCATGGAGGTCGCGCGCGCCTGGGGCGTCGGGTCGCTGCCGCCGGAGCCGGGACGGGACACCGCCGGGATCCTGGCCGCGGCCGCCGACGGCGAGCTGAGCGCCTTGCTCATCGCCGGTGTCGATCCCGCGGACCTGCCCGATCCCGCCGCGGCGCTCGCCGCGCTGGAGATGACGCCGTTCATCGTCAGCCTGGAGCAGCGCGTCAGCGCGGTCACCGACCGTGCCGACGTGGTGCTGCCGGTCGCGGCGGTGACCGAGAAGGCGGGTACCTTCGTCAACTGGGAGGGCCGCGGCGGCACGTTCGGCCCGGCGCTGAAGGTCCCGGGCGTGCGCTCCGACCTGTACGCGCTGGGGGAGATCGCCGACGAGATGGACGTGCACTTCGGCCTGCCCGACGCCGCGGCGGCGCGCGCCGAGATCGCCCGCATCGGCACCTGGCGCGGTGCCCGGGAGACCGCCCCGCTGGTCCCGGCCGAGGTGCGGCCCTCCCCCGGCCGGGGCGAGGCCACGCTGGCCACCTGGCACCTGCTGCTGGACGGCGGGCGGATGCAGGACGGCGAGCCGTACCTGGCCGGGACGGCCCGGCCCGCCAGCGCGCGGATGTCGCCGGCCACCGCGGCGGAAGCCGGCGTGGCAGACGGCGATAAGGTCACCGTGGCGACCGGCCGGGGATCCTGCACGCTGCCCGTCGAGGTGACCGGCATGCCGGACCGGGTGGTGTGGCTGCCGGCCAACTCCCCGGGCTGCGCCGTCCGAGCAGAGCTGGGCGCCGGTCACGGTACCCGGGTCACGCTGAGGAGCCCAGAATGACCGACCTGGCTGCGGGCGCGGCGTCCGCACCGGACCCCACGCTGCTGAGCTTCTACCCCCTGGTCTGGTGGATCATCGCCATCAAGGTGGTGGTCATCTTCCTGTTCCTGCTGCTGTTCCAGATCCTCATGATCTGGGCCGAGCGGCGGATCATCGGCCGGATGCAGAACCGCCTGGGGCCGAACCGCTGGGGCCCGTTCGGGCTGCTCCAGCCCGTCGCCGACGCGCTCAAGCTGCCGCTGAAGGAAGACATCGTGCCGCGGCAGGTGGACAAGGTGCTGTTCTTCCTGGC
>Ga0335081_10005262_pt1 | contig 20474 bp, 18 predicted proteins | sample Lox_Sample_35_FD_206713 | JGI IMG/M metagenome (GOLD analysis project Ga0335081, IMG submission 206713) | Soil microbial communities from Loxahatchee National Wildlife Refuge, Florida, United States - Lox_Sample_3.5 | ecosystem: Environmental > Terrestrial > Soil > Wetlands | place: USA... | reverse complement strand
GGAACGCCACCCGCGTCCTCACATGTCTTGCCGCTGTCCGGGCTCTCGCCCGGCACGCGTTCGCTGTGGGCGGTGGCCACCGGCTCATGAGCCGAAGTCCGAGTGCAGGATGAGCTGCACGGCCTCGCGATCGTTGCCGAGCCGGGAAGCCGGAATGCTCGTGTGCGCGATGGTCGCGAACGGAGGCAGCACCGGGTTCGGGCTCACCCCGGGCCGCGTCGGGTATTCGAAGTCGTCGCCTTGCGAGATCAGCTTCTGCCCGGCCGGGCTGACGAGGAACGCGACGAAGCGCTGTGCATCCTGCTTTTGCCGGGTGGTGCCGAGCACCGCAACGCCAGACACGTTGACGATCGAGCCGGGGTCGCCGCTCGGGAAGTAGTAGAGCGCGCTCCTCATCGCGCTATGCCCGATCTCGCGTTGCAGCCGGTACCAGTAGTACTGGTTGATGATCCCGGCCGCGACGTCGCCTCGGTTGACCGCGGCGACGACCGACTCCTCGGTCTGGTAGACGTCCGCGTTTCGCTTCATTCCCGCCAGCCACTGCGCAGCAGCTTTTTCACCCTTCGTAGCGATCACCGCTCCGACGACCGGCGGGAAGTCCGAGTCGATGGGCGCGATCGCGACCTTCCCCTTCCACGCGGGCTGGGCGAGGTCGAGGATCGAGTGTGGAAGTTGCGAGCGCGAGAGAAGCGACGGGTTGTAGACGAGGCTGCTCACGCGCAACGCCACACCGACCCAGGTCCCGCCGGGAGCGCGGTCCCGGGCAGGAACCTGCGTCAGAACCGACTGCGGCAGGCGCGCGAGCAGCCCGTGCTCGGAGAGCTCGACAAGCTCGGGCGAGTTCTCGGTGAGATAGACGTCCGCGGGCGACGAGTGACCTTCCTGCAGGATCTGGTCGGCGAGCACGACGCCGTCGTCGGTTCGCAGCTTCACCTGGATTCCAGTTGCGCGCTGGAAGGCGGAGACGAGGCTCCGGGTGAGCTCGAGGTGCTGGCCGTTGTACAGGACGAGCGAGTGCCCTCCGCCGCCCGATCCACACCCCGCCATCAGCGCGGCCGCGCCGACGAGAGCGACGATCGATGCGCAGCGTCTTATCACGGCTCGTAGACCGTGACCGGCCCCACGACGGCAATGCTCCTCTCGTCGCCGACCTCGACCGTGGCTTCGTCGAAAGTCCGCGCGACGACAGGCGTCGCCGCTCCGTTCAGGAGCTCCAGGTGCAGCTCCGTCTCTGCGCCGAAGAAGCTCTTCGCGACGACGCGCGCCGCGACCCCGCCGTCGCCGGTCGGTCGAAGTCTGATCTGCTCCGGGCGAATCATGATCTGAACGGGTCCATCCCTCTCCTCGCCGCGAATGGCAAGTGCCCCGAGCACGCAAGTTACCGAACCCCCTCGCGCTTCACCGGCAAGGACAACAGCTTCGCCGACGAACCGCGCCACGTCGAGATCGACCGGCGTCCGGTACAGCGCCGGCGGTGTGGCGGTCTGCACCAGGCGGCCGTCGCGGAGCACCGCGACCTCGCGGCCGGTCGAGAGCGCCTCCGCCTGGTCGTGCGTCACGAGGACGGCGGTCGCCCCGGTCGCGGCGAGGGCGCCGAGCACGGCAGACCGGGTCTCCGCACGCAGTGCGGCATCGAGCCCGGAGAACGGCTCGTCGAGGAGCACCGCCGCCGGCCGCGGTGCCAGCGCGCGTGCGAGCGCGACCCGGCGTTGCTCACCTCCTGAAAGCTCCTGCGGCCGCCGCTCCGCATAGCCGCGCTCGAGACCGACGAGATCGAGCGCCTCCTCGACGCGCCGCCGGCTCCGCCGCTCGGAGCGCGACAACCCGAAGCCCACGTTTTCCGCAACGCTGAGGTGCGGAAAGAGCGCCCCTTCCTGCGCGACATAACCAATGGCGCGCTTGTCCGGTGCGACGTGGATGCGCCCGGGATCCGCGACGACTCGATCGCCCACGGAGACCACTCCGCTATCAGGAGCGACAAAGCCCATCACGACTCGCAGCAGCGTCGTCTTGCCGCTGCCCGACGATCCGAGAATGGCGGTAAGGGTGCCCTCCGGAACCACCAGGTCGACGCCGGTGAGCACGGTGCGCCGGCCGTACGAGGCAGAGATTGCGCTACACCGAAGGTCGGCCACGTGTCAGCGCCGACCGGCCGTGCGGACACGACCGAATCGAGTCATCAAGAGGTAAGCAGACGCGAGGGCGAGCACGATCAAGACTGCGGCGAACGGAGACGCCGCCGTGAACGCGACGGTCGAGCTGTTGGCGTTGAACTCCGTTCCGAGCGTGTAGAGGTTCACCGGCAGCAGCACCTGTGCGGTCGAGAGATCGCCGAGCGTGAACACGAACACGAGCACGAGTGCGGCGGCGAGACCGGGCCGGATCAGCGGCATCGTCACGCGCCAGAAGCTCTCGAGGCCGCCGGAGCCGAGAGACCGTGCCGACTCTTCGAGCGAAGGCTCGAGCTGGCCGAGCGCCGCGCGCAGCGCCACCACCGCGAAGGGCACGAAGAGGATCCCCTCGGCGAAGACGAGCAACGCAAAGCTGCCGTAGAGCGAGTGCAGCCAGTGGCTCGCCGCGTAGGCGATTGCGATCGCCGCGACGAGATCCGGAAGCCCGAAAGCCAGGTAGGTCACGCGCTCGAGCAGCGTGACGACGCCGCTGCGGCTCCGCACCACTGCGACCGCGATCGGGAGCGCGAGCAGAACACCGACGACGGCGGCAGCCGCTCCGATCTCGATCGACGTGATCGTCGCCGGAAGCAGGTACCTGAGGTTCCCCGAAGCAGTCGACAGCGCGGCGCCGGTGCTCTCCGAGAACCAGCGAACGAGCATCCCGACCGGAATGCCGACGCTGACGGCGCTGACCGCGGCCAGCCCGATGAGCACGGGAATGGTCGCTCGTCCGAGCGCGTACCGATGCGCCGTCCGCGGCGCCCCCTGGCTCACGCGCGTGTAGTTCGCGTGCCCGCGCAGGCGCGCCTCGCCGAACAGGAGCACGAGACAGAGCGCGATCGAGGCCAGCGAAAGCGCGGCCGCCCCGGAGGGGCTGAACCCGAGCTGGTACTGCGCATAGACGCTGAACGAGAACGTCTGGAACTTCAGGCCGACGAACGCGTCGAACTCGACGAGTGCGTCGAGCACGATCAGGAGCACGCCGCCGTAGAGGGCCGGTCTCACCTGCGGCAGCACGACGCGGAAGAACGTCTTCCACCCACCGAGGCCGAGCGATCGTGCTGTTTCCTCGAGCGCGGGATCGAGGCCGCGAAGCGAAACCATGACCAGCAGGAAGACGATCGGGTAATAGGTGAACGCAATGATTCCGGCGGCGCCGACGAACCCCTGGAACGGCCGGCCGAAGTACGCCCACGCGTAGCTCGTCACGAACGGCGGGATCGTCAGCGGTGCGACGAAGATCACGGCCCAGACCCCAATGCCGGGAAGGTTCGTTCGCTCGACGAACCATGCCGTCGCGACGCCCAGGACCGCACAGATGGGTGTCGCGACGGCGGCGACCTCGATCGAATGAAGCACGAGCGTCAGGGTCGACTGCGATCCGACAGCCGACCGCGCCGCGGAGAGCCCGCCCTGAACCGCCTGCACGATCGTGATCAGCACGGGTATTGCCACCAACAGCGCAGACAGGACGCACGCGGCGAGAAGCCCTCTCGACACACCGGACCGTCCCACCGCGCCGATCCTAGAGGCTGAAGACGAAGGGCCCGGCGTTTGCCGGGCCCTTCGTGCTCTTTCCGATCAGTGGTTGGTTACGGCAACGCGAACGTGTAGACGTAGTCGCCACGGACGCGCCGCGGGTCGAGGAGCCCGTACGGGCGCGTGACGTCGTTGTGGCCGGAGCCGCCGTCTTCGACAGTCACGTACTCCTTGCCGTTGACCGAGTAGATGATCGGGGCCGCCGACACCGGGTACGGCATGGTCGGCGACGTCCAGAGGGACTTGCCGGTCTTCGTATCGACCGCTTCGAGGTATCCGTCACCCTTCGAGCCGTCACCCGTTCCGAAGTGACCGACAAACGTGAGACCGCTGGCGGTGTTGGCCGACCCGGAGTAGCAGATCGCCTGCCAGTGCTGGTGCCACGTGTACTTGCCGGTCTCGACGTTGAGGGCGGTGAAGTTGCCCGAGTTGGCGCCGGGCGTCGAGCCGTCGGAGACGCCGAGCCGGTTGGCCCCGAGACCGCCGAAGAGACTCGGCACCTGGCTCGTGGCCGGGATCTGCTCCTGCGCCGTCGCACGGCCTGTGACTCCGCACGTCACCATCGAATGGATCGATGGCGCGTACGAGCTGGACGGCCAGTCCATCATCTCGAACGGCGTCACCACGTACTGACTGGTGTCGTAGGGCGTGTACGCGCAGCCGATCTTGTACGGCTTGCCGTCAGGCGCCGTCGCAGTCGCGAACGGGACGCCTTGGGCGTTCGCGGCAGTCGGAGTCGTACACGGGATGCCGTCCTTGCCGACCGGATTGAAGAGGACGTTCTGCGTGGCCGGGACCGGCTGGGTCGGCCAGGTGTTCACGCCGGGTGCCTTGTCCTGGGGCACCGGAGTCTCCTTCACCGGGATGAGCGGCTTTCCGGTCTCCTGATCGAGGACGAAGGTCATTCCGACCTTGTTCACGTAGGAGACGGCCGGCCGGGTCACGGACTTGCCGTTGACGGTGAACTTGCCCGTGAACAGGACGCCGTTGTTCGGAAGGTCGGAGTCCCACATGTCGTGGTGGACCTGCTGGAAGTACCACTTCATCTTGCCGGTGTGCAGGTCGAGGGCGACGATCGAGCACGTGTAGAGATCCGTGCCCGCACCGCGCGAGTTCCACGGCTCCGGGTTGCCCGTGCCGACGAACAGCAGGCCGAGCTTCGTGTTGATGATCGGCGCCTGCCAGAACGCGCCGCCACCGTAGGCCGTGTTGCCTCTGCCGTCATGTTGCGACCAGGTGCTGTACCCCGGCTGTCCCTGCTGCGGGATCGGGTTGAAGCTCCAGATGCGGGCGCCGCTCGTGGCCGAGAAGGCGGACAGGTTCGGATCCGGGCCGCCGTTGTCGCCGGCGCCGTCGCCGACGATGACCATCCCGTCGACGTAGATCGGAGCCGTCGAGATGCGGTTGCCGAGCTTGTAGGACCCGACGTTGTTCTCCCAGATCAATGCGCCGTTCGTCTGGTTGAGAGCGACGAGGCGGCCGTCGGGCAGCGGGGCGAACACCTTCCCCTCGGCGACCGCTACGCCTGGCAGCCTCCCGCCGCTGCCGGGGCTGTAGACGGCGCCGGTGAGGGTCGTCTCGCCCGCGTACGAAGGCGTGTACTCCCAGATGATGTTGCCCGACGACGCGTCGATTGCGAACACCTGCCCGAGCGGGGCATTGGTGGTGTAGAGGACGCCGTCGACCGCGACGGGGTTGGATTCCATCGAGCCGCAGTTCGTGGGGTTGTTGGGCGACCCCTTGTTCGCACCCGGAACGGGCGGGTTCCCGGCGATGATCGAGGCGGTGCAGGTGCCGAGGCTCATCTGCCAGACCTGCTTGAGCGACCCGACATTCGACGTGGTGATCTGATTGAGGGACGAGTACCGGTCCCCCGACAGGTCGCCGTAGAACTCGAGCCAGTTATTCCCCGCCGGAGCGCTGAGCTGCGATTCCGACCACGCCGGAGCCGGCGAGATCGTCTTCGGGATCGCACGTCCCGATTCCGCCGCAGTCGCGAGCACGCCGACAGCAGCCGCAAGCACCAAAACGACCCCTCCACGCAACCAACGAGACCGATTCATCTACCGCCTCCAGTCCGAACGGCTTTTGGGGACACGCGCACGCCAGTCGCCGGGTAAGTAACGAAGTTAACTGACGACCACGAGACTCTACGCCTGTTGGGTAGGTTTCCGCAAGGCTATCGGCGGCCTCGGAGGACGACGGGCCCGGCCCGGGGTCGCGTCGGTGCGCGGCGCGGTAGATCAGAGCGAGGTAAAACGCGCGATCGAATCTACTTTTCGAGTGATAGCGTGCGAGCGTTCGCTCGCTCGGGGCACGGATTGCGCTCGAGAGAGTTGACGAACGTCGTCGTCAGTTCAATCACGTCCAGTTGAGGGAGGCTGTAGCTGATGCGGGTGAAAACGCTCTTGGCAATCGGCTCGGTCGTCGCGGTCGTTCTCGTTGGGACAGCCGTGGCGTTGGCTGCGGGCAACGGGTCGAAGCGCGACGCATCGACGGTGAAGATCTCCACCCGGTCTGTCACCGGTCTGGGCACGATCCTCGTCGACAGCCGGGGGCGGACGCTCTACATGTTCGCGCCCGACAAGCGCAAGTCGGTGACGTGTCACAAGGTCTGCGCGAAGATCTGGCCGCCCGTGTTCCTCCCGGCCGGCGCGAAGCTAGCAGCCGGTGGTAGCGCGAAGCTCGCGCTGCTCGGCAGCGACAAGGATTCGACGGGCGGCAGCGTCGTGACCTACAACCACTGGCCGCTCTACCTCTACCTCGGCGACACCAAAGCCGGTACCGCGACCGGCCAGGCGCTCAACGTGAACGGCGGCCTCTGGTACGTCATCGCTCCGTCCGGGGCGATCATCAAGCACAAGCCGACCGCCGGTGGTGGTGGTGGCGGCGGCGGCGGCGGCACCACGACGACAACAAGCGGCGGCGGCGGCCAGTGCAATAACGACGACGCCGACAGCGACGGCGATGGGAGCGTCGGCGGCCCGGACGACGGCGACGGCTGCGTCTAGCCGACGGCGGAACTGGGAGAGTCGGCGGGCGTCCGCCGACTCTCCCCGACGCACGTAGCACACCACTACACAACGCGCACGCACGCCAATCACTACCGCGAGATCGCCTGTTTCGTCCAAGGGAGCACGACGGCCAGTGTGGTCGTGGGCGCGGCGCTCGAGTCCGAATGGACGCGCGCCGCACCGCTGCTCGAGCGCGCGATCTCGGCCTATCGAGCGCGCTGAGGCGCAGAACGAGAGCTAGACTTCGGTCGATGGGCATCAGGCTTGCAGCAGTTTTCGAGCGGACTCTCGGATCGCCGTGAACGCCCGGCTGGGCCTGAAGTCGTCGGCGCTGCTCCTCGCCTCTTCTCTTCTCTTTCTGGGCCTGGCGGCAGACGGATCTGCTCGTTCGCGCACCACGAATCCCGGGGCGTACCTGACGGTTCGGGTCAGCGTCACGAACAAGGGCATCTCGATGAGCCCGACGCACGCGCGGCGCGGCCAGACTGCGATCTTCCTTCTGTCGAATCACGCGACGACCTCGCGCGTGTTCGCCCTCGGTGACGTCTCACTGACACATCACCGGGGAACCGGCTTCGTCGTCACACTCGCACGGAACCAGCAGAAGCGGGTCTTGCTGTACCTGACCTACCGCGGGCTGCTACCGGCCTGGCTCGGCAACGCCAAGAAGACCAAGGTCGTAGGCGCCTTCCGGGTCACCTGAAGCCTCGCGGTTCAGTGCGGCTGCCAGGCGGGAGGGCTGGTCGTCGTCGGCGTGATCTTCCCGGTCGGGACATACGTCGACTTGGCGTTCGCCAGAAGCCGGAGGACGATCCGATGATTCCGGGCCACGAACGCCAGGCGCTTTCCGTCGGGTGAGAACGTCGCCGGTCCGGCATCGCGCTCGAGAATCCGCGGCGCCTTGTGCTTCGCAAGGTTCTCGATGTAGAGCCCGAACACCGCACAGGGGACACCCTCGCCGCAGCCGGTGTCCCCGGGAATCGGCGGTCGGGGTCCTACGTACGTCAGGGTGGAGAAATCGGGAGAGACGGCGGTCGTGTCCATGCCGCCGGTCGCGTCGATGCGGGCGCCGAACAGCTTCTGCACTCGCCCGGATCGCGGATCGATCTTGGCGAGGTCGCCCTCGGTCGGGATCACGAGGCCGTGGGCAGTCCACGACGGACGCCCGGCTGCAGGCGCCAGGCGGAGCCGCCTCACCCCCGCGCCGGACGGCGACATGACGTAGACCGTCCACGCCGTCGCGGAAGGCCGCAGAAACACGATCTGCTTGCCGTCCGGAGACCATGCGGGACTGTTGTCCCGACCGTTGCTCGTGAGGCGGCGAAGACCCGTCCCGTCGACGTTCATGCTGAAGATCCCGACTCCGAGCCGGCTGAAGACGATCCGCTTCCCGTCGGGCGAGAACGCAGGGGCCACCGAGGAGGCCGGGCCCTTCGTGAGCTGCTTGAGACCCTTGCCGGACAGCGTGATTCGAAAGAGCTGATTGACCCCGAGCCCAGTCGGATCGGCGGTGAAGACGAGCCAGGTCGGTTGAGCCGATGGCCGTTGCGTCCGTCCGGAGGCAGCCGAGACTGCGGCGAGCGCGACCCCGAGGACCACGACCGCGACCAGCATCAGCACACGTGGCCTCCGCGGACGGGCGGCGTAGCGCCTCACAACGCGACGCCTCTCATGCACCTCGGCCATCGGACATCCAATGTACACGGCGGGCCTCGGTATCATTTTCGTTCGTGGCGGGATTGCGTGCGCGCACCAAGCTCGCCGGCGTCCTGGTGGCCTGTGCAGTGGTGGCCGCCGGTGTGATTGCTGCGCTCATCCTCACCAACGGGCACGGGAGCGCGACGACCACGAACGCGCGCGACGCCGCAGAACCGACGCAGACAACCGGGCAGTGGGCGCCGCTCACCGTCGCGAGGCCCGCGGTCCCGGTCATCGGCGGAGGGATCCCCGTGGACATCGATCCCGTGGTGACGCGGACCGACCTCGGCACGACGCTCGGCTTCCTGCCCGGGAAGGACCGCTACCAGATCACGGTTTCGAACACCTCGAACGTCGGTGGCATCAACTCGTTCCAATGGTATCCGCCTGTCGGAGTGCACATCGTCAAGGTGATCGGAAGCAGCGAAGGCAACTGCACCGCAGCAGGCCTAAAAGGTTTTGGCGGCAACCAGTTCCGAACGGTCGTCCTTTCCCCGAACGTTCTCTGCGAGAACGTCGACCTGAAGCCTCCGAGCTGTACCTGCCTGGGGGACGGCGGCACCATGACGATCTCGGTCGAGACCGACAAGGATCTCGGGGGCAGCCTGGGGGATGTCACGATGCGCACCGCGACTCTCACCTTCGACCGCATCCCCGGCTACCTCAAGTGAAACGGTGACGGGGAACATCGCATGACGACCCGCGCCTTCGGCGACCGCGCGCGGCTCCTCGTCGTCACCGCGGCAGGGGTGCTCGCGCTCGCAGGCTGCGGCGGTCACGGCGGTGACTCGGGCGGGCTCGCTCAGGGCGCCGTGGACTCGGGCGGGCTCACCGCCCGCGAAAGAGAGGCTGCTCAAACCGCGCTCGACGGGTTGCAGAACTCGAATATCTCGTTCCAGCTCCTGAGCGTCACGAAGTGGGTTCAGAACGTGCCGTCGGTATGCCGGGTCCGCCTCTCGTCGCTCGACCCGACCACGTTCGAGGTCTACGTGTTCTGGATCCCGTGGCTTGCCGCCGAGCCTTATGCGTGGCTCAACATGACCCTGGCGAACGACCCCAAGAAGAGCACGTTCCACCTCGGCACGGTCGAGCCGGTCCTGTCGGGAGGCATCCTGGAGCGGAACGGCCGAACGATCAGCCCGGGATCGATCGACACCACTCTGCTCTCCCGTTACGGGGCGCTGCAGGCCGCGAAAGGCCGCGCGATCCTGGTGACCCACGCAGGCGACGTCTTCTCGAAGCCGGGCGCGAAGTGTCAGGTGCTCCAGAACGGAAGCCTCAGGCTCCTCCCGAACAAGCAGGCGTGACGTATCGTTGAGTCGTGGCTGCTTCGGGGGAGCAACTCGAGGCGCTGTACCGCGAGCGGTACCTCGGGTTCAGGCGTGCGCTGGCAGCTGTCACAGGCAGCTACGAGCTTGCGCACGACATCGTCCAGGAGGCGTTCGCCCGTGCGCTCGCGCGCCGGCAGACGTACCGGGGCGACGCGCCCCTCGGAGCCTGGGTGTGGGGAATCGCGATGCGGGTGGCGCACGAGGAGCGGAGGCGCATGAAGCCGGCGCCGTTGGGTGAGGCGATCGAAGCCGAGCTGCCCGAACCGGGGCATGATCCCGAGCTCCGAGATGCGCTGCGGTCGCTACCTCCTCGGAGGAGGCTGATCTTCTTCCTTCGGTACTTCGCCGACATGACGTACGCGGAGATCGCCGTCATCTGCGCCGTCAGCGAGGGAACCGTCGCCGCTTCGATCGCGCAGGCGCGCGCGTCGATCGCCGAAGCGCTGACGAGCACTGCTCTTGAGGAGTCGAGGCGAGGCTGATGCTTGGGCCGCGCGGTCGGGGTCGCGAACGACGGAAGACGCTCGCCGAGCTCGATTCGGCGCTGCGGACCCGGCTGCTCCGTCTCGACGAGCCGATCGACCGCAGTGACTGGGACGATGTGGTCGAGCGCTCGAGGCACTTTGGGCCGTCCAGATATCGCCCGCTCGCGGTCGTCGCCGGCGCGGCTGCCGTGGTGGCGCTTGCATTAGGCCTGAGCTGGGCCCGACTCTTTCCGAGCGCCGGACAGACGAGAGCAGGCGTTGCACCGGTTCGGTTGGCGCTTCATCTGGGCGACGGGAGCAGGCTCGTCGTTTACTCCGTCGCAAATCGGGCGCGCTTTCTCGACAACGGCTCGGGAAGCTCAGGCCCGGCAAATGCCGCGGTCGTGAGGTCGTTGAGCGGCGGACCGTTTCGCATCGAAGCCGCGTCCCCTCGCTCCTGGAGAGCGCAGAATCGCTTGGCCGACGCTCCTCTGCCCGGAGACGAGGCCCTCGTCTCCTACCACCTCTTCACTACCGCCCGGCTCCAGACGACCGCCGGCTCTGCGGTCTTGACGTGTCAATACGGCTTGGATCGGACCGCCTACTGCAACGGTGCCGTCGACCTCGCGAACGGAATGCGACTCAGCGCTTCAGGGACGCTGAACGCCGATGCCACCAACTTCACGCTGGTGGTGACGAGCGGCTATGGCCGTGACGGCGCAACGACCCGCAAGCTGCAACGTGCGACGGCGATAAAGGTTTTGGGCCTGTCACGTCACTCCGTTACGTGAGCTCACTGGAAGGTGTTCGCAGAGCGGCGTTTATCGTTGCCGCACTCGTAGCCGTCGCTGGGTCTGCGTTCGTGGCGCGTGCCGGCGCCGCCCCCCACCGGGCGCTCACGGTCTACAGCGTCGCCACCGGGCTCCAGTACATCAACAGCGCCGACGACTCGGTGCGCGGGAAGGTCAACAACCCGCTGGACAGCACCCAGAACAGGCTGGCGCCCAAGCACCCCGGCAGCCAGAACGGGCCCAACGCAGGGGACATCGCCCTCTATGCACTGAAGCTGTTCAGCGACCCGACGTTGAAGAAGCCCGCGGGCTCGGCCGTGTACACCTGCTACTTCAACTACAACGAGCACGCCCTTTGCCAGGCGTACTACAAGCTCGCGGCCGGCAACACGATCGTGGCCTCCGGGCCTATCGACTTCAAGAAGTCGGGGTTCACGATCGTCGTGACGGGCGGCACGAAGAGGTATCTCGGTGCTCGAGGCGAGGCCAAGGTCGTCCCCGCCGCGCACAACGCCCAGCGGATCGACTTCGAGTTGCTCTCATGAGTCGCGCGATGTCCGCCCGGTGCCTGACCGCAGCCGTGGCGCTGCTCGCGGCGGCGCTGCCGGTGTCGGCTGCGTCCGGGGCCGCTTCCGCTTCGCACAACCTCACGGTCTACGCCGTTCCGAACACGGTGCAGTTCATGAACCACGCCGACGACCGGCTCCGCGGGATGGCCACGAACCCCTTCAAGTTCAAGTCCGAGTCCGTGATCCTGAACGACAACGGGAAGGAGAAGGGGCAGGGCCCCTTCCCCGGCGACGACATCCTCTACACGTTCAAGCTCTTCAACGACGCCAAGCTCGCCAAGCCGGCGGGGACCGCGCTGTTCACCTGCTACTACGAGTTCGCGAAGCGTGCGACCTGCGACTCGTACTTCGACCTGGCCAAGGGCATCGTGCTCGCTTCCGGGGTCGTGAAGTTCGGCCAGACCCACTTCACCCTGGGAATCACCGGTGGCACGCATGCGTACCTCGGCGCGCTCGGCCAGGTGAGCTCGACGGCGGCAGGGAAGAACGCCCAGCGCTTCGACCTCCACGTGACCGGAACGGCGCAATGAGCCGCGGGCTTCTCGCAACGCTTGCGACACTCGTCGCTGCGGCGACGGCGGCCGTCGTCCCGGCCGCGCAGGCGACGACCCACGGGCGCTCACTCCTCTTCTACGCCAAGCCGACGCAGGCGCAGTTCATCAACCATTCCGACGACCGCGCGCGCGGCCTCAAGTCCAACCCGTTCAACTCGGACATCACGCTTCCACCACCGCCGAAGGCCAACTCGGCGAAGAAAGGGGCCCGGGCAGGCGACGACGCGCTCTTCGCCTTCAAGCTGTATTCCGGCCCCGACCTCACTCATCTCGTCGGAACCGCTATCTACAACTGCACGTTCAACTTCAACCAGGAAGCGATCTGCGAGGCCGACTTCGAGCTCACCCACGGAAGCATGATCGCGATGGGCCCGGCGCAACTCGGCAGCACGTTCCGGAAGATCCTCCTCCCCGTCACCGGAGGCACAGGCCGGTACGCGAGCGCCCGCGGTCAGGTGACGATGACACCCTCGATCTCCAAGAACACCCAGATCGTCCTCTTCCAGCTCGTCTGACCAACGGCATCGGGGGCCCGCCTCGATTCATGGAACGTGCTTCGACGACATGGCTCCCGCGGTGGCCCGTCGCGCTGGTACCGCTGGTGCTGGCCCTGTTCCTGGTCGCCCTTGCACGCGCGGGCGACGGAACACGCCCGAGGCCGGTCAAGTTCGGCGCGGTCGTCGAGGAAGGCGGCTTCGCGACGCGGGTGGTAGCCGTCGACACGAACGCATGGCGGTCGCTCAAGCGCACGAGCGCTGCCAACCGCCCGCCTCCCCTGGGCTTCAGCGACGTCTTGGTCGCGATCCAGACGACCAATCACACCAACTCCGCGCAGATCCCCTTCGTCGACGGCACGCTCAATGCGATCGGCGCCTCGGGGCGGTCCTACAGCTCCCTGACACTGAGCTGCGGCGCGATCCCCACCGACGTCTCCTCGATCTCGCCCGTTCCCGCCCGAAAGACCGTCGTGGTGCACACCTGCTGGCAGGTCGCCGACCTCGACCTCAAATCGCTCGTCATGTACTACGCCCCGTACAGCGGCGGCCGCAAGATCTACTTCGCACTCAGGCCACGCGACAGGTAGCACCCAAGAGCTCACCTAAAGCTTTTGCCGGCTCTGCAGCACTCCTCTTCGACCCGTGCCGGGACACGCGCGTGGTCTCACCATCCAAGGACGGGGCCGGGTTCGCCTTCACCGGCCCTGTCCTTTTCCGGCGTGACGTGGGCGACGACATCGTGTAAGGCGTGCCTTACATCCTGCTAGCGTCTTGGTGATGAGGCGTCGTCACGGGTTCGCCACGCCGCGGCGCCTCTCGCTCGGCGCGGTCGCGATCGTCGGCGCCGGGATGCTGGTGGCCGTTTTCGGGTTCGGTGTAGGGAATCGTGCGGACGCGGCCTCGAACCGGATCGTCGTCTCCGACTCCGGGTGCGGGTTCGACTGGTCGGCACCGCGAGCAGGGCGCACGGTGTTCACGGTCGAGAACACCTCGAAGACGCGGACGTACGGCGTGACTCTGATCAGGCCCGACGGCTCGTCGATCTACGGGCAGATCGATGCCCTGGCGCCGTCCACGGATCTGCCGCTCGACGTGGTGCTTCCGGCCGGCGAGTACGCGTTCAGCTGCGTCAGCACCGCCGGGTACTCGGTGGTCTCGCCGAGCCGCGAGATGAAGGGGACGACCAGCCTCGTCGCGCACCCGTACGAGCCGGTGACCAACCTGGGAATGCAGTTCGCGATGCTCGGCTACCGGGCGAGCCTCGTACCGGTGCTGACACGGCTGGCGGTCGACACCGACGCTCTGGTAGCGGCCGTGAGCCGCGGCGATCTTGCCGGTGCCCGCCGCCTCTGGCTTCCCGCGCACCTCGACTACTCCGAGCTCGGCGCCGCCTACGACACGTTCGGCCAGTTCAACGACGAGATCAACGGGCGCCCGCTCGGGCTCGAGGGCGGCACCGGGAGCCCGGACTTCCACGGCTTCCTGCGTCTCGAGTACGGGCTCTGGCACGGGCAGTCAGCAGCGGTGCTTCGGCCCGTCGCAGCCGCGCTCGGCACGGCTGTGCACGGGCTGGTCGAACGGTTTCCGCACCTGACGATCCCGACCGGGGACCTCTCGTTGCGGGCGCACGAGATCCTCGAGAACACCCTGCAGTTCGAGCTCACGGGGGAGACCGACGAGGGCAGCAACACGAACCTCGCGACGGCGTGGGCGAACGTCCGCGGCACCGAGCTCGCCGTCGACGCGCTCAGCCCTCTCCTCCGGCAGGCGCATCCGGCTCTCGCCAGGGACGTGCGCAGGAAGATGACGAGGCTCGAGACCATGCTGGCTGCCTACAGGCGCCCCGCGGGCTGGGTCGGACTCGACAGCCTGACCACCGGCGAGCGCGAGCGGCTCGACGGCGCGATGAGCGGCCTCCTCGAACAGCTCGCGCTGATTCCCGACGTCCTCCAGCCAGCGCCGAGCGGGAGCGGCGATGGCTGATCGCGAGCCGAATCGCGGCGAGGGGATGTCCCGGCGCAGGCTGCTCGGCCTGGGCGCGAGCGCAGGCGTGAGCGCCTTTGCCGCGTCGACGGGTCTTCGCGCAGGAGCCGCGTCTGCGGGGGCGCTCCCGGACGGCGCGACGCCGACGCCTGCGGTGCAGGCGCAGGCCGCTTCGTTCGAGGGATCCCACCAGGCGGCGATCCTGAGCGAGCCGACCGCAGCGACCGCGTTTGTCGCGTTCGACGTCACGGCGCAGGACAAAGCCGAGCTCCGCGACCTCCTGCACACCGTCACGCTGCGGATGCGGCGTCTCTACGCGGGCGGGCTGACCGAGAACCTGGGGCCCGCATCACCGCCGGACGACAACGGCGTCCTCGGGCCGGCACCGCCCTCGCGACAGGTTGCGTTCGTGCTCGGCTTCGGGGAAAGCCTCTTCGACGACCGCTTTGGACTGGCTCACCGGCGCCCGGCGAAACTGACCAGGATGAGCACCTTTCCAAACGACAACCTCGACCCGGCACGGTGCCACGGCGACCTCAGCCTTCAGATCTGCGCCGGCGACACGGACACCGTTCTGCACGCGCTGCGCGACATCACCAAGCACACCCGCGGCGGAATGCAGCCCCGCTGGCGCATCGACGGCTTCCAGAGCCCCCCGCGTCCGGCCGGGACGCCCCGGAACCTCATGGGATTCAAGGACGGAATCGCGAACCCGGCCACGAGCGAAGCAACGGAGATGGAGAGCCTCGTCTGGGTCAGGGCAGGCGCCCCGGAGCCGGCGTGGACGGCAGGCGGCAGCTACCTCGTCGCCCGCGTGATCCGGATGCTCGTGGAATTCTGGGACCGAGTCTCCCTCGAGGAGCAGGAGACGATGTTCGGGCGCAGGAAGGCAAGCGGCGCGCCGCTCGACGGCAACGACGAGTTCGACACGCCCCTGTACGAAGCGAACCCGAAGAACACCACGATCCCGCTGGACGCTCATATCCGGCTCGCGAACCCAAGGACACCCGCGACCGCGTCGAGCCGGATCCTCCGCCGCGGCTACAACTACGACCGCGGCATCGACCCGAACGGGAACCTCGACCAGGGGCTCCTCTTCACCTGCTACCAGCAGGACATCGAGCGGCAGTTCATCGCCACGCAAACCCGGCTGATCGGCGAGCCGCTCGTCGACTACATCAGCCCGACGGGCGGCGGCTACTTCTTCTGCCCTCCCGGGCTCGACGGGGCCGCCGACTACTTCGGCAGCACGCTCGTCTGATCCCGATCAGTCGCCGCCATCAGGTACCAATCACGGTGTAGAGCGCTCGGCAGCTTCCCCAGGGCGAGACCGGAGCTCGGATGGTGAGTGACACCAGCCGATCCAGGAGGTGAGGATGAAGCGAAGTCGGGCGCTGTTCGCGACCGCCGTTGGCGGAGCGCTCCTCATGTGCGGCTCGGCCGGGGCGACCGCCTGGCCGCAGCCGAACGGCGACGTGCGCGGCACGCGTGCGACTGCCGACACGGCGATCTCGTCGCGCACCGTCGCCGGACTGACCGTGCGCTGGCGCTTCCTCCTGCCGCCGGGCTCGCCGTTCGGCTCGTTCGCGTCGACGCCGGTCGTCCGTGACGGGACGGTCTACCTCCAGACGCTCGCGTCCTCGGTCTACGCGCTCGACGCAAGCACGGGCCGGATCCGCTGGCGCTGGCTGCAGCGCGCGCCGAACGACGGGCCCAACGGGCTCGCGGTAACGGCGACGCGGGTCTACGGCGCAACCGACACGAGCGTGTTCGCGCTGGACCGCCGCACCGGACGCCGCATCTGGGCGAAGCGGCTCGTCTCGCGCACCCAGCAGTTCGTCGACATCGCGCCGCTCGTCGCGGACGGCCTCGTCTTCACCTCGACCGTCGGCTTCCCGCCGGGCGGCCGCGGCGCCCTCTACGCGCTCGACGCCCGGACCGGCCGGATCCGCTGGCGCTTCGAAACGATCCGGGATCCATGGCTGCACCCGTCGGCCGGCGGCGGCGGGGCGTGGTACACGCCCTCACTCGGCGCAGGCGGCGTGCTCTACGTCGGCATCTCGAACCCCGATCCGTGGGGAGGTACGCGGCTGCGCCCGAACGGCGGAGCGTTCCCGGGCCCAACGCCCTACACCGACGCGCTCGTCGCGCTCCGCGCCCGAACCGGAAAGCTCATCTGGTACGACCAGGTGCGCCGCCACGATGTGCGCGACTACGACTTCGAGGCCTCGCCGATCGTCGTTGGCAACAGCGTCTACGGCGCGGGCAAGGCGGGCCGGGTAGTCGCGTGGAACCGGCTGACTGGTCGGCGGCTGTGGTCGCAGGCCGTCGGTACGCACCTTCACGACCTCGGCCCGCTGCCGGCGCGGCCGACACTCGTCTGCCCGGGCCTCTGGGGCGGCGTCCTGACGCCGATGGCGTACGCGCACGGCCGGCTCTTCGTCCCCGTGGTCGAGCGCTGCATGCGCGAGAGCGCGGTGACGACGCCGGCGCCGGCCGATCTGCGGTCGGGGAACGGGCTCGTCACGGCGCTCGCAGCCGCAACGGGCACGAAGCTGTGGACACGGCATCTCGGCTCCCCCGCGACCGGCTGCACGACCGTCGCGAACGACGTCGTCTTCGCCCCCACGCTCGACGGGCGGCTGTACGGGCTGGCCGCGTCGAGCGGCCGCGTCCTCTGGGAGACGCGAACACCGGCGGGGATCAACTCGTGCCCGGCAGTCTCAGGCGACCTGCTGATCGTCGGCGCCGGCGCGCCGCGCCAGGGCGGCGGCCCGCGCGAGGTCCTTGCCTACGGCGTCGGCGCAGGGCGGCCCTGAACGATCGAGAGACCGGTGCCGGGCACCTCCGTGCCCGGCACCGGTAGTTCGCCGATGCGTCAGTCGTCGAGCGGGCTGTCGACCTCGGGCACTTCCTCGGCCTCGCCGGCGTCGTGCGAGATGGCCGTCTCCGACCCGGGCTCGCCGCCGAACGTCAGGCCGAGCGACCCGAAGTCCGAGACCGCACCGCCGTCCTGCCCGATCTCCTCGAGCGCCTGCAGGAGCGCGTCGCGCTCGTAGGCCTCGCGGACGATCGGCTCGGCCGGGGAGATCTCGATCGACCGGTACCGCTTCAGCCCGGTCGCGGCCGGGATCAGCTTGCCGATGATCACGTTCTCCTTCAGCCCGAGGAGGCGGTCGACCTTCCCCTCGATCGACGCGTCGGTCAGCACCTTGGTCGTCTCCTGGAAGGAGGCGGCCGACAGGAACGACTCGGTCGCGAGCGACGCCTTCGTGATGCCGAGGATGAGCGGCTCGTAGGTCGCGAGCTCGCCCTTCGCCTTTTTCACGCGCGCGTTCTCACGCTCGAGCACGACCCGGTCGACGAGCTGGCCGGGCAGCAGATCGGTCTCTCCCGCCGACTCGACGCGGACCTTCTTCAGCATCTGCCGCACGATCAGCTCGATGTGCTTGTCGTGGATCTCGACGCCCTGGCCCTTGTAGACCTTCTGCACCTCGCCGACGAGGTAGAGCTCGGTCTGCGTCGAGCCCTTGAGCGCGAGCAGATCGGCCGGGTTCTGCGAGCCCTCGTTGACCGCGTCGCCGGCCTCGACGACCTCGCCGTTCGTGACGAGGAGGCGCGTCCGGCGCGGCAGCTGGTACTCGATCGGATCCGCGAGCTCGCCGTCCTTGCCGACCTCGGTCGGCTGGATCGTGACCTTCGGCCCACGCTCGGTCGGCTCGATCTCGATCCGGCCCGCGGCCTCCGCCAGGATGGCGGCGCCCTTCGGGTTCCGGGCCTCGAAGATCTCGACGACGCGCGGCAGGCCGTGCGTGATGTCGGAGCCGGCGACGCCGCCCGTGTGGAAGGTCCGCATCGTCAGCTGCGTGCCCGGCTCGCCGATCGACTGCGCGGCGATGATCCCGACCGCGTCGCCGATCTCGCACATCTCGCCGGTCGCCGGGAAGATGCCGTAGCACGTCTTGCAGACTCCGGTCTCGGCGCGGCACTTGAGCACCGAGCGCACCGGGATCTCGAGCTCGTCACCGAGCTCCGCCGCGAGCTCCTCGAGCATCGCGAGCGTGACGATGTTCCCCTTCTCGGCGAGCACCGTCTTGCCGGGCTTGCCCGAGGCGAGCGGCCGGTGGACGTCGTCCGCCAGGACGCGTCCGAGGAGCGACTTGTTGAAGCCGTCCGGCGTCCGGAGCGGGAGCACGACGTGGTCGTCGGTCTTGCAGTCCAGCTCGCGGACGATCACGTCCTGCGACACGTCGACCAGGCGGCGGGTCAGGTAGCCCGAGTCCGCCGTGCGGAGCGCCGTGTCGGCGAGGCCCTTGCGGGCGCCGTGCGTCGAGATGAAGTACTCGAGCACCGACAGGCCCTCCATGAAGTTGGCCTTGATCGGGCGCTCGATGATCTCGCCCTTCGGGTTGGCCATCAGGCCGCGCATGCCGGCGAGCTGCCGGATCTGCTTGAACGAGCCGCGGGCCCCGGAGTTGGCCATCATGAAGACCGGGTTCAGCTCGTTGAAGTTCTCCTGCATCGCGTCGGCGACGGTGTCCGTGGCCTCCGTCCAGATGTTGACGATCGTCTCGTGCCGCTCGTCGTCGGTGATCAGCCCCATGTCGTACTGGCGATGGACCTCCTCGACGCGCTTCTCGTACCCGCTGAGGATCTTCTCCTTGTCGGGCGGGATGACGATGTCGTTCTTCGAGATCGTCACACCGGCCCGCGTCGCGTAGCGGAAGCCGAGCGTCTTGATCGTGTCGAGCACCGGCGCCAGCGTGTGCGCGCCGTAGCGATCCGACAGCGACAGGACGTACCGGTCGGTGTCCGGCTTCGCGAGCGTCTGGTTGACGAAGTCGTACTCGAGCTCCTCGTCCGGCGGCAGCAGCTCGTCCAGCGCCCGGTACACGGCCGAGTTGAAGAGCACGCGGCCGGGCGTCGTCAGGTAGAGCACCCCGTCGAACCGGAACTCGATCGGCTCCTGCAGCCCCACGCCGCGCATCTCGAGCGAGACCTCGATCTCGTCGGCCGAGTCGAAGCGCCGCGGATGCGGGTCGAGCGTCGACGCATCGATCGCGTGCAGGTCGTGCTCGGAGTACGTCAGGTAGTACATCCCGAGCACCATGTCCTGCGTCGGCGTCGCGAGCGGGCGCCCGCTGGCCGGCGAGAGGATGTTGTTCGACGACAGCATCAGGATGCGCGCCTCGGCCTGCGCCTCCGCCGACAGCGGCAGGTGCACGGCCATCTGGTCGCCGTCGAAGTCGGCGTTGAACGCGTGGCAGACGAGCGGGTGAACCTGGATCGCCTTGCCCTCGACGAGCACCGGCTCGAACGCCTGGATGCCGAGGCGGTGGAGCGTCGGCGCCCGGTTCAGGAGCACCGGATGCTCGGCGATCACCTCCTCGAGCACGTCCCAGACCTCGGGCGTCATCGAGTCGACGTACTTCTTCGCCGCCTTGATGTTCTGGACGGACTTCCGCTCGACGAGCCGGCTCATGATGAACGGCTTGAAGAGCTCGAGCGCCATCAGCTTCGGCAGCCCGCACTGGTGCAGCCGCAGGTTCGGACCGGCGACGATCACCGAGCGGCCCGAGTAGTCCACGCGCTTGCCGAGCAGGTTCTGACGGAAGCGGCCCTGCTTGCCCTTGAGCATGTCGGAGAGCGACTTCAGCGGCCGGTTGCCCGGGCCGGTGACGGCGCGACCACGGCGGCCGTTGTCGAACAGCGCGTCGACGGCCTCCTGCAGCATCCGCTTCTCGTTGTTGACGATGATCTCCGGCGCGCCGAGGTCGAGCAGGCGCTTCAGCCGGTTGTTGCGGTTGATCACGCGGCGGTAGAGGTCGTTCAGGTCCGAGGTTGCGAACCGGCCGCCGTC
>Ga0335081_10005261_pt1 | contig 20476 bp, 19 predicted proteins | sample Lox_Sample_35_FD_206713 | JGI IMG/M metagenome (GOLD analysis project Ga0335081, IMG submission 206713) | Soil microbial communities from Loxahatchee National Wildlife Refuge, Florida, United States - Lox_Sample_3.5 | ecosystem: Environmental > Terrestrial > Soil > Wetlands | place: USA... | reverse complement strand
GCTTGCGGCGCCGCAAGATGTCAATGCATTGGTTGCCAGTCACCCGCAGCAGCCAGCGGACAAACGGTATGGACCCGTCGTAGCTCGCGATGGAGCGCTGCAGCTTAAGGAAGACTTCGCTGGTCACATCTTCTGCGCTCTCCCGTGAGTCCAGCAGATAGCGGCATAAGCCGAAGACGCGCCGCGCGTAAAGACGGTAAATCTCGCCCAAGGCCTCGGCATCCTGGCCTTGTGCGCGCTCGATCACGCTCTCCAGTTCCGGCCCCTGCATTTGCGTGGGTTCGCCTCCGCCGGGCTGCGGTCCTTTCACATCGTCTATCTGCGCCTCATAAAGCAGTACGCTGCAGACCCAAAAAAATTACAAATATTTTAGGGATAGTAAATGCAGGGGCGAACAGCTTACAGCGGTATGTTCAGGATCCGGTTAGGCTGTACGGCGAGGGGCGTTGTCTTCAAACTGACGCCGTCCACTGAGAACTTTGGTTGTAGGCCAGCAGCATTTCATCTGAACCAGGTCCCGAGATTTCCCTCAGCCCGTGACAGAAGTCATAGTCGCTGTGTCGCGCAGCCTCTAAGGTTGCTTCATAACGTGATGCCCGGCCCCGGATTCGGGCAGACTGCGGGAGGGAAAGCCATGACAATCGCTACCACAAGAACCGTCGGCGAAATCGCCGCCGAAACGCCTAGCGCCACGCGCGAATTCGAAAAGTTGGGAATCGACTACTGTTGCGGCGGCAGCCGTACTCTCGGCGACGCCTGCGCGGAAGCCAAAATCCCAGTCGACGAGGTCCTGGCGCGCCTGGAAAAGAGCACAGCATCATCCACCGCCGGCGACGGCACGGATTGGCAGAACCAGCCGCTCGCTGACCTGATTGCGCACATCACCAGCACCCACCATGTTTTTGTGCGCCAGGAATGCCCACGCATCGCAGCTCTGGCCGGCAAGGTCGTAGGAGTACACGGCAATAACCATCCCGAACTGCTACAGGTCCAGGAAATCTTCTCCGCGCTCGCCGAAGAGTTAAGCGTTCACCTGATGAAGGAAGAGCAGGTCCTGTTCCCCTACATCTTCCGGCTGGAAGAGAGCTTTGTTGCAGGCGAACCGGCGCCGCCGGCGATGTTCGGAACCGTCGTCAATCCTGTGCGCATGATGATGCAGGAGCATGACGGCGCGGGCGAGGCCTTACGGGCTTTGCGGTCGGTTACGCACGACTATGCAGTACCGAGCGACGCGTGTATCAGCTACCGCACGCTGTACCAGGCGCTTGAAGGCTTCGAAGCTGATCTTCATCAGCACATCCACCTCGAGAACAACATCCTGTTCCCCCGCGCGGTCGCTATGGAAAGCAACAAGAGGTAACGGGCGTGGCCGCGCAAACACAAAGCTTTGAGGTGGAGATAGCGCAGACCGCCGCTCTTTCGACAACAAAAGTCATAAGAACATCCGAGGCTTCCTGCCCCACGCGCAAGAAACTGGTTCGTCGAAGCGGCCGCGATTACTCGCAGCCGCTTCGCCTTGGTTTCCAGCTTATTTTCTTGGGGCTGAACATCTGGATCGGAACTCAATTCTATTACTGGGTGCGTTGGGCTGAGAGCTCCGGGCACAGCAGGATGGTCGAGCGACCGGCAGGTGTGGAGGGCTGGCTGCCCATCGAAGGCCTCCTGCAATGCAAGTACGTCCTGGCCACAGGACGCCTGCCACAGGTGCACCCCGCGAGCTTTTTCCTGCTCGTGATTTTCGTTGGCATTTCGTTCCTATTCCGCAAGTCTTTCTGCTCCTGGCTCTGTCCTGTGGGAACAGCTTCGGAATACCTATGGAAGCTCGGGCGATACACCTTTCGCCGCAACTTCCAATTGCCCCGGGCGCTCGACCTCCCTTTGCGAGCACTGAAGTATCTTTTCCTGGCCTTCTTCTTGTATGCCGTGGTTAATATGTCGGCAGCAGCAATCGCCGAGTTCCTGGCCAGCCCCTACGCATTGATTATCGATGTGCGCATGCTGAACTTCTTCCGTTATCTGGGTACGGCCGCTGCCTTCGTCATTCTCGGCTTGGTAGTGGCGTCGATCTTCATCCAGAATTTCTGGTGCCGTTATCTGTGCCCCTACGGCGTACTCATGGGGCTGGCAGCGATACTTAGTCCGTTACGAATTACGCGTAATGAGGCTGCCTGCATCGATTGCGGGAAATGCGCCAAGGCTTGTCCCGCCGCCCTGCCGGTGGACAAGCTCGTACAGATTCGCTCCGCTGAGTGCACCGCCTGCGTTGAGTGCGTGGCTGTTTGTCCGGCAAAGGACGCGTTAGTGCTGGCGGCGGCTGCGCCAAAGGTCCGGCGCGCGATTCCTGTCTGGGGCATGGCCGCGGGCATCGCGATTGTCGCCTGCAGCTTAGTGGGCTATGCCAAGATGAGCGGGCATTGGGAGACACTTCTTTCCAAGCAGCTCTACTTCCAGTTGGTGCCCGCGGCGAATCAGCAGCAACATCCGATTGCATCCAATCCCTTGCAATAAATCTGGGTGCGCCGCCCCGCGTGGGTACCGTCGTTCTGAAAACGCACTTGACATCACAGACCCCAAGCACTTTCCCCTCATAGATTCATGCCTGAACAGCACCCTGCGGTTGATCAGGTGGGACAGCTCTATCTGAAGTGACAGCAAGGTTACATCAGATCAAGTCGCGTAGAGAGAGCAGTTTGCGCGACAGATGGGCAAATGACTAGCAGCGGATCACCGAGTTCGCTCCGAGGCGTCGCTCTTTTGGTGAATAAGAATCGCATCGGTTCGGTATTCGGAATTCGGAGGCGGTCTTTTTCGGGATATTCCCTTTCTTTGGCATCCACCGCCGCTGATGTCACCCCAAGCCATTGCCGAAGGCATGGAGTGTTGTGAGAAAGGACGCCCCCGTTTTATGAATCCACGTGCCATAGCGCTTTCGCTCTTCTGGATCGTTGCCCTGACGTTGCTCGCCGGATGCGGCGGCAACTCGACGCCACCCGGTCCCCCGGCTCCCGCTGCGCTTCGCTCCGAAAATCTCAACCTGGTCTTCGTGACCAGTGAGGATTTGGCGTACCAGGCTCCCGGCGACATCAATCCCACCACCGCGAACCTCACCGATCAGGGCCTGCAAGAGTCGCTTCTCATGGCCACGTTTCTGCAACAGAAGGTGCTGGGGATGCAGAATGTGACGCAAATTTACGCCCTCGAACCCATGACCCATTTGCAAACGGCCAACAATTATCCCGACATGGTGGGACTGGAGACGATTCAGCAATTCGCCATGCTCAACCAGATTACGTTGTCCTACCCTAATATCGGACCACCATTGGCCGGTCAGAGCTATCCCATCAATGCTTCCTATTCGTCAGAGTCCCTGCCCAGCGAAGTTGCTCCGCCGCCGCTAGGGTACTGCCCGAATTGTCAGGGGCTCGATTTCCACGATACGAAAGGGGACAACGAGGCTTTGGTGAGCGGCATTGTGAAAAAAAACGCGCCGGGCTTCTATGTCTTCTCCGCGCCGTGGGAAACCGTGAGCGCCTTGATGGCGAACATCAACCAGCGCGAAGGTTATAACCTGACTCTTCCGGCGAGCTATGTCAGTCCCAACGTTGTCTATGCGATTTCGATCACGCCTTCGGGAAGCGCCAGCCTGGTCACTTACAACAGCTACCTGACGCCGCCTTCCACCTACCCGGTGCTGTCGCCGGCGCCGGTGCTCAGCACCGCATGTACGGAGCAGAAGCATCAGACCATAACCGTGACCGGCGGTCAGGGCGGCGCCGTAATTCCGGCGGGAATCAACACCAACGAGACGCTCTACATCATCCGGCACGCCGACGCGCATCCGGCAGACTACTGGAACGACAACAATTATGTCGGTAAGGGGCAGTGGCGTGCGCTGGATCTCCCCAACGCGTTGCTCGGCAAGGTCAATGCCAACCAGGTCTATTCCATCGACCCCGCGCAATTTGGCCCAGGTTCGTTTAACGCCGCCGGAGACTCCACTTATTCATCGGTTGCGCCTGTGCTGACCGCCGAACCCTACGCCATCGCCAACAACCTGCCCTATCATCTGGTCACCAGCTTCGACCTCTCCGATCCCCAGGGCAACGCGCAGGAGACTGCGGCTTTTTTCTTCAGCGGGGGTAAGTTCACCAATCAGAAGGTGCTGGTGGCGTGGGCCTACCAATTCATTCAACCGGCAATCAATGCTCTGCTGGCCAGCTATCACGGCGCCGCCCAATCGGCTCCGGTTTGGCCGCCCACCGACTACGACACTATCTGGACCGTAAAGCTCGACTCGGTGGGCAATCTGACGGTGGACAACGGGATGTGCGAAGGCATCAACTCCACGGCGCTGCCAGCCACACCGCCGCAATTCTGATGATCGCTCGTACCTCGCGACCGCGCGGCAGATCAAGCTCCAGGAGACCTCCGCCGATCAGTTTGTATGAGCGACGAATCGCTTGAGAGGAGACTCCGTGCCAAAATCGGGTGATGTCCGGGGATTCAGCAGACGAGATTTCATCAAGACGGTAGGAATTGGAATCGGCGCGTTGCCGACCGTGGGTTTTGGGATCGGCGCCTTGACCAGTTGCGGCGGCAGCCCGCCCAACCCGCCAGTGCCGGTGACGCAGATCGTGCGCTGGCCGATCGCCCGCCGGGTCGTCACCACCGCGGTGCAGCAGGTTTGTCCGGTTGTGGTCCCTGCGAGTGCGCCCCAGATCAGCCCCGACGATGTTCCTGACTACGCCACCTACGGCTATAGCGCCTGGGGCTTCGGCCCGCCGTTGCCGCACGTGCTGCGCACCGACCTGGCGCCCGCCTACGCCGGAGCGCCCAACGTGGCGCGGCTGCTCTACTACTTTTCCATGTCCGATATTCACATTGCCGACAAGGAATCGCCGGCGCAGTCCATCTATGCCGGCATCGCGGGCGGATATGGCTCGAATGGCTCTTCGTCCTATTCGCCCATCATCCTGTCCACGCCGCAGGTGCTCGACGCCGCCATCCAGACCATCAACGCCTTGCATAAGGTGACGCCGTTCGATCTTGGCTTCTCGCTGGGCGATGCCGCCGACAATACGCAATACAACGAGCTGCGCTGGTTCATCAACACCATCGACGGCAAAGTCATCACTCCCAGCTCGGGTGCGCATGTGGGCGCCGCCACCATCGATTACCAGATGCCCTTCTACGCCGCCGGCCTCAATCCTGCGATTCCGTGGTACCAGGTCATCGGCAATCACGATCAGTTCTGGAAGGCCTCGGTCTTCGAGTACAGCAAAACCTTCAACGCTCACATCGCCAATACCATTCTCGACATGGGTTATACCTCCAACCCTATCGAGGGGATGGCTGAAACCGGCTACTACATGGGTGTAATCGATGGCACGACGCCTTACGGCAACGTCATTGGCGACGGTCCGGAAGGCGACTTCCCCAATCCACCCACCATTGTTGCCGACGCCAGCCGCTACTCTCTGGCGACCTCGACCTCAACCACGACTGCCTGGATGCGGGAGTTTTTCAACACCAGCTCCAATCCGGTTGGCCATGGTTTCAGTCAATCCAACCTGGCCAGCGGCATGGCCTGCTACAGCTTCGTGCCGAAATCCGACATCCCGATCAAATTTATTGTTCTGGACGACACGGTGAAAGGACCCGACAACGCAAACTATGCCGCGGGCGCGCTCGATGATGACCGCTACAACTGGCTGGTGGGTGAGCTCGACGCCGGACAGGCGGCCAATCAGCTCATGGTCATCTGCGCGCATGTGCCGATCCTGCCGCAAACCTCGCTGACCGACCCTACACCGTACCCGATGTGGCCGGGGCCGGATTACACCGAAGCTTACATGCTCAACAAGCTGCACCAGTATCCCAACCTCATCCTGTGGATGGCGGGACACCGACACATGAACGTCGTGACCAAGCAGCCGGATCCCAGCGGCGATCCGACGCTGAGCTTCTGGGAGGTCGAGACCTGCTCGCTGCGCGACTTCCCGCAGCAGTTCCGCACCTTCGACATTCGCCGCAACCGCGACAACACGGTGTCGATCATCATCACCAACGTCGATCCGGCGGTCGCGCTCGGCTCCCCGGCCTACAAGTCGCGCGGCTATGCCATCGGCGCAGCGCGCATCTATGGCAGCTACGCGCTCAACGATGCGAGCTCACAGTCCTATAACGCCGAGCTGGTGGTGCAACTGACGCCGGTGATGCAATCGGTGATTTCGCAGGCCGGGTCGGCGCTGTAGGGAAGGGGAATTTATGAATGCTTGGTGGAGATCGCTTAACCTCGCGTGCTTGTTCCTGGCTATTCTTGGCTTAATGCTACTGGCCGCATGCGGCGGTTCGTCGCAACCGGATCCCGTGCCTCCGGCGCCTGCACCGTCGCCGCTGAGCGCCAGCAATCTCAATCTGATCTTCGTAGCTACCGAGGACGTCTCATACCAGGATTACGGCGACGTGAATCTCAAGACCGGGAACCTGACCAGCCGCGGTCTGCAACGTTCGCTGAAGATGGCCACGTTTCTACAACAGAAAATTATGGGCGGTAAGAATGTCACCGGCATCTATGCGCTGATACCGATGACCCATCTGCAAACCGCGAATCAGTATCCCGATATGGCCGGGCTGGAGACCGTGGAGCAGTTCGCGATGCTGAATCAATCGACATTGTCCTTTCCAAGCTTTGCACCGGTTACTGCCAACAGCTATCCGGTGAACATTTCGTATTCATCAGCGCCTCTGCCGGACAAAGTGCACGCGCCGTTGCTGAATTGTCCGGCAATCGGTTCGGGCGGTTCTTATAGCTGCCAGGGTCTGGACTACCGGGATCTGGATGGGGACAACGAAACTCCGGTAGAAGCTATTATTCAATCGAGTACGGCGGGATTTTACGTATTCGCCGCGCCCTGGAAAACCATTCATTCCTTGATGGCGCGTATTAATCAGCTGGAGAACTACAAGCTCACACTGCCGCCCAGCTATATAAGTGCAAATTATATTTATGCTATCTCGGTTAGCCCGTCGGGAAGCACTACTTTGATTACGTACAATAGCGGCATTATCCCATCCGCCAGTTATCCTGCGCTGCCTGCAGGAGGGATCGTCAGCGCGGCATGTCTTCCGGTCCTGACCAATACCACCTTTCACGTGACCGTCACTGGCGGCGTGGACGATGCCGTGGTTCCTGCGGGAGTCAATACCAATGAAACTATTTATTTTGTTCGCCACGCGGAGGCCCACCCTACGCGGTGGTGGGAAGATGGCAACTATTATGGTAAGGGACAGTGGCGCGCGCTGGATCTTCCCAATGCCTTACTCGGCAAAATCCATCCTAATCTGGTCTATTCCATCGATCCCGCTCAGGTGATTTCCGGCGCCGAGAGTGCGAATGGCGACTTCTATTCCTATGTTCGAACGAACACGACGGTGCTGCCGTATGCTATCGCCAACAATCTGCCCTACAACCTTGCTGCAAGCTTCGAGTTGGGCGCGCAGAATCCTCCGGCATTAGCGACCGAGGCCGCAGATTTCTTCTTCTTCGGGGGCCAGTTCACAAACCAGAGGGTGCTGGTGGGCTGGGAGCACGATCACATTGCGCCGACGGTGAATGCGCTGCTGACGGCTTATCACAGCAAGCAACCACTCCTGGCACCGTGGCCCTCCGATGACTATGACACCGTCTGGACGGTGAAGCTGGATGCGCACGGCAATCTCAGTGTCGATAATCTGACGTGCGAAGGTATCAGCTCATCGGCGCTGCCGGCCACACCCCCGCAATTCTGACCGTCATTCAGTGCCTTCTTGAAATCGCCATGCAACTCACCGCGGTGCCGGCGAAGAAGTTGCCAATGGGCTGACATCGATAGCCAGGATAATTGGCTGGATCAGCTCGCCTTGACAATCCAGTACGCCTGCGGTCATGGTGCTCTGGTAGACATCCAGGCCGACTTAACTCCGTGGGATCCATTCATGCCGGTTGCAACCCATTCTCGCCCGAACGGCCTCTTCGTCGGGCTGGCGACGGTCGACATCATCTACACGGTCGACGACATTCCCCGGAGCGACGAGAAGATCTCTGTTGCCGGGCAGCAAATCTCGGCGGGCGGTCCTGCGACCAACGCCGCGGTGACGTTTGCGTTTCTCAGCGGACGTGCGGAACTGGCGACCGCGGTCGGCTCCCATCCGCTTGCGACCGTGATCCGCAAGGACCTGAACCGCCACGCGGTTCGCCTGCACGATCTGGCGCGCCCAAGCCGCGAAACTCCACCGCTCTCATCGATCATGGTGCATCGCGGCACAGGCGAGCGGACTGTGATCTCGGCAAACGCCGCTGTGTTCGCGCCGCGTATCGGGAGCTTTCAGCCGCAATGGCTGCGCGGCGCTTCCATCTTGCTGGTCGACGGACATTACATGCCGCTCTGCATCGCTGCATCGCAAGCGGCGCGAGAGTGCCGCATTCCCGTGGTAATGGACAGCGGAAGCTGGAAGGAGGGCATGCTGGAATTGCTGCCGTTGGTCGATATCGCGATCTGTTCGGAGGACTATCTTCCGCCCCAGTGTCGCGACACCAAGGATGTTCTTGAATTTCTGCGCGCGTGGAACATTCGCCAGGTTGCGATCACTGCCGGAGCGTCGCCCATTCGCCTGGTAGATCACGGAAGACGCGGCCGAATCGCGGTCGAGCTGATCCGTCCGCTCGATACCCTGGGCGCGGGCGACATCTTCCACGGCGCATTCTGCTACTACGCTTGCCAGCCCGGTATTTCGTTCCGCGATGCTCTTAGGCGCGCGGCTGGTGTGGCCAGTTTCTCCTGCCGGTTTCCCGGCACGCGCGAATGGATGGGGGCGCTTCACTATGGCAAAACGGCGCTTTAGCCTGGGGTCAGCGTCGCTGTCACATCGACTAAATCAGTATCCCCGGAAGTGCGGGCAGCCTGATCAGCTCTGCTGCGCATCTCACTCGGCGGCAGTGTTTTCATCATGCGCGTTTCCCGCTTTATTTTCGTGTTCGTTCTTTGTGCCTCCTGGTTTGCCGGCGCTTCCGACCTGCGCCAGATCGGCATGGTCAATCTGCCCGGTGCTCCCGGCTTCGGCCAAGTCGCTTTCGCCAATGGAATGCTGTTGCTGAGCCATCCCGGAGCATCGTCGCTCGACGTTTTCGACCCGGTGCGCCGCCGCATGATCGCGCAGGTTACGGGTCTCGAATCGCCGCGCGGCATCGCGGTAGACGAGAAGAGCGGCCGCGTTTACGTGGCCGAGCACAGCAGCAATTCCATCACGGTGATCGCGATCGACGGATGGAAAGCCATCGACTCGATTGCGGTTCCTGGCTCGCCCGATCTGCTGCTGCTGAGCGGTGACGGCAAGTTGTATTGGGCGGATGCCGATGCGCAGATTCTGGCGCTGCTCGATCTGCGGACCAAGCAGGATGTGGCGCAAACCGAGCTCGGGGGCAGGCCGCGCGCTCTTGCCCTCGACGCACCTCGTCACCTGCTGTTCGCGACATTGCAGGACACGCACCAAATCATCGCCGTCGATCCGCAACTGAAAGTAGTGAATCGCTTCAACCTCGATGCCTCGCAGCCGATCGGCCTGATCTACGATCCGCAATATCATGAGCTGTACGTTGCGGTGCGCTACGCGGTGCTGGCCATCAGCGCCGACACGGGCGCGGAGATCGATCGCGTGGCTGCACCCGCCGGCGTCGATTCGCTTTGGCTCGATCCCGATTCGCGCACGCTCTACGCCGCCAGCGAAGGCTCCTTGCTGGTGATGCAGGCGAAAGGCAGGCTGACGAAGATCGACGAAATCGTCACCGCCGGGATCAAGGGTCACGTGGTTGCGGTCGATGCCGATAAACGCATGGTGCTCGTGGCCGGCGGCAGCGAAGGCAAATCCAAACTGCTGATCCTCCGTCCCATGGCGCCCAACGCGCAGCCCGGGATGAACGACACCGACGCGCGCGTGCGCTAGCCGCACCTTCATCCCACATACGCTCGCTAGGATCGAGAATTCCTTCGCTGCTCCGCTTCCATCAGGTTTGCGAGGATATCGTTGATGCGAGTCAGGTGGCCTTCGCCCTTGGACTTGAGCCATGCGAGGACTTTGGGGTCGAGGCGGACACTCACGGGCACCTTGCGCCGAATATCGCGCAGCCGTACGAGGTTCGCCAACTGCGCGCCGGTCAGCCTCGGAATATCGTGAAAATCGATATCTGAGTCGCTGCCGGATGCCTGCTGCCGCGCCGCATGGCGTAGCGCTCGCCGCTCCTTCTCAGTCCATTGCCTGTTCCTGATATCTTCGGATTTCATGCTTTTCAGCCCGGCGGGCCGAGATGATGCGGATGATTTCTTCACCATGAAGGTCCTCCCGATAGGCGTGCACAACCAGCAGGACGGCAGCGTGCTCCGGCTCGACGCAAACCCTGCCGAGGGCGTGCCACCGCTGCTCTCCGTTTTCGTCGATACTGTTCAGTCCGATGAGACAGTATTCGTCTTCGAAGGCGAGTGCTGCCAGCTCGAAGGAGATGCCACCGTGTTTGCACTGGTTTTGCCGGTTCTTGGCCGCATCCCACTCGTAGCGCACAATGTATATACGTATCGTACCACCGGTTGTTATGCCGATGCAATATCGGGCAGGGAGCTTTCAACAGGCCTTATAACGGCGGGTTGGCTCAGACCAAATACGCCCGCGCCATCGGCCGCCACCACGGCCAGTCGTGATAGCTGCGGTCGCCCCAGACGTACAACTCGTGGCGGATGCCGCGCCAGCGCATGAGGCCGGCCATCTGCTCGTTGTCGTTCCAGCACATGTCCCATTCGCCCGTCGAGAGCACGGTGCGAATGTGGTTGTAGCGCCAGCCGTCGCTGCAGTTGGCGAGATAGTCCGGCGGATTCACGAAATACACGTCGTCGCTGTACCAACCGTTGAGAAAGCGCTTGATGTCGTACGCGCCGCCCATGCATACGCAATCGGTGACTTTGTCCGGGTGCCGCATGGCGAAGTTCAGCGCGTGATAGGCGCCGAAGCTGCATCCCGTGACCATCGTCCGCGGGTTCCAGTTCTCGTTCCACATCAGCGGGATGACGTCGTTCAGCAGGTAGCGTTCGTATTGCAGATGCCGCTGCACGCGCCAGTAAGGATGCGCCGACTTGTTGTACCAGCTCTCGCCGTCCACGCTGTCGACGCAATAAATCTGCAGTTGGCCGTGCTCCAGCCGGTCGGCAACGGCAGCGATCATCTGGTTGTCCTCGTACTCGTAAAAGCGGCCCTGCGACGTGGGAAAGACAATGACCTTCGGGCCATCATGCCCGAAGACGAGCAGGTCCATGTCGCGATTGAGGTCACGCGACCACCAGCGATGAAATTCGCGATTCAAATTGTGTGTGCCCCTGACGGAGAGATTTTCTGCCGCATGGAAATCCTCAATTCTACAGGAATGACCCATCGTCCTTTGCGGATGGTGCCCAAGCCTGCATCTAACCGCCGCCCTGTTATCATGCCTATCGCCATAGACATGCCAGAAACCACAGCCGCCGCCACCACCGACCTGAAATCGCGCCTGCGCCTGCATCAGCAGTTTCCGTCGCAGCTCACCGACGAGAAGCATGACTTCATCGTCTACTTGCCGCCCATGTACGACGCCGAACCCTCACCCCAATACGCCAACGAGGGGCGCGCCGGGGACCCCGAGCCCGACCGCCGCTTTCCCGTGCTCTACATGCAGGACGGCCAGAACCTCTTCGATCCGGCTACTGCGTTCCACGGCAATTGCTGGCACATGGGCGAGACCACGGACGCGCTGATTCTGGCGGGCGAGGTCGAGCCGCTGATCATCGTCGGCATCTACAACACCGGCGAGCATCGCATCGACGAGTACACACCGGTCGAGGACAAGCGCCTCGGCGGCGGCCAAGCCGATGCATACGGCCAAATGCTGGTCGAAGAGCTGAGGCCGTTTGTCGATCGCACCTATCGCACGTTGTCCGGCACGGCGCATTGCGGGTTGGGGGGCTCGTCGCTGGGAGGACTAGTGACGCTCTACCTCGGCCTGCGCTACACCTGGATGTTCAGCAAGCTGGCGGTGATGTCGCCATCGGTATGGTGGCGCAATCGCGCCATCCTGAAGACGGTGTCGAAGATCCGGCGTAAACCCGACCTCAAGATTTGGCTCGACATCGGCACCAAGGAAAGCCAGCGCGCGCTTCCCGATGCCCGCGAGCTGAACCTCACACTGGTGAAGAAGGGATGGGTCGAAGGCCACGATCTTCGTTATCTCGAAGTGCCTGACGCCGAGCACACCGAGTCGGCCTGGGCCGCGCGCGTCGCGCCCATGCTGAAGTTCCTATTCCCCCCGAAGTAGGACAGTTTCAAGTTCCAAGTTTCAATTCGTGTCGAGGCGGCCGACCTCGGCATTCACCTTGTCCAACAGCTCGCGGCGCACGCGCTGGAACTGCGCAACGTACCTTCCAATCTGCGCCGCAAACTGCGGCAGTTTTTTCGGCCCCAACAGCACCAGCGCGAGCAGCATTATGAAAAGCAGGTCCGGCATCGATTAGACCTCGGTAGGTTATTCCGTGTCAGTGCGCGAGTTCGCGTTGCCGCTCATCCGTTCACGACTTCTTTTTGCCCGTCGCCGGCGGTTTCAGCGCCGTCTTTTTCGCGCATGGAATTCTTGAAGCTGCGGATACCGTCGCCCAGACCTTTGCCGAGCTCGGGAAGCTTCTTCGGCCCGAAGACCAGCAGGGCAATGAAAAGAACAATGATCAAGTGCATGGGCTGAAATAAACCTTCGAACATGGTGACCTCACGTATGAATATGTCGCCGGCTGAAGCCGGCGCCGCCCTGATACAGCAGCGCACCCCGAGCCTACGAGGCTGTTACGAAACTCTGTCGTCGCTACGCGACTCCGAGACTTTTTCTCACTCTATCCAGCACTCCGCCATCCCACCCCAATCCGCCCAAAAGAAGCGCGAATTGGGGCCGGTTCGGCTACGTGCTGGGCTAAGCTGTTCCGTGCCTACGGCACTCTTTTTCGTGCGGCTTCTTCTGCCGTGCCGAGGACAGCAGCTTTTCGTAACAGCCTCCTACGCCCGGGGCTATCTGCTTTCGCCCTGACGGGCTCTCATCCTTAAGAAGACCGTCGGCGTTCTGACTCGTGACGAATCGCGCTTGCCTAGAGTGCGAGTCCGCCCGATTTGTGGTGAAGCGGCGACTCACCGGAGTAGCCGCCTGTTGATCGCCTCCGAACGTCACACCTGGCGGGTGGCCGCATCCGCAGCGGTGGCCAGTTGGTTGAGCAGCTTGAAGAACGCCGGTGACTGGCCCTTGAACAGCCCGTCTGCCGTCAAGCTGTTGGCGGCCGCAAGCGCGCCGGCGAACTGATCGTCGCTGGGCCGGATCGCGGCGCACAGCGGCAGGTCTGGGCTGATGAAATGCGCCGGCACCGGAAAGATCAGGCTGGGCTGAATCAGCGGATTGAGTGGGTTGAAGAAGTTGGGGAAGGTCAAGCCGCTGATCGGGTCGGAAAACGGGGCCACGGGGGCTTGTACTCCGTTTCCCGCAAAGTCGACCCACTCGAGGAAATGCGCGACCTCGTCACCGCCGATGCCAAGGGTGATCTTGAGCACTTCCAGACTGCTGACCTTCTGGCTCAGCGCCGAGTAGAGGCTGGAGCCGCCCTGCTCGATGAAGCCGAAGTGAAACGCCGCAACGTTGGCGATTGCCTGGATGTGCACGTTGCCGGGAATACTGGTCGCGTTGCCGAAGGGAGGGCCGTCGAAATCGGCGTTGTTGCGCGGGATCGCGGTCACACCGTTAAGCGTGATGGCCTGCGGGAAGCTCGCGCCGAAATCGGGATTCGTGGTGCTGCGATAGCGGACATACCAGCTGGTGTCGACATTCAGTTGCATGAGGTTGGTCAGCCGTCCCACGTTCGCGGCCGGCGAGGCCTTGCTCCCTTGCAAGGTGCGGAACTTGTCCAGATTGACCGAATCGGCGCCCTGCGATTCGAGGTAGGCATTCAGAAAAGCGGCGTGGCTCTTTTCGTCCAGCGTATTGCTGGCGATGTATTGCGGAGCGTCGCCATCGAGGTTTGACAGCGCGATCTGGTAGTTGTTCAACGATTGGTTCGGGTCCACCTCGATGGGCGGATTCGTGCCGATACCGCCGAGTTCGGCATACTGCTGCCAGAGATCGCTCTCGAGGAGTTCGGCGGCAGCCAGGAATTGGAGGATGGCGATGTCACCGCTCGTCAGGCTACCGCTTTTTTCTTCGCCGAAAGCGGCCAGACCATGGCTCAACAGGCCGGCGCCCACGGTAGCAGCGCCCGCAGCCATGGCTCCGTTTTTGATAAAGGACCGGCGATTGACCGGCCGTTCGAAGACGTCCTGCATGTTTTTCATAACTCGTTCCTCTCTTGTCCGACCTTCGTGGCTGGACTATGCAACCAGCGTAAGATCGCGGAGGAACGCGCTTGTCATGAAGATGTGGAACGAATGTCAGGTGTTTGTGAACTTGAGGAACTGGGCGAACTACCTCAGTGTGCTTCGCGAATCGCCAGGAACTCTGCTACCCAACTCTCGATGGTCATTCGCATTTCGCTGAGGTGTCCTGCGAAGAAATGATCGCCGGGAACGATCACCAGTTGCTTCGGATCGGCGGCCTGGGCAACAACCGCCTCCAATGCAGAGTGTGGGCCGTACTGATCGCGGTCACCGCTGATGAACAGCTTCGGCTTGGCGCACCCGTGCAAAAACGAGAACGAATACGCGCGGCCCTCCGCTGTGACCGGCGTGCCGATTGAGATCAGCGCCTTCACGTGGGGATCGGGACAAGCGGCGCGTAGCCCCACCGCCGAGCCGAATGAGAAGCCTGCAAAGAGTATGGGCAGCGCGAACTCGCGCTTCAGCCAGGCGAGCGCGGCTTTGACATCGTCGATCTCGCCGCGTCCTTCATCGTGCGTGCCAGCGCTTAGGCCGGTGCCGCGAAAGTTGAATCGTAGCACGGGAAATCCGAAGTGGTTCAGCGCCTTCATGGTGTGGAAGACGACCTTGTTGTGCATGGTCCCGCCGCCGAGGGGATGAGGGTGACACACCAGCCCGGCGTACGTCGCACCGGCCGTGCCGGCGTTCAGCAGCGCCTCCAGGCGGCCGGCTGGGCCGTCGAAGAAAAAAGAGCGAATGGAGGATTGAGCAACGGTCAATTTGGCACTAATATACACTTCGGTTTTTATTTGGGTTGTGGGGCGAGCCACCACGATCTCCAGCAGTCAGCAGGGCCATCGGGGAGCTTGGGGTGGTGTATGCCATATCCCTTGCCCCCGCTTTATTTTTGGCATCGCATTGTGCGACGAGAGGGGGCGTACCGAATCCAGACCACTTGCCTCAATTGCGGCGAGGAGAAGATCGCTGCGTCGGATCTCGAAATTCTGCGCTGGGAATATAGCCATCGGTGCGGCCGGTCCGAATCAGAAGCTCCCGAACCGGGGCGCAGGCCGCGCAAGGCTTAGTCCGGCGCTGGCTATTCAACAGTAGGGTTAGCCGTCCGGAATTGGCCGAATCCACGGATTGAATCTTATTCTGCCCCTTCCGTCGCCGCAGTTGCGCGGTGCGGCAGCGCCTCGGGCATCTCGGACACATTCCACGCCCATGCCGCCAGCAGCGCCGCGCCTTCGTTGATCTGGTCGGGAATCACCTTGTCGAAAGTATCGGCCTGACTGTGGTGCGCTTCGCGGTAGCCCGCCGGAAGCTGCACGCAAAAGTACGCAGGCACGCCCTTGTCGAGAAACTCCACGTGGTCCGACGATCCGAAATAGCGCGTCGAGAGCGGGCGCAGTTCGAAGACCTCTTCGAGCGGCAGATAGATTTCCTGCATGAGCGGCGCGGTCTCCCACAGGTTCTCCAGCGCGATGCTGAACACCTTACCGGTGCCGGTGTCGTGAATCAGGACGGCGTCGATCTTCGCTAGCTCAGAGGCATGATTCTTGACGAAGGTCTGGGCACCGATGCCGCCCTGCTCTTCGCCGGTAAACAGGATGAACGTGATGGTGCGCTTCGGTTTCCAACCCAGCGCCTTCAGAGCGCGCGCAGCTTCCAGCGTGGCCATCGCGCCGGTGCCGTTATCGAGAGCGCCTTGGCCGAGGTCCCACGAATCAAGATGGCCGCCGATGATGACGCGTTCGTCGGGATGCTCGCTGCCTTTGATTTCTGCGACGGTGATCGCTGCCGGCACGGGCTTATCGGTGAGCGTGTCCTGCAAGTCGAACTTCATAGTCACCGGTCTCGGGGTCCGCATCGCGCCTTCGTTTGGCGCGGTGGGGTGAGGGTCGGACTGCGCGAGCCGATACAACAGGTCGTAGTTCTCATGCGTGAGGAAGGCCATGCGCGCGCCGCTACCGAAGTAGCGCGACCATCCGCCGGCCATGGTGTAGAGACTGTCGGGCTTGCCGCTGTCGAGCAGAATTAGCGCCGGCTCTTCGGCGGCAATTTGCCGGAGAACTTGCAGGCGCGAGCGTCCGGTGACGTTCTCCTGCGGCACGCCACGCGGCGGCGCAATCACCGCGTCGTAGGCGTTGTCGGGATTGGGGTCGAGCTTGGCCATGTCCGTCGGCTTTCGCACCATGACAATCTTGCCCTTCAGCTTGCCTTTGTACTGATCGAAGTCCGACGGCTTCTGGATGTTGAGCAGCACGACTTCGCCGCTCACCTCGCCGTTCGTGCCCTTGCTCCAGCCAAACGCGTGAATGCCGATGCGCTTCTGGATGGGGCTGGTGATCTCGGCGGTCTCGAGGCCGCGCGTCCAGCCGTGGGGGATGTCCGCCGTCTCCAAGTGCGCGTCGATGCCGTAGTCGCGAAAGCGCTTCAGCGTCCAGTCGCTGGCCTGCTGCATCTGCGGCGAGCCGGTGAGCCGCGCGCCGATCTCGGTGGTCAGATAATCGAGGTTCTTCATCAGCTCGGAATGATCTTTCACTTCGGCCGCGATCTTCTGGTCGGCGTCTTCCATCGCCTTGCGATAGGTGTTGCGCTGCTCTTCGGTGCGCTGCGGGGCAGCCTGCGGAGTTTGATTGTTGGTAGTGCCTTCTTGCGGCTGCGCGAAGAGAACGGCGCTGAACAGGACAATTGCGAAGGACGCCAGCAATTGACGACGAGCGTGGATCATTCAACCTTCCTCGAGAGAAATAAGCAGGGAACCTCGATGATAGCGGGAGAGCGTGGGCGAGCGCCAGAAGCGGCTGATTCATCAAGTCCGCGGCCAGCCTCGTCAGTCGTTACGGAATGTCCAGGGCCGCTCTTAACCCTTCGTTCAACTCTCGGCGTTTGTCGCCAGAGAGCGACCCTACAAAGTGCATGAGATCGGTTTTTCGCAGGCTGATCAGGTTGTCGCAAGCAATCCAGCTTACATGTTTCAGGCCTTCGGATTCGCCTACCTGAACTTGCGTGGACAGCCCTTCCCCACTGCTATACACAGGTGCACAGATCACCGTTGAGAATTTGGAATCAATGAGTATCTGGCGGCTTACAACCACGAATACACGATGCCGTCTGGGATCGCCGCGGCCGGGGCGGTGAACGCGATAGAGATCTCCTCGTCGCACTTTCTCCTCCGCTCAGTCATCGGGCGCCTGGTATTGCAGCGCATCCAGGGCCTCGGCGTTAAGCCGATCGGCGGCTGCATTGATGCGCTCCAGATCGCGGGCATTCACCGCCGCACGTGCACGCTGACGCAAATAATCCCGCAGCACGTGCTCGATGAGCGCAGAGCGAGAGAGTCTCGATCCGGCCAAACGATCCAGTTGCACAATGAGCTCGCGCGAAAGTGTGATCGATGTCTTCTCTTTCATACTACTATCATACTACCCCTCACACCGCCCAGTTCCTCCGATCCACAAACGTCGGCGGCTCGTAGGTCTTGCCGCGCGCCAGCTGCCGGTCTTCACGCTTCGATGTCCATAGAAGGATAGGACCTGTCACGGCACGAACCACGCGCGTGGCTGCGCCGAATTCGTGCTCAATCTCACGCCGCAGCTCGTGAATTCTGGCGGCGACGTCGGAATTGGTCTTGCGCAGCCGCTTCTCCATCGCCCACAGCGCCGCGTCGTACGTGGTGCGGAGCTTGGCGGCTTCGTTGGCCATGCGTTGCCGCACGCGCGCGTCGGGAAAGTCGCGGTAGCGCTTCCAGCCCTGAAAGATTGTGTCGCAGATGCGAAACAGGCTCGGGCCATTGCGCTCGAAGTCGAAGCGGAAGGCCCAGTCCAGCAGGCGCTTCGATTCCTCGCGCGAAATCGCCGCGTGCTGGAAGTTGAACTTGTACTGGCCGTGAATGTCGGCCAGATCGATGCCGTCGAGCATGCGTCCTTCCTGCCGCATCTGCTCGTACAGCGGCGTGCCCGGCACCGGCGTGTACAGCATGAACTGATGGAAGTCGGTGCCGTGCGCCACCGCCTGCTCGATGTCTTCGCGGATGTTCTCCGGCGTGTGGTGCTCCAGCCCGACGATGGTCGAGCCCAGCAGCTTGATGCCGTGCTGCCGCAGCTCCGCGGCCAGCGCCTGCGTGTCGCTGTTGCGCAGCTTCGTGTACGACGAGCGCGGGGACTCCAGCCCCAGCCAGATCCACGAGATGCCCAGCTCCACCAGCTCTTCCATCGTGTACTGGCGAATCGCATTCACCGACGAGAAGACGTACAGCGACCAGCTCTTGCCCGCGGCCTTCATGCGCTCCAGCAGCTGCATGGCGCGCCGGCGGTTCAACAGGAAATTTTCGTCCATCAGGAAAAACGAGCAGACGCCCATAGAGCGCTCCATCTGCTCCATCACCTCGAACAGCTCGTCGCCGGTTTTGTAGAAGTGGACGCTCTTGCCCTTGCCGCCGAAGAACGCCGATGTGGTGCAGAAGTTGCATCCCATCGGGCAGCCAACGGACGGGATGATCGTCGCCGCAGTGTCGCGCGTCGAGTCGGGCACGCGCATGCCCAGCACCCGCATGCCGAAGCCGGAGAGAATCTCGGGATGCACGATGGGCGCACCGGGATCTTCGCCGAGATAGCGCCGCATCCAGCAGATGCCTTCGCCGCGCACGACGATGTCGGCATCGATCAGCTTGTCGAGCTGCGGAATGGCGGCGACGTGCCCGCCGATCACGATGGTCGATTGCGGCGACAGCTTGCGCACTCGCCGGCACATCTCGCGCACCTTGCCGAAGTTGGGGATGATGCCGGAGATGCCGACGATGTCGTACTCGGTCGCGCGCAGCTCGCGCTCGAAGCGGTCGAGCGTGGGGAAATCGAGCAGCGTGCTGGGGGCGGAGATGTTCTGCTGGATCATCATCAGTCCCCAGGAGCGATGGAACATGCGCAGCGAGAAGCTGCCCTGCTCGCGCGTCACCTGGTTGTGATACAGCTCCATGGGATTGATGGCGCGGCTGCCGAATTCGTCGTCGCGCGCGTACGGCCCGAAGACCGAGCTCAACAGCACGCGCGCCTTTGTACCTTTGGAATGCGGAATGATGACATCGTTACCCGAAGTCGAAATCATGCCTCCATGCTAGGAAACGGGCTGCGCAATTTCGGTGATGTGGGCACGTTCGGGGCGGAAATGACAGAACTATTACAAAGGCAGTTTCAAGTTTCGGCTCGGGGTGCCCCACTCATCCGCGGGTTTCGGATGAGTGGGTGCTCGAAGGGGAAGGCTGCCTCTCAGTTGATGATCGGCCGTTCCCGGACACATGGGCGCTCGGAGGAGCGGGGAACGACTGGGCCTTCTCCTGAGAGTACGTGAGCTTCAGCGGCCATTCCTGACAATTGATTCTCACCGGACCTTCCTCATCGAACGCATAACTCCGAAAGCTACTCCACCTCCATTCTTCGGGAGCGGCAACCAGCCCCCGCTTCACTGGATTTCTGTGCATATAGCGTAGTTTTTCGATCCGTTTCTCGGACCGCGCAACATTAAAGTCATAAAACCGCCTCTGCCAAATCGGCCCAGCGGTGGTGCGGGTGCCCCACTCATCCGCGGTTTTCGGATGAGTGGGTTTACGATGCAGGAGCTTGGTGAAGCGTTCCTTGATCACCTTCATCACGACGGACGGGTCCCCGACCTCCGGCTCGGTGATGAGCAGGTGGAAGTGTTCGGGCATGACGACGTACCCGATGACCACGAAACGGTACCTCAGGCGCGCATGCTCCAACACTCGCAGGAAGAGGTCGCGCCGCTCGGGAGTTCCAAGCCGGGGCTGGCGATGATAGGAGCTACAGGTAATGAAGTGGAGGTCGTGCCCGCCGTACCAGCGCTCCAGGCCCTGAGTCATGCATTGAGGGTAAGTGGGATGCCGGTCGGTGTCTGTGAGGAAGGTACGAGATAGCTGTGACTCGATACACCCACTCATCCGAACCCCGCGGATGAGTGGGGCACGCATTATAAAAGGGCGCCCCTTTCTAGGTTGGTATGGTTGTTGTGGGAAGCAAGAACCGCC
>Ga0335081_10005260_pt1 | contig 20480 bp, 19 predicted proteins | sample Lox_Sample_35_FD_206713 | JGI IMG/M metagenome (GOLD analysis project Ga0335081, IMG submission 206713) | Soil microbial communities from Loxahatchee National Wildlife Refuge, Florida, United States - Lox_Sample_3.5 | ecosystem: Environmental > Terrestrial > Soil > Wetlands | place: USA... | reverse complement strand
GGGGAATATTTCGGCATCGCTGGCAGTCAGGAAACATTTCCCGTCTCCGCCTGTCGTTCGGTTGAATTGCAAATCACTTGGTGGGAAATGCTAATGTATAGGAAGCCAGACAAGGAAAAAGAAACAAAAAAAGAAAGGAGACGTCACCATGAGGAAGGGTATCATTTCAGAAGGAGAGACGTCAAGCAAAACGTATGAGGTGTTGGAAAGAATCGCGAGAGTAGGTGGCCATGACCATCTCAGGCCACAAGTCCCGCAATGTGTTTGACCGGTATAACATCGTTAATGACCAGGACCTGAGAGAGGCCGCTTTGAAATTTCAGGATTATCAGGATAGGAAAAGCGCTGCGGTCGGAACCGTAACTCCCAATGAAAGGGAAGTTATCCAATTTCAACATGCGGCAAATGAATAGGCAAGAGCTTTGATAAACATGAAGGACAGGAATTCATCAGTCACAATTCAGTCACAATCAATAAAAAAGGGGTTAAGCTGAATCGCCTAACCCCCGGTTTTTAAAAGTGCCGGGTCGCGGAATCGAACCACGGACACGAGGATTTTCAGTCCTCTGCTCTACCGACTGAGCTAACCCGGCATCCTCAGTGATAAGAAAATTTATATTACAACCTCCTTCGATGTGTCAAGAGCTAGTTTTACAGAGTGTGTCTTATTCAGGGGGAGGGAAAGAGATCTCTGGATGGATCATCCTGGCCATCGCTTCCAATCCTTCGACTACCCTTGGAGTCGGGCGATCGACCAGATTCGAATCGATCACATAGATCGCATTCATCTTCACAGCGGGGAGTTCTTTCCAGGATTGCCACATCCTAATCAGATTCAAATAATCTCTCTTGCTGTCCATGGAACTCAGGATGATGACCTCCGGCGCCTTCGATAGAATTGTCTCGATCCCATAGACAGGATAGCTTCCTGACTCGTTCTCTGAGATACTCCTTCCTCCTGCCAGGCGGATGAGATCGTCTCCGAGCGATCCCTTTCCTACAGTGACAATAGGAGAAAAGCCGACTTGGAAGAAGACCTTTCGACTCGGAAGAGATTGGGTGAGTCTGACGACCGCCTCCTTCTTCTTTGTTAACTTCCGTACGATTTCTGCTGATTTCTCGCGCCTTCGAACAACTTCTCCTATATTCTCGATTGTTTTAACGATTCCATCGAAACCAGCTGGGTCAGCCACGTAGACAGGGAAACCAAGGTCGCTCAGCCTGTGGATGGTGTCCATTCGATTGCCGTCTCTAATCCCGAGGATCAAATCCGGTTTCAGCGACACAATCTTTTCAATACTGGGACTTACAAACCCTCCAATCCTTTGTTTGGTTAAAGCCGCCTCAGGATAATCGCAGAAGTCTGTCACCCCTACTATTTGCTCACGAAGCCCCAAAGTGAAGAGGATCTCGGTGAGGTTCGGGGCCATCGATACGATTCTTTTCGGAGAGTTAGGAATTCTCACTTTTCTTCCAATCTCATCCGTAAATAGGCCTTCCTGCCCTTGCGCAGGGATATGGAGGGAAAATAGCAAGAAGGTCAAGAGAATCGATTTTCTGATCATATTTTTTCGGAGACACCCGCTTCTGAAAACGTCGCCATTTCGTCGAGGATCTTCAGACTGGCCTCAACCAAGAATATTCCCAAGGCGGCGCCGGTTCCTTCACCCAGCCTCAGGTCCAGGTTCAGCAAGGGTTTCAGGCCGAGATATTCCAATAGTACCCGATGTCCTTGCTCGGCCGACTGATGGGAGGCGACGAGGTAGGGCTTGACTTCGGGCGAAAGGGTTGCCGCAATCAAGGCCGCTGCGCCGGAGATGAAGCCATCGATGACCACCGGGATTCGGTATCTGGCTCCGGCCAAGATTACTCCCGCGATCCCCCCGATCTCAAATCCTCCGACCTTCGACAGGACATCGATCGCATCCTTCGGATCCGGTCGATTTAGTTCCAGGGCCTTTTCAATTACCTTCACCTTTTTCTTCCATCCTTTATCGTCAAGGCCTGTCCCCCTTCCTGTGACAGTGGCCACGTCAGCCCCTGTTATCGCGGCTGTGATAGCGCTGGAAGCAGTCGTGTTTCCTATTCCCATATCCCCGGTTCCTAAAATATCAACCCCTTTGGTCAACTCTTCTTCTACCAACTGGAGCCCTGCTTCGATAGAACGGGTGGCTTCTTCCCGGCTCATAGCAGGTCCTACAGCCATATTCCGAGTTCCCATAGCCACCTTCCTATCTTTTAGGTCGGGGTGCCGTTCAAGAACAGAGGCAACTCCCAAATCTGCCACGACAACCCTGGCTCCTATGTGTCGGGCCAGGACACTAATCCCGGCACCGCCTCGAAGAAAGTTGTAAACCATCTGAGGAGTGACTTCAGAGGGATAGGCGCTCACTCCGTCCTTCGTAACGCCATGGTCTCCGGCCAATGTGAAGATGACTTTGTGAGTGATTCGGGGTCTTGGATTTCCTTTGATTCCCGCTATCTGGATAGAGACGGACTCGAGCTGCCCCAATGAACCTTGAGGCTTGGTCAGGTTATCCTGTCTCATTCTGGCCTCTACCATAACCCTCTTGTCCAAAGGTCTAATGGCTGCAATGGCCTGGTTAAGCTTATCCATTCATCTTCCTCTCAATTCCACAACTCGATCGGCTCAAGAACGACCAAAATGAGGAGACAAAGCAGTTCCGATAATTCATTCGCCGCTCCCAGAACATCGCCCGTGATCCCGCCAAGTTTTTTTATAAAAAAGAATCTATATCCGAGGCTGAAAAGGCAGATGGCAACGAATAGTAAAAGCCCTTTCCATCCCTGAAGAATGAAGGCGATAACACACGTTGATGCTGAGGAAAAAACCATTTCACGGAGCCTGAGGTTGTCAGAAAAGGGTTTTGCCAATCCTCCTTCGGGTCTGGCATAAGGAGACCGGTAACAAACCAGAACCATGGAACTTCTGCCCATTATGGTCATCAAAATAAGAAAATGATAGATTGCAGAACCTGGAATCCGATCCAGGGCAAGATACTTGCCACCAATGAGCATGATGAGGCCGACCACCCCAAAGGCGCCGATCCGACTATCTTTCATGACTTCAAGCATCCTCTCCTTCGTTCCACCGGAACCCAGTCCGTCCAGGGTGTCTGCAAATCCATCCAGATGAAGCCCTCTGGTCAGAAACACCAAAAGCCCGATCGTTAGCCATAGAGCCAGGGTTTGGGGAAAGAGGAGCGAGAAGAGATAGTTTCCGAGAGACAGAATCAGACCGATGACAAGACCCACCAGCGGAAAGAAAGCCATAGAACGGGCCAGATTCGTTTCTTCGGGAGGAGCGTAACGGCCCACGGGCAGAATCGTAAGAAATGAAAGCGCTTGAAGGAAATTTTTCATGGAGAACCTTTTAAAAATAGTGGAATCCCTGAGACCATATAAATAACCGTATCCGCACCTTCTCCAATTTTTTGATTCATCGTTCCCGATAAATCCCTAAAACGGCGGCTTAATGGATCGGCGGGGACAATTCCCATTCCTACCTCATTTGTCACCACGATGAAAGAGGCAGGGCACTGTTTTATTGTTTCCATGAGGCGATCCGTTTCTTTTATGATCTGCGAGTCATCCTTCCGTCTCATCAAAAGATTGGAAAGCCAAAGGGTGATGCAGTCCAACAGGATGACATCCGCCTCATCCCTATATTGCCTGATTTTGTCGACAACCTCTATGGGTTCTTCAATCGTCTGCCACTCTGGACTTCTCATCTTCTTATGATGCGCTATGCGCTGAGCCATCTCTTCGTCGAGGGCCTCGCATGTGGCGAGATATAATTTTTTAAAATAATGTTGATTCGCATAGTCCAAGGCAAAGCGGCTTTTCCCGCTTCGGCATCCCCCGGTGATCAAGATGATCTTCTTCCCCATTTTTCCTCCAAGGTGACGAGAGATCTTTTGAGATCCTCAATCGAGAAGACCTCGAGAGATACAATACCATGATATTCGCGAAGGCGGGAGAAAATCATCTCTAACGTCGATTCAGACAGCCGATCGATTCCCAGATGGTCTCGGCCCTTTTGAAACCCATGGAGGTGGATGATCGAAGTTTGGGAAAGATATTTATCTAAATAGAATCTGACGCCCTGGCCGGAGATCAGGATATGGCCGATGTCGAGGCAGGTTGAGAAGCCGGATTCGGCGACGATGTCCTCAACCCATTCGAAGGGATATCCAAGGGTCTCAATGGCAATGTGATTCAACTGGACCCCAAGTAGAGCCATCTCTTCCACGGTTCGAAGGAGACGCCTCCGCCAAGCTTCAATATCGGTTTCTTCTCGTCCATCGCGATTCCTCAGGTCGAAATGGAGGACATAAACGGAAGGGTTTAACCGAAGAGTTCTTTCCATCACTCTCTTCACGACGGAGATTCCTCTGGTTCTTACTTCATCATTTTCGTCCCCGAGGGATATATCCATCGGGAGGTGGATATTAAAAGCAATGTCCTGACGAAGACAGAAGGCCATCAGACCTTTGATTTGAGCATCGTCAGGATAATTGTTTTGCCCCTCGCTTTCGAAAAGGACCAATTCTATTTCATCCAAGAAAGGCGCGAGCATCGTCACATTCGGAAGGATATGATCCGGATAGATGTAAGAGGTCGTGGACAATTTGAACGGAAACATCTTTTTATAGCTCTTTGAAAGAGGAGCGTACGACATGTTGGGTCTTCTTATTCTCTAAAAGGTGTAAGAAACCCCTCCGATGAAATTCCGCACGGGCGATGGATAAAAGAATTGTGCCCCCGTGGCATCAACAACACCGAATTCTGAATACTTTTGATTGGTCAGGTTATTGACACCGACGAAGGCCTTCAATCCCTTCCAGGTGTAGGTGAGCTTTGCGTTGATGGAATAATACCCACCCAATTTGTCTACCTGGTTGGCCCAATCACTGATAAAGTATCGGGACCCTACAAGATTGGCGCTGCTACTGAAGAGTAAACCGTCGCATATTCTGCCCAGATAACCCCTTAAATCCAATCCTTCGATCAAGAGACGCCCTATTTGCACATCCGCCCCAACCGCGCCCTTATGTATCGGTACCCCGGGAATATCATTTCCTGAGTAGGGTTTCTCTTCCAGAGTGGGCTTAATATAACTATAGTTTCCCCAGAAAGTGAGCCATTGAAGGGGTTTCACCTTTGTTCCTAATTCAATTCCCAAACGCCGAGTTTTTGGGAAGTTTTCATTGGTATATGTATAGGGGTTAAAGAAGATTTCGTCCCGGGTTTCGATCCAGAAGAGCGTCAGGTTGGTTTCAATCTGATCCGTAAAGGCATGGCGAACACCAGCCTCATACTGATATCCCGTTTGGGGTTTCATCTCGGGGTTCACCTGAAAGGTCGGGAAATATTGGATCAATTCGTCGGAAACGGGGAAGCGAAAACTCCTTTTGACACCGAGCCAGGCAGAAGATTTTTTGCCAAAGAGATAGTCTAAACTCACATTCCAGGCAGGCTCGCTAATATTTTTCTTATCCTTTGCTCTCGGTATCTCTTGAAAGAGGTCATAAGTCACCCACTCCTGGCGATAGCCCATGGAGAGGATTAGACTCTTGAGGAGAGACAATTCATCTAATACATAGGTCCCAATCGATTGCTTCGTGACTTCTACCCGGTTTGGTCCAGAGGACGACTCGGAGAGGACGTTGGAATCCGAATCATAGAAATCGAGCCCGAGAGTTAATTTGTTAGAAAAAATCCAGAGGGGTTTTTCGAGAATATATCTTGGAGTTACTCCCCAGGTGCTTATGTTTGTTTTGTCAATGAAGGAGTAGGATTCCCAGAGGGTGTTTACTTCTCTATTTCGATAAGAAAGGTCCATCTCCAATCGACCGAAGTCCCATAACTTGGCCTTTGCGCCCAAAGCGAGATACCAATCATCCGTTTTTGCTTTATCGTCAGGGGCAAGGGTTGCCCGCCGATCCACTTCATAAATGGCTTTAGGAAGGGCACCTGGCAAGCCTTGCTCATCCTGATGGAAACTTCCGCTCAGGTTGAAGCTGATATTTTCATTCAAGTCATAGATAACCTTTCCTCCAACATCTTCTGCTCTCAAAAACCCATTCTCACGATATCCGTACGTGGAATTATGACTCGTGTTGAGAATGGCAGACAGGGGACCCCATTTTCCGCTCACGGACTCACTCTCTTTGTTGTAGCCGTAGCTTCCTCCCACCACTTCTGCATTGGCAGAAAAAGGTTTTTCAGGCTTCTTCGTAATGATGTTGATCACCCCTCCAGCAGCATTGTCGCCATAAAGAACACTTCCAGCTCCACGGATGATCTCAATCCGCTCCACCTGATCAAGAGGAATCTGAGTCCAGTCGACTCCGCTGAGGTCGATTTCATTCACCCTTCTCCCATCTACTAGCACAAGTGTATTGAGAGGACCTGTTTCTCCAAAACCTCTGATATCAACGACAGCTGACTTCCCATTTCCGTAATAATCCTCTACCTGAATATCTGCGTCGTTTCGGAGCAGGTCAACCACGTTTTGTGCATTGGACTGTCCAATCTCCTCTTTGGTGATGACGGTCACGTTGGCAGGGATCTTCCTGATTTCCTCGGCATCCCGGGTAGCGGTGACGACCACCTCCTCGAGGGTAACCTCCTTTTCTTGTGCAAAGAGTTGAAGAGGGATGGAAGTGAAGAGGATGGAAAAACTGACAAGGAAGATGGCACGTCTCATAAAACCCTCCTCTCCCCCGCGGACTGGCCAACCGTCGAGTTCGGCGGCACTCGAACCCAAAAAAATCCCCAGCCTTCGTGTTGAAGACTGGGGATCTTACCCGCATGCACCCTTCACAGTCTTATCCTCGAAGACCTTTCCGTGAGGAATATCCGAGCAGGTCTTCTGACTCTCCCGACCTTAACTCGCCTTCCCATCCTTCGGCGCGCTTGGGACAGTGGCTTTTTTGTTAAGGCACCTATTCCGCCTCCTCAGAGGTTCTGCGGCGGAATCGGGACTACAGCGGCGGGTCCGTCCCCGACTTCCCCATAAGAATGGAGTCACGGGGTTCCCTTCACCCGGATATGATTGTTTCTATATTTCCATTTAACAAAATCGTAAAGACTCTGTCAAGTTTTTGGATGAGCCAAGGAAATCCCCTTCCCTGGCGGGAGGGGATTCACCCTGTTTAATATGATCTATTTGAAGGGTCCAATTTTAGCTTCGTTCAAAAAACGTATAAGCATAGTTGCTTATAGGTCGCTTTATTTAACAGGGTGAAGGGGAGGGGAAAGCAAATGGTTTCTATCTTGTCCACCCCCGCCCTTACCCTTCCCCATCGAAGGGGGAGGGGAGAGTGTCGTTCGTAGCGAACATTTTTCTCTTTTCACTCTGGCTTCTTGGGCCCTTTCTCCTTAAAGATCTCATCGCTGAGTCCCACATTGATCCGGTAATTCGAATAGGTGATCTCCACCTTGCCCGTAATTCTCTTGGCCTTCTGGCCAAACTGGGTAAATTCTTTCACCCCGTTTGGTTCATCGGAGGGGATATCCAGCAGGAGGTCCGTACGGGCGGGAAGGTCGAAATGGTCGAATCGTCCGTAGTCCATCGTGGCCTTGACTTCTCTTCCCTCGGACGGTGAGATCTTGATCTCTCTGATCAGGCTGCGGTCCGTGTCTATGGTCAATACAAAACCCTTGTTGAAGGTGTCCGTCTCTATCGGAGTGAGTTTCAGCCTGACGGCTTTTCTACCGTCATAGATCAGTTGCTCCACCAGTCTGATGTCGAAATCTTTCTTCTTGAACAGGGAAGGGTTGAAATATCCGCCCTCCTGAGGAAAGAAAAAGATTCTCTTGGACTCCACTTTCATTTTATCGGGAGCCTTGTAGTAGAGCTTGGCCTGGAGGTCCGGTGCCTTGAGCGCTTCGATGTCGAAATGGACGTTTACGTCGACAATGTAATCCTTCAAGCTGGAATATTTCTTTTCTATCGAATCGAGATAGCGGGAGGCGTCTTCTTGGGCCTGAATCCGCTCCGTCGAAAGCAGGAGGAGGAGTCCCGCCAATAATAAGATTTTTTTCAACTCTTGATGTCCTTTCTGTTAAAGACGATGAAAGCGGTCAAAAACAAGCCGATGCTGTGGAGGCCGAGAATCACGGCTGAGTTCGCTATTTCCAGCCACGGTATCGGCTGGTCGAAAAACCGCTGCCAGAAGACCATATAGGTTGTAAAGAGATACGGGCTCAGCAACCGGAAGAAATCGAAGGGAAAGTTTCCGAGAACGAGAAAGACGATGACGACGGCCATCGTGCCGATGATAGGGCCGATGGAGTTCTCCGCCAGCGTCGAAAAGAGAAAAGCGAGAGAGGCCACTACCGTCATGGACCAGACCGCCGCCGTAAAGGCAAGGAGCATTCGCAGGGGGACTTCCGCCTCGGGGATAAGGACGATGCGGAACTTGGTTTGATAGTTCATGATTAAATCACCGTTGCCAAACAGGAGGAGACCGAGGGAGATGCAGATCAGGGCGAGAAAAATGACCAGCCCCGCCGTGTAAAAAAGCGTGGTCAGGTATTTGGCTGTGATGATTTTGCTTCGGGAAGGCGGCCGGATGAGCAGCAGCCTCACGGTCCCGGAGGTGGCTTCGCTTGAGACGATGTCTCCGGCCACCAGGGTGATGAAAAAGGGGATATGGATATGGAGGCTGTTCATAATAAAGCCTGTAATGAACCAGCCGTTCAAGACATTCCCGAAGATGAGAAAATCCTTCTGGAACGATCGCATCATACGATAGAGGATCTCATGGGCGCTCAGTTTCATCACCACTTCCGTCATGATGACAATCAAGGCGATGAAGCCAAAACTGATGTACGTGCGCCATCGACTGAATATCTTGTAGGTCTCAAACCAGAAGAGCTTCATATCTCAGAGGCCCCTTCGGTGATCTTCAGAAAGAAATCTTCGAGTGTTCGATGAGGATAAAAGGATAAGACCTCGATCTGATTCGATACAAGGAAGCGATTCAGCTGGGAAGCATGCCCGGGCTCCACACGCAATTCGATCTTACCGTCCTTGGCGGCCAGGACCTTCACCCAGGAGAGCTTTCCGAGGAGTTCGGCCGCCGAATCAAGGGGCGAGACTTGGGCGGAATATTCCACCGGTTCTTTGTCCAGGAGATCCGAGACCGTTCCCTGAGCAATCAGCTCGCCCCGGTTGATCACCGCCATTCTCGTGGCAACGAGTTCCACTTCCGAGAGGAGGTGAGAAGAGAGGAAGATCGTCATCTCTTTTTCGCCGGCGAGATCTTTGATCAGCCCTCTGACTTCCTTCATCCCTTGTGGATCGAGTCCTGTCGTCGGTTCGTCAAGGATGATCAGCTCCGGCTTCGTCAATAAGGCCTGGGCGATTCCGAGTCGCTGCTTCATTCCGTGTGAAAAGGTTTTGACTTTTTCAAAGGCGCGGGATGTCAACCCGACGATGTCGAGGGCCTCCATAATTTCTTCTTTTCGGACGCGGCAGGTCATCGAACCGAGTATCTCCAGGTTCTTGTACGCGGAAAGGTAGAGGTAAAAATCGGGCTTCTCGACGATTCCGCAGACCCGTGAGAGCACGGCGCGGCGGTGTTTGCGAAGGTCCATCCCGAAAACTTCAATCGAGCCGGCCGAAGGCATGAGGAGAGTCAGGATCATGCGAATCGTTGTACTTTTTCCGGCGCCGTTTGGACCGAGGAAACAAAAAACATCCCCTCGGTGGACTTCAAGGTTTAAGTCCTTGGCCGCCCAGCGCTTTCCAAACTTCTTGCTCAAGCCATGGGTTCGCAGGACAATTTCTTTGCGAGAATCGTCTTCCATGATATCACTTGAGACGCAGAAATCTCTTCTGGCCTCTTTCTGTTTTTTATTCCCCCCGCACCCCCTGAAACTGCGAAAAATTTCGGAAAGGGCGCGCAAGAATGTCTCTAAGGTTTTACCAATGCTTTTAGAGGTAAAGCTAACCCAAATCGCCCTTTTTCACATTTTGGCCACTTATTCCGGATGGAAGCGGATTCCAATCTCGAAGCTCTCGTCACTGAATTCTTTGGGGATGGGGGGTAAGGGGTCCGACTTCTTAATCGCCCGCATCGCACTCTGGTCATAAGGGGTATTGCCGGATCTTTTTTCAAACCACGATTTTTGGACTTTGCCATCCCTTTCTACAATGATGACGATAACCGTCTCCAAGTCCTTTTTTCCCTTAGGGAGGTCTCCGGGAAGAGTCCATTCCTTTTTGATTTTTGCCCATATCGCACTGTAGTAGTCGCTTAGTCTGGACTCCAACGCGGAGGAACCTCCGGAAGCAGAGCCCCAGGGTGATCCGCCCGATGGAGAACCTGCTGGCCCCGATCCAGTCCCCGATGCCGCCCCCGATGCCGTTCCCGTTCCGGCTCCGGAGACCGTCGGCCCTTGAGATAGACGAGCCGATCTCTCACGGCCGGATATCTTTTTTTGAATCTCCTCAAGGGCTGCCTTCTTATCAATATCTTCGATGGCCTCTTGGAGAGACTTCAGAGAACTTTTTCTTTTCTCCGGACTCCATCCCTTCTCCACATTCTCCAGCTTCTTTTCTGCTTTTTTCTGACGCGATTTTGTGGCCTCCACTTTTTCGGTCCTTTTTTGATTTACGGCGGCCTTCGGCTTTTCGCCCGGAGGAGATGCAGGTAGTTCCTCGGTTCGACCCGCTGGGCCAGGAGCGGGGCTACCCAGCGGTGTTCCGTCTCCCTGAGGCGAAAAAGACCGAATCGTCACTCGATAAATCGATGGCTCAATTTTTGTCATTGTGGGCCTGGCACTGAGAATCAGGGTGAGCGCCAGAGTCATATGAAGGAAGAGCGAGAAAAATCCTGTTTTCAGCAATCTTCGCTTGTCGGCGAAATCCGGATCGCTCAAGCGAGAATGTGGTTGTTGTCCACCTCGTAATCTGTTCATTCTGTCAATTCTACTCCCAGGACAAAATACCCCTCACCCCTGCTTGCCCCATCCCGACCGATTATCCCCGTTGCGACACAGTCTCAATATCGCTCATCCATCCAAATTTGGCAAGAATCAATTCTCCCTCACCTCACCCTATTGGCTAGGGCTCGAAGAGATGGAAGAAAAACGGTAATCTTATCGAGAAGTCCTTTTGCCTCCGGTAGGCGAAAACCGGTTGTCAATCCGAAATAAGCGATACCATACATCCCCAAAGACACGATCGCCAGTAGGATCGGATGACTCTGATTCATCATCAGTTTGCCTCCCCAGCCAGCGGCCGCAGCTACCCCTGCGGAAAGCCATAATTTCAGGACAAACCCGGCCGGGAGGCCGGTTTCGCCAATCCGCCCCTTCATTGAATTTCTGAGCAGAGCCAGCTCCAACCATCCGCAGAATCCCGCGGAAGCTGTTAGCCCGGCCACCCCCCACCGCGGGTCCAGGCCGAGAGCGGGAGGCAGGGGTAAAGCACAAACATAGCCGAGAACTGCAGTGAGGAATACTCGGAGCGTCGCATAACGCAGGGGCGTCACCGTGTCCTTAAGAGCGTAGTACATCGAAGCATACAGCCTTCCCAGTGTGGTGGCTAAAAGGCCAATCCCTGAGCCAGCGAGGATCCCCCACACATACACGGAATCGTGTCGAGTAAATTGGCCCGTTTGGTAGATCGCTCCAACGATCACATCGCCCAAGGCGAAAAACGCCATGGCGGAAGGGACGACAAAGAAGGCGATCTGGCGTAGCCCCGCATTGAGCCGCTTTCGTAAGTAAGCATTCATTTCGTTGGCCTCGCCCGTGGCACTGGACAGAACAGGGAGCTCTGCTGCGGAGACCGACATGCCGAAGAGACTCACTGGCAGGAGGTACAAAGTCTGGGCGTTAGCCAGGGCCGCGACAGCGCCCGTCGGCAAGAGACTTGCCAGGAAGGAATCCACGTACGCACTGATCTGGACGACCCCCCTGCTGAAGAACACCGGCACAAAATTTCGGACGATCGTTCTTACACCTTCCATCGAAAGCCCGAGCGACATCCGAAATCGGCCCAGGAGGCGGACTACGGAAGGCAATTGCACTCCGAACTGCAGGAAGCTCCCGACGACGGCTCCCCATGCCAAAATCTTGGTAAGAGGAAATTGATTGAACGAGCCGCCGAACACGACCAATGAGACGATCATCATGAGATTCCACACGACCGGTGCGGTATAGGAAATGAAAAATTGACGGTGGCTGTTAAGAATTCCGAGGCACCATGCCGACAGAGCCAACAAACCGGCCCCGGGGAACAGAATGCGTACGAGGCCGATGGTCAGTTCGCGCTTGGCTCCCTTGAACCCGGGTGCAATGGCATCGATCAGGAAAGGGGTGACGAGGATGCCGACTAAAACCAGGAGAGAAATCACTAAAGACAGCAGGCAGAAGACCGCAGCGGCCACATCGTCTGCCTGCTTCCGTTCCTCTTTAGCCAACAGGCCTGCGTAAACAGGGATGAAGGACGCTGAGAGCACTCCTTCTCCAAACAGGTTCTGTAGGAAATTTGGGATGCGAAGCGCCGCCTTGAAGGCATCGGCTGCGTCAGAAATTCCGAAGTAGTGGGCGAAAACGCGGTCCCTGATCAATCCCGCGATGCGACTGAGGAGGATCCCCGCTGCCACGAGTGATGCATGACGGCGCAAATCTGACTGCGGGTGTTCCTCGGGATAGATTTCCATTGTTTCCCCGCATTGGCTTCAGTCCGTTCACCCGGTTAGAAACGATGCCCCGTTGTCATTTCTAACCGGGCTCATTTCTTCAGTTCTATTCCTAGGCCGGGATTCTTCACGCCCGACTGGGTCAAGACATCCATCACCTGTATCACCGAATCATATTTCACGTTCTTATCCCCGTTCACGATCACGAACGCGTCCGGTTTACTCCTCATCGTAGCCCTGAGCTTATACTTAAGTGCCTCTAAATCCAGTTTCGTATCCTCGAAAAAAACCTCGCCCTGGGCATTGATGTTGATAATGATGTCCTTCGATGTCTCTTCGGATTTCGTCGCCTTGGGCAGCTGGACTTTCAGGCTGGACTGATAAATAAAAGGGGTAGCGATCATGAAAATGATTAATAGGACCAGGACCACATCGGTGAAAGGGGTGATGTTGATCTCTGCCATGATTCTGGACCTTCCATTTTTTCTCTTCATGCGATTTATCCCTTGCCTATGAGGTCGATCAATTCGGAGGCGCAGAGTTCCATATCGTCGATAAACCGTTCGACCCTTTTCATAAAATAATTGAAGGCGATCACGGCAGGCACGGCCACGAAAAGGCCCGTGGCGGTACAGACGAGCGCCTCTGCCACACCCCCGATGACAATACTCATCCCGCCGGCACCGGCTGCCGCGATGTCGTGGAAGGCTCTGATGATTCCCAAGACGGTCCCAAAGAGTCCGATATAAACCGCCGTGTTGCCGATGGTCCCTACGATACTTGTCAAGCGTTCTAATTTTGTGGTCTCGACCGTGATCTCTCGTTCCATGGCGCTGGATATTTCTCTCTCATGGTGGTCGTGGAGGACGAGTCCTGAGTAGACAACGTTCGAGAAAGGAGCGTGACTGTGCTTGCAGATTTCCATTGCCTTTTCAAGGCTCCCGCTTTTCAACGCTCTCCTAATTCTCGCCATAAACTCCGATCTTTTCGTCCTGGATCGTCTTCGGTAATAGACGATCCTTTCCAAAAGAATGGTGATGGACAAAAAGGAGCAGAAGAGTAAAATATACATCGTGAAACCACCGATCTGAACGATCTCCCAGATAGTTTTTCCTGCAAACATCTCATTCCTCCTTCAGGCAGACTGTCTCTTGTCGGCCGGGGAAAGCTTCTTCGTCAAACAATATTACTCATCCGTGAAGATTTGGCAAGCGCTATTGTCCTTGCCACTGTTACAACCGTTTAAGATGACATTAAAAGGCTTTGAATTTCTTCCAGGGTGGGAATTCCCCTTCTTCCGCCAAGCTCTCTACACTTGAGGGCTGCCGAGCTGTTTGCGAATCTCAAAATCTCCCCTACCTCCCAGTTTTGCAAAAGACCGTAAATGAACCCTGCATGAAAGACGTCGCCCGCACCCGTCGTGTCGACGGCATTTATTTCGGACCCCTTGGCATGGAGGATTTCTCCGTCGACGAAGGCGATGGCACCCTCATGGCCAAGCGTTGCGCAGACAAATCCAGAGGTCTGTCTCTGCATCCCGACGAGAGCCATTTCCAGGTCTGAAATTCCTGTAAAGAGCGTGGGGAACCTTGACGAGGTGATGACGAAGTCAATTTCCTTAATCAGTTCGGACGTCAGTGGCTCTACTTTGTCGAGGTCGACAACGGTCACCATTCCTTCTTCCTTTGCCCACCTCGCGCTTCGAATAGCGGCATGGGTGTCATGTCCGTCTAAGTGGAGGAGCTTCCCAGAGCAGATATCTTCTTTTTGAAGTTCTCCTTTGCGATACATCAAGCGTTCATCCCGATTCCAGAGGATCGTTCGCTCTCCGGAAGCGCGATCGACGATGATCGTCGCGAATTGATTTGTGGCATGGGGCTCGATGGTCACGGAGGCGACATCCACGTTCTCCTGACGGAGGGAATCGAGAGAAAATTGACCCCATTCATCCTCTCCGACTTTTCCAACGTATTTGGTTTTGACACCCCATCGGCTCAGGGCCACCATGGCGGTAGCCACCTGGCCTCCGCCCTGTTTGCAAAACTGAAGTATCTCCACTTTTGAATTTGGAGCGGGGAATTCCGGAACCACACAAAGGAAGTCAACCGAGTTAAGGCCCATCCCCACCACCTCAAAAGGTTTATCCTTCGGGAATGGAAGGTCGAATCGCATGCTTATTTCTAAGAACTTTTCGGCGGGATTTCAAGGAATCCCAATCATTTTCGCTTGTGCTTAGGCGACTAACGATTGATCTTGGAAGGCGAGATCTCCTTGACGAAGCTGCCGGGATACTTATCGAAAATTTTCTTATCTTTCAAAAATGCGGCCGCCTCATTTTCATCCGTGAATTGTCCCACAAGGACTCTGTGTAAGCCTTTCATAGTGACCCAATGGGCCTCCAAGCCTTCCTTTTTAAAAGCCTCTACAAGCTCACGGACATTTTCCATATCGCGAAATGCCCCAACCTGTATGGCATAATATTTTCCCGGGAGAGCAGGTTTGTTGAGTTTCACAATTTCCTGAGGTTTCGATATTGGTTCTTCTGCTTCTCCCTGAATCCTTTTCACGACCTCCTGTTTCGTCTGGATTGGGGGCGATTCAGAAGGGAGCTTTGGGGACACCGTAGGGGAGGGGGCAACAGAGGGGGAGGGCTGGGGCGCTGAGGAGGTAGCGGCCGCTGAGGGTTTCGGAGGTTCCTGCGAGGTAACAACAGCCGGGGGTTTAGGGGCTGCCGGAGAGGGAGCAACCGGAGAGCGTTTTTTGGGGGTTGGAGGGGTGGCGACGGTTGACGACTGTGTACCGCCCGTTTTCAAACGCTCGAGGAGGGCCATCGGGTCGAAGATGGTGATCGCGAAAATCGATGCTAACACAACAAAGAAAACGGATGCCATGATAATTATCGTACGGTACGGACGCTTTTTCTTTTGTTTCGGCTTTATCTTTTGAGGGGGCGGGAGAAGGGGTGAGGCTTGTTCCTCCTCCTCTTTTTCGATATCAGCAACCCGCTGATACATTGTGTCCAGCTCGTCGAGAAGTTCTTCTTCCGATATCTCTTTGTCTTTCATTTTTCAGCGTCTCCTTCTTGGGCGCAAAAGGGTGACTCTTTTTCTTTGTTTTCTTAGTCATGGATTCTTTTCAGATAACGACTTGCCACGACGTCGGCATCCAGCCCCATGCATTGGGCGTAAGCCCTTAAGAAGCCCTTCAGGAATATCCGTGAAAGGGTTTTTCCAAAATCGTCGTTCTCGATAGCCTGTAAGTAGACCACCCGAACCTTCACCATTTCTGCGATCTCTTCGAGGGATATCCCCAATTCATTCCTGATCTTTTTCGAATCGTTTCCCGAAAGGACATCGTTGGCGAGAATCTCCTGAATTAAGGGGTTTGAGGACGCGATGGGTTTCAGCCTGTCTCTTATGCTCAAAGCCGTATTTGCAGCAAAACGCTTCGCATCATACGTAAGACTTAACTTGGTCCGGTCCCTTTGATAGTTTGTCCCCTTTTCAAGGATACCGCGTTCAACGAGGGACTGATCGTAGCGGGATCTTCTCTTTTCGTCCATCAGCGTGGAATAGGCCTCCTCCAGCCTCCCCAGAATCTTCTCTCTTTCGTCTTTGGAGAAAAAAGAGTAGCTTGCCAAGGAGTCATTATGGTAGAGCTGAATCATTTCTTTATACGCCTGATGGACCTCAAACGGCGATGCGTCGTACGCAACCTCCAGAAGCTCATACAAATTCATATCGTCGAGTCTCTTCATAGGGTCATGACCAATGGCTAAAACGCACTTACGAGGCCGCGGCCTTCTGCTCCGTAATACCCGTGATGGCTTTGATGATGACTTTGAGATCCTGCGTTGCCTGGGAGTAGGAATACTGATCGACAAAGGACTCTTTTCTGCACACCGCCTCGTGGACCCGCTCATCAAAAGCCACGTTGCCTATAAACTGAATTTTCATGCCGAGGTGTTTCTCTACGATTTTACAGATGAGTGCCCCGGTCTTCGGGTTATCCTGTCGTCTCACCTGATTCAGGACCAGCTTGAATTGGAAAGCCTTCAGAACTCTTTCCACTTTACTCCCTTGCTCCGGGTTGATCGTTTTCAGCACGTCGAGAAGGTATTCGGGGTGGTGGACGATGGCGTCCCGGTTCTGTTTTTCTGCTTTCTCGGCTAGGCTCCTGAAGCGATCGATCTTGAGCACCTGGCGGATCTTGCGAAGATAAACCGAGCGGATCAGCCTGTAGATATTTTCGATCGACGTGGGTTCCGGGTTGCAAACAAAGATTCCGGAATCCCATACGGTAAAAAAATCGATGGTATTAAAAGAGGTGCCTGTGCCAAGATCGAGCAGAATGTAGTCATAATCAAGTCTCGATATTGCCCGCAATACTTTCATCTTCTGTTCGTGGGCAAGGTTGGCGATGTCCAGTTTGTTTCTGGCCCCGCTGATCAGAAAGAGATTATGGATGGGCATTTCAAGGACCGTTTCCTCAAGGGTTGCCACCCTTTTATTGAGGAAATCGGAAAGGCTGATGGCCGGATTGGGAAAACCGACGATCGTATGAAGATTAGGAGCGCCAAGGTCGGCATCGATCAGAAGCGTCTTGAACCCCTGCCTGGCTAACAGGATCCCCATATTGCTGGTAAGAAAACTCTTTCCAGTCCCTCCCTTTCCTCCGCCGATGGGCCATATATGAGGTATAAAGTCTGAACTGTATGGACTCGGACTATTCACGATCAACCTCTATGTCATTGCCCAGAAAACAGGGCTTCGTCCTACACCAAAAGGCTTTCGATAAACTCAAGGCTCTGAGCATTGTCAAAAGGTAACTATGCATCATTCGTGCCGATGAATGTTTAACGACGAACAGTGTATTATCTTTTTTGTTCATTGTCCTTCGTTTACAGTCTCTTTCCCAACCACCCTAACCTATAGAAGGTCTGTAAACCTTCTATTTCGCAGACTAATTTACACCCCCGAAACGCTCTTGTCAACCATTTGAGGCCCGGCCCGCCGAGGGTGATGGGCGAGGAGTCGTATTCGAAGGCGCCCAGAGTTGACGAAAAGGCCCATCCATAGTATAAATGAACTCAAATTATAGCGAAAGGACGGAAGCTTGGAGAGTATTACTACTGTCATTCTTGCAGCGGGAAAGGGGACCCGGATGAAGTCAAACCTTGTTAAAGTGCTTCATCCCATACTGGGGCTCCCTATGCTTTCCTATCCCATTGAGCTTTCCCTGAAAGGAATCAAATCCGAAAAGACGATCGTGGTGGTAGGCTATCAGGCGGACCAGATCAAAAAGAGGTTTAAAGACCATCAAATTCAGTTCGCCCTCCAGGAGGAGCAGCTCGGCACGGGCCATGCGGCGTTGCAAGCCGTTCCATTTCTAAAAGGAACCGCCGGGACGGTCCTCATCCTCTGTGGCGACGTTCCTTTGGTGAAAGCAGATACCCTTCGTTCCTTTATCGATGCTCACGGCAAAAGCGGCGCAGTCCTCTCCGTGTTAACGACCGAGGCCGAGGAACCGTCTGGGTATGGCCGCATCCTCCGGAGTTCTAAGGGTTGGGTAGAAAAGATTGTGGAGGAGAAAGATGCCTTGGAAAAGGAGAAGTCGATTCGAGAGATCAATACGGGGATCTATTGTGTGAAGGCTTCCTTTGTGATGGAGGGGTTAGCCGAGATTGGAAAGGATAACGCTCAAGGGGAATACTACCTCACGGACCTCGTTGGGATTGCAAAGCAGAAAGGGTTGAGGTGTTCTGCCTATTGTGTAGCCAATCGGGTGGAGGTGATGGGAATCAACACCAGGGTCGATCTTGCCGTTGCCAATGAAATCATCAAACTGGAGAAACTGAAGGAGCTGATGCTTTCCGGAGTGACGGTTCTCGATCCGAGAACGACCTACGTGGAGAGGACGGTGGAAGTGGGAAGAGAGACGACCCTCTCCCCGAATTGTTTTCTCTACGGGGCGACGAAAATTGGCGAACGCTGTACCATCGAGTCGAACTCGACGATCACAGACTCCGTCCTTGGCAATGACGTGACGATTCGCTCGAATGTGGTGGTCACTGAAAGCAGGGTTGAAGACGGGGCCATCATCGGACCGTTTGCCCATCTCAGGCCTTCCAGCGAGATCAAGACGGGAGCAAAGATTGGAAACTTTGTGGAGGTGAAGAAATCGGTTGTCGGCAAAGGTTCTAAGGCCAACCACCTTGCCTATATTGGAGATGCTTCGCTGGGAGAGGGTGTGAACATCGGCGCGGGAACGATCTTCTGTAACTACGACGGGTTCGAAAAGCATCGGACGATCATCGGCGACGGCGTTTTCGTGGGGTCGAACGTGGAACTGGTCGCCCCCGTCAAAGTGGGGAACGGCTCCACGATTGGTGCGGGGTCCACCATCACGAAAGATGTTCCGGGAGGGGCGTTGGCAATCAGCCGGGCGAAGCAGAAGAACATCAAAGGGTGGAGCAAGAGGATAGAGCGTCGCCGAAAGAAAATAAAGAACGGGAAGGAGTGAAAGATGTGCGGCATTGTCGGATACATCGGTCCCAGAGAGACGGCAAAGATTCTTATCGAAGGGCTCAAGCGACTCGAATATCGAGGATATGATTCTGCGGGCATTGCGGTCTTTCACCAGGGCAAGGTTGAGATCCGAAGGAAAGAAGGAAAGTTGGCAAGATTGGAGGAACTCATCGGAAAGGAGACCTTTGATGGAAAGGTAGGAATTGGTCATACGCGATGGGCAACCCACGGAAGGCCATCGGACGAAAATGCCCACCCCCACAAGGCAGGCAAGGTCGCCGTGGTCCACAATGGTATCATTGAAAACTATCTTCCTCTCAAAGAAGTCCTCAAAAACAAAGGTCATGTATTCGCCTCCGAGACAGATACGGAGATTATTTCGCACCTGATCGACGAATTCATTCGGGAAGGACATCCTCCCCTGGAAGCCGTCCGGGTCGCGCTCGACGAGATCAAAGGCTCCTATGCATTAGGTATCCTTCTTGAGGGAGAGGAGCAGTCTTTGATCGCCGCCCGCAAAGAGAGTCCGTTAGTAATCGGCCTCGGAAGGGGAGAGTATTTCATCGCCTCGGATGTTCCTCCCGTTCTTCCCTATACCCGAGACTTCATCTTCATGGAGGATGGGGAGATTGCGCTTCTCTCCCCCAAGGGAGTCAAAGTGTTCGATTCCAAAGGGGGCGAGGTTTCGAAGGAACCAAAGCGTGTGAACTGGGACCCTCTCATGGCTGAAAAGGGCGGGTATAAACATTTTATGCTTAAGGAGATCTTTGAACAGCCCAGGGCAGTGACCGACACCATCCGGGGTCGGCTTTCAAAGGAAATGGGAGATGCGGTCCTCGAAGGCGTTCACTTAGATTCGAAGTTTCTGAAGAAGATTCGGAGGGTCCACCTCATCGCCTGTGGCACCTCTTACCATGCCGCTCTCGTGGGAAAGTTTCTGATCGAAGAGTTTTGCCGAATTCCGGTAGAGGCAGATATCGGATCTGAGTTTCGATACCGGGATCCGATTATCGGGCCGGATGATCTTCTCGTGGCCATCTCGCAGTCGGGTGAGACGGCTGATTCTCTGGCCGCTTTGAGGGAGGCGAAACGAAAGGGGGCGACGACCTTAGCCGTTTGCAATGTGGTGGAGTCGAGTTTGGCAAGAGAGGCAGACCATGTGATCTATACTCATGCGGGGCCCGAGATCGGCGTCGCCTCCACCAAGACCTTTGTCACTCAATTGGTCATCCTCTTCCTCATGGGGCTTCAAGTTGGCAGAGGGCTG
>Ga0335081_10005259_pt1 | contig 20480 bp, 13 predicted proteins | sample Lox_Sample_35_FD_206713 | JGI IMG/M metagenome (GOLD analysis project Ga0335081, IMG submission 206713) | Soil microbial communities from Loxahatchee National Wildlife Refuge, Florida, United States - Lox_Sample_3.5 | ecosystem: Environmental > Terrestrial > Soil > Wetlands | place: USA... | reverse complement strand
AAATGTTGCAGAACTAAGCCGCGCCTTCCGGACGCAGCCGGGGGTTTCTGAGAGGCGATATAGCGTTCGTTGCGTAGCGCGCCCGACGCAACACTCCATGTGGCGTGCCACACCCATGGATAACGCTGAGCTTTGGAGCTGCCACTAAGCGGAAACAGCCATCAGAGCGGCATCACGCAGGCGCTGGGGATTACGCTCGCCATCTGCTGCCGACTTGAGAATGCCTTCCGCCAGTATGGTTTGGCTTACGGTTTCCCGTTTGGCGATTGGATGATAGTTGTTCGACTGCACTTCACAGAGTTTTGAAATCGTCTCGTGTTGCGCTGCGATCAATGTCTACTTCACAGCGCTGATTGGATGATCAGCGTGAACACCACCGCCATCAGCAACCAAGTGAAAATCTGTGGTCGAAGCCTAGGTTCATAGAGCACCAGGCGCCGAAGAAGATCGAATACGACCTTGATAAGCCGGCAAACCGAGGGATCCATTGCAGGCCGGCAGCCGAGGACGCGCTCTCCCCGATAAAGATGCAGTGCTGCGGCGCGCCGTGCGTTTGAACCGCGCTGATCAACCGATTGACGGTCAATGACTTCTGACCGATTGCTAACGATTACGACGCGCTGACTTTGATTTGAATCAATCCCAAGACCTCATGTGCTGCGTATTTATAGCCATGGTTTGTTTTAGCCGCTGCGTGTGGCGAGCTTTTGTGGCGAGCGTTGCCGCGCTAGTCAGCGCTTATTCAGTGGCGGCAGCGCAGCCTCCTTCGTCGCCCAGCTCGCTCGGGCTCACCGCGGCGCAGCTTGAACGGTTGGTCGCGCCAATAGCGCTTTACCCCGATGCATTGGTAGCTCAAATCTTGATGGCCGCGACCTACCCGCTCGAAATCATCGAGGCGGACCGCTGGCTGCAGATTCCCGCCAACACCGCCCTTAAGGGAAACGAATTGGCGGCGGCGTTACAGCAGCGGTCTTGGGACCCGAGCGTCAAATCGCTCGTTTCGTTTCCGAAAGTCCTGCAGATCATGGACACCAATCTCGACTGGACTGAGCAGCTCGGCGACGCCTTCCTCGCGCAGCAGTCGGACGTCATGGATGCGATCCAGCGGCTGCGCCAGCGTGCCGAGACTGCGAAGTCACTTGCTTCGACGCCGCAGCAGACGGTTTCGACCGAGGAGCAGGAGGTCGTCATTGAGCCGGCAAATCCCGAGATCGTCTACGTGCCGGTATACAATCCATCGTGCGTTTATGGTGCTTGGCCCTATGCAGATTATCCGCCGTTCGATTTCGAGCCCTGGGCCGGATATTGCACGCCGGCGGATTATCTTATTGCCTTCGGCGCCGGCTTTTACCCGTTTCCCTTCTGGGCCTGGGGCCATTTCGAATGGCATCATCACACCATTCGGATTGATCACGATCGATTCCAGCACTTCCATAACGCCCATGAGCCGTCCCGCGGAATTTGGCAGCATGATCCCGGGCATCGCCATGGCGTGCCTTATCGCGATCCAGCGACGGCAGCACGGTTCCTCGGCCCGGCCGGGACGGCGCGTGGTTACCGTGGCTTCGCACCGGCGCCGGTAGTTGCGCCTTCGGCTAAACCCGCAGTGCCCTTGACCGGACACGGACCGGCATACCCGACGCCTAGCCCTGTCGCACCGCAGCGTCCAGTGCCACCCGCATTCCAATCCTATGGCCGCGGTTCGCAGGTGCGCGGGGAATCGGCGCGCGGATTTTCCAGCCGGATGACGCCGTCTGCACCCGCGCCGAGCTTTCATGCTGCACCAATGCCAAGCTTCCACGCTGCACCGATGCCAAGCTTCCCTAGCGGCGGTGGAGGTTTTCACGGCGGCGGCGGCGGGCGTCGGTGAGCTATGCTGATTAAGGATAGATAGAGTGATGCCGAGAAGCGGGTTCAGAAAGTTTCTTGTCGCGCTGCAGCTTGGTTTTGCGGCACTCGGACTTTCGCCGATTGATGTGCCGGTACTAGCTGCATCGCAGAGAACATTTGCTACACCGGAAGCGGCGGTCGATGCACTAATCGCAGCGAACCGGGGAAATCACATCACCAAACTCCTTACTGTTCTTGGGCCTGATGGCGCGAAGTTGATCCACTCCGGAGATCCCGTTGCCGACCGACGCGGCAGAAAGTTATTCGTCGCTGCCTACGACGAACAACATAAACTAGAGCGCGATGGCGACCGCAAAGCAACGCTGATCGTCGGTAAAGACGAATGGCCAATGCCAATCCCGCTCGTTCGGGAGCATGCCCACTGGCGCTTCGACACCAACGCCGGCGCGGACGAAATTCTCAATCGACGCATCGGCCGCAACGAACTTAGCGTCATCGAGGTATGCCGCGCCTATGTTGAAGCCCAGCGTGAATATGCCGCCAAGAAGCCGAGGCCTGGCGGCGGCGCAGAATATGCGCAGCACTTTATGAGCAAAATCGGCGAGCGCGACGGACTATATTGGCCAGTCAAAGCTGGGGAAGAAGAAAGCCCGTTGGGGCCACTCATAGCACGCGCCCGCGCGGCCGGCTACCGGCCCGGCAGTCCGCATCCAAGGCCGCGACCTTATTATGGCTATTATTTCCACATTCTCACGCAGCAGGGGCCAAATGCATCTGGGGGCGCAAAGGACTACGTCGTCGATAGCCATATGACGGGCGGCTTTGCGCTGATCGCGTACCCGGCCACTTATGGCGACTCTGGTATCATGACGTTCATTGTCAATCAGGACGGCATCGTCTACCAGAAGAATTTGGGACCCGACACGCCAGGTATCGCTGCTGCAATCACGCAGTATGATCCGGACGAAAGCTGGCAGATCAGCAGGCCGTGACTAGTTCCCCCCGCGGGCCGCGCGTTGCGCAGAGACTGCACTAGGTAAACATATTGACCTAAGTCAATATGTCTTCACGACATCGCTGATACGAACAACGGCTAAAGTGAGCGGAAATGCTGCCCGTTCAGCCGGGAGACAAATTCATGACCCAGCATCAAGTTGGAACTGGGACTTCGGCGAATGCGTCGGGTGGTGAGGCTGCCATCTTCGGCAACCAGCCGAAGTCTGTGTACTTGCCGTCACCACGAAAAAGTGGCGGCATGCCGTTGATTTCAGCACTGCAATGCAGGCACTCGACCCGTGAGTATTCAGACCGACCAATTCTACAGGAGCTTCTGTCGGATCTGTTATGGGCCGCATTCGGTATCAATCGATCGAGCGGCGACCGCACTGCGCCCTACTGGCGTCATGTCATGGTGATCGATCTCTATCTGGCGCTTGCTCAAGGAGTGTGGATTTATGAGCCTAATGAGCATACCTTGCGGCTTCATCTCCCGGATGACATTCGTAGGCGAACTGGCCATCAGGATTTCGTCGCAACCGCCCCGCTCAATCTGATCTATGTGGCTCACGGAGAGCGCATGACAGATATTTCGCCGGAGGAGCGCCGATTGTACGCCTCGGTTGATAGCGGGTTCATCGGTCAAAACGTTTATCTGTTCTGCGCCTCGGAAGGGCTCGCCACAGTATTTCGAGGAGCCGTCGACTACGCGAAGCTTGGTCGAACGCTGGGACTGCCCAGCCAGCAATTCGTGACCTTCGCTCAGACCATTGGATATCCCCGAACATAATGTATTTGACCAGCGGCGTTAAGAGCACGTGAGCCTCGAAAATGCAGAGGCTTGCGATGCCGAAGCGCCAATAGCGAAGAAACTTTATTCGCCGCTTTGACCTGGATCAAAGCTGTCGCCAATTCAACGAGCGAGAAGCATCCTAAGGGCGATCGGTATCGCATCGAAAGGAAAAGTGCTGTGAATAACAACACAATCAGATTGGAACAGGTTGAAGAAGAGCTTCTTACCTTCGAAATCGCCGACAAGGCATTGGAAGCTGCCGCGAGTATGGCCAAAGATAAGGCGGGAAGTCTGACGCTCGCCTTCTGCTCCGGCCTGGACACTTGTCCCGGCCTAACCGTCTAAACATTTATTTCCTCCGAAGTCTCCCCTGCGCTCGCCGAGGTGGCGACCACTGACAACGTCTCGTCGGAAAATGGCGGGGAGCACGACGTGACTCAGCGTCAGGAAAGTGCCGTTCTCAAAGTAATTGATCAGCTGCGCATTCAGCGTGCCGCCGCCGAATACGGCTGATGGCGCTATGGCAGTGGGCGCGCCGGCTGTTGCGCAGCTGCCGGGTCGCCGGTCGATCGCCGGGCTGTTGCGGGCCGCGGCTAGGGCCGCGTTAACCACTCTCGCCGTGTTTTACGCGCGCGCGAGGCGGAGCGGCGTGATGCAGACCGAGCCGCACCCGCCGCCGCTGTGGCGACTGACGACGTCGCCGTTTCCATTTTGCGAATTCCGGATCGGGGTGAACGCTGGAGCGGAACGACGGAGCCGCCGCTGGTGAGATCGGCGGCGATGGTGATGGCGACGACTCCGTACCTCGCTGAGCTCGCCCGGCGCCGCCGACCGCCCCGAACCGGAATCTGCGAAAAAGAAATCGCGACATCGGTCGACGTCGGTCAGCAACTGCAGCGCCGCCCAGGCGGCTCGAGCAGGTCGGTCTGATCGCGCAGCAGAGCCCCTCGCGCGCGTAGGTGACGAAGCAGATTAACGGGACGCCAGGGCGATTTTCCCGGGTCGCCTCCGGAATCGGAGCCATCGGCATATCTGGACGGGTGGAGCGTTGAGGTTGATCAAGCTCGGCCGGTGGGATCGACATCCTCGTTCTGTTTGACGTAAATCAACTCCGCCAAACTCCGCAATGCTATATAGTTTGCATTTCTGGTTGTCCTGCGCAGAGCGATGTTCGCCCTTGCTTGGACTTCATTCGTGGTGACATGCCATGATCACCTTCAACGTTGTCAAAGAGCGGTACGGCTGGGCCATCCGGATGAATGAGCGCATGATGACGCCCTTTTGGTCGAGAGACATGGCGATCCGCCAGGCGAACTGTCTTGCCGACGCCATCCGCCGCCATGGCGAGTGCGCGGAAGTGATTGTCGAGGGTGCCGACCCGAGCGGGCGGGTTAAAAAGATCAAGGGTGGCTCAAGCTCGTCTCGGCTCGACGCCGCTCCTGCCGGGGGACGCCGGACGGGTCCGCAGTGAAGTGGCCGGCGCAGGCCCGCGTTGAAAGGGCCGCAAGACCATGCTTGTCAAGACCGATAATTTCGCGAGCCAGCGCAGACCTCGCTTTGAGAGTGCGCTGAGCTTGGCGTTGCGGCGCTTGTGGGGGGCTCGCGGACCGACCCCGCCGTGGGACGATGGAGCTCCCATCCGGGCCGAGCTCTTCAGTGTCGAGCGACTTGAGGAACACGCGCGGAGCCTCGCCGCCGCGCAAGTCGTGACGCCCGGCCGCGTGAAGGGCGCCTCACTGGCGAAGAGGCTTGGCGACAACGAGGCTGTGCTCCTAGCGGCCTACCGCGATGTCGCCGATGCCATCAGTGCGGGCGAGGCCATCACCCCCGCAGCCGAGTGGCTGATCGACAATTTTCATTTGGTCGAAAAGCAGATCCGCGAAGTGCGGGTCGATCTACCGCCCGGCTACTATCGGCAACTGCCCAGGCTCGCTGGCGGACCCTTCGCGGGATATCCGCGCGTGTTCGGCTTGGCATGGGCGTTCGTGGCCCATACTGACAGCTTCTTCGACCCGGAGGTCCTGCGCCGCTACCTGCGCTCCTATCAGGTGGTGCAGCCGCTAACCATCGGCGAACTGTGGGCGGTGGCGACTACACTGCGCATCGTGCTCGTCGAGAACCTCAGGCGGATCGCCAAGCGCGTCGCCGACAGCCGGACCGGGCGCCGCACTGCGGACATCATGGCGGACCGATTGCTTGGTACCGGCAACCGCGTCGCCGAATCACCCGAAGCGGTGCTCCCGCCGCATGCACAGACGACGTTCTTGGATAGTTTTCTCGTGCAGTTGATCCATCGGTTACGCGATCAGGATCCTAGCGTTGCGCCAGCATTGGAGTGGCTCGAAGAGCAACTGGTCCGGCAGGGGACGACCGCCGACGCCGTCGTCCGCGACGAATACCAGAGGCAGGTTGCCTCCAGCGTCACGGTGCGCAACATCATCACTAGCATGCGCCTCATCTCCGACGTCGATTGGACGGAGCTGTTCGAGCGCGTCAGCCTGGTCGATGACGTCTTCAAGGCCGGAAGCGCCTTCGAGGACATGGATTTCCGGACACGCAATCTCTATCGCAACGCCGTCGAACACCTCGCCCGCGGCTGTGAACTTACCGAACTGGAGGTGGCCAACGCAGCCGTGGAGACGGCGGGGCGCGCGCTCGGGGCGGATGCCGATGGCGGCAACGCCCGCCTAGCTGATCCCGGCTATTATTTGATCGCGGGCGGGCGGGCCGGATTTGAAGCGGCGATCGGGTTCGCGCCGTCTTTGAAGGCTTGGCCGGGACGAGCCTATCGCGCGCTGGGCATGGGCGGCTATGTCGGCGCCGGCATGTTCGTCGCAACCGGCCTGTTGGCCGTCCCGCTGTCTGTCGCCGCGTTAAGCGGTGTGGAGTGGAGATGGTTGCTTCTGCTCGGGGTTCTCGGGCTCGTCCCGGCGATCGACTTGGCCGTTGCGGTTGTCAACTACATCGTCACCCGAGGTTTCCGCGCTACCTTGCTGCCGGCGCTTGAGCTGCGTGGCGGAGTCCCCGCTGACCTGCGCACCCTCGTCGCCGTGCCGACGCTGCTGACCTCGCTTAAGGACATCGAGGAGCAGATCGGCCGGCTCGAGATACACTATCTGGCGAGTGCCCAGGGCGAACTTCATTTCGCCCTGCTGTCCGATTGGCGCGACGCGCCAAGCGAGCACGTAGACGGTGACGAAGAGCTGCTGGCCGCCGCGAAAGAAAGCATCGCGAAGCTGAACCAACGTTACGAACCTGCACCGGGCGGCGACCGCTTCCTGCTGTTGCATCGGCGGCGCGTGTGGAACGACAGCGAAGGCTGCTGTATGGGGTGGGAGCGCAAGCGCGGGAAGCTCTGCGAGCTCAATCGGGTCCTGCGGGGCGCCAAGGACACCACATTCCTGGCGTCCCCCACCGTGCCCAAGAATGTGCGGTACGTAATTACGCTCGATGCGGACACGAGGCTCCCGCGCGAGACGGTCGGGCGGCTCATCGGCAAGATGGCGCATCCTCTCAACCGGCCGCGCTTGGATGCCGTTCTGGGGCGAGTCGTCGAAGGCTACGGTATCCTGCAGCCGCGGGTCACGCCCGCACTGCCGGTGGGGCGCGAAGGGTCGCTCTTTCTGCGCGTGTTTTCCAGCGCGACTGGCATAGATCCCTACTCCGCGGCGGTCTCGGACGTGTACCAGGACCTCTTCGGTGAAGGCTCCTATGCGGGCAAGGGCATCTATGACGTGGACGCGTTCGAAGCGGCGCTGGACGGACGCGTGCCCGAGTCAATGCTCCTCAGCCATGACCTGTTCGAAGGCATCTTCGCCCGCGCCGGCCTGGCGTCGGACGTGGAGGTCGTGGAGGATTTTCCGCCTCGCTATGACGTCGCCGCTCTTCGCCACCACCGCTGGGCCCGAGGCGACTGGCAATTGCTTCCGTGGATCTTCGGACGGGGGCCTAGAAGGGCCGATCGTCGGCCGCGAGGGGGTGTTCCTGCGATCGGCCGCTGGAAGATGCTTGATAACCTGCGGCGGTCGCTCTCGGCGCCGGCGATTGTCCTGGCGCTAATCGCAGGATGGGCCATGCCGCTTGAAGAAGCGGCGGTGTGGACCGGTTTCATCCTGTCGACGATCATTCTGCCGCCGCTCATTCCCGTGATGGCCGAGATCGCGCCGCGCCGCCCCGGCGTGACGCTGCGCAGTCACGTCCGCGCCCTGGGCGCGGAGCTACGCCTTGCGTTTATCCAGTCCGGCCTGATGATCGTTTTCCTGGCGCACCAGGCTTGGCTGATGGGTGACGCCATCGTTCGCACCCTGGTCCGGCTCACGGTGACGCGCCGCAGCCTTCTCCAATGGGTCCCGGCGGCCCACGCCGCGTTCGGGCCGCGTCCACGGGCGATGCACTTCTACCGCCGGATGTCGGGGGCGCTGGTCATCGGCGCTGTGGCGATAACTGTGGCTTGGTTCTGGGGACGGCAAACGTGGTCCTTGGCCGCCATGTTCGCAGGCGCCTGGTTCGCCTCTCCGGCCGTCGCCTTTTGGGCGAGTCTATCGCCATGGGTCTCGGGCCGCCGTCCGCTGGCCGAGGCAGACGCGCATGGTTTGCGCCGGGTCGCCCGGAGGACGTGGCGCTTCTTCGAGGCATTCGTCACACCGGCCGACAACATGCTGCCGCCGGACAATTTCCAGGAAGCTCCAGAGCCAGTGGTAGCTCATCGCACATCGCCGACCAACATCGGCCTTTATTTGTTATCGGTAGCGTGCGCGCGGGACTTCGGATGGATCGGGACGCTCGAGGGCGTGGAGCGGCTGGAGGCGACGCTCGCGACCATGGCTCGTATGGCGAAGCACCGTGGCCACTTCTTCAATTGGTACGATACACACGACCTGCATCCGCTCGATCCGCAGTATGTGTCCTCGGTCGACAGCGGGAACCTGGCTGGACACCTGGTCGCGCTCGCCAACGCGTGCCATGAGTGGCGCACCTCATACCCGGCGGAGCAGCTGCCTTTCCAGGGTGTGGCGGACGCTCTCGACCTGGTCCGGGACGAGGCTCGCCGGTTGAGCGACCTGCGCAAGTCGCAGGCGGTGTCGTGGCGGCGGCTCGATGACGAGATCGGACGGCTAGGGTCTGGCCTGCTTCAGGCGAGCGCCAGCGGCGCCGGTATCGAACGGCGGCTGGCGGAGCTGTCCGAACAGGCCGCGATCCTGGCCGACGCGGTCCACCAGATTGTTCTCGAAGAAAGCGACCAGGCGGGGGCGGACCTGCAGTTCTGGGCGGATGCAGTCTGCGCCTGCATAGAGAGCCACCGGCGCGATCTCGGCACGCCGCGCGCGTCGTCGTCGCTTGAGGCGCGGTTGAAGTCGCTGGAGGAGGCCGCGCGGTGGACAGCGCTGTCGATGGAGTTCGACTTTTTGCTCGACCCCGACCGGCTGTTGCTCGCAATCGGCTATCAAGCGACTGAGGGTACGCTGGATCCGCGCTGTTATGACCTTCTCGCCTCGGAGGCAAGGCTTGCAAGCTTCATGGCTATCGCCAAGAGGGACGCACCGGCGCGGCATTGGTTCCGCTTGGGCCGTGCGGTGACTGGGGTGGCGAATGGCGCAGCATTGATCTCGTGGTCGGGCTCGATGTTCGAGTACCTGATGCCTTCCATCGTCATGATGGCGCCGGCCGAGAGCCTGCTCGAGCAGACTAATCGGCTGATCGTCCGCCGCCAGATCGAATATGGAGCGACGATGCGGGCGCCGTGGGGCGTATCGGAGTCCGCTTACAACGCGCAAGACCTGGAGTTCACCTACCAGTACTCCAACTTCGGCATTCCGGGGCTCGGCCTGAAGAGGGGGCTGGCGGACAATGCCGTCGTCGCTCCCTACGCCACCGCCCTGGCGAGCATGGTCGACCCTCAGGCCGCCGCGCAGAACTTCAAGCGCCTCGAGGCCCTCGGCGCCCGCGGCCGTTATGGTTTCTACGAGGCGCTGGACTTCACGCGGACTCGGGTCCCGGACGGCGAGCGCGTCGCCATCGTGCGCGCATTCATGGCCCACCACCAGGGCATGACGATCACGGCGATCGCCGACGCCCTGCTTGACGGCGTGATGCGGAAACGCTTCCACGCCGAGCCGATCGTTCAAGCGACGGAGTTGCTTCTGCAGGAGCGCGTGCCACGCGAGGTCACGGCGACCCCGCCTTTGGTCTCGGAGACGATGTCGGCGGCCAGGGTCCGCGAGATCGAAGGACCCGTCGCTTGGCGAAAGGCCAGCCCGTACAGCGCCACGCCAGCCACGCACCTGCTGTCGAACGGCCGCTACTCCGTGATGCTTACGGCGGCCGGGTCCGGCTACAGCACCTGGCGCGGCCTGGTAGTAACCCGCTGGCGAGAGGACGCCACTTGCGATGATTGGGGCTCGTACGTCTTCTTGAGGGAGGTCGCGAGCGGCGAGGTCTGGTCGGCGACTTACCAGCCGATTGGAACCGAGCCCGAGGCTTACGAGGTCACTTTCAACGAAGATCGCGCCGAGTTCTCGCGTCGGGACAAGACGCTGGCGACTACCCTGGAGGTGCTGGTTTCCGTCGAAGACGATGCGGAAGTGCGCCGCGTGACGATCTCGAATTTCGGCGACCAACCTCGCGAAGTCGAGGTGATTTCTTACGCCGAACTGGTTCTGGCGTCCCAGGCCGCAGACGTAATGCACCCGGCGTTCTCGAAACTGTTCATCGAGACCGAGCAACTCGCCGGCTTCGGCGCTCTATTGGCGACAAGGCGGCGGCGAGCGCCCACGGAGCCGGACGTCTGGGCCGCGCATCTTGCGGTTATCGACGGTGAAGCGGCGGGCAAGCGCGAGTTCGAGACCGATCGCGCGCGCTTCCTTGGTCGCGGCGGCAGCATTCGCGCGCCGGCTGCAGTGATGGGCGGCCGGCCACTCTCTGGCGCGACCGGGGCGGTGCTCGATCCAATATTCGCCCTGCGCCGTCGGGTGCGGATCGCGCCGGGCGCGACGGCGCGGATCGACTTCTGGACGATGGTCGCCTCCTCACGCAAAGAGATCCTCGATCTGGTCGACAAGCACCACGACGTCGGCGCCTTCGAGCGCGCCGCCACGCTCGCTTGGACGCAAGCTCAAGTGCAATTGCACCACCTCGGCATCGATCGCCGCGAGGCTAGGCAATATCAGCGTCTGGCTGGGCACCTTGTCTACGCCGCGCCCTTGATGCGCCCACCATCGGAAATCATCGAAAGCGGGAGCGGCGGGCAGCCGGGTCTGTGGACCCTGGGCATATCCGGGGATCTGCCGATCATCCTGGTCCGCATCTCCGACATCGACCAACTCGAAGTGGCGCGCGAGGTACTACAGGCGGTGGAATATTGGCGGATGAAACAGCTTGCGGTGGACCTGGTCATCCTCAACGAGCTCGCCTCGTCTTACATGCAGGACCTCCAGACCGCGCTGGAGACCCTGGTGAGGGCCAGCCAGTCGCGGCCCCAGATTGGCGAAGAGCGGCTACTCGGGCACACCTTCATGCTGCGCGCCGACCTGACCTCGCCCGAGGCGCGAGCCCTTCTCATGTCGGTCGCGCGTGTTGTCCTAGTGGGAGCGCGCGGACGGCTGGTCGATCACGTCGATCGCGCCCCGGAGGCCAGGCCAACGCCCCGGGTCATGGCAAGGCGCGCTCCCCCCGCTTCCGAGCTTCAGGTGCCGCGTCCGGCACCGGGCGTAGAGTACTTCAACGGCCTGGGGGGCTTCGTCGAAGGGGGCCGAGAATATGTGACCATCCTCGGGCCTGGCCAATCGACCCCTGCCCCGTGGATCAACGTCGTGGCCAATCCAGGCTTCGGCTTCCAGGTATCCGCTGAGGGCGGCGGTTACGCATGGTCGGTGGACAGCCGCGAGCATCAGTTGACCCCATGGTCCAACGACCCCGTCACCGACCGGCCAGGCCAGGCCTTCTATTTCAGGGACGAAGAGACTGGGGATCTTTGGAGCCCCACTGCGCTTCCAATCCGCGATGAAGCGGCCACCTACGTGGCTTGGCATGGATGGGGTTATAGCCGTTTCGAGCACACCATGCACGACATTGCTGCGGAGCTGATCGAGTATGTGCCGCTCGCCGATCCCCTGAAGATCTCGCGCCTGAGATTGCGCAATCTTTCGAGCCGTATCAGACGGTTGTCGGTGACTGCGTACGTGGAATGGGTTCTCGGCGCTTCCCGCGGCGCGGCAGCGCCGTCAGTAACGACGCGCATCGATCCGGAGAGCGGGGCGATGCTTGCGCACAATCCGTGGAATCCGGCCTTCGGGAGACGCGCCGCTTTCGCGGACCTGGCCGGGCGCCAGACGAGTTGGACGGGTGATCGCTGGGAATTTATCGGCCGCAACGGTGCGCTCGCCTGGCCGGCGGCCCTGGTCAACGGGAACTCGCTCTCGGGGCGCGTGGGATCCGGACGGGATCCCTGCGCCGCTCTCCAAACCACGGTCGAGATCGCGGCGAACGGCGTCGCCGAGATCGTCTTCTTCCTGGGCGATGCTCCGGATGAAATCGAGGCGCGGTCGCTGATCGCCCGCTACCGCAAGACCGATCTCGACGCTGTGCTGTCGGATGTCCGACGTTTCTGGGACGACATTGTCGGGACGGTTCAGGTCAAGACCCCCGACCGGTCGATGGACATCATGCTCAACGGCTGGCTGACCTATCAGACTCTCGCGTGCCGCGTCTGGGCGCGATCGGGTTTCTACCAGGCCAGCGGTGCCTACGGCTTCCGCGACCAGCTGCAGGATTGCATGGCGCTCGCCGCGGTCCGTCCGTCGGTGACGCGAGACCACCTGCTGAAAGCCGCGAGCCGCCAGTTCGTGGAGGGTGATGTCCAGCACTGGTGGCTGCCGCGCTCCGGCCAGGGGGTTCGTACGCACATATCGGACGACCGCGTCTGGCTCGCCTTTGCGGCCGCGCACTACGTAGAGGTCACCGGCGACGCCGCTGTACTCGAGGAGGCAGTGCCCTTCCTAACCGGCCCGGCGCTCGAGCCGGACGAGAGCGACAGCTTCTTCCTGCCGACCATCTCGGACGAGACCGCCAGCCTCTACGAGCATTGCGCCCGCGCTCTGGACGCCAGCCTGAAGATCGGCAGCCATGGTCTGCCGCTGATCGGCGGCGGCGATTGGAACGATGGCATGAACCGTGTCGGCGAAGGCGGCAGGGGCGAGAGCGTCTGGCTTGGTTGGATGTTACACGCCGCGCTCGACGCCTTCGCAAATTTGGCCGACGCGCGCGGCGACCGGACGCGGGCGGCGAAATGGCGGGTGCACATGCGGGCGCTGGCGACTGCCTTCGAAAGCCAGGCCTGGGACGGCGATTGGTATCGGCGCGGCTGGTTTGACGACGGCACTCCGCTCGGCTCTGCGACGAACGAAGAGTGCCGCATCGATTCCATCGCGCAATCCTGGGCCGTAATCTCCGGCGTGGCCCGGCCCGATCGCGCGGCGCAGGCCATGGCGGCCGTCGACCGCGAGCTGATCCTGCACCACGACGGGTTGGCGTTGCTATTCACGCCGCCCTTCGACCGGACGCCGCTCGACCCCGGTTATATCAAGAGTTATCCGCCGGGCGTGCGCGAAAATGGGGGGCAGTACACCCATGCCGCCCTCTGGTCAGTGATGGCCTTCGCGGGCCTCGGGGAGGGCGACAAGGCAGCGGCTCTCTTCTGGATGCTTAATCCGATCAACCACGCCCGCACGCGCATCGACATACACCGCTACAAGGTCGAGCCCTATGTAGTTGCGGCCGATGTCTATGCCGCTTCAGGCCATGTCGGACGCGGCGGTTGGACCTGGTACACGGGCTCGGCCGGCTGGATGCAGCGCGCGGGCCTCGAAAGCATCCTTGGACTTCGCATCGAGGGTGGCGTCCTGCGTCTTGACCCCTGCATTCCCAAGTCCTGGCCCCGTTTCGAGATCGTGCTCCGACACGGCCCGTCGCGGTACGAGATCGTGGTCGAGAACCTGCAAAGCGTGCAGCGCGGCGTCGCGGCGGCCGAGCTCGATGGCGCGATGATCGCCGCGCGGCCGCTCTCTATCCCGCTCAAGGACGACGGCACCTTCCATCGGCTGCGCGTACAGCTGGGCTGATCCTAGATCAGGCCCAGTTGCGGCCGACACCATCGGCGTGCGGTCGCGAGCGGAAGGCGGCCGCGCGGCGCGAGCGGGAAATCAGAGGTTGCCGCGGTAGCTAGCGCCTCCCGCCGCGCTCGCGCTCTTTATCCCTTAGCGCGGGCCGCGCGCCAAACGACACCTGCTGCCGGCGCCTAAGTTGGCGCAACATCGTCGTTGCGAAACAATTTTACAATTTTGATCGTGGGTACAAGTTCCGGGTCACGAGCCTGGTGAATTAGAAGAATCACCATCCAAAAGGACGTCTCAGGCGACAATGTAACCTGCCCGAAAAGGTGCAAAGAACGATTCGCTTACTCTTGCGCCTCAGGCGACATTGATCATAGCGCGAAAAAATTGGCTTTGTCAGATCGAAACATTATTGAGCGCGTAGTGCCATTGGCATTTGCAATGGTTGATTTCGCGAACCGGGAATTGACCATGAAAACAGTCGGTGTATTGCCATTTTAGGGGCCAAAGAACCTCGGCCGACGGCGGTCGAGGAAGAATTTCCATACATATACGCATACGCGTTCGGACCTTTGAGGGGATTCTTCTTCGAGGCGTAAAGACTTGGGACGAGCCAATATCCAATTTTTAGTCTCGGCGGATCGCTGAATCGAAGGTCAACAACATCGTGTGCGATGTTGTTTCTCTTGGTGGCGAAGTTTCTGCATTCCATGCCGATAAAATCTTTAAGTCGCTTCTCCAAAGCCGGATTTGGGTACCATTGAAAGTTCGCCTTGGCTGCTTCTTCGATCATCGTAAGACGTGCCGCACTCCTCGATACCGATCCGTATGCGCGAACAGCGGGATGGTAAGGCGTTTCGTCGCCTCCGCCATTCCCCTCCGACCAACTCGTGAGGAGATCTTACCTGGCAATTGCAACCAGATGATACACGTCAGCAGTTGTGACTGTGGCACCGGATCCAATCAGTGTGTTGCAATCGGGCGGGGTCATATACGTCCATACATGGCACGAAAGCGAAGTGCTGGAACGTCCGCGTTTACGCCGCTGTTGGAGGTAGAACGGAAATGAGGCAGACGTTGTCCAAAGACCATTGTTGACCCTTTTCGGAAGTCGACTCGAATTTGTGGTGCGAGAAATCAACAGGCACAGCGCGTGGTACCCACCCGTGCGGAGGTCGGTTCTCTATTTCGTCACAAAACGTGGCTCTGAAAGGGAAGAGGAGACCGGTGTGTCCAGGGCTGCTGCGGTTTGCAGCACACCAATTTGTCCGAGCAGGTCCGGGATTTTAGCAATGTTGTTCGCAATCTCCCGTGCCTCGTCGCGGGTGAGTTGCTGCCTCATCGGCAATTGCCGACCAGACCTATCTTCGAAATGGACATGCGCCAAGCCCATGCTGCTTCGATCGCGGACGATGAAACATGCTGGCAGTTCTTGAACGGACCAAGGCGAAGGGAACTGGCGGCACAGAGTGATACCCATTGGCTCGACGCTTTCGGCACAAATGTTGCGACTATTGCCCACATTGACCGTTTGTGACCCCCGAGCATTGATTCAAATCAACCGGGGAGTACTGCACAAGCTGCATGTGAATTGCCCGCTAACGAGACATATTGCAGAACTCGCGGAATCGACGCGAATGAACCATGTGCGACAAGCGCGGAGGCAAATTCGCTGATCCTGGCCGACTTAAACCCTGGGCATATCCGTGAGTCACCGGTTCAAGGCTATCTCACAGACTTTCTCCCTTCGCCAACCAGAGTCGGACGAGTTCTGGCAAACCTTTAGCGCCTGTTTTCTCCATTATGCGCGCACGATGAGTCTCGACAGTCCGCGGGCTTATGCCGAGGTTGGCTGCAGCCTCCTTGTTGGACTTACCCCCGACTAGATGTCGAAGAACTTCGTACTCACGTGACGTCAATTTTTCTAGCTCCTGGCTCGCAGCCTTCGCTTCTTCCGCATCAACGGCAGTTCTGCGAGTACTCAGCGCCATCTCTATGGACTCGAGAAGAGCCTCAGCTTCAAATGGCTTTTCGATAAAATCAACGGCGCCCGCTTTCATTGCGGAAACGGCCATGGCTATATCCCCATGGGCGGTAATGAGTATTAAGGGCAACACAGATCCACTGGATCGAAGCCGCCGCAAAAGCGTGATGCCGTCCATACCGGGCATGCGCACGTCGGTTACGACGCATCCGGGCTCAGCCCCAGAACCAAGAGCTAAAAAGTCCTCCGCTGCGGCATAGGGATGGACCCTATATCCGGACTCTTCGAGCAACATGACAATCGAATCTCGCATTGACTCATCATCTTCAACGATATGGACGCAGGGCTCCCTAGCCATATGTTGGTCTCCTGCAGCAGCGCCGTTCGCAGGTTGAAATAAAGCAATTGCCCCCTGCTTCGGGAATCTCATTTAACGTGCAATAGCGCAGTGGGCTCAATAAGTTGGTCCGAATCCGAGAGCGGCTTTGACGCCTCGGCAGTCGATTCGATAGGTAGGACAATTTGAAACACGCCTCCTTTATTCGACGGTGTCGCTAGGAGCTGGCCTCCGTGGCGCTCGATAATCATCTTGCAAATGGCGAGTCCCAATCCTGTTCCCTGAGGCTTTGTTGTTACAAATGCATCGAAGATCGTCTTTGATTTTTGGGGTTCAATTCCCGGCCCTGTATCCTCTATTGAGATCATGATTGCATCGCTGTCGTAATTATCTGTCTTTACTCGTAGCGTCCGTGCCCCGTCTTTGATCGTGTCCATGGCTTCTATTGCGTTATAGATCAAATTAACAAGCACCTCCTGCAATTGCCCCGCGTGACCGAGAATAAGTCGCGGTTCAGACATCCACTCAGTGTGTGTCGTGATGCGATGTTTTGACAGGTCATCCCGTAGGAGGCTTAACGTTCTTATTGCCATGGCGTTTACATTGATCGGTACTCGCCGCCCTTTGGTCGCATTGAACAATTCCCGAATGTTGTCGAAGACCTCAGTGGCGCGATGAGTGTCATCAAGAACATGATTGAGAGCCCGCCGTGCCTTATCAACATTAGGCGGTTCACGTCCAAGACAGCGCAATGCGGTGCTGCCTCTCAGCAAAATTGCCGATAGAGGTTGCTTAAGCTCATGCGAGATGGCTCCAACCACTGCTTCCACGTTCATTAGTTTGTTGTCGTGTTCGCGTTGCAACATCGCCTTGGAGTGAGCCAGGCGGCCATACAATAGCGTCGTCTCTCGAAGCAAGATGATCAAAACAATCGTTGAAGTGGCGAGTGAAAACGTGCGGCTTGCGTAGAAGCCGAGGCTAAAACGGATTGCTGTAAGAGCTAGTTCGCCGATCAAAGAACAAGCGACAACCATAAGCCATAGATCGAGAACAGATCGTCGACGGGTCCATAAGATTGAAAGGGCAGCCAAGCAAACAAATAGATCAAAGGCGGGGCCATATTTCCCTACTGAAGTGAGGTGGGTCGCATCGAGGAAAAGGCGTGGCAGAAATGGATCGCCGACAGTCGCGATTAGTATTAGTCCTAACACAACAGTGATTGTGATTGCCACAGTCCAGCTAATATTGGATCGAGTGGAGCTTGGCGCCTCGTTTTTCTCGTCCTTGAGCCAGGTATAAAGCAACAAAGCCACGGGAAACCCGAAATGCCAGGACATATAGAGCCAGGCCGTCGTCTGGAGACCAGCCCCTAAGAGGCCAGTTGGTGAGAAGGCTCCTGGAAAGGTGAGGGCATGTGGAATGACAATGAGGGCGGTAAAAAGATAACCGCCAGCCAACACTAAAAGTGACCGTGACCCGTAAATCGAAAACTGCACAAAAAGTAGAAGTGCAGTGACCAGGTCAGTCACTAAGATCATGGCATTTAGGAATGGGATGAATGCGGCGAAGCGCGGCAAGGGTGTAGCCGCAAACGGAGCCACAATTGCCAGCGCGACGGCGAGCGCTGCTACAACGCCTAGCGCTGACCGCTTCTGCTTAGGACTAGGTGGAAGGTCTAATAATCCTATCGCGGCGTCATCGCCTAGGTCTTTTACAATGTCATAGCGGTGCGTCACGTTGCTCCTCGACAATCGGATGGTCAGGTCACGCGAAGTGTGCGCTGGGATGCACTCCCGACTGAGCGTCCTGGACAATAGCGGGGAGTTCCTTGATTTGGGTCAATTCGGCGGGAAGGCGAGTCCCGTCTTCTGCGATCACGAGGTTAGACCTATGCGCTTCGGTCACCCACCAAGCGTCGCTCGATTTGGCAAGGCGACTGCGGTTCCCCATCGGATTGAATTTTAAGCGGGCTGCTAAATAAAGAAGGCGTCAGTATTTTTACGCATTCCGATAATGCCTTTTCCTGCTTAGAAATGTTCAACAGCCCAATTAGAGCCACCCTGTGGAAGGTCGTACAAGAAGGAGTGTCGCCGATGTCGCCAGATTTCAATAGCACCCTAAAGTATGCGTGCCGAACGAATATTGAACGATACCAAAGGCTCCTTAAAACCTACTTGACCGACCATGAACGCCAATTCGTCGAGCACCGACTCGCAGAGGAGCAGGAAGCCTTGCGACTGGCATCCAAAAAGGACCGGCGCGTTGACAGCCACGCGGCTTGAACCAAAGTATTTCGCCGCGCTAGCAAATCCGGTCAGCGGGCAAAATCCCCGAGATTAATATGGCTCAATCACCGGTTCGTCTGATCGCATAGCCAAGACCTCAATAGACATAAGCAAGCGCCTGCCAGTCGTGGTCGGTCACGATGTAGACAGGCGTCCGTCTCCTCGGTCGACCAGGGGCGGCGGGAAGCAGCGATCAACCCGTGATCAACCATTATTACCGGACCACGATGCTCCGTTTGACATATATCAATGTCCGTTTCGTCCACGCACGAAATCGTACGGCCCAGTACGGGCCGGTAACTTGAGGGAAAGGCCATGTCGCAAGGACGGCCATCCACCTGTCAGCGCGACGAAGATGGTTGGCGCATTCCGCGTCCAGGTACCAAGTCGTATCGCATTTACGAACTGGCGAAGCAGGGCAAGACGACGAAAGAGATCGTAGTAATCACCGGCTTCAGCCCCAACAGCGTGGCCGTGCTACGGCACGGGTTGAATTTCGACGCTGCATTTAATCTGCAGCCAACGATCGCTCGGCTCAATCGGGAGATTGCACGCTTACGGCACGAATTAGCGACGAGAGACAAACAGATCGCCGTACTGCTGCGGAACGCTAGCACGGTGGTGAGCAATCACGCCAAGACCCGGATTTCGGCCACCGTCAGTGGCTCCAATCTTGTTCCGTTTCGCGTCTCACAGCGGGTGCGGCCGGGTTCTTGATTTTGAGCCAGTGCGGCGATCGATCCGGAGCGATAGGATGAGCCGACCATTAATCCCGTGCAGATGATTGCCGGCAGTTATTCCAACCATTAAGATTTGGGCATGACGAGAGACCCCATCCTTATTGTGGGTGGCGGACTCGGTGGGCTTACGACAGCGCTGGCGCTGTCACACCGCGGGCTAACCGCGCGCGTGCTTGAGGGAGCGCCGGAGTTTGGTGCCATCGGCTACGGCATCCATTTCGGCCCCGATGTCTTTCATGTATTCGACCGACTGGGTTTTGATGGAGCCGGTGCTTGCCGTCGCAGATTTTCCTGCGGCGGTGCTGCCCTGCCGCTCGGCTCGCTGCGCTGGCTCGCGCCTTGGGAGCGGCGGGACTATCAGCCAGGATGAAGAAGCCTGGGGATTCGGCCGAGCGGCGAAAGCCTAGCGGAGCCGCCAGCAAAGCCGGCAAGCGCCGGGGGCTAATCATCATACTCGCTGATCAGCTTGCCGGCCTTCGGATTGACCAAGTGAACCCGTGTGCAGGCGTTGCAGGTCACGGGCTCGAATGAGTGATCGTCAGCCGGGTCGTCGGCGACAAAGCCTTGGACGTTCAATCCGGTAATGGGGCAACAGCGATGATAGCTCTCAATTAAGGCGTTTCCGGCTAGCATGGAATTGATCTAGCGCAAGCCTTTGTCGCACCGAAGTCATGTGGATTAGTCATGCTTGTCAGACGTTGCTTGCCGCTCCCGGTCTGGATTGATCTTGCACCCTTGAACGCAAAAAGACCTCGCACGCAACCGGGCTCAGGCGTCGCCGCAATAATTTTGAAGGCGGCACAGCCCCCACGATGACAGCGCCGCCTGCCGGCTCGGGGACGAGCCGGGGATGATCGTAGCGGGAAAGGGACCGCGTGACGACCGTCCCACTGGACATGCTCGGCAACAGCACCGGCTCGATCATTGATGCAGATCAATGTCGCGTCAGAGCCCTGGACGTTGACTTGTATCGACGTTCAGGAATTAGCGCGCTTCAAGTCCCCCCCCTTGTCGCGTGCTAAGTGGCCCCGGCAGCCCCGTCCCCCAAGGCCCCGCGCGCCGGGGCCACACCTAAAATCACGCAGCAAAAATAAAAGCGGAGCGCGACCGTACATCCGGGCCGCACTCCGCTCGCTCACCGTCCCCCAACCGGATCATTCTCCCATAAGTGAGGGCCCGATCAAGGCATCCCTTCGCCTTCCGCCGGACGGGGCGTTTCCACTTCCGAGTTGTCCCAATAAACGGACATCCCGCTGATGTGGTCGAAATGACGCGAATGGCCGATTTTGTTGTGAAAGTCGCCGGTGTGTCTGGCACGGATCGCATGAGCAGTATTTCTCGTCCTACTGCGGGTTAGAACGCGGCATTTACGCTGCGCAACTGATGGC
>Ga0335081_10005258_pt1 | contig 20480 bp, 20 predicted proteins | sample Lox_Sample_35_FD_206713 | JGI IMG/M metagenome (GOLD analysis project Ga0335081, IMG submission 206713) | Soil microbial communities from Loxahatchee National Wildlife Refuge, Florida, United States - Lox_Sample_3.5 | ecosystem: Environmental > Terrestrial > Soil > Wetlands | place: USA... | reverse complement strand
ACGGCACGCGCTCGCGGCCGTCGCTCGCCAGCATCTGGTAGAACCGCACCATGTTGACGAGCGTTTGCGCGTCTTCCCCCTGGCCGATGGCCAGGTTGAGCGTGACGGCGGCGGTCCAGCGGCGCGGACCATAGAGGCGATCGTAATACTCGGGTCCGCTCGGGAAGTCGGGGCGGATTTCGCCCGGCAGGTCTACGCCGGTAGGTGAACGGAACCCCCAGGCGTTGGCATCCTCGAGCAGCGATGTGAGACCGATCTTCAGGCCAAGCTGGTAGAAATACACGTCGCAGCTCTGCGCGATCGCGTCGGCGAGCGAGAGATCGCCGTGCCCTTCGGCCGACCAGCAGCGGAAGAACCGATTGCCGTATTGCAGGCCGCCGCGACACGGGATCGGCATGTGGCTGTTCAGCGTGACGAGGCCGCGCTTCAGGGCCATGGCGGCCACAGCGAGCTTCCAGGTCGATCCCGGGGGATAGCGGGCCTGAATGGCGCGGTCGAACAGCGGATGGGTTTCCGGCTCGTTCAGGCGACGCCAGTAGTCGGGATCGACGCCGCCGACAAAGGCATTGGGATCGTAGCTCGGCGCGCTGTAGAGTGCCAGGATTTCGCCGGTATTGGGGTTGAGCGCCAGCACCGCCCCGCGGTGGCCCGCCGGAAAGATTTTGGCGATGTAGCGCTGCAGATCGAGGTCGATGGTCGTGCGTAGCGGCGTGCCCGGCACGGGCGGCAGCGTGGGAGCCGCCCCGGCCTCGCGCACCACATGACCGAGCGCGCTCACTTCCACGAAGCGAATCCCATCGGCGCCACGCAGCGAATCGTCATACTGCCGCTCGAGCCCGTCCTTGCCGAGCAGCGCGCCCAGCCGCATGCCCGCATAGCGTCGCTGCGCGCGTTCGGCTTCCGTCACCTCGCCGATGTCCCCCACGAGGTGGGCAACCACGCTGCTATCGGGATAATACCGTTTGGGTTCGGGGCGAATCAGCAGGCCGGGAAACAGGAGCCGGTGCTCCTCGAGCTGCGACACGATCGCGAACTTGGCGTCCGACACGACGAGCGCCGGAACGTAAGGCGCGCGGCGGTAGCGTTGCAGCACGCGCTCGATGCCCGCGCTGTCGAGCTTGACCACGGGGGCGATGCGCTCGAGCGTCTCCCGCAACGCGCTCTCGTCGCCGGGGAGCAACGACACCGTGTAGCCGGGCACGTTCTCCGCGAGAATCTTTCCATTCCGATCGGTGATGATGCCGCGGGGCGCGGGAAGCGGGATCGGGCGCAGCCGGTTGGTTTCCGATTGCAGCTGATACTTGCCGTGCTCGAGCACTTGCGCCCGGAAGAACGCGATCACGAGCACGACCATGGTGGCGCCCAGAACGAATCGCGCCGCGCCAAATCGCTGGGAAACGAGGTGCGACTGAAACGCGCTCACGCGTCACCCATGCGCACCGCCAGCTCGCGCCGGAACAACCAGAGGACGAGCACGCCGGCCAGCGCCGTGGTGAGACTCTGCACCGGCGACCACACCAGCAGCTCCCAGCCCAGCATGCCGCTCCGCATTTTGTTCGACGCGAGCGCGACGATCAGATTGCGGAGCCACGTGCCCGCGAAGAACAGAAAGCCGTTCACCACGATGTTTTCCGCGAAGAAGACGGCCTTGCTCCAGGAAGCGAGATACGCCACGAGCGTGTGCGCCAGCGCCCCGGCGCCGAATGACGCGGGCGTCAGGGCATCGCGCAGCACCCCGACCAGAAATCCGGCGAGGGCGGCCCGCCCGGGCTGGGCGCGAATCGTGTACAGCATGAGCGCGAGCAGCAGGAAGTCCGGGGCCATCCGGTCGTCACCCATGCGGGTGCGAACCGAGAATTGCAGCACCACGAGCCCCGCCAGAATGACGACGAAGCGATACTTGTCGCTCCGCCTCACGGCGCCGCTCTCGTCGAATCGGGTCCGACGAACGCGGCGTGCATGTCCGGCGGAAGATGGCTGGACGTGAGAATCATGACGTGGGACACGGCGGCCGGGTGGACCGCCGGGCGAAGCAGATAGGTGCGCTCCCACCCCTCGGCCTCGTGCGCCAGCCCCAGCACGCTGCCGATCGGAATGCCGCGCGGGAACACGCCGCCCAACCCGGACGTCAGAATCTCCGTCCCGTCGGGCACGAGCTGGCGATACGGCACCCCGCGCAGCTCGAGCAGCCAGCTCCCCGGCCCTTCCGCGCCGTGCGGCGCGACGATTCCGTAGACGCTGCCATCCGCCGCCATGGCGCTGGCGCGGAATTCCGGGTTGGCCCAAGTCACGACCACGCTCGTCTCGTCGTCCACCGTGCTCACGATACCGAGCAACCCTTCGGGGCTCACGACACAGGAGAGCGAGCGCACGCCCTGTTTCCTGCCTCCAGACACGAGCAATGTGAGGGCGTCCGTGGGTAACGCCTGGTGCAGCACCTCGGCCGCGAGATAGCCGGTGTTCAATCGTTGTCCCAGGCCCAACAGCGAGCGCAGCCGCGCATTCTCGCTCCGCAGCTCGGGGACGAACGTCGCCGCCAGCGAGGCCGAATCGCGTTCGGCCACCACGCTCTGATAGCGGGATAACGACGCCACGAGCAGCTGGCTCTGTTCCTGAAGCGATAGCAGGGGTGCGAGGACTGTCTGCCGCAGCGCCCGCGCCACCGGATCGCGGATGCGGTCGGGAAGCACCATCGCCGAAACCGACAGCAGCACACAGACTGCGAACAGCAGTATGTCGCCACGCATGTCGCTACGCGACGTGTGCCTGTCGACGCCCAGTGTCATGCTACCGGGTCAGCACGTTCCGGTACTTCTCCGGGTCGTCGAGGATCCTGCCGGTGCCGCGCACCACGCAGGTCATCGGGTCGTCGTCGAGGTGAATGGGTAAACCGGTTTCCTGCTGCAGCAGCTGGTCGAGCCCGCGGATCAGGGCGCCGCCGCCGGTCATCACGATACCGCGGTCGACGATATCCGACGCCAGCTCGGGCGGCGTGATTTCGAGCGCGCGCCGTACGGCGTCGACGATCTGCTGGATCGGCTCCTGCACGGCTTCGCGAATTTCGCTCGAGTGGACGCGCACGATCTTCGGGATGCCCGACACCAGGTCACGACCCTTCACTTCCATTTCCCGTTCTTCGCCGACCGGGGCCGCCGAGCCGATTTGAATCTTGATTTGCTCCGCGGTTGGCTCGCCGATGAGCAGGTTGTAATTCTTGCGCATGAACTGCACGATGGCCTGGTCGAGCTCGTCGCCACCGGTCCGGATCGAGGTGTCGGACACGATGCCGGACAGCGCGATGACCGCGATTTCGGTGGTTCCGCCCCCGATGTCGATCACCATGTTGCCGGTGGGCGTCTCGACCGGAAGGCCCACGCCGATGGCCGCCGCCATGGGCTCGGCGACCATGTAGACCTCCTTGGCGCCGGCCGACTGCGCGGAATCGCGCACCGCGCGCTTCTCCACTTCGGTGATGCCGCTCGGGACGCACACGATCACCTTGGGCTTCACCCGGAACAGGTGGCGATCGATGATCGTCTTCAGGAAGAAGCGCAGCATCTTTTCAGTGACGTCAAAGTCGGCGATCACGCCGTCCTTGAGCGGCCGGACGGCCAGGATCCCGTCGGGAGTGCGGCCGAGCATGCGCTTCGCCTCGAGCCCGATCCCCTTGATCTTGCCGGTGGATTTCTCGATGGCCACGACGGACGGCTCGTTCAACACGATGCCTTCACCGCGGACGTACACGAGGGTATTTGCCGTGCCCAGATCCACGGCTATTTCATTCGCCGGGCTCCAGGCACCAATTTTGAAATTCTGCCAGGGTGCAGGCACGAGTCTTCGTGAAAAAGGAAGTTAGGCGGGCGCGGAACTAAGGCGTCTGAAGCTAATGAAAAGGATATGATCGAACAAGACGAACGGGGGCCGGATCTTCACGCTCCCGTGCTGCCGAACCCTCCGGTACCGCGCGCGGTGGCCGGCAGCTCCGTCGTTTCGACCAGTTCCACTGCTTCCACCCGATGAAAAATGAGCTGCGCGATCCGGGTGCCCCGAGCGATGGCTACGGGGGCCGATCCCAGATTGATCAGCCCGATGACGACCTCGCCCCGGTAGTCCGAGTCGATCGTGCCAGGCGCGTTCGGCAACATGACGCCCTGCTTGATGGAAAGCCCCGATCTGGGTCGCACCTGGCATTCATACCCTGGTGGGATCGCGAGCGCGATCCCGGTGCGTACCATGCGCCGTTCCATGGGAGCCAGGACGAAGTCCGGGTCGGCGCTCGACACATCGTAGCCTGCGGCGCCGGTCGTCTGCCGGGTGGGCAGCGGCAGCCCGTCGTGGTGCGGGAGACGCAGCACCTGAACGACCGGCGCCGGGCCAGTCACGTCGGGTGCGCCCGCGGCTCAGTTCGGGCCGAGCCAGACGATGCGCTGCCGGTCGGGATTGAAGTACTCCTGTGCGATGTCCATCACATCGGTTTCGGTCAGACGTTCGATATTCGCGAGCACTTCATCGAGGCTCTGGTAGGCCTCCCCGTACACCTGGAGGCCCGCGAGCCGGTACATCCGCGCCGCCGGGCTCTCGAGTGAGAGCATGACCTGGCCCTGCGTCTGCTGCTTGGCCTCGGCGAGCGCCGCGCTGTTCAGTCCTTCCCGCGCCAGCTTCGCGTACTCCTCCCGAATCGCCGCGACCGCCCGCTCCGCCGTTTTCGGCTGAGTGCCGACGTATACGCCGGTCACCCCTACCTGACGATGGAAGGTCGTGAACGAGTAGATCGAGTACGCCAGCCCCAGCTCTTCGCGCACCCGCTGGAACAGGCGGCTCGACATGCCGCCGCCGAACACGTTCGCCAACACGAGCAATGCGTACTTCCTCGGATCGCGGTACGGCATGGTATCGGTCGCGAACACGATGTGCGTCTGGGAGCTGTCCTTCGCGACGCGGACCTCGCCACCGTGCTGGGCTGGAGGCGCCGGCGGCACGAGTGGGGCGCCGTTGCCGTTGCCCTGACCAGTCGAGGCCGGAGCGGTTCCCTCGAGCCATCCCTGCTTGCCGAGCAGCTCGAGCAGCTGTTCATGGGTCAGGTTGCCCGCCGCGCCGATGACGCAATTGCCGGGAAAATAGGCGTGGCTGTGCAACTGCCGCAGGTCGGCGACCTGGAGACCGCTCACCGATTCCCGCGTCCCGAGGATCGAATACCCGTACGGGTGACTGGGCCAGAGCGCGGCCGAGGCGAGGTCGAACACCTGATCGTCGGGCGTGTCCTCCACCATGTTGATCTCTTCCAGGACCACGTTCCGTTCCAGCGTCAGGTCGGAGTCCCGCAGCACCGGATTCCGGACCAGATCGGTCAGCACGTCGATCGCTCGCGACAGGTCGGCATCGAGCACACGGGAATGAAATGCGGTGGCGTCGCGCGAGGTATAGGCGTCGAGCGACCCGCCGCGCGACTCCAATGCCAGCGCGATTTCCTGGGCGGAGCGGCGCTTGGTTCCCTTGAACACCATGTGTTCGAGGAGATGCGACACGCCCATCTTGGACCGGGACTCGTGGGTGCTGGCGGTGCGGACCCAGACCCCGAGGGCCGCCGAGCGCACGTGCGACACGCGCTCGGACACCACTACCACGCCGTTCGGGACGTTTGTCTGGAAGATCTCCCGGTCGAGCCGGATCGTCTCCATTACCGCGCGCGCGCGGGCTCGGCCGTGGCCGCGGCGGCGGGCGGCTCGAGCAGCGCCTTGCGCGACAACCGCATGCGTCCGCGCTCGTCGACCTCGAGCAGCTTCACGCGCACGTGGTCACCCTTCTTGACCACGTCCTCCGTGCGCTCGGTGCGGCCGTGCTGCAGCTCGGAGATGTGGAGCAGTCCTTCCACGCCCGGCAGGATCTCGATGAACGCGCCGAACGCGGTCGTGCTCTTCACGATGCCCTCGTAGACTTTCCCGACCTCGGGCTCCTGCACGATGGCGGCGACCATGTCGCGGGCACGCTCGCCACCCTCGCCCACGGCGGAAATCGTGACCATCCCGTTGTCGTCCACGTTGATTTCGGCGCCCGTCTGCTCCTGGATGCCGCGGATGATCTTGCCCTTGGGACCGATGAGGTCGCCGATCTTGTCGGGCCGGATCTGCATCGTGATGATACGGGGCGCGTACTTGGACAGCTGCGAACGCGGCTTGGGAATCGCCTGCTCCATGATGTCGAGAATATGGAGCCGGGCTTTCTTGGCACGCTCGAGCGCTTCGCTAATGATCCGGAAGTCGAGCCCCTCGATCTTGATGTCCATCTGAATCGAGGTCACGCCTTCACGCGTGCCCGCGACCTTGAAGTCCATGTCGCCGAGGTGGTCCTCGGTGCCGAGAATGTCGGTGAGCACCGCCACCCGGTCGCCTTCCTTGATCAGTCCCATGGCAATCCCGGCGCATGCGCCTTTGACGGGCACGCCGGCATCGAATAGCGCCAGCGACCCGCCCGACACCGTGGCCATCGAGGACGAGCCATTCGACTCGAGGATGTCCGAGACGATGCGGATCGTGTAGGGGAACTGATCGTACGGCGGCAGCACCGCCTGGAGCGCCCGTTCCGCCAGCGCCCCATGCCCGACTTCCCGGCGCGACGTGCCGCGAATCGGCCGGACTTCACCGGTCGAGAACGGTGGGAAATTGTAGTGCAGCATGAACGACTTGGTGGTCTCTTCGGCCACATCGATGGAATCGATGCGCTGCTCGTCGTTGACCGTGCCGAGCGTGACCGACACGAGCGCCTGCGTCTGGCCGCGTGTGAACAGCGCGGAGCCGTGTGTGCGGGGAAGGACGCCGACCTCGCATGTGATCGCCCGGATCGTGTCCAGATCCCGGCCGTCGACTCGCTCGTGGCGCGACAGGACCTGCTCGCGCATCGTGCGGTACTCGATGTCCTCGAGCAGAGTGGAGATATCCTTCGCATTGTCGGGGAACTCGCCCGCGAGCTGCTCCTCGATGGTGACGCGGAGCGCGGCGAGGGCCTGCGTCCGCTCGAGCTTCTCCGGCAGGTTCAGCGCCTCCTCTACCCGCGCCTCCGCCAGCTGCTTGATGCGCGCGACGAGCTGCTCGGGCGGCTCGACCTTGGTCCATTCCATTTTGGGCTGGCGCGACTCCGCGCACAGCTCCTGCGTGGCATCGATCAGGTCGCGAATGCCTTTATGGGCCACCTCGAGGCCCTTGACGATCTCGGCTTCGGTGAGCTCGATCGCCCCGCCCTCGACCATGACGATCGAATCGCGCGATCCCGACACCGTCATGTCCACATCCGAGAACTCGAGCTGCTGGAAGGTGGGATTCAGGATCCAGGCGCCTTCGACGCGCCCCACGCGTACGGCGGCAATCGGGCCGTTCCACGGCGCCTTGGACATCGTGAGCGCGGCCGAGGCGGCGGTGACGCCGAGCACGTCGGCGTCGTTCTCCTGATCCGCCGAGAGGACGTAGATGAACACCTGGACTTCGTTCTTGAATCCTTCGGGAAACAGCGGACGGATGGAGCGATCGATGACCCGTCCCGCGAGGATCTCGTCATCCGAGGGCCGCCCTTCGCGCTTCAGGAAGCCGCCGGGAATTTTCCCCGCCGCGTAGCTCTTTTCGCGATACTCTACGGTGAGGGGGAAGAACGGAAGGGTGGAGACGGTATCGGAGATTGTGACGGCGGCGAGCACTACGGTCTCGCCAAACTGCAACAAACATGAGCCGGCGGCCTGCTTGGCCAGGCGCCCGGTCTCGAGACGGAGCGGACGCCCCGCAAAGCTACGTTCGACGTGCTTCACCATAAGACCTGTCTAGAGCACATGAAAAAGCGTCGGGCGCCCCCGTGCTCTTCCGGGGGCGCGCGGCGCGACGCCTGGCAACTAGTGGCGGAGACCCAGCTCGTCGATGAGCTGCCGATAACGCTCCAAGTCGGTACGCTTGAGATACTCGAGCAACCGCCGCCGCTTGCTGACCATTCGCAGCAAGCCGCGTTGCCCGTGATGATCCTTCGCGTGGACTCGGAAGTGATCGGTGAGGCTGTTGATCCGCTCGGTGAGCAGCGCGATCTGCACGGGCGCGGAGCCCGTGTCGCGTTCGTGCTGCCCGTACTTCCTGACCGGCGTCGTCTTGTCGTACATCAGGATCAGTTTCCTAATCTTCGTGAGCGCAGTAACTTAGACCTACGACATTCCTTTGTAAAGCCCTCCTGTGAACACCCCGGTCCCGACCCCACCATCGACCGATCTCGTTGGTCGAGAGCTGGGCTCGTACACGATCGAGCGCCTGATTGGACAGGGCGGATTCTCGTGGGTGTTCGTCGGCCGCGACAAAGCCGGGACACCGGTCGCGCTCAAAGTCCTCAAGCCCCAATACGCCGGCGATCCGCAATTCGAGACCCGATTCCGGAACGAAAGCGAGACCGCGGCGCAGCTCGATCACCCGAACATCATCCGGATTCGGGCGGTTGCAAAGAGCGGCGGGCACGTCTACTTCGCCATGGACCTCTACGCCGACTCGCTGGGCGCGCGCATCGCACGGGAAGGCCCGCTCGAGGAACAGATTCTTGTGCCGATCGCGCGCGACATCGCGCTCGGGCTCGCGTTCGCGCACGAGCGCGGCGTGATCCATCGCGATCTCAAGCCCGACAACATCCTGCTGCGTTCCGACGAACGGGCGGTCATCTCGGACTTTGGCATCGCGCGCGCCGTCTCGGGCTATATCGCCTCGACCGGCGTCAACATGACGATTGGCACGCCACAGTACCTCTCGCCTGAGCAGGCGCAGGGACAGCCGCTCGATCCGCGCAGCGACATCTACTCGCTCGGGGTGACGCTCTACAAAGCCGCGGCGGGCGACGTGCCCTTCAATCACCCTGACTGGTTCGAGCTCGCGCGGCGTCACGTGGAAGACCCGCCCCCGCCGCTCCGCAAGCGCCGTTCCGATATGTCCAAGCGATTCGAGCGGCTCGTGCTCAAGTGCCTCGCCAAGCACCCCGAGGACCGCTACGAAACCGCCCGGGCGCTGAGCACCGAACTCGAGGACATGCGGCTCAAACTGCAGGACGTGCGCGGGGGCCGCGCATCGCCCCGCCCCTTTGGGTTCTCCGGGACTACGCGCGACACGCTTCCCGAGCGAACCCGATGGCCACTTTACGCCGCGCTCGCGGCCGTGCTCGGGTTGCTTGTGGGATTGCTGCTGCGAGTTACGAAATAAAGAGCCGCTGAATCGCGGTCAGGAAACGACGGAACAGAGATGGGGGAAGCGGGAAGCGGGAAGGGGAAAGGGAACCACCAGTGTCCGCGGGCCACGAGGCGAGCACCGCTTCAGCGGCACGACGCAGATCGTTTTCGTATTCCCGCGGAAATCGTCTCTCCGCAAGGCCCACCCGAAAACCGGGTGCGGACTGTGTACGGGCCAGCTCGACCACCCCCGGTGCTGCGCGCTCGATCACATCCATGAGCGAGATTAACGCTTCCCCCTTCCCGCTTCCCCCTTCCCGATAAAACGCCTCCGCCACTGCCTGCACGACTCGCGTCGCGTCGCTCCGCCCGGCGACGTAATCCGCCAGCGCGTTCCTAACGGGAGAAGACATGTGGAAAGACGCGCATCACGTCATTGCGTAACGCGAGCAGCATGATCCCGAGCAACATGACGAAGCCAAGCTGGGTAAGGCGTGCCCGGAGCTGAAGCGAGAGCGGCCGGCGGCGCAAACCCTCGGCCAGCAGGAATACGAGCTGTCCGCCGTCCAGAATCGGAATCGGGAGCAGATTCAGCACGGCAAGGTTGATCGACAGGAACGCCATGAATCCCAGGAAAAATCCCAAGCCGACGCGCGCCGCCTGACCCGACACCTGACCGATGGTGAGCGGGCCGCCGAGATCCTGCACCTTCGGCCGGCGCAGGAACTGAACGATCAGCCCGACCTTGGACATCGTCTCGCGCCACCCGAGCCGGATGGCGCCGAGGACAGTCGGTGCCTTGAGCACGGGATGATCGGCAATCACCCCGACCTGTCCGAAGCTGCGCTGTTCCTTCGTTTCCGGATCGGTGTCCGTCTGCCGGTCGGGAACGACCGAGAGCGTGAGCGGCGCGCCGTCCCGCAGCACGGTAATCGCGACCCGTTCACCCGGACGACGCTTCACGGCGAAGGCGAAGTCGTTCCACGAACGAACCGTATCGGCATCGATTTTCAGAATCCGGTCATTGGGCTTGAGACCCGCGCGGTCCCCCGCTTTCCCCGGCACGACCTCGGCCACGACCGCGGGGAGGTAGACGTTGAGACTGCGTGCAAGGGCCAGGCGACTCACCGAGTCGTTCTGCGGGAGCTCGAACACGAGAGGCTCGCTCCGCCCCTCCACGCTCACCCGGACGGGACCGGGCGTCGTGATGAGTTTCTCGAGCAGCTCGCCCCACGTAACCACCGTATCACCGTTCACGGCGGTAATGCGATCGCCGCGGTGCAGTGTGCCGAGAACGGCTGCTTGCGGAGGCAACTCGCTCGTCACCACCGAATCGACGCGCGTGGTGGCAAGCCGGTCCGGCTCGAGCGCGCCCCCGTACGCCAACCCCGAGTAGACCACGAACGCGAAGATGAAATTCATCGTGACGCCGGCAAGAATCACGATGATGCGTTTCCACACCGGCTTTCTGTCGAACGCCCGTTCCGGATCGATCGGCACGGCGGTCTTGCCGCCTTCCAGCTCGCCGGCCAGGCCTTCCTCTTCCATGCCGGCCATCTTCACGTAGCCGCCCACGGGCAGCCACGAGATCGCGTACTCGGTCTCGCCGCGCTGGACGCTGACGAGCGGTCGCCCAAAGCCGAGGGAAAAGCGGATGACCTGGATGCCCATCGCCTTGGCGGCGACAAAGTGCCCCGCCTCGTGCACAAAGATGAGCACACCGAGAACGACGACGAGTGCGCCGATCGTCAGGAGCACGCGGCCTCGCGGGTGAGCCGCCGGGCGTCCGCGTCGGCGGCGAGCACATCGTCGAGCGAGCGGATGCTCCCGGGCGAACAGCGCTCGACCACGGTTTCTATCAATTGGGCGATCTGCCCGAAGCGGATTCGGCCGTCGAGGAACAGCTGCACCGCGGCTTCATTCGCGGCATTGAACACCGCCGGCGCTGTCCCGCCCGCGAGCGCGGCCGCGCGCCCCACCTGGTAGGCGGGATACAACTCGGGACGCACCGGCTCGAAGCTCAAGGTCGAGGCGGCCACCGGGTCAAACCGTCGCGTGCCTGTGTCCGTGATCCGTTCCGGGTGCGTGAGCGCATACAGAATAGGCACTTCCATGGTCGGAAACCCTACCTGTGCAAGGACCGAGCCGTCAACGAACTCCACGAACGCATGGATCAGCGACTGCGGATGGATCACCACCTCCACGCGGTCGTAGTCCACGGCAAACAAGTATCGCGCTTCGATGACCTCGAGCGCTTTGTTCACCAGGGTCGCGGAGTCGACGGTGATCTTCTTGCCCATCTTCCAGGTCGGATGGCGCAGGGCGTCTTCCACCGTCGCCCTACCCAGCTCGTCGGGATGCCATGTCCGGAACGGCCCCCCGGACGCCGTCAGGATCAGCCGCGCCAGCTCGCTCGCGTGGCGTCCGGACAGGCACTGCAACACGGCGCTATGTTCGGAATCGACGGGAACGAGCTCGCCGCCGCCCTCCCGGGCCGCCCGCATCACCAGCTCTCCGGCCATGACGAGCGTTTCCTTGTTCGCGAGCGCCACGCGCTTGCCGCATTGCAGCGCCGCGAGGGTGGCCTCGAGGCCCGCGGCGCCGACAATGCCGTTGAGCACAATGTGCACATCCGGCCGCGTCGCCGCCTCCACCAGACACGCCGCGCCCTTCCCCATTCCCTGTTCGCCGTTCCCCCCGTTGACGAGCCCGACAAATGCCGGTTTCCACTCGGCGGCCTGTGCCTCGAGCAGCTCCGCGTTCGAGTGCGCCGTGAGGGCGGCAACCCTGAAGCGATCGCGGTGGCGGCTCAGCACCTCGAGAGCGGAGCGGCCGATCGAGCCGGTCGAGCCGAGGATCGAGACCCCGATGGTCATACGATGCCGAACAGCCGAAACAGGCTGGCGCTCACGGGAAGCACGAAGTACAGGGAGTCGAGACGGTCGAGCACGCCGCCGTGTCCCGGGATCAGGTGGGAGGAATCCTTGAGACCCACCTCACGCTTCAGGAGGGACTCGGCGACGTCGCCGATCTGCGCCGCGCCCGCGACGGCGAGCCCGATCACCCCGAGTTGGAGCGGGGCCAGGTGCAGCGCCACGCGATCCAGGATGAAGGGGCCGTAGGCCAGTGCCGCGACCACCGCGCCGATCGTGCCCGCGACCGCACCGGCGACTGTCTTTCGCGGCGAGAGCATGGGCGCGAGCTTGGGTCCGCCGATCAACGTGCCCCCCGCCATCGCGCAGGTGTCACAGATCCACGTTACCGCGAGCGGCAACAGCCCGAGCGCAGTCGAGGCCAGCGGATGCGCGTCCGAGTGCGCGCCGTGGCGGATCGGGACGATGCAGGCGAGCAGGGCCGACGCGTACAGACTGCCAAAGATGGTGACCGCGATGGCGGTGAGCGGCCGGTCGGATGGGGTGCGCGATGCCACCGCGCCGATCAGCACGGCAATGAACCAGACCGCCCCGCCCAGGGCCACCGCGAGGGTGCGCGAAGCTTCCTCGCCGCTGTCTCCGGCGATGGCCCATACGGCGGCGAACGGAATCAGCGCGGCCGCGAGATAGCCGAACTCGGCGAGCGGCGTCACGCCCTGGCGGCGGGCAAAGTCGTAGACTTCACGGGCCCCGAGCACCCCCAGAATCGCGAGCAGCGCCGCGAGCACAAAGCCCGCACGCCACAAGGCCACGAGCGTGAGCGCGATGGCGGGAACGGCAAACGCGATGCGGACGGCGAGATTGCGTGACATCAGACGGCGAGAATGTCCGCCTCCTTGGCCTTCAAGGCGTCATCGATTTGCTTCATGTGATCGTCGTGCAGCTTCTGCATTTCTTTCTCGGCGTGTTTCTTCTCGTCTTCCGACACGTGCTCCGTCTTCTTGATCTTGTTGATGGCCTCGGTGCGCGCGTGCCGCACCGCCACCCGGCCTTCCTCGGCGAACCTGTGGACCACCTTCACGAGCTCGCGACGGCGTTCTTCGGTGAGGGGCGGGATGGGGATGCGAATGATCTGACCATCGTTCGACGGCGTGAGGCCCACTTCGGAGCTCTGGATCGCCTTCTCCACGGCCTTGAGCAGTGCGCGATCCCACGGCTGCACGGTGAGCAGCTTCGGCTCCGGAGCGGCGACCGTGGCGACCTGGTTGAGCGGCATCTCGTTGCCATACGCCTCCACCCGCACGAGGTCGAGCAGCGTGGTGGTGGCCTTGCCGGTGCGGACAGTGGAGAACTCCCGTTTCACCGCCTCGACGGCTTTGTCCATCAGCTGCTTGGCCTGTTTCGAACTATCGGCGAGAGTCATTGCACGATGGTGCCGACGCGCTCACCCGCCAGCACTTTGGCGGTCGCGCCGGGCTGGTTGATGTTGAAGACGACGATCGGCAGCCGATTCTCCTTGCAGAGGCCGAAGGCGTTCGCGTCCATGACGGCGTATCCGTTGACGATCGCGTCCTGGAACGACAGCTCGGGAATGAATCGGGCGCTCGGGTCCTGCTTGGGATCGGCGGTATACACGCCGTCCACATTCGTGGCCTTGAGCAGCACTTGCGCTTCGATCTCCAGAGCGCGCAGGACCGCCGCCGTATCGGTCGAAAAGTACGGGTTTCCGGTGCCCCCAGCGAAGATTACTACACGGCCCTTCTCGAGATGGCGCACCGCGCGCCGGCGAATATAGGGCTCCGCCAGCTCTTCCATGCGAATTGCGGTCATGACCCGCGTATCGACCCCGTGCTTCTCGAGCATGTCCTGGAGCGCGAGCGCGTTGATAACGGTGGCGAGCATCCCCATGTAGTCCGCCGATACGCGATCCATGCCCTGCTGGCTCGCGGTGGTCCCGCGAAGAATGTTTCCGCCGCCCACCACGAGGCCGAGCTGCACCCCCAGCGCGGCGACTCGCTTGAGCTCGCTCGTCAGCCGTTCGATGACCCCGAAATCGATTCCCCCGCCGCCGCGGAGACCGGCGAACGCCTCGCCCGATATCTTGAGCAGGGCGCGGGGGTAGGCGAGCTTCGGGGCCCCTGCCAACTCACTCGCCTCCGAGCTCGAATCGGGCGAAGCGCCGCACGCGCACGTTTTCGCCCGTCTGGGCTGCGAGCGCCTTCACCAGCTCGCCCACCGTGCGCTTGTCGTCCTTGACGAACTTCTGCTCGAGCAGCACGCGCTCCTCGTAGAACTTTTTCAGCATGCCGTCGACGATCTTGGCGCGGATGGCTTCGGGTTTGTTCTGCTCGGCGACCTGCGCCTCGTAAATGCGGCGCTCGCTGTCGACCACCGCGGGGCTCAGGTCTTCGATGCGCACCGCGAGCGGAGCCGCCGAAGCGATGTGCAGCGCCACATCCTTCGCGAGCGCCTGGAACGCCTCGGTGCGCGCCACGAAATCGGTCTCGCAGTTGAGCTCGACCAGCACGCCCACCCGGCCGTTGAAATGCACGTACGACGAGATCGATCCCTCCGCCACCTCGCGGGCCGAGCGCTTATCGGCCTTGGCGATGCTTTTCGAGCGGAGCAGCTCCACCGCCTTGTCGATGTCGCCGCCCGTTTCCTCGAGCGCGCGTTTACAATCCATCATCCCGGCGCCCGTCCGGGCGCGGAGCTCCGCCACCAGCTTCGCCGAGATCTCTTTCCCACTCGCCACTTGGCTCTACCTCCTATAAGAACGCCGCCCTCACGCCGGAGGCCGAGGGCGGCGAAAAACGAATGCGCGGCACGGAGAGAGTTAGCCTTCTCCCCCTGCCCTGCCCGCCTGCGCCGCTCCTTCGGCTCCGCCCATCTCGGTCTGCGCTCCCGCTTCGTCGGTTTTCATCCGTGCCGCGATCGCTTCCGGCTTGGGCCGGCGTTTGCGACGCGCCGGCCTCTTGCGGCGGTCGCCTTCGCCTTCGGCCTCGACACCCGTTTCGGTCGAGTACGTCGTGCCCTCTCCTTCTTCCGCCGCCTCGCGCAACGGCGACTGCCGGCGCGCTTCGCTGATCACATCCGAAACCGAGCCGGCGATGAGGGAAACCGCGCGAATCGCGTCATCGTTTCCCGGAATCGGCACGGTGATCAGGTCGGGATCGGCGTTGGTGTCGACGATCGCCACCACGGGGATGCCGAGCTTGTTCGCCTCCGCGACCGCGATCCGCTCCTTCTTGGCATCGACCACGAACAGCGCCCCAGGGAGCCGATTCATGTTCTTGATGCCCGAGAGGTACTTGTCGAGCTTGACCCGCTCGCGATCGAACAGCAGCTGTTCCTTCTTGGTGTAGTTCTCGAACTCACCTTCGGCGGCACCCTGCTCCAGCTCCTTCAGGCGCTTGATCTGTTTCTTGATCGTCTGAAAGTTCGTGAGCGTGCCGCCGAGCCAGCGCTCGGTGACGTAGAACGACGCGCAGCGTTGCGCCTCGCCCTGAATGATCAGTTTGAGCTGCCGCTTGGTGCAGACGAAGAGGACACCTTCTCCCTTCATGACGACGTTGCGCAGCAGATCCTGTGCGACCTCGAGCTGCCGCAGCGTCTTTTGCAGATCGATGATGTAGATGCCGCTGCGTTCGGCGAAGATGAAGCGGCGCATCTTGGGATTCCAGCGGCGTGTCTGATGGCCGAAGTGGACTCCGGCTTCGAGCAGATCCTGCAGTTGTGGCGCCAAATGCCTTCCCTTTCAGGGTTTGTCCGCCGCTGCCGTCATGTCCAACCGAACCTCGCCGGGCGAGGACCCGCGGTCGGATCGGGCAGCGTGAGTGATGTCCTGCTTACCGCTTCGAGAACTGGAACCGCTTGCGCGCTCCTGCGCGGCCGGGCTTTTTCCGCTCGACCACACGCGGGTCGCGCGTCAGCAATCCCTGTTCCCGCAGCTTACGACGATGCCGTTCGTCCGCGAGCACGAGCGCGCGCGCGATCGCCATCCGCAGCGCACCCGCCTGCCCGGTCTGGCCGCCGCCCGAGCACCGCGCCCGCACATCGAACGCGCCGAGCGTGTCGGTTGCCGTGAACGGCTGCTGAATGTGCGAGACGAGCGAGGCGCGCGGGAAATAGTCGCCCAGCGTGCGCCCGTTGATGTTCCACTTCCCGGACCCGGGCGTGAGATAGACGCGCGCGACACCCACCTTGCGACGTCCCACCGCGTGCCAGCGCAGCTCCGGCGTGATTACGCTCATCCAGCCTCCGCGATGACAAGCGGCGAGGGCTGCTGCGCCGCGTGGGGATGCGTCGGGCCGGGGTACACCTTGAGCATCTGTTTCACCTTCTGTCGGGACAGCGTGGTCTTGGGCAGCATTCCCCACACCGCACGCTCGATGACACGCTCCGGATGGGAAGCCATCAACGTCTTCAGCGGTGTGAACCGCTCGTGCCCCATGTAGCCCGTGTGCCGGAAGAACTGCTTCTTGTCGAGCTTCTTCCCCGTGAGCTTCACCCGAGCGGCGTTCACGACAATCACACAGTCACCCCCGTTCACATGCGGTGTAAACGTGGGCTTGTGCTTGCCGCGCAGGATCTGCGCAACGCGGCTCGCGAGCCGGCCGAGCGGCAGCCCGGTAGCATCGACGACGAGCCAGCGCCGATCGATGTCTTCCGCTCTGAGCGTGAACGTTTTCATCAGTCCATTTCCAGTGCTTTCTCGAAGCCGCGAACTATACACCGGGCCGTAAGGCCCTGTCAACGAGAGGGTTGCTCGCGATGAGCATAGCTCGGAATCTAGTTCACGATGTCCGTGAGCTTCATGAGCAATGCCCCTTTTTCGACGGCATCACCCACACGAACCGCCAGTGATGCGACCACGCCCGAGCGGGCGGCGCGGAATTCATTCTCCATTTTCATCGCCTCGACCACCACGAGGGGCGCTCCCTCCCGCACCTCCTGCCCTTCGCGCACCAGGATCCGCACCACGAGACCCGGCATGGGAGCGTGAATAGCCTGGGGCCCGGTCCGTGCAACGCGGCGCGTGCCGAGTGCCTGGATTCGCCGCGTGGTTTCATCGACCGCTTCGACCTCCGACCGTTCTCCAACGAGCCCGAGCATCCACTTCCCTGGCTCTCGCCGCTGCACGGCGATGGTCCAGGACTCACCATCGAGTAACAGATTGATGAGCGGCGTGCCGGGAACGGCAGACCATTGGACGTGGTGTGCGGTTCCGTCGAGCGAAACTTCAACCCCGCCCTTTGAGCCGCGGGTTACGTCGACCTGCCGCTCTGCCCCTCCAACCGTGACGTAGTACTTCATGTTGGAGAACTCCTCTCCGTTTCGTTCACGCCCCCCTCCCCTCCCCCTCCAGGACCGCGACGGTCTCCACGTGCGCGGTTTGCGGAAACAGGTCGAAGGCCCGTACGCCCGCGAGTCGATACGTGACGCTCAGGCGTTCGAGGTCGCGCGCCAGCGTCGCCGGGTCGCAGGAGATGTAGACCAGGCGCGCCGTTGGACGCTCGCGTAGCCGCAGTGTCACGTTCCAGTGCAACCCACCGCGCGGCGGATTGAGCACTATGGCGTCAGGGTCAGGCAGCGTGGGCAGCACGTCCTCCGCTCGCGCCGCGATGAACCGCGCTCCAGCCACCCCGCGGGTCCTGGCCCATGCGATGGCCTTTTCATCCGCGTCCACACTCACGACCTCCGCTCCCCGCACGGCGAGCAGCGCAGCGGTGTCGCCGATCCCGCCATACAGATCCCACACGAGCCGCCCCGGTGCGACGCCGAGCTGCTCCACCGCCCAACGCCGCGCCACCATGCCCATTTCCGGATTCACCTGCTCGAACGCGGTCGCGGGAAACCCGGTGGCGGGCCCCGCGACCACCCGGGCCGCTCCATCCACGGGTCGCCACCAGCAAATGATGGATGGCGCATCGCCAAACTGCGCTCGCAAGGCGTGGGCATTGAGCCAGGGCTCGCCGGGAGACTCCGCGATGATATGCCGGCGCCCCTCCCGATCGAGCCGCAGCACCAGGCGCGTGAGGCGCGCCGGCAGCAGATCGAGCCACGCCTCGAGGTCGCGCCACAGCGTCATGAGCCGCGAGTCCGTGATGAGACAGTCGCCGAGCGGGAACACCTTGGACGGTCGATGATAGGGATGCAACCCCACCGCGCGCGGTCGCCCATTACCGCCGATTACCGCCAGCGAAATCTTGGTTCGATATCTGAGCGCTGCGGCCGCCTCGACGATTTCCGGATCCGGTACGTCGAGCTTGCCGATGCGCCGCAGCGCGTCGCCGACCAGCGCGCGCTTCGCATCGAGCTGACCATCGTACGACAGCTGCTGCAGCTGGCACCCCCCGCATCGGTCAGCGGTGAAATGCGGGCACGGCGGCGTCACCCGGTGCGGGCCGGCGGTGACGATCGCGTCGACTTCGGCGCGCGCGAAATGTCGATGGATCTCGATGTCCCGCCGCAGGCTGACTTCGTCGCCCGGTACCGTGCGCGGCACGAATACCGCCCGTCCATCCGCGAGCCTCCCGACGCCGTCTCCGCCCGCCGCGATTCCCGTGATGCGCACCGATTCGCTCAGCCGGCAAGCTCCTCGGAGTCGCGGAGCCCTTCCTGGAGCGCGGCATCAACCCAGGCCGAGCGGCGGGCCGGCGGATCGGCGGACCGGGAAGGCTGGATGCTTCCGCGTTCTTCGTCCGCCAGAAGCGCGGCGAGAATCGCGAGCGGCTTGGCGAGACCCTCGCTCGCGTCGCGGGCGAGCAGCACCGGGGCCAGGCGTTCCACGTAGGAAATGTCGATGTCGCCGCGCCGGAACTCGGGCTCGCGCAGCACCCGAAGATGGAAGCTCTGCGAGGTCGGCAGGCCCACGATCACGAGCTCACGCAACGCGCGCTCCATGCGCTGAATCGCGGCATCGCGCGTTTCCCCCCACGCGATCAGTTTGGCAAGCAACGGATCGTAGTGCAGCGTGACCGTATTGCCCTGCTCCACTCCCCCATCCCAGCGGATTCCGGGCCCGCTCGGGATCCGGAGATACTCGAGCACGCCGGTCGCAGGCATGAAGTGATCGAACGGGTCTTCCGCCGTAATCCGGCACTCGATGGCGTGGCCGCGCGGATGCAGCGTGCCCGAATGGACGCGCATCGGCTTGCCGTCCGCGATCCGCAGCTGCTCGCGCACGAGATCGATGCCGTACACCAGCTCGGTCACGGGGTGCTCCACCTGAATGCGCGTGTTCATCTCGAGAAAGTAGAACTCGCCCGTCCGGGTCGAGCCGAGCAGAAACTCGATCGTTCCCGCGCCGACGTATCCCACCGCGCCGGCGGCGGCCGTGGCGGCTTCGCTCATGCGACGGCGCAAGGCGGGGGACAGGGCCGGCGATGGCGCCTCCTCGATCAGCTTCTGATGGCGACGCTGAATGCTGCACTCGCGCTCGCCCAGGGCCACGACCCGGCCGTGCGCGTCCGCAAGCACCTGAATTTCGATATGCCGCGGGCGCTCGAGATTTTTCTCGATATACACGTCTGAAGAGCCGAACGCGCGCTGCGACTCCCCCTGCGCCGCGGCCAAGGCGCTTTCCAGCTCCCCCGCTTCCTTGACGAGCCGCATGCCTTTGCCGCCGCCGCCGGCGACCGCCTTCAAGAACACCGGGAATCCGATCCGCCGAGCCTGAACCACCGCATCGCGGACATCGTTCACCGGCCCCGGCGAGCCGGGGACGATGGGCACTCCGGCGGCCTGCATGCGGCGGCGCGCCTCGGACTTGTCGCCCATCGCTTGAATCGCCGCCGGCGGCGGCCCGATCCACGTCAGTCCGGCCCGCTGCACGGCCTCGGCGAACGGGGCACGCTCGGACAGAAATCCGTATCCCGGATGCACCGCGTCGCAGTCGGTTTGCCGGGCGGCGTCGAGCAGCCGGCCGATGTTGAGGTAGGAATCGAGTGCGGGCGCCGGTCCGATCGGCACGGCGCGGTCCGCCGCGCGCACGTGCGGCGACAGCCGGTCCACGTCCGAGTACACCGCGACCGCTTCCATTCCTTCTTCGTGGCAGGCCCGAATGACGCGGAGCGCGATCTCGCCCCGATTGGCGACCAGCACGCGCTTCACCGCTTGCACCCCGTGCGGTCCTGGGGGATGGCAAACGTCGCGAGCGGTTCGCACAGGGCGGGTGCCGCTCGGGCCGCGCGCCCGTATAACGCGACCACGGCCTCACCCCAGGGATTGTGGTCGTGCAGCGACAGTTGCGCGGCGGCGAAGACGAAATCCCGCGGCGGAACGGGATCGGTCTTACGGTTTTCTCCGCCGAGCCACACGAGCGGCTGAACGCGCCATTTGATGTGTTTGTGCGGCGGATCGGGGGGATGGGTGAATCCCATGCTGATGCACACCGTGCGGCTCTCGACCAGCGCGCCCAACCAGCCTTCGCC
>Ga0335081_10005257_pt1 | contig 20482 bp, 17 predicted proteins | sample Lox_Sample_35_FD_206713 | JGI IMG/M metagenome (GOLD analysis project Ga0335081, IMG submission 206713) | Soil microbial communities from Loxahatchee National Wildlife Refuge, Florida, United States - Lox_Sample_3.5 | ecosystem: Environmental > Terrestrial > Soil > Wetlands | place: USA... | reverse complement strand
AGGCCTGCGCCTTCGGCACGCCGTGGGTGACGTTGTATTCGCGAATGTAGTTCACCAGCACCGGGCCGAAAATGCCGGCCATCGACCACGCCGTGAGCAACAGGCCGTGAATGGCGCCGACATAGCGTGTGCCGAACATATCCTTCAGATAAGCCGGCACGGTAGCGAAGCCGCCGCCATACATGCTGATGATGACGAGGAAGGCGCAGACGAAGCCGACCACGCTGCCGACCGCGCCGGTGTAAGGCACGGTGCAATACAAGATGAAGCCGAGCACCATGAACACGAAGTAGGTGTTCTTGCGGCCGATATAGTCCGACGTCGAGGCCCAGAAGAACCGCCCGCCCATGTTGAACAGGCTCATGAGGCCGACGAAGCCGGCGGCGGCCACGGGCGTGATGCGGCCGGGGAACATTTCCTGGCTCATGGCGGAAGCCTGGCCGAGCACGCCGATGCCGGCGGTGACGTTGAGGCACAGGATCCACCAGATCAGCCAGAACTGCGGCGTCTTCAGCGCGTCGTAGACGAAGACGTCCTTGTCGGTGATCAGCTTCGCGGCCTGTGTCGGCGCGACGTAGCCGGCCGGCTTCCAGCCCGGCGCCGGCACGCGCACGATGATGGCGCCGACCATCATGAACACGAAATAGATCGCGCCCATGATGATGAAGGTCTCGGCGACGCCGACATGGCTCGAGGTCGAGAACTTGTCCATCAGCCAGACCGATAGCGGCGAAGCGATGAAGGCGCCGCCGCCGAAACCCATGATGGCCATGCCGGTCGCCATGCCGGGCCGGTCCGGGAACCACCGGATCAGTGTCGACACCGGCGAGATATAGCCAATGCCGAGCGCGATGCCGCCGAGCACGCCGTAGCCGATATAGATGACCCAGAGATTGTGGATGTAGACGCCGATCGCGGAAATGAAGAAGCCGCCGGCCCAGCACAGCGCCGCGGTGAACATGGCGCGACGCGGACCGCCTTCCTCGACCCAGCGGCCGAAGATCGCCGACGAGACGCCAAGGAAGAAGATCGCGATGGAAAAGATCCAGCCGAGCTCTGTCAGCTTCCAATCGTCCGGCGCCGATTGCGAAATGCCGATCAGCTTGGTCATCGGCAGGTTGAATACGCTGAAGGCGTAGGCCTGGCCGATGCACAGGTGCACGCACAGTGCGGCCGGCGGCACCATCCATCGGCTGAAGCCGGGTCGGGCAATGGTGCGTTCGCGATCGAGAAAGCTCATGGGGCGGTTCCTCTCCCTGGAAATTTCTGAAATCGGGATTTGTTCAACCGCGCGATGGCGATTGCACCCGAATTTCTTTTCGAGAGTGGCGGCCGTGATAGAGGGAATCAATGAGCGAGTGCCTATCGCCCGATAGACAAAAGCCATGATGCAGCTGCGAACGTTTTAGTCGGCGAACAGCTGCGCGGCGCGCCGCGTTTCGGCAACCAGCGCTGCGGTCAAGGGCTTCATGGGCTGGCGGCTCGGCACAACCAGACCGATAGTGTGGCTCGCTTCCGGTTCCACGATCGGGATGGCGCGCAGCACGTCGGTGAGGCCGAGTGTCGCAGCAAGTTGCGCCGGCATCACGCTCGCCCAACGGCCGGTGCGCACATGCGAGTACAGCACGATCATGGAATCCGATTCGAGCGCCGGCTTCGGATCACCGCCGGCGTCGCGCAACAGGCCCTCGATGATGCGGCGCGACTGGGTGTCCGGCGTCAACAAGCAGAGCGGCACCTGCGCCACTTCCGCCCACGTGACCTTGTCGCGGCTGCCGAGCGGCGCGTCGGCGGAGATCAATAGGCAATAGCGTTCGCGGTAGAACGGCACGCCTATGACGCGGCTGACCGGATCGGTGTCGAGATAGGTCAGGCCGGCATCGATCTCGAGATTGTCGATGAGTCGCAAAATCTCCTGGGCGTTGTAGGTGAGCACGGTGAACAGCACCTCGGGATGGCGCTCGTGATAGAGCGCGGTCAGCGGCTCGATCATCGCCAGCGCCATCGGAATCGCGGCGATACGCAGCCGGCCGGTGAGGCCGTGCTTGAGCGAATGCACCTCCTCGCGCATGGCGCGGGCATCGCCGACGATGCGGCGCGCCCAGTCGAGCACGCGCTCGCCCTCCGGCGTGAAGTCCTGGAAGCGCGAGCCGCGATTGACCAGCAGAACGCCGAAACTATCTTCGAGCTGCTTGACGCCAGCCGACAGGGTCGGCTGGGTCACGCCGCAGGCTTCGGCCGCCCGGCCGAAGTGCCGTTCGCGCGCCAGCGCCAGCAGAAACTCGAGCTTGTCGATCACCACCCAACCAACCTTTCGGACACCGTGACGCCGCCGGGCGGCCTGCCGAAATTTGGAAATTTCCGGCCTGAACGGCTATCTTCCGGATGGTCCGGATGATAGGAAATTCAGAGTGTTAGTCAAATTAGCGATAGAAAACCACTATTGATGAATGGGCGGGCCGAGCCGTTTCCGCCCGATTTCTGCACGATTTTTGCATTCGGCGAGGAAGAATGAGCCTGAACGAGCAGCCGCCGACCTCAAAGCCCGACCAGCGTGGCACGGGCGGCCGACGCCGGCCGCCGCGGACACCCAAGGGCCGGCAGGTCGACTTGCAGGCGCTCGCCGATGTGCAGGCGCTGCTCACGGACCGGCCGCGCCGCCGCGACCTTTTGATCGAGCACCTGCATCTCATCCAGGACAAATACCGCCACATCTCCGCCGCCCATCTCGCAGCGCTCGCCGCCGAGATGAAACTGCCGCAGACCGAGGTCTACGAGGTGGCGACCTTCTACGCCCACTTCGACGTCGTGAAGGAAGGCGAGACGCCGCCGCCGCCGGTCACGGTGCGGGTGTGCGATTCATTGTCGTGCGCGCTCGCCGGCTCCGAGCGGCTGTTGGAGACGCTGCCGAAAAAACTCGGGTCCGGCGTGCGGGTGGTTCGCGCACCGTGCATGGGCGCGTGCGATCGCGCGCCGGTCTGCGCCGTCGGCCATGTTCAGGTGATGGCGGCCGATGCCGCGAAGGTCGCCGCCGCCGCGGCGAAGCCCGCGCACGCGCACGCCTATCCGACGCCGGCGCCGTTCGATGTTTATGTGAAAGGCGGCGGTTACGCGCTGCTCAAATCCTGCGTCGCCGGCACGCGCACGCGCGACGACCTGATCAAGATCGTCAGCGACGCGGGGCTGCGCGGCCTCGGCGGCGCCGGCTTTCCCACGGGGCGCAAGTGGTCGCTGGTGCGCGCCGAGCCGGCGCCGCGCCTGTTCGCGGTCAATTGCGACGAAGGCGAGCCCGGCACGTTCAAGGACCGCTACTACCTCGAACGCGACCCGCATCGCTTCATCGAAGGCATGCTGATCGCCGCCTGGGTGGTCGAAGCGGCCGACACCTATCTCTATGTCCGCGACGAATATCCCGAGGTGATCCTGCTGCTGCGCGAGGAGATCGCCAAAGTCGAGGCCGCCGGGCTTTCAAATCACACCAAGATTCATCTGCGCCGCGGCGCCGGCGCCTATATCTGCGGCGAAGAGTCGGCGATGATCGAATCGATCGAAGGAAAGCGCGGCCTGCCGCGCCATCGCCCGCCTTATGTCGCCCAGGTCGGCCTGTTCGGCCGGCCGACGCTCGAACAAAATGTCGAGACGCTCTATTGGGTGCGCGACATCGTCGAGAAGGGACCCGAGTGGGTCACCGCGCAAGGTCGCCACGACCGCAAAGGCTTCCGCAGCTTCTCGATCTCCGGCCGCGTGAAGAACCCGGGCGTGAAGGTCGCGCCCGCGGGCGTCACCGTGCGCGAATTGATCGACGAATTCTGCGGCGGCATGGCCGACGGCCACACCTTCAAGGGCTATCTGCCGGGCGGCGCTTCGGGCGGCATCTTGCCGGCGTCGATGGCCGATATCCCGCTCGACTTCGGCACTCTGGAAAAATATGGCTGCTTCGTCGGGTCCCACGCCGTCGTCATCCTGTCCGACAAGGACGACATGAAGGCGGTGGCGCTCAATCTCATCAAATTCTTCGAGGACGAGAGCTGCGGCCAGTGCACGCCGTGCCGGGTCGGCACCGAGAAGGCCGCCCACCTGATGGCCAATGGGCCGTGGGACCCGGCCCTGCTCGATGAACTCTCCGCGCTGATGCGCGACGCCTCGATCTGCGGGCTCGGCCAGGCGGCGCCGAATCCTCTGCTTTCTGTGCTAAAATACTTTCCCGACGAACTGAAAAAGCCGCTGGGACGTTGGTAATTTGAAGGCCTGTCCGATGAACGACGCGACCAACCAGAAACCAAAGACCTTTACGATCGACGACCAAGAGGTCGACATCCGTCCCGGCGAGACCATCTTCCGCGCCGCGCGGCGCATCGGCGTCCGGCTGCCGCACCTTTGCTATTCGCCGCAGCCCGGCTACCGGCCCGACGGCAATTGCCGCGTCTGCATGGTCGAGATCGAGGGCGAGCGGGTGCTGGCGGCAAGCTGCATCCGTAACCCCGCGCCCGGCATGAAGGTCAAGACCGCGACCGAGCGCGCCAAGACCGCGCGCAAGATGGTGGCCGAGCTTCTGCTCACCGACCAGCCCGATCAGACACAGGCCCACGACCCAAGCTCCGAGCTCTGGCAGATCGTCACGCGGATGGGGCTCAAGCAGGGTCGCTTCCCGCGCCGCACGCCGGCCGCGCCCGACCGCAGCCACCCCGCGATGGCGGTCAACCTCGACGCCTGCATCCACTGCAATCTCTGCGTCCGCGCCTGCCGCGAAGTACAGGTCAACGACGTCATCGGCATGGCCGGCCGCGGTCACGGCGAGAAGATCGTATTCGACTTCGACGATCCGATGGGCGCCTCGACCTGCGTCGCCTGCGGCGAATGCGTGCAGGCCTGCCCGACCGGCGCGCTGATGCCGGCGACGCTGGTCGACGCCAACAACGTGTTCAAGGGCAAGGCCGACCGCTCGGTCGACAGCGTCTGTCCCTATTGCGGCGTCGGCTGCCAGCTCACCTATCACATCAAGGACGACAAGCTTCTTTACGTTTCCGGCAAGAACGGGCCGGCCAACGAGAACCGGCTCTGCGTCAAGGGCCGCTTCGGCTTCGACTACGTGCACAATGTGCAGCGGCTCGTGAAGCCGATGGTGCGCAAGGACGGTGTGCCGAAAGTGCCGCACGAGTTCATCGATCCCTCGAACCCGTGGACGCATTTCCGCGAAGCCACCTGGGACGAGGCGCTGGATCGCGCCGCCGCAGGCTTGAAAAAGATCCGCGACCGCGACGGCTCGAAGGCGCTGGCCGGCTTCGGCTCGGCCAAGGGCTCGAACGAAGAGGCCTATCTGTTCCAGAAACTCGTGCGCACCGGCTTCGGCACCAACAATGTCGATCATTGCACCCGGCTCTGCCACGCCTCCTCGGTCGCCGCCCTGATGGAAGGCGTCGGCTCCGGCGCGGTGTCGGCGACGTTCAACGAGTGCAAGAACTCCGAAGTGATCTTCGTCATCGGCGCCAACCCGACCGAAAATCACCCCGTTGCGGCGACGTTCTTCAAGCAAGCGGCAAAGCGTGGCGCGACCTTGATCGTCGCCGATCCGCGCGGCCAGGCGCTCAAGCGCCATGCCACCCACATGCTGCAATTCAAGAACGGCACCGACGTGGCCATGCTCAACGGCATGCTCAACACCATCGTCGCCGAGAAGCTCTACGACGAGCAGTACATCCAGACTTATGTTGAAGGCTTCAAGGCCTTCACCGAGAGCATCAAGGACTATACGCCTGAAGAGATGGCGCCGATCTGCGGCATCGAAGCCGATGTCATCCGCACCGTGGCCCGCAAATTCGCCCGGGCGAAGTCGGCGATCATCTTCTGGGGCATGGGCATATCGCAGCACACCCACGGCACCGACAATGCGCGCTGCCTGATCGCGCTGTCGCTGATCACCGGCCAGATCGGCCGGCCCGGCACCGGCCTGCATCCGCTGCGCGGCCAGAACAACGTGCAGGGCGCCTCCGACGCCGGCCTCATTCCGATGTTCTTCCCCGACTACAAGTCGGTCGAGGCGCCGGACATCCGCGCCAAATACGAGGCGGCCTGGGGCACCAAGCTCGATCCGAAGAAGGGCCTCACTGTGGTCGAGATCATGGACGCGGTCCATGCCGACGTGATCAAGGGCATGTACATCATGGGCGAGAACCCCGCGATGTCGGACCCCGACCTCAATCACGCCCGCGAGGCGCTCGCTCACCTCGAGCATCTCGTGGTGCAGGACCTCTTCCTCACCGAGACCGCGGTCTATGCCGACGTCATCCTGCCGGCCTCGGCCTGGCCGGAGAAGGACGGCACGGTGACCAACACCAATCGCCAGGTGCAGATGGGCCGCCAGGCGCTGCCGCTGCCCGGCGACACACGCCACGACTGGTGGCTCATTCAGGAGATCGGCCGGCGCATCGGCTTGCCGTGGAACTACAGGGGGCCGGACGAGATCTACACCGAGATGGCGTCGCTGATGCCCTCCCTCGACAACATCTCCTGGGAGCGCGTTGAGCGCGAGAGCGCGGTGACCTATCCGGCCGACGCGCCCGACAAGCCCGGCCGCGACGTGGTGTTCGACAAGGGTTTTCCGCGGCCCGGCGGCTTCGGCAAGCTCGTGGCGGCAAAGCTCACGCCGCCGGACGAAGTGCCTGACGCGGAGTTTCCGTTCATTCTCACCACCGGTCGGCAATTGGAGCACTGGCATACCGGCGCCATGACGCGCCGCGCCACGACGCTCGATGCGCTCGAGCCTGCCGCGGTGGCTTCCGTGTCGCGCGGCACCATCGCCAAACTCGGCATCAAGCCGGGCGACATGATCCGTGTCGCCACCCGGCGCGGCACGGTCGAATTGGCCGCGCGGCAGGACGACGCCATTCCCGACGGCGTAGTCTTCATTCCGTTCGCCTTCGTCGAGGCGGCGGCGAACCTTCTCACCAACCCGGCGCTCGATCCGTTCGGCAAGATCCCCGAGTTCAAGTTCTGCGCCGCGCGGGTCGAAGCGATCGATCCGGCGACGCGCGTCGCGGCGGAGTGATCAGGGGATCAGGAGTCGGAAAATCAGGAATCAGGCATCAGTTGTCAGTAGCCGGAAATTGGCAGAGTTTAACTGCTGATCACTGATACCCGATCCTGATGCCTGACTCCTGATGGCTGATACCGATCCGCACGACGAGATCGAGCGCCTCGAGACGCAGATCGAGGAATTGACGGCGCGCATCGAGAGCTGCCGCAAATTCATTCTGGCGGCGCGCATCGCCGTGATCGGCGGGGGCGTCCTTTTCGTCGCGCTGCTGCTCGATGTCATCCGCTTCGATCTGCAGCTGATGATGCTTGCCATGGCGGCACTGCTCGGCGGCATCGTGGTGTGGGGCTCCAACAGCTCGACGGCGAAGGAAGCGGCGGCTGAGCGCGCCGCCGCCGAGGGCAGCCGCAAGGCGCTGATCGGCGTGATGGAGCTGCGCGTCGTCGCCGAGCGGCCGACTCTGCATTAGGCGTCATGGCCGGGCTTGTCCCGGCCATCCACGCCTTTAGACTTGGCGGCAATTAAACAGAGACGTAGATGCCCGCGACGAGCGCGGGCATGACGGCTCGTTGCGGGAGGACCATCATGGCGCAAACCAACGTCTTCGCTGGCGTCGGCGGTTATTACGGCGGCAATCAGGGCAATCTGGCCGGCGTGTTCCGCCGCGATGCGGACAGCAGCGCGTGGCAGCACGTCTTGACCGAGCCCGAGGCCTATACGGTGTTCGTCCATCCGCGCGATCCGAGCCTGGTGCTCGCCGGCACCAAGGACGGCATCTATCGCTCGACCGATAAGGGCCAAACATTCAAGCGCGCCAATTTCCCCGATGCCGGCATGCAGGTCTGGTCGTTCCTGCCGGACCCGGCCGACGACAAGCGCATTCTCGCCGGCGCCTCGCCAGTCGCGATCTATCGCTCGACCGATGCCGGCGCGAGCTGGACCCGGCAGGTCGATCCGAAGCTACCGGACCGCGGCAAAGCGCCGTTCGCCTGCCGCGTCATGCGCTTTGCCCGGCATCCGCGCCGGCCGAACGAAATCTACGCCGCCCTTGAAGTCGGCGGCGTCATGCGCTCGATCGACGGCGGCGAGACCTGGAGCGATTGCAGCGAGCATCTGATCCGGCTTTCGGTCGATGAGCCGCGGCTGCGCTCAAAGATCGTCAGCGACACCGAAGCTGAAGCCATGCTCGACGGCCACGCCATCTGCATGAGCGCCGCCGATCCCGACGCCGTCATCCTTGCGGTGCGCATGGGCCTGTTCCGCAGCGGCGACCAGGGCAAGACCTGGCAGGATCTGCGGGTCGACCGCTTCTCGCCCTTCACCTACGGCCGCGACGTGAAAGTGTCGCCGCAGGACCCGAATACACTCTATGCCTGCCTGAGCGTCGCGGCGTCGTCCAAGGACGGCGCGCTCTACCGGAGCCAAGACATCGGCAAGACCTGGCAGCGCTTCGACAAGGTGCAGCCGCACGGCACGTTGATGTCGGTCAGCCTGCATGCCAACGACGCCAAGCAGGTCTATATCGCGGCGCGCTACGGCGAGGTGTTCGGCACGCAGGACGGCGGCGCGAGCTGGCGCGAGACGCCGCTGCCGGCGGGCGTGCAGCACATCTACGCGCTCGCCTGCGGGTGACGGCGGCTATTTCGCCTCGTCGCGGAAATACGGCTCGACCTTGCCGGTCAGCTTGATGGTCAGCGGATTGCCGTGGCGGTCCTTGGCCTTGCCGGCCTCGACCCTGATCCAGCCCTCGCTGACGCAATATTCGGCGACGTTGGTTTTCTCGACGCCCTTGAAGCGCACCCCGATGTCGCGCTCGAGCAGCGCCTCGTTGTAGTACGGGCTGTTCGCATCGGTGGAGAGGCGGTCGGGCAGGGCGTCGGGTTTTTTGTCGGCCATGACTTTGCTCTATCGGGGTCGCTCACTCGATCGACATGCCGGCCGCGCGCAGCGGCGCACCGTTCTTCTCGATCTCCGGACCGATGATGCTTTGCAGGTAAGCGGTCGCGCGGTGCTCCGGCGGCACCACGAACGTGCCGGTGGTCACGAGCTGCTCCTGCATCGCCGGCGTGTCCATCGCCGCGACCGTGGCGTCGTGCAGCTTCTTGATGATGGCGTCGGGCGTGCCCTTGGGAAAGAAGAACGCGAACCAGGTCGAGGCCTCGAAGTCCATGCCTTGCTCGATCGAGGTCGGCAGGCTCGGCAGCGACGGCAGCCGCTCGCGGCGGAACACGGCGATGCCCTTGACCTGGCCGCTCTGGATCGGCGGCACCGCGGTTGGGCTCAGGGTCATGAAATAATCGAACTGGCCGGCATAGAGGTCCTGCAGCGCCGGGCCGCCGCCGCGATAGGGAATATCCTGCACCTTGACGCCGATCGCCTGGTTGAACAGCGCGCAGTCGACATAGCCGGTCGAGCCGATGCCGGCCGAGCCGGTGCGGAGGGTCGCCTGGTTCTTGCGCACATAGGCGATGAAATTCTGCAGGCCGTCGACGGGCAGATCGTGCCGCGCGATCATGGCCATGGGCTGGTCCGCCACCAGGACGACCGGCGCGAGGTCTTCTTTGAGATTGTAGAGCGGGCGCTTGTAGAGCGTCTGATTGATGGCGTCGGCGCGGCTGCCGAGCACGAATTCGTAGCCGTCGGGGTTGGCGCGGGCGACGCGGTTCGAGCCGATCATGCCGCCGGCGCCGCCGACGTTCTCGATGACCACCTGCTGGCCCAAGATCTCCGACAGCCGCCGGCCAATGATTCGGCCGAGCACGTCGGTGCCGCCGCCGGGCGGGAACGGCACCACCATGGTGACCGGCCGCGTCGGCCAGGATTGCGCCGCCGCCGGGCCGACCGTGCCCGAGACCGCGAGAAGGATGGCGCCCGCAACGGCAAACCCACGTCCTGCCATCATGCTTTCCTCGTTAAGGCCCGGCTCGGCATTGTGATATGAATGGGCCGGGCATTTCCAGCCCGGAAGGTTTTGGAATTCGCTGATGTCGCTTGCCGCCGATGTACCGCCGCGTTCGCCGGCCCCAGGCGCGGTCCGCCACGACTGGACCCGCGCCGAGGTGCGCGCGCTGTTCGATCTGCCGTTCGCCGAGCTGATGTTCCAGGCGCAGAGCGTGCACCGAGGCAATTTCGCACCGGGCGAAGTGCAGATCTCGACGCTGTTGTCGATCAAGACCGGCGGCTGCCCGGAGGACTGCGCCTATTGCCCGCAGAGCGCGCGCTACGACACCGGCGTGCGCGCCGAGAAGCTGATGGCGCTCGACGCGGTGCTTGCCGAGGCGCGCGCCGCCAAGGCCGGCGGCGCCAGCCGCTTCTGCATGGGTGCGGCCTGGCGCGAGCCGAAGGACCGCGACCTCGACGCGGTCTGCGCCATGGTCGAGGGCGTCAAGGCGTTGGGGCTCGAAACCTGCGCCACGCTCGGCATGCTGACCGCCGACCAGGCGCGGCGGCTGAAGGACGCCGGCCTCGATTTCTATAACCACAACCTCGACACCGCGCCGGAGTTCTACGACCGGATCATCACCACGCGGACCTATCAGGAGCGCCTCGATACGCTGTCGCATTTGCGCGACGCCGGCATCCATGTCTGCTGCGGCGGCATCGTCGGCATGGGCGAGAGCCGCGAGGATCGGGTCGGCATGATCGCGACGCTTGCGGCTTTGCGCCCGCATCCGGAATCGGTGCCGATCAATATGCTGGTGAAGGTCAAGGGAACGCCGCTCGCCGACGAGCCCGCGTTCGATCCGCTGGAATTCGTCCGCACCATCGCGGCCGCCCGGATCACCATGCCGCGCTCCATGGTGCGGCTCTCGGCCGGCCGTGAGGACATGAGCGAGGAGACGCAGGCACTGTGCTTCCTCGCCGGCGCCAATTCTATTTTTTACGGGCCGAAGCTTCTGACGACGCCCAACCCCGGGCGCGATCACGACCGGGAGATGATGGAGCGGCTGGGGTTGAGTGCAATGGAGCGGGAAAGTTGACCGTATACCGGTATCCGGTATAATCGGCAGTATATGATCCGGTCGTTTGGCGACAAGCGCACTGAAGCACTGTTCCACGACCAGCGGGTCCGGCAATTTGAAGGAATTGCTCGTAGGGCTAAGCGTAAGCTCGAAGCGGTCAACGCGGCGAGGCGCTTGGACGACTTAGCCATCCCACCATCCAATCGCTTGGAAAAGCTCAAGGGAGGGTTGAAGGAATTTTATTCGATCCGGATCGATCTTCAGTGGCGCGTCATCTTCAAATGGGTCAACGGCGAGCCGCATGAGGTTCAAATTGTGGATTACCACCGCTGAAGGGAGACGCTAAATGCCGCGCAATAAATTCGCTCCGGTCACGCCGGGCGAAATGCTCAGGGAAGAATTTCTTGCCGAGTATGGCCTTTCTCAAAATCAGTTGGCCAAGGCAATCGGAATATCACCGAACCGGATTGCGGAGATCGTCAACAACCGGCGGCGAATTACGGCCGATACGGCGCTGCGCCTCAGTTTATACTTTGGCAATAGCCCTGAGTTCTGGATGAATCTGCAGAGCCACTATGACCTGAAGCTGGCGCGCCGGAGTCTCAAGCCGGCGCAGGCCAAGCGCATCAAGGCGCTGCGCGCCGCCTAACGGTTACACCCCGGCCGCCCCGCCATCCGCCCGCGGGTCATGGGCGCCTTCGAGACTGCCGTCCTTGTGCAGCACCACGGCGCCGGCATGGCCCATGACGTCGGAATAGGGCTCGGTCAGAACGTCGACCTCGTGGCCGGCGGACTGAAGCCCGTCGATCAGGTTACCATCGAAGCGCGGCTCGAGGCGCAAGCTGGTGCGCGCCGCGCCCCAGGTGCGGCCAAGCACCCAGCGCGGCCGGTCGATGGCGTCGGCGAGGGTCGAGCGGAATGTCACGGTGCGCGTGAACAGCGCGCTCTGGGTCTGCGGCTGGCCGTCGCCGCCCATGCAGCCGTAAGCCATGATCCGGCCGTCGTTGAGCACCGCGAGCGCCGGATTGAGCGTGTGGAACGGCAGGCGGCCGGGCATCAGCGGGTTGAGCGCGCCGGTCTGCAGCGAAAAGCTTGCGCCGCGGTTCTGCATCAGAACGCCGGTCGCCGACAGCACGCAGCCGGAGCCGAACTCCCAATAGATCGACTGGATGTAGGACACGACCAGGCCCGCGGCGTCGGCGGCGCCCATCCAGATGGTGTCGCCTTCGCCGGCGCCGAGCGGCCAGGGCGCCGCCTTGCGGCGGTCGAGCTTCATCGCTTCACCGGCGAGAAAGCGCGGCTCCAGATAGCGGGCGAGCGGGTGCGCGAGATAATCCGGGTCGGTCACGGCGCGGTCGCGGGCGCGCAATGCCCTCTTGGTCGCCTCGACCAGGCCGTGGATGTGATCGAAGCTTTCGGGCTCCTTGACGCCCAGCCGATCGAACAGCGCGAGGATCATCAGCGACACGATCCCTTGGGTTGGGGCGTCGGTGTTGTAGAGGGCGCTGGCGGAGACGTCGGCCCGTAGCGGCTCGGCGAGCTTGGCCTGGTAGCGCGTGAGATCGTCGCGGGTCACCGGGCTGCCGATGCGCTCGAGATCGGCCGCAATCTCGCGCCCGACATCGCCGCGATAAAAATCGTCGAGGCCCGCATGGGCGAGGTGCTCGAGCGTCGCCGCCAGCGTCTCCTGCTTCAGCACGGTGCCGATGTCCGGCGTCTTGCCGTCGACCAGGAACGTCGCGGCGAAGCCCGGAACGTCCTTCAACTCCGCCAAATGCTGCTGCGTCAGCCGGTTCTGGCTGCGCGACACCTGATAGCCGTTGCGGGCGTGTCCCTGGGCATTGCCGAGCAGCACGTCGAGCGGCAGCGCGCCGCCATGGGCCTTCGCCGCCTGCAGCGCCACGATCCAGCCGCCGACCGCGCCCGGCACGGTGAGCGCGGCGAGCGGCCCGCGCGGCGGAATGGTCTCGTAGTCGCGGTAAAGCTCGGGCCTCGCGTTCCGGCCGGCAGGCCCCGGCGCCATGATGGCGCGCAGCCGGCCGGACGGCTCGCGGATCAGCCAAAAGCCGTCGCCGCCGAGATGGTTCATGTGCGGATAGACCGCGACGATGGTCGCCGCCATGGCGATCATGGCCTCGATGGCGTTGCCGTCTTCGGCAAGGATTTGGCGCCCGGCCTCGACTGCGGCCGTGTGCGGCGCGCAGACGACGCCGCGGCGATGGCCGGCGCTGTGCAGGTCGGCCACGGTTCCCCCTCCTAACCTCGCCCGCTTGCGGGGGAAGACATGGAGGGGGCGGGCTCAGTGAAGCCGCGCTTGCGTAACAGCGCGTCCGCGCTCGGCAGCCGGCCGCGAAACGCCTTGTAGGCCTCGGCCGGGTCCTGCGAGCCGCCGGCGGCGTAGATCGTGTCGTGCAGGCGCTTGGCCGTGGCGGCATCGAAAATATCGCCCGCCTCCTCGAATGCCGCGAAGGCGTCGGCGTCGAGCACTTCCGACCACATGTAGCTGTAATAGGCCGCCGCATAGCCGCCGCCGGAGAACACGTGGCCGAAATGCGGCGCCCGGTGCCGCATCACGATCTCGTCGGGCATGCCGATGCGGGAGAGCGCCGTCTTCTCGAACGCGTCGGCATCGATCTCGCCGCCGCCCGACGGCAGCGAGTGGAAGTCGAGATCGACGATGGCCGAGGCGACATATTCGACTGTTGCAAAACCCATGTTGAAGTTGCGCGCAGCGATCAGCCGCTGCAGCAAGTCCTCCGGCATCGGCTCGCCGGTCGCGTAATGCCGGGCGAAGCGGCGCAGCACTTCGGGCTGCTCCAGCCAGTGCTCGTAGAGCTGCGACGGCAGCTCGACGAAATCGGTGGCGACGCTGGTGCCGGAGATCTTCGGGTAGGTGACCTTGGAAAGAAGGCCGTGCAGGCCGTGGCCGAACTCGTGGAACAGGGTGCGCGCATCGTCGAAGCTGAGCAGGGTGGGCTCGCCGTCGGGCGCCTTGGCGAAATTGCAGACATTGACGATCAGCGGCCTGACGTCGCCCGCAAGCTTCTCCTGGTCGCGCAGCGACGTCATCCAGGCGCCGCTCCGCTTCGATGGCCGCCCGAAATAGTCGGCGAAGAAGAGGCCGACCGCGCTGCCGTCCCGTTCGTCCACCTGCCAAACCCGGACGTCGGGATGCCAGACCGGCACGTCGGTCCGCGGCGTGAAGCTTAGCCCGAACAGGCGCTGCGCCGTGTAGAACATCGCCTCGATCATGCGATCGAGGTTGAGATACGGCTTGATGGTCGCCTCGTCGAAGTCGCAGGTGCGCTGGCGGAGTTTTTCGGCGTAGTAGCGCCAGTCCCACGGCGCGAGCTTGAAATTGCCACCGCCCTCCTGGACGAGCTTCTGCATGGCGTCGCGATCGGCGAGTGCCTGCCGGCGGGCACGGGCCCAGACGGTGTCGAGCAGACCGCGCACCGCTTGCGGCGTCTTCGCCATGGCGTGGTCCAGCCGGTAATGGGCGAAGTCGGCAAAGCCGAGAAGCTTGGCGCGCTCGGCGCGCAGCCGCACCATCTCGGCGATGATCGCCTTATTGTCGGTTAAGCCGCCATTGTCGCCGCGCATGGCAAAGGCGCGGAACACTTTTTCGCGCAGATCGCGCCGCTCGGAGAATTGCAGGAACGGCTCGGCGCTGGAGCGCGACAGGGTGACGACGTGGCCGGAGAGCTTGCGTTCCTCGGCCTCCGACTTCATCGCCTCGCGCATGAAGCCGGGCAGGCCGGCGAGCTCGGCCTCGCCGTCGAGCGAAAGCGCAAAGCCTTGCTCGTCGGCCAGCACGTTCTGGCTGAAGGCGGTGCCGAGGCTCGCCAGCCGTTCGGTGATCGCCGCGAGCCGCTTCTTGGCGGCCTCATCGAGGCCGGCACCGGCGCGGCGGAAGCCGGTATGATAGCGCTCCAGCACGCGCTTGCCTTCGGCATCGAGGCCGAGCGCGTCGACGCCACGCATCAGCGCATCGACCCGCCCGTAAAGCGTGGCGTCAGTGTTGATCTTGTTCCAGTGCCGGGCCATGCGCGGCGACATTTCGCGCTCGATCTCGAGCAGCGCGTCGTTGGAATGGGCGCCGGCCAGCAGGTGGAACACGTCGTCGATCCGCGCCAACGAGCGCCCGGCGCGCTCGAGCGCCGCGACCGTATTGTCGAAGCTCGGCGCTGCCGGGTTGGCGGTGATCGCCGCGATCTCGGCCACGTGCTCGGCGAGCGCCCGGTCATAGGCCTCCCGGAAATGCTCCGGCCTGATGTGCGCGAACGGGGGGACTTCGTCGGGGGTGGTCCATTCCGCCAGGAGTGGGTTGGCGGACGGGGCAGGGGGGCTCATCGGGGACCCTTATTCCTTGGCAAGGCCGGCATGATATATGTCATCGGAGCTTATGGACCAAAGCCGCAAGGAGCGCCCGCAAATGCCCCGTCACGCCCATTATGTCCCCCATGGCGTCATTCCGGCCGTCCTGCTGCCGTTCTTCGACGACCTCTCCATCGACGAGAAGAGCTTCCGCAAGCACCTGCGCGACGTGGCCGCGACCGAGGGCATTTCGGCGATCACCATCAACGCCCATTCCACCGAGGTCGCCTCCTGCAGCCTCGAGGAGCAGCGCCGCGTGCTCGCCATCGCCCAGGACGAGATTGGCGGCCGGCTGCCGCTCATCAACGGCATCTGGGCCGATGGCAGCCTGGAGGCGGCGCGCATCGCCCGCATGGCAGAGGAGGGCGGCGCCTCGGCGCTCCTGGTGTTCCCGCCGGCGCCGTTCACCCTGCAGCAGTCGCCCGCCATGGCAGTCGAGCACTTCAAGCGCATCGCCGACGCTTCGAGCCTGCCGATCATCGCCTTCCAGTATCCGCTGGCGACCGGCCAAGGCTATCCGCGCGACACGCTCCTGAAGATGGTCGAGGCGGTGCCGACCATCCGCGCCATCAAGGACTGGGCCGGCAACGTGCCGCAGCACGAGATGCATATCCGCGAACTGCAGAGCCTGCCGCGGCCGGTCAACGTGCTCTCGACCCACAGCGCCTGGCTGTTCTCTTCCCTGGTGCTCGGCTGCAATGGCCTGCTCTCCGGCTCGGGCAGCGTCATCCCCGACCTGCAGGCGGCGCTGTTCAAGGCGGTGCAGGGCAACGACCTCGCCGCGGCGCGGCGGTTGAACGACCGCATCTACCCGCTGGCGCGGGTGTTCTACGCCGACCCCTTCGTCGACATGCACAACCGCATGAAGGAGGCGCTGGTGCTGCTCGGCCGGCTGCCGCGCGCCGTGGTACGGCCGCCGCTGGTCAAGCTGACGCGCGCCGAGATCGACCGCATCCGCGCGGCCCTCGTGGAAGCCGGGATGCTGTCGAAAGCCGCGCGGGACGCGGCTTAGGCCCGCCTTGATCCTGCCGCGACTTTTGGCGTAACTGCGCAGGCATTAGAAGGCTCCGATGGACAGCTCCAACAATCCCATCCAGCGCCCCCGGCGCATCCTCTGGCTCAACGTGCTGACCGTGGTCAGCGCCGCGATCCTGATCAGCGCCGAGGTGTTCGGCGCCGCCTTTGCCGGCAGCTGGGCGATCGCGAGCCTGTTTGCACTCGGCAGTTTCGGCGCGCGCATCCTCGACGGCTTGTTCGTGCTGTGCGGCATCTTTGTGATGGTGCAGTTCGCGCGCGCGGCGCGCCGGGTCGAGCCGTTCACCGCCGGCTGAGGCCGGCCGCGGCGCCGACTTCTCCACCACGGCACGGCGCCTTTACGTCTCGTTAAAACAAAAATTGTTGCGCAAAGCGCGCGAATGGATTATTTCGACACTTGCCCAATTTCGCACGTGCCTGTGGCCGTGTGTCGGTCGGTGGGCATCCGGACAAGAGGCCGGACAGCCGCCTAAGGAAGAGAACACTACTTCCTTGCTCCCGCGACCGGCAGCCGGAGGCGAACCGGCGATGCCAGCTCTCCACTGGCGACGCGGCTTAAAGCAACGACGGAAGGGCTTTTTTGGATGACGGCCGGCGCCAATGCCGGCGACACCGAAAGGGCTTGTCCTTCTTTGCCAGCAGTGCGGAACGGGGCTTCCCCTCATCCGGACCAAGGCAGCAATCGCAGCGACGGTCAAGGTTTTCGCATGGTGCGGAGCCACGTCCGTCGCAGGAGGTTCACCTCGGCGGCTACGCCGCCGGCCGGATAGAGGAGCTGGGTCGAGATGACCACACGCATCCGCGAATTTCTCAAGCGTCGTACCGATACTGGACCCTGCCTCGTGCTCGACCTCGACGTCGTGCGCGAGAACTACCAGAACTTCGCCAAGGTGCTGCCGGACACCAGGGTGTTCTATGCCGTCAAGGCCAACCCGGCGCCGGAAATCCTGAAGCTCCTGGCCGAGCAGGGCTGCTGCTTCGACGTCGCCTCGATCAACGAGACCCACGCCGTGCTTGCCGCCGGCGCCACCGCCGACCGCGTCTCCTACGGCAACACCATCAAGAAAGAGACCGAGATCGCGACCGCGTTCAAGCTCGGCGTCACGCTGTTCGCCATCGACTGCGAGGCCGAGGTCGAGAAGGCGGCGCGCGCCGCGCCGGGCAGCCGGGTGATCTGCCGCATCCATTGCGACGGCTCGGGCGCCGAATGGCCGCTGTCGCGCAAGTTCGGCTGCGAGCCGGACTATGCCGCCGACATCCTCGAGCTTGCCCATAAGCGCGGCCTCGTGGCCTACGGCATCTCGTTCCATGTCGGCTCGCAGCAGCATAACGTCGAGGCCTGGGACCGCGCGCTCGCCTCGACCGCGGCGATCTTCCGCACCTGCGCCGAGCGCGGCATTAGCCTCTCGATCGTCAATCTCGGCGGCGGCTTCCCGGCCAAATACGTGCGCAAGACGCCGAAGCTCGAGAGCTACGGCAAGGCGATCTTCAAGTCGCTGCGCAAGCACTTCGGCAACAATCTGCCCAACACCATCGTCGAGCCGGGCCGCGGCCTGGTCGGCAATGCCGGTATCATCGAAGCCGAGGTGGTGCTGATCGCCAAGCGCAGCCCCGAGGACGAGGTCCGCTGGGTCTATCTCGACATCGGCAAGTTCCACGGGCTTGCCGAAACCATCGGCGAATCGATCCGCTATCCGATCCGCACCACCAAGGACCGCGACGAGACGGCGCCCTGCATCATCGCCGGCCCGACCTGCGACTCCGTCGACGTGCTGTACGAGAAGACGCCGTATCCGCTCCCGGTGTCGCTCGCCATCGGCGACAAGGTATTGATCGAGGCCGCCGGCGCCTACACCACGACCTATTCGTCGGTCGGCTTCAACGGCTACCCGCCGCTGCGGCAATACGTGATCTGAGGCTTGGGTTGCCCCGCGCCCCGGCAGCCGCCGGGGCGCGGTTTTATTTCGGCTGCGGGCTCGCGGGCGGCGGGATCACCGACGGATCGCCCGCCTTCGGGGTCGGCGCCTTCATCGCCGGATCGATGTCCGGCGGACAGATCACGCCGGCATTCTTGTTGGCATCATTCAGCGCCTGATTAGCGCGCTCCTGCGGCGTGCAGCCTTTCGGATCGGGCGCCTGGGCCTGGGCGAGGCCGGCGCAGGCAAGCGTGAACGCAATTGCCAGCGTGGCTCGCGACGCTTTCGCGATCATGACCGTCCTCCCTGGACATTGCTGCTGTGGGGATAACGATTTGAGGGAATTGCCGGTTCCTCAGGCGCGGAACCGCCTCAGGCGAGGTCGAGAATCCCGGCCTCGCCGGCCTCCGTGCCGAACGCCAGCAGAGTGCCGTCGGCGCTCCAGGCCAGCGCCGAGACCGGTGCGTCGCCCGGCTTCTTCGCCAAGATCTCGGCGCCGTCTTCGATGCGCACCAACAGCACCACGCCGTCCTCGTAGCCGGCGGCGATGATGTCCTGGCGCGGATGGCAAGCGACCACCGCGATGCGATGCTGCGACGGCGCCAACTGCCGTGGCTGCTTGCCCATGGGGCCTTCCTTGGTCTGGAACGGCCACAGGATGAGCTGCGGCGCGCCGGAGGTCGCGAGCCACTTGCCGCCCGCGGTCCAGCCGACCGACATGACACGCGTGGCGTAGCCCGACATGCGCATGTGCTGGCGGTCGACAAGCCGCCAGCCGTGCAGCATCGGCTCCTGCATGGCGGTGACGAGGAAGCGGCCGTCCGGGCTCACGGTGACGCCGAGGTGCGAGCCCTTCCATTCGAGCTTTTCCGGCGTGCTTTGTGGCGCGTTGGGGAACCACAAAGTGGCGCCGTTGTAGTGGGCGATGGCCAGCCGAAAGCCCTTCGGCAGGAAGGCAAGCCCGCCGACGGTCGACGGCGCATCGATGCTGCGCAGCTCCTTGCCTTGCACGAAGGCGGTCTTGCCGGCCGACCAGGCCACCGCGCCGTCGGGGCCGACGGCGACATGATCGATCCAGCGGCTCTTGGGGTCGGTCGCGACGGTACGGCTGGTGCCGCTGGCGTCGGTCTCGATGACCTTGCCGTCGTCGCCGCCGGTGACGATGACGGCGTCGCCGACCGCTGTTGCCAAGATCGCGCCTCCATGGACCGCGACGGTCTTCGGCTCGCCGCGCGGCGGCGCCAGCACCATCGCCTCGTCGCCGAGCACGAACACCGCCATGCGGCCGAGAAAATGCGCGGCGATGACGGCGCCGTTCGCCGCAACCGCATGGATGCGCTCGACGACGGAGGCAGAGTCGTTGCGGGTCTCAGACATGAACGCGGGTTACGCGATGCAGCTTTCGAATCCTTCGGCGATCTTCTTGCCGGGCAGATTGCGGCCGATGAAGACGATGCGGCTGTCGCGTTTCTCGTTGTCCTTCCACGGCCGCTGGTGATCGCCGTCGAGGATCATGTGCACGCCCTGGAACACGAAGCGCTGGTCGTCGTCCTTGAAGGCGAGGATGCCCTTGCAGCGCAGAATATTCGGGCCTTCCTTCTGCACCAGATCCTGCACCCACGGAAAGAACTTGTCCGGGTTGAGCGGCTTGTCGGTCTTCAGCGAGATCGATTGCATCTCCTCGTCGTGATAGTGCTTGAGCCCGCCGTGATGGTGCGCGTGCTTGTGGTCGTGGTCGTGATGATGATCGTGGCCGTGCTCATGACCGTGGTGATGATGGTCGTGATCGTGGCCGTCGCCCTCGAGGAAATCCGGCTCGATATCGAGGATGCGATCGAGGTCGAAGGCGTTGCGCTCCAGCACTTCATTGAGCGCGATCTTGGCGCGCTCGGTCTTGTGCAGCCGGGCGTAAGGATTGATGCCGCGGATGCGTGCTTCGACTTCGCTCAATTCGTCAGCGCTGACCAGGTCGGTCTTGTTGATCAGAATGACGTCGGCGAAGGCGATCTGGTTCTTGGCTTCCGGCGCGTCCTTCAGCCGCTCGTTGAGCCACTTGGCGTCGGCGACCGTGACCACGGCGTCGAGCTTGGTGCGGCGGCCGACGTTTTCGTCGACGAAGAAGGTCTGCGCCACCGGCGCCGGATCGGCGAGCCCCGTGG
>Ga0335081_10005256_pt1 | contig 20483 bp, 17 predicted proteins | sample Lox_Sample_35_FD_206713 | JGI IMG/M metagenome (GOLD analysis project Ga0335081, IMG submission 206713) | Soil microbial communities from Loxahatchee National Wildlife Refuge, Florida, United States - Lox_Sample_3.5 | ecosystem: Environmental > Terrestrial > Soil > Wetlands | place: USA... | reverse complement strand
CCACCTCTAAGCCGCTAGAAAAGAGGCTCCCAAACTATGGCACCCGGCTCGGACGTTGTGAACCTCGGCCTATAGCGGTGTAGACCCACGCACGTCGCTGGGTTTGTAGTTGCTCCCAGCGACCCCCGTGAGACGGGCGCTTTGCCTTGTCACGACGCTCGTCTCGCCCCGCGTTGAGACAGCCGGTTCAGACGCCTGCCAAACCATCGGTAAAGCACCCTCAGAACGCCGCATAACCGCTGGGATAACGCCTCAGCCGCGCCAGGTGATGAGGATCGCGTAGTCAACTGTGTCAATGGATTCTCAGGCCCGTGGATGTTATGGTCGAAATGACGGATCCTCAACCTAGGGTGAAGGCTGGGATGGTCTCAGAATCGTTTACACGAGCTCAGAGCGGTATCTCTGTTTTTCTTGCCGTCATGTACATGGATCTTGCGTCGATTTTGCCGACGTCGTGCCCGGCTCATCGTGAGTTCACCACCTAACCGTCGTGTGCCAGCGTGATACAGCCATCACCGCACACACGCCAGCGACCGCGCGAACCTGATGCTGACGAGCTCACACGTTTGTTGGTTGTAACTGTTTCGAGTCATAGCGACTTGATGACATGCCTGACCTAGCCGATACTAAGTCTGTAGGGGTAACCACATAGTCCGGTCACCGGACAGAAAGGAGCTCAGACATGAGCGCTACCACCCCCAAGAAGACGGCTACCACCGAGGCGAGCGCGACCACCACCACCGGCAAGTCCGCCGCTAAGGCGAACGTGGGGCCGAAGGTGACCACCACCCCGGCCAAGAGCAAGCGCCCCGCCAAAAGCGATCAGCGTGACTACGGACAGGGTGAGGTGGTGCTCGCGCATCACCCGCGCCTGCATCCTGAGATGGGTACGGCGATCGTCCAGGAGAACTTCACGAGCGGCGCTCAGACGCACGTGAGGATCAAGTTCGAGGGCAGTGACGATCTCGTGCTGAACCACTGGCACAACGTCTTTGCCGGGTAACCCATCGGACCGCAGCGGGCCGCCCCACCGTGGGCGGCCCGTTCCGCGAAGTCGCGCAGCACCTTGCGGGGGAGGGGAGCCCGAGTTAGACCCGTCACCATCCACCACCCATTCTGCGCGTCGCGGGGGACGTCAACTTTTGGCCGTTGCGCAAAATTCGGCTCTCCTCTCCATTTGGGGGTGACTCATCGGTGAGGAAGCGCGATCTGGATGCCGGCGCAGCAGAGGTAGATCATCGCGATCAGGGCGTCGGCGGAGTGGAATCCGTAGGCGCGGTGTGACAGGAGTCTCACCTTGCTGCTCAGTGCCTCGAGGCGTCCGTTGCTCAGGCCAAGCTCGATCGCAGCGAGCACACCGTGCTTGTGTTTGCGGATCGTGCGGGCGAGCTTGACGAACGGTTTGAGCCGCGAGCGGGAGGCCCAGGCGAGCCACGCGTCGAGCCGCTGGGGTGCCTCGTCTTTGGGGAGCCGGTAGATGTAGCGCAGCTCTCCGTAGAGCAGGAACGCGCGGTACATACGCTGGTTGGTCAGCACGACCTCGGCCAGCTTGAGCAGCTGCTTGGGGGTCTGGTTGGCGGTGTCCTTGAGCAGGCTGTAGCGGGTGCCCTTGATCCACTTGCCCTCGCCGGTGGAGGAGCGGCCGTGGCGGTTGTACTCGTCGCGGCGGACCTGGTCGGCGGCCTTGCCACCGAGCTGGACGACATGAAATGGGTCGAAGCAGACCTGGGCGTGCGGGACCCCGTTGTCGGGGTCGCGGATCGCGTTCTCATAGCCGGCGGACATGTCGATCGAGATCGCTTTGATCGAGGCCTTCTGCCCATCGGTCAGCCCGTCGAAGAACGCCTGCAGGCTGGCGGCGTTGCGGCCGGGCGCCGCCCACACGATTCCGCCCGTCCCGTGGTCTGCAACGCACGTTAGGAACTTGTGATCGGCCCCGTATGAGACCTCATCCACGCCGATCAGCTCGAGCCCGTCCAGCCGCCCCGGGTCGAGCCGCTCGGCCACGACCCGCTCGAGGATGTTCCCGACCGTCTCCCAGGCGATCCGCATCAGCCGGGTGACCTGCGTCTGGCTCATCTGCTGCGCCAGCCACGCCGTGAGATCGTCGAAATCGCGCGTGTAGCGCGCACCTGAGCGCGCCCACTCCACGTGCTCGGACAGATCGCCGCAGCCCGGGCAGTACAGCCGGCGCAGATCGCACTCGATCACGCACCGCAGACCGCCCTGATCCAGATGCCGCCAGCGCTTGACGCGGTGATCCTTGATCTTCAGGCCGCGCGCGCCGCAGCCCGAGCAGACCGGCCGCTTGCGACGCAGCGCGACCGTCACGATCATCGCGTGCTCGCCGAACTCCACATCCGTGACCCATGCGCCCGGAAGCCCGAGCATCCTGTTGAATGCCGTAGTGACCCGCACGTCGTCCTCCTTTTGCTGCTAACTCGACAATCAGCAGCCTAGGAGGCGGCGGCGGGTCGCCCGGCACGTGCGCAACTTGCCAGCCCCTCGCCGCCGGGGCAACGTCAACGGCGTAGCGGAGCCGCGCGCCGCGCGTCAAGCGGCAGCCCCGAGTCGGCCCAGCGTTCAGCTAACCCCCAAGTTGCAGGAGATTCGGCCGCTTGACCCGGGCTTCGGCTCCGCTAACTGAGCACCCGTCGCCGGCCAGGGCCGGCAGCCGTCAGATCAACGGCCGACCACCAGACACCCCGGAGTCACCCCCAGATGACGAGGAGTCCCCTTTTTCCACGGCCATCAGCCGGCGAGTGCCGCCTCCATCTGCTTTACGACGGCTGCGGGCACGCCGCTCGGCCGGTCACCGTTTAGCGGCTGGAACTCGCCTCCGCTCAGCTTGGCCTGGAAGTAACAAGCCGGGAATCCAGGCTGTCCGGGAGCGAAGTTGAGCGGCGGCGCGACGCCGTCGAGCGTTTCGTTCCTGAGCGCGTAGAGACCCTTCTTGACATCCCCGGGTGTGGAGCTCGGGGTCAGCTTTGCCGCCTTGGCCGCTGCCGCGAACCGCTGGCCTCCCGCCCATGGGTCGATCAGCCCCCAGCTGTACTGCGGGCTGCTGGTCAGCCCGGCGACGATGAACGGCATCAGCGTGGACACGTCAGGCGGACCTGTTTCCGCGCGTGTGGCTTGTGTGTGCCCGGCTCCCCATTACGTGCGGGTGACGATGGCGACCCGATGCCGAGCTTGCCTGGGCGTCCGACCAAACATGGTCGCGGCGCCTGTGACCGGAGCACAGACATCGTCCGGCCGCGCCGAACGGGGCCTACGCCGGCGACCATCTGTTCGGCCTACATGAGGCCCAGCCAGGAGTGGCCCAGTCGATTGCGGTTGACAGACCGACCAGCTGGTCTGCTAGCGTGAGTCACGATGGGTGTCGAAGGGGGCAAAGCCGCGGTCTACGTTCGCGTGAAGTCGCCGGTTGAGATCACCGAGTCGAGTGCCCTCCTCGGTGGGGTGCGCACGCGGACGCTCGCGGTCGCGGGCGAGGGGGCGCCGATCCTGTTGTTGCACGGGTTCAGCGATTCGGCCGACACCTGGCGCCCCGTCCTGGCCGAGCTGGGGGCGATCGGGCGCCACGCGGTCGCCGTGGACCTGCCTGGTTCCGGCCGCGCCGATCCGATTCGCCGGCGACGACCTCTGGACGCGCTCGATGCCTTCACCAAGGCGTTCGTGCTCGCCAACGCCAACGGTTCGCCGGTCGTGCTTGCCGGCAATTCGCTGGGTGGCCTGGTGGCGTTGCGCGCGGCGAGGGGTCGGGAGCTTCCGCTGGTCGCCGTGGCGCCGATCTCGCCGGGCGGGCTCGCGCATCACAGGCGGCTCGAGCTGTTCGAGCGCGGTGTTCGAGGACTGGCGCCGCTGTTGTGGGTGCTCTCGCAGATTCCGGTGCCCGGGCGGCTGGTCACGCTGTATGCACAACAGGTGTGTGACCGCCGGCTGCTCGGGGGGCGCACCGACCCGTCGCTGATGCGCTACTACGCGTCCCACTACACAGGCATGGGGGACATCCGGCGCGTCGGCGGGGACCTGCTGGCGCTCGTGGACGCGAACCGCGCCGACCCGCTCGTGCTCGATGGCATTCGTGTCCCGGTCCTTCTGATCTGGGGCGGGCGCGATCGGCTCGCGGACGTAGCCGGTGCGCAGTTGGTGCTCGATGCCGTTGCCGCATCACGGCTGGTTGTCTTCGAGGACTGCGGACACTGCGCTCAGGTCGAGCGGCCTGTGGACGTCGCGCGACTGCTCGCCGCACTGCCGGCATCCGCCGAGCGCTCGGCGCGAGAGACCGCAAGCCCGCGACCGTTGACCGACGACGTGCTCCCTTAAGGTTCGCGCATGGCGGCTCTCGCCCCGCCGGGCACTCCGCGCAACGAGCGTCGCGCCCGGACGATCTCGCGCCTGCTCGATGCGACCATCGACAGCCTCATCGAGGTGGGGTATCAGGCGACCACGGTGCGCGGCGTCGCGCGGCGCGCAGGCGTCTCGCAAGGGGCGACGACTCACCACTTTCCGCGGCGCAGGGATCTGATCTCTGCCGCTCTGGATGAGATCGCCAACCGCGTCGTCGGCCACCAGCGCGCACAGGTGCCGCTGCTTCCGCGCGAGCCCGAGGCCCGCCGGGGAGCGGCGATCGACCTGCTGCGAAGCGGGTTCTCTGGCCCCCTGTTCATCGCGTGGGTGCGCCTCTGGATCGCTGCCGCCGAGGACGACGAGCTCCGCGACATCATGCGCCCCGTCGAGAGGCGGCTTTGGGAGATGGCTCGGCTGCTTGCTCGCGACACGCTGCCAGAGCTCGCGGAGGATGAGGTGTTCGACACCCGCCTGGCCGTGATCTACTCAATGCTCCGCGGGCTCGGCATGCAGCAGCACTTCGACCCCCGCCGCGACGAGCGCCGCCGCGATCCATGGCCGGCATACCGAGCGAGCATCGTGCTGCTGCTGCACGCCGAACCCGAGCAGTTCGTCCTCGGTCCCCGGCGCAGGCGAGGAGAGCGCGCGGCGAACTGACGGGCTCAGCGCACGTCGGCCAGCGTCAACTGACGTACATTGCGTCGATCTCGGCCGCGTACTTCGCGGCGATTGGCTTCCGCTTGAGCTTCAGCGTCGGCGTCAGCTCGTCGGAGTCGGGCTGCCACTCGACGGGGAGGATCGTAAACTTCTTGATCTGCTCGACTCGGCTGAGCTGGGCGTTCGCGCGCTCGACTGCGTCCGCGATCGCCGCCTGTGCCCGCTCGTCCGCGGCCACGGCGGCGACGGACGCATCCGGCATGCCGTTGGCACGCGCGAACTCCGCCGCACCCTCGGGGTCCAGCACGATCAGCGCGGTGTTGTAGCGGCGGCCGTCGCCGATCGCGACAACTGGGCCCATCAGGTTGCTCGCCGCCTTGAGCTTGAGCTCAATGTTCGCCGGCGACATGTTCTTGCCGGCGGCGTTGATGATCAGCTCCTTCTTGCGGTCGACGATGCGCACGTAGCCGTCGGCATCCATCGTGCCGACGTCGCCGGTGTGCAGCCAGCCGTCGGCGTCGATTGCGTCGGCCGTCTTCTCGGGGTCTTTGCGGTAGCCGCGCATCACGCTCGCGCCGCGCACCAGCAGTTCGCCGTCGTCGGCGAGCCTCAGCTCGACCCCTGGCAGCGGCTTGCCGACGGTCCCGATCCGGATCGCGTCCGGGGGATTCGTGGTCACGCAGGAGGTCGCCTCCGTCATGCCCCACGTCTCGCAGATCGGAAGGCCGAGAGCCGCGAAAAACTCGAGCACGTCGCCGCTGACCGGCGCGGCGCCCGACATCAGGGCGACGATCTGATCGAAGCCCACCTGCGCGCGCAGGTTCGAGAAGACGGTTTCATCGGCCCGGCGACAGGCCTCGGCCAGCTCCTCCGGCACGCGCCGGCCGGCCATCTCGAGGCGCACCTTGCGAAGCCCGGCGTCCACGGCGTCGCGCACCGCCGCGCGCTTGGCCTCGTCGGGATCGCGCTCGATCCCGAGCTCGAGCGCCAGCTTGATCTTCTCCCACATCCGCGGCACGGACGCAAAGAACGTGGGACGGACTTCCAGCAGGGCCGCGTTCAACTCGCGCGGATTGGCGGCGCAGGTGATCGCCGAGCCGTTCACGTGCGAGGGGTACAGGGCGATCATGCGGTCGGCCAGGTGCGCCATCGGCAGGAACGACAGCGTCCCCCCGCGGTTCAGAAGCCCGGGGAACAGGGTCGTCGTCATCTTCCAGTCGGCCAGCACGTTGGAGTGCATGATCTCGGCCGCCTTAGGCGGGCCGGTGGTGCCGGATGTGTAGATCAGCACCGCGACGTCGTCGGGCGTGACGGCACGCCAGGCGGCCTCGAAGTCGAAGTCGTCGCTGCCGAGCCGCACGAGCTCCGCGAAGTCACGCGTGCCCGCGACGGGCCCGTCCAGCACGAAGACGTGCTCGAGGCCGGGCAGCGAACACCCCGCCTCCAGGATCTTCTCGGCGTTCGTCGCCTCGCAGACGACCACGCGCGCGTCCGCGTGCTCGAGGTAGTACTCGATCTGCTCGGTCGACGCCGTCGGGTACAGCGAGAACGGCGTCGCGCCGAGATGCAGCGCCGCGGTGTCGAGGACGAGCGCCTCAGGGCGGTTGCCGAGCATCATCCCGACGGTGTCGCCGCGTCCGATCCCCAGCGCGGCCAGGCCCGCCGCCACGTCCTGCACCCGCTGCGCGTACTCGGCCCAGGTGATCTCCTCTGATCCGCCGAACGTTCGCAGCGCGACCTTATCGGCGAACCGGGTCGCGGTCCGCTGGAACGCCTCGCACAGTGTCGCGGGCCACGCCACTCGGTCGGTACGGCTCTCCGTCTTCGTCTCAACGGCCATTGGAACCTCTCCTTGTTGTCTTTGTGGGTGATTTGTCACTGCTCGTTTCGAGGTAGCGTCCGCTCCGCGGGCTGAGCCGCCAGATTTCGACGCCGTAGCGGCTGTCGGGCACGCCGGCCGCCTGGAGCTCGCTGAGCGCGGGCCGGTACCACGAGGTCATCGGCATCGTCGGAAGGACGTGCACGAAGTCGGGACGGGCGGCCGGTTCGAGCTGCTCGAACGCTCGGTGCAGATCCTTCGCGTTCAGCGTTCGTTCGGGCCGCAGCGTGACCGCTGCGACGGCGAGGGTGTCGCCCGAGGCCGGGTCCCGGACCGGGTAGCACGCCGCGAGGTCGACGGCATCGAGCTCGCCGAGCGCGCGCTCGATCGTGCGAGGCGACACCGTTCCGCGCTTGGTGGGCACCAGGGCCGCGAGGTGATCGACCAGCCACAAGTCGCCATCGGCGTCGCAGCGCACGAGCGCGCCGGTCGCGATCCAGGCGTCGCTGGCGGAGAAGACGCCGCGCAACGCGACGTCGTGGCGGCTTTGCGTCTCGGCGGGCGCCGCGACGAGCATCAGGCCGGTTACATTGACCTCGCACCGAACCGCGTAGCCGTTCCGGCCGGTGCGCGGGCGGCCGGTGGCCGGGTCGTACTGAACGACCGCGACTGCGGGCGTCCCGGGCATGGGCTGTCCGAGGGCACCGGCCTTGCGGTCGCTGACGTTGCCGAGGATGGCGTGCGTCCGGGTGGAGGCATAGAGCTCAAGGACACTGGCGTCGCCGAAGCGCTCCTTGACGCGTCGCCACACGCCGGCGGGCATGCCCGAACCGACGAACAGGCGGATCGGGTGGTGGCGCTCCTCAGGGTGAGCGGGGGCGGCGACCAGCGAGTGCAGCATCGCCCACGTGTAGGGCACGACGGTGGCGCCGTAGCGGCGGACTTCGGACCAGAACGTGTCGGGGTCGAAGCCGGTCGCCATCGCGAGCCTTGCGCCGGAGGCGGCGGCGGCGCCGGTGGCGAGCAGCAACCCAGAGGGGTGATGCATTGGGTTGGCGGCGTAGATCGTATCGTCGCGGGTGAGCGCGGCGGCGGTCGAGGCGACCAGGGCGGAGGTCGCCCAGCGTCCGTTGGTTATTCGATCGGCACGGATGTTGGCCCCGTGACCGGAGAACAAGATGAACGCGAGGTCGCGCGCGCGTCCGGGGTTGGGCCGGTACCAGGCAGGCAGCTCAACGGCGTGGGGATCGATCCGCTCGAGGTCCACGATGGAGGGCGGGACGCCGCGCGGTCCGGCGCCACCGCCGAGGACGTACACCTCATCGGTGTGCTTCGCCGCCGCCGCGGCGTGTTCGGGGTCGGCGATTACGCGGGTGACCTGGCCGTGCTCGATCTCGCGGGCGGTGTCCTCGCCGGGGCGCAGCAGGACCGCGACAGCGCCGAGCCGGTTCAGCGCTGCGACGGCCGCAGCGGCGCTGGGACGCATGTCCATGAGCACGCCGACGTGCTCGCCGCGTCGGATGCCGACCGAGATCAGGCCGCGTACGACATCGTCGATGCGTCGCTTGACGTCGGCGTGGGTGTGCGCATGGTCGGCGAACAGGATTGCGACGTCGTCACCACGGCTGCGGGCCGCGTCGTCGAGCATGGCGCCGTATGACACCCGGGTTCCCGGCCGCATCCGCTCCAACCGCACCAGCCGGGGAACCTGCGCGATGGTCTCCAGCGACAGTTCACGGACGGTTGCGCAGGCGCGTTGGCCTGACCGGGCCAGCACCCGCGGAGCGGTGATCCCAGCCTCCGCAGCCAGGCCCAGACCGTAGGTCAGGCTGGCCGCCGGGCCGCGTCGCGTGGCGCCGACCGGTCCGTCGTCATCGGCGGTCAGCGGCTGGATGTAGGCGGGGAGGCCGGTGCCGTCGAGGCACCACTGGGTGAAAGCGACGACACCGGGCCAGGTCTTGGCCTTGGCGTGGGAGCTGACCGGAAGGCCGAAATGGCCGACCGGCAGGAGGCACTCGTAGACCTCGGCCTTGGGTGCCGCCTGCGCGATTGCACGGACCGCCGGTACCGGCGCGAAGCTGTCGGCCTCGCCGATGAAGATCAGCACCGGGCAGGTGATGTCTGACAGTCCCACGGTGCGGTCGCCGATCACGGCGCCGCCCTCCATCAGCCGGTCGGCACGGATGACCTCGAGCATCTCCTCGATCGCCGGCCCCGACCAGCCGATCCATGCCCCCCGCTTGAGGAACTTTCGCTGCGGCTCGCGGGGCACCAGCGACTCACGGTCGTGGAGGGCAAGCAGGAAGTCGATGTCGGCCTTGATCGTGCGTGCCGGGTTCGCCCAGTTGAACATTCCCTGCACCGCCCGGCGCGGCAGTCCGGTGCGACCTAGCACCTTCCCGGACAGGTGGGTGGCGTCCCAGAGCAGCTTCTCGGGGACGAACGCGTCAAGCGAGATCGCCTGCAGCGGCGAACCGAGCGCGAAGATGCTCGCGACGTGCTCACAACTGCGGTAAGCCGCAGCCAGGTAGCAGAAGATCCCGCCCTGGGAGTAACCGCCGATATGCACGTCTTGGCCGGTCGCCTCGCGCACCCGGCCCACCGCCTCGGCGACCGCCAGCACGTGGTCGCTGAAGGTGCGGCGGCCACCACCGGGCTCGCGGTTCGGGTCGCCGAAGTCGACCACCCACGGGTCGATGCCCTGCTCGTGCAACTGGGTGACTGCGCTCGTGGCCGGGGAGAGGTCCCAGACCTCGGCGACCTGCATCAGCGGCGGGACCAGCAGCACCGGCCGACGTCCGCTCGGCGCATCAGGAAAGTAGTGCCGCAGCCGGTAGACGCGTTCGTGCGCGATGACCTCATAAGGTGCCGAGGTTTCGTCCGTGCGGAGGCCGCCGTACCTGGCCACTTCGAAGCCGTTTACTGCCGTCGAGACGATCCGGTCGACGGCATCAGGCATTGGGATGGAAACGTTCGTATTCATGAGTTCTCGTTCGCTTGGGGCCGTTGCGGGCCAACCGGCGCCCGGCGGCGTGTCTCTCCACGAGTGAGCCGAGGACGAGCATCGGGCAAACCGACGCTCGTCCCTGACGGCTCGATCAGGCGAGCGTCAACCCCCCGTCGACCACGAGTTCGCTGCCGGTCATGTAGCTGCTCGCGTCCGAGGCCAGGAACACAAGCGCCGACGCGACCTCCTCGGGGAGGCCCAGCCGGCCCATCACTACCCGGTCGCCCAGGACCTGGGCGATCCTGGGGTCGACCAGCTCCGACGGGAAGAACCCCGGCAGCAGCGCATTCACGCGAATCCCCTGCTTGGCCCACTGGCGCGCCAGCGACCGGGTGAGACCGATCAGTCCGGCCTTGGACGCCGTGTAGGCCGTGGTCGGCAGCTGCAGGGTGGTGTTCGCCATGACACTGGAGATGTTCACGATCGAGGACCCCGGCGCCATCACCGCGGCCGCCGCCTGCGCCATCAGAAAGCACGCGGTCAGGTTCACGTTCAGGACGCCCTGGAACGTCTCCAGGCTGAGCTTCGAGGCCGGGTCGGTGTCCCCGATCCCGGCATTGTTGATTAGCACGTCGACCTTGCCGAACCGCTCCATCGCGGCGTCGATGACCGCGGCGCAGTCCGCCTCGCACGCGACATCCGCGGCCACGGCCAAGCCTTCCCGGCCCGCACCGCGGACGAGCTCGACGGTGTCCGCGAGCCGGTCGGTCCGCCTGGCGGCGACGACCACATCCGCGCCCGCACCGGCGCAGGCCTTCGCGTAGGCGACACCGAGCCCAGAGGAGGCGCCGGTGATTACCACGACCCGATCGTCGAGCCGGAACCGATCGTGCACCGAGACGGGGCGCTCCAGCTCCTCGCCGGAGTCGGTGTTGTTATTCAGAACAAGGGTTGACATGTTGGGGGTCTCCTAGATGTGACGGTGGAATCGATTTTTCGCACGGGTGTTCCCAGCGGGCTATGCCTCCGGGTGGCGCCGGTCCTGCCGGTCGGTGCCACCCGGAGGGTTTGTGGAGCCGCTCGATCAGGCCGCGGCGGGCTCCGGGATGGCCGCTGGCACGGCGTTGGCGGGCGCGTCCGCGCGGTCGGACCCGTCGAACTCGGGGTGCATCGCGGCGTATGTCTCCGGACGTCGCGCCCGCAGCCAGGTGGCACGCCCGACGCCGACGGCGATCCCGACCGGGATCAGCCACGGCAGCGAGTTGATGACGACCGAATCCGTCCCGGTGAGGTACTTGTAGTTGCCGAGGACGAGGACGAGGGCGATGCCGAGGCCGGCCAGCGCGAGCGCCGGCGCGGTCACCGTGCGCCACCAGTGGCGCCCGGCCGGGCGCTTGACGAAGTACACGATCACCGACAGCGAGGCGCCCAGCAGCAGGATCATGATCCCGATGGTGGCCAGGCTGATGGTGCTGACCGCGAGGGTCGTGTACGGGTTGAGGCGAGCCACCGCGAACGCGCCGACCACGAGCACTGAGACGGTGCTCAGCAGCGCGCTGGCGCGTGCGGGGGAGTCGTGCTTGGGATTCCGCTCGCCCAGCCAGCGCGGGAGCAGTCCCTCGCGGCCGAGGGCGAAGATGTAGCGGCTGGCCGCGTTCTGCAATGCGACCGTGGTCGCGAGGAAGCTCGTCACCAGCAGCACCTTCATCACGTCCGTGACCCACGGCGCCGTGAACTGCGCGGTGAGGCCGAAGAACAGGCCGCCGCCTTCGGTCGCCGCCGCGGTACGGACGTGCGATGCGCCGATCCCACCGACTGCGAGCCAGCTGGTGAGCGTGTAGAACATGGTGATCAGGCCGACCGCCCAATATCCGGCCCGGGGGATCGAGCGCTTCGGGTTGCGCGCTTCCTCGCTGTACAGCGGTGCGGACTCAATTCCGATGAACGAGGTGAACGCGAACGTCGCCGCGGCGGCCAGGCCGGCACCGAACGCGACCGAGGGGGAGAACGACACGGCGGGGAGCGCGCTAGCGCCCTTGTGCGCGCCGATCGCGAAGTCCATGATCAGCAGGATCAGGATCTCAGCGCTCATCAGCAGCCCGATCGTCTTGACCGACAGGTCGACCCGGCGCCGTCCCAGCACGGCGACGAGCACGAGCAGGCCGGCCGAATACCACTGCCACGAGATCCCCCAATCGAGGATGAACGCGGCGAAGTAGCCGAACGCGCCGATCGCGCCGATCGTGAACGTGGCGTACGAAAGGACTGCCAGGTAGGCGGCGCCGGCGCCGGGGATCCGTCCCAGACCGGCGCGGATGTAGGTGTAGAGCGCGCCGGTGTTGACGATCTTGTGGCTCATCGCGGCGTAGCCGACCATGAAGCAGAACATGATCAGGCCGGCGAGGAGGTACATCGCGGGCATCCCTGCCCCGGTGCCCAGCGCGAAGCCGAACGGGACGGTGCCGACCATGGCGGCCATCGGCGTGGTCGCGGCGATCACGAAGAAGACGATCTTCCAGGTGCTCAGGCCGCTATTGCGCCGTGTGGCCTCGGGGGTTTGTGTTGCCGTGTTGGACATCTCTCTCTTTTGGGTTTGGCGTTGGCGGGGTGTGGATTTCTTAGGCGGCGGATTGGCTGGCCGGCGCGGAGCCGACCAGCGAGCCGCTGGTGTGGGAAGACAATGCGGTGTGGATCTCGTCGGCCGCCCGGTGGCCGGAGCGCACGGCGCCGTCCATGTAGCCGTTCCAGACGGCCGCGGTCTCGGTTCCGGCCCAGTGGATGACGCCGACCGGCTCGCACAGCTGCGGTCCATAGGCAGTCCACACGCCGGTTCCGAATCGGCCGCCGTAGCAGCCGCGGCTGTACTCCTCGGCGCTCCAGTCCAGCTCGTGGTACTCGAGCGGCTCAGCGGCCTGAGGTCCGAAGTACTTGACCAGGCACTGCAGGGCGATGGCGCGGCGCTCCGTTTGGGTCAGGGTGCTCACGCGCCGTGCGTGGGCGCCCTCGAAGAAGGCCGCCAGCACTCCGTGCTCGGATCCGTGGGGGGTGTTGTCGACCGCGACCGATAGCGGATCTTCGAAGCTCATCGTGCTGCCCTTGAGCCCGTCCTCGCGCCAGAACGGCTTGTCGTACAGGACGTTGATCTTGATCACCGATCCCATCGGGACCTGCTGGGTCAGCTGGTCGCGCAGCGCGGGCATCGCGGGCGCGTAGCGCAGCCGCCCGGCCAAAGCGGGTGGGAGAGCGACCACGACCCGACGCGCGGACAGCCCGCCTCCGTCGTACCGCACGATTGCACCGTCGGCGTCGTGCTCGATGCTGTGCACCGGCGAGGAGAGCCGGACGGCGGCGCCCAGAGAGCCGGCGAGCGCTTCGGAGATCAAGTGCGAGCCACCGACCATGCGGCAATCCTGGGCCCCGTCGCGCGTGCCGAGCAGCATCCCGATCCCTCCGCCGGATGCGATGTAGAACAGGAAGTGCAGCAACGACATCTCGTGCGCCTCGGCGGCGAAGATGGCTGGGGCAAAGAGCCGCCAGAACGCCAACGCCTCAGCGCTGTCGCAGGCCTCGTCGAGCCAGCTGCGAAACGTGATCCGGTCCCATTCCTCCGCCCGAGGAGCGGTCCACGGGCAATCCAGGTCCAGCGTCGCCGCCATCGTCTCGAGCTCGGCGGTCAGCCGCCCGACCTCCAACGCCGCGTCCAGCGACAGCCGCGGCTCGTCGCTGCCCGACCGGTGGACCCGCCCGTCCCAGACGAGCTGCTGGTCGCCCTCGTCGTACTGCGGGTAGGTCTCGAGCCCGTACTGCTCGGCCAGCGCAAGGACCTCAGTCTGCGTCGGGCCGAACCACTGGCCGCCCATCTCGATCGTATGCCCGTCGGACAAAAGCTGCCCGGTCGTACGGCCGCCGACTCGACCGCGAGCCTCGAGCACGACCACCCGATGGCCCTCAGCGACGAGGTCCACCGCGGCCGTCAGGCCCGCGAGCCCGGCCCCGACGACAACCACATCAACAGATTCCATGTCTCCTACTCCTCAAGTTCGAAACCGGGGCTCCGGCGCCCAGCCGCCACAGCAGCGGAGCCGATGAGCTAGAATGTTGGTCGGACGTCCGACTCGGATCGGTAGAGTGACACACGGATCTACAGTCCGCAAGGGGCTATTACGAAAAACTTCGCCACGATGAACGAGGAGCCGGCATGACAACCCCCTATGTGAAGGCAGACGTCAGGCGCGGCCAGCTCGTAGCGGCCGCGCGTCACGTCCTGGAACGCGAGGGCATGGCAGGCGCGACCCTGCGCGCCGTGGCCGCCGAGGCGGGCGTGCCGCTCGGCACGGTCCACTACATCTTTTCCACCAAGGAGCAGCTGCTCCGTGCCGTCCTCGAGGACGTCGTCGAGGAGATCTCCGATGCCGCCCGTGTCTCAGCGGGCACCGCCACCGACCTGGACTCCGCGATGCGCAGGACCGCGCTCGAGGTCTGGTCGCAGCTCGTGGAGGCGCACGCCGAACAGCAGCTCATGCAGTACGAGCTGACCATGTGGGCATTGCGAACGCCGGGAATGGCCGCGGTCGCGACCTGGCAGTACGAGCTCTACCTCGACGTCCTCACCACACTCTGGACGCAGGCCGCCGCCCGCGCGGGCGTGACGCTTGCGGTTCCCGCAGAACAGCTCGCCCGCCTGTTCCTCGCCGGGGTCGACGGCCTGATCTTGCAGTACCTCACGCTCGGCGACCCGGTGCGCGCAAAGGCCGACCTCGAAGTCCTCGTTCAACAAATGGTGCGATACGCCGCCCCCCAGCAGAGCGCGACGTGACACGTGCGACGGCCGCGTCGTCCAGATGCGCGCGCCGTCGTCGCACGAGCTCCTAGGCCGCGGCCCGCGTGCTCTCCTCACTGCTCCACGCCGTCGGGAGCCGCCGATCGCGGGGACGGTCACGTGGACGACCGCAGATTGGTGCGCTGTGATCGAGGGCCGACGCGGTGAGCAGCGGTGTGACGAGCTGGTGTGACCGGCAGACAGGTGTCCCACCACGAGCAGCAGGTGGCTCGGCGCAGCCGCCACGGTGAGGCGGCAGCTCTGCGCTCCGTCGTGTAATTCGCAAGAGAGCGGGGGCCCGAGAGAAGCCTTCTGCTCGCTCCTCGGCGGCTAGCACCGCGTCGTCGTGAAGTTACGCTTGATCGCGTTGGCGATAACCCGGGCGTCGACGCCGCGACAGGCCGATGCGATCCCGTGCCGTCGAGTTCGTCCGCGTGATCGGAAAACGTGGCCGAGCACTCGTCGGCGGCAGTGGGCCGGGCGGACGCCTGCTTCGTCGCCGACGCGGCACTCTCGGCAAGGCTGCTGCTCTCCGCGCGATTCGGCAGCGACAACCGGTCTGAACGATGCCCGTGCTGTCGCTTGGGAAAGGAGGGCTCCGTGGACAGGTCAGCGATCGACCTGCTCGTCGCCAGATGCGCGTCCGCTGGAATCGTTAGCCACCGGCCCGCGTGCCGGCTAGCACCGGCCGACAGCTGACGATCGCTCTGCTCGCCTGAGACGGTCGAAGCCGGCTTGCGCTTCGCCACGTTTGCAGCTGTCGCGGTGACCGCCTCGTCGTGAGCGCCGGGATCGTCGAGTTGTGTGATCCGTACAACGGCGGCTGCCCACAGACGACCAGCAGCTCGCCGGGCTTTGCTCCCCCGAAAGGACGAATGCCGGGAGCGCGTCGGGCGCGACTAGCGCCGGCCCGGCCAGGCTTGGTTAAGCGCTGCGTCGAATTGGCCGGGGTTTGGGTGCAGGCGGCGCTTAGCGTCTGAGTGGTGAGGCTTTCAGAAGGAATCAACGCCGTGTCCGTGATCCAGTCCGACGGCGCGGTGACGGTTCGCTGCCGCGTCCGCCGGGGGCGATGAGCGGCGGAGCGCGCCGCTGGGCGTGGGTCGCGGCCGCGGTCGCGTGCTGTGGCGTGCTCGTGTTGGCGGCTGTGCCGGCGGTGCTGGTCTCGACGGTCAGCGGCGGCTGCGATGTCGGCTACCAGAGTGCGGGTTCGGGTTCGGGGTCGTGGGTGGCGACGGCGTACGGGCCGCCGTGGGGAGGGATCGAGGGTGATGGTGTGACCGCGACCGGGGTCGACCTGACCGCGGGGGAGCCGTTGCTGGAGGTGGCGGTCGACCCGAGCCTGATCGCGCTGCGGAGCTTCGTGCACGTGGAGCCGAACCCGTTTGGCACGTCGGGGGCGTTCTACGCGGGGGACACGGGCGGGGCGATCGTCGGCCGGCACGTGGACGTCTACGACTGGCGCGGGCGCGCCGACCAGGATGCGTGGGGCGCGCGCCGGGTCTCGGTCACGCCGGCGGCGGACCCCGGCGCGGGAAACGCGCTGGGGGAGGTCCAGGCTCCGGCGGTCGCGCCGAGCTCGAGCGCGTGCGCCTCGGCCGGCGGCTATCAGAATCCGTTCGCGCAGGCCAGATCGATCGTCCCTGAGCGGATCGACATGGGCGTTGACTACGCGGGCAGTGGTCCGATCGATGCGCTCGGGGACGGGATCGTCACCTACGCCGAGGCCGCCGGAACGGGTTGGGGGCCGTTCTCGTGCACCGGCGGATACGCCGGCGCGGTGGTCTACCGGCTGACCGACGGGCCCGAGGAGGGACGATTCGTGTACGTCGCCGAGGGGATATTCCCCACCGTCCGGACAGGGCAGCGGTTGGCGGCGGGGGAGCAGCTGGCCACGTTCACCGGGTGCATCGAGACCGGATGGGCCACCGGCACGGGCGATCAGCCGATGGCTGCCGCGCTCGGGCAGGCGTGCAGCGACGGCGACCCGGGCTGCCATTCCACCGGGTGCGGATGGAATATGAGCGAGCTGATCTCGGCCACCGGCGGCCCCGCCGGGGTGATCCAACCCGGCGGGGCCGCCGGGAGCGGGTGCTGATGGCGACGGCACGGGCGTCGGCGCTCATGGCCGCGGTCGCGGTCGCGCTGTGCGGGTGCGGTGTCAGCGACCCGTACACGAAGCAACCCCGGCCGGCTCCAGCCGACACCGCCACTCGCGGCGACCACGACGGCCCGTCCGCGCGCTCAGCTACTGCGTCCGTCGGGGCGGTCGCGCGCACCCCGCAGGCGGCGCTGGACCGCTATGGCGCGATCTACGTGAACTGGACCGCCGGGACGCTGCCCGCGGTCCAGCGTCGTCTGGCCTCGATCTCGACCGGGCAGGCGCGCGCGCAGGCAATCACCGAGAGCGAGGCGCCTCCCCGGTCGGTGAGCACCTACGCGGTGTCTGACTCCGGACGAGTGGTGGCGGTCGCGGCCGGGCAAGGCGCCAAGCGGGGTGAGTGGGCGGTGATCACGATCGAGCAAACCGCCGGTGACGGCCCCTACCGGGGTCTGCCGGCCACCAGCCACGTCACCTGGGCGACCGTGCAGCGACACGGGGCAGGGTGGCTGGTGTCGGGCTGGTACCCGGGAAGCTGACCGAAGTGACCGCGCTGAGAGACACGCTCGAGGCTGGGGACGGCGCGCATGAGGATGGCGGTGAGGGGGGTGCGCGGCCGGGGCGGCTGGTGGCGGTCGCGGGGTTGTGCGGCGGGGCGGGGGCGAGCACGCTGGCCTACTTGCTGTGCTGCGCCGCGATCGACGGGGGACGGCGGCCGGTGTTGTGCGTGGACGCGACGGGCCGCGGCGGGATCGCGGTGTGGGCTGGCACGCAGCTCGGGATGTCGTTCGCGCGCGCGAGCGTCGAGCTCGAGGCGGGCCGGCGGCCCGCGCCCGACCGGCTGTTTGCCATTTCGAAGGACGGGGTCAGGGTGCTGAGTGGGGTGCCGTCGCTTGAGCGTCCGGTCCCGGCGGCGTGCGGCGCCGGGCGGCTGCTCGCCGACGCGCAGGCGGCGCACGCGCTGACGGTCGTCGATTGCGGCACGCTGGCCGGCGAGTACGAGCGCCTCGCGCTCGGGAGCGCCGGCCATGTTCTGCTGGTGGTGCCGGCGAGCGGGTCGGGGATCGAGCGAGGGGCTAGGCTGGCGGCGCAGGCGCTCGAGGTGTGTGCCGCCGGCGCGCGCGTTGCGCTGATCGCGCGGTTGGACGGGCGCGAGCGCAAGGCGCCGGTGTCGGAGCTGGCGGCGATGGCGGACCGGCTGTCCGCCGGCCTGGTGCTGTTGCCGCACATCGATCATCTCCACCAGCGGCCCGCGGCGCGCGCGCTCGAGCACGCCCAGCTCGCCCTGCAAGCGCTGCAGGGAGTGTTGGCGCGATGAATGGCCGCACACCTCCGATCGGCGGAGCGCTGGACCAGCGCGGGGCGGTCGGTGGCTACCCGCCTGTGGCGGATGGTGCGCCGGCGCAACGCACCGGTGCGAGAGTCGGTGGCCGGCTCGTCGCCAGCGCGACGGTGATCGTCGTGGCGCTGGTGGCGGTGGCGGTGGTCGTGCATCTGGCGGTGCCCGTGGTCGCCCGCCGGCTCCTGTCCTTCGCGTTCCCGGCCCGGCCGGCGGGGTTGGGGGCTGCGTGGGGGATCATGATCGGCAACCTCCGGCTCGCGGCGGCACCGCTGGCTGGCGCGCTGCTGCTCGGGCTGGCCGATCGCGGTGTACCTGGGCCGGGCCGAGCGCTGCTGGACGTGGTTCTCGCCGGTGTCGTGGTGCTCAATGTGGTGATCGTCGGCGCGGGGTTCGGCGCCTACGGCGCGAGGATGCTCCGCTACACGCTGCCGCACGGGCCGGTCGAGCTCGCCGGCTACTGCTGCGCGCTCACCGTTTACCTGTCCACCCGCGCCGGCCGGCTACAGGCCCGGTCCGGGTGGGCCCTCACCGGGGCAGCGGTGATGCTGCTGGCGCTCGCCGCGATGCTCGAGGCGACCTGCTCCCCCGTCTGACCGAGCAGCCCCGGACTGAATTGCCCGGCGGCCCGCGGCGGGCGGGTCGGTCGCGGTGGGTGTCGGGCACGAGTGGGAAGCTGTCGTGATGGCCATCGTGCGCATTCCGATGCTGTTCCTCGCCCGCTGGGTGGTGGAGGTGTTGCGCGATCTGACCGGAGCGCTGGGCGGGCTCCTGCACGCCTTCGGCCACGTGACGCTCCGGCTGGTTGCGGCGGCGGTGCTGGCCGTGATCGCCTACGCGGCCTTGCTGCGAGTGGTCGTGCATGTCTGGTTGCCGCCCGTCGTGTGGCTGGCCCTGGCCGGCGCCGCGCTGGCCGCGATGCTCGCTTGGCTGCTGGGCTGGTGCCTGGTCTGTCTGGCGCATCCTCGCTTGTTGGTGCGGCGGCTCGCCGACCCCGGGGGCGAGGGTGGGGTGAGCGAGCGGCGGATCGCGGAATGGGAGGCGGCGTGGCAGCGGGCGCTGCTCTTTCAGCAACGCCAGCAGGCCGCAGGCGACGAGCAGCAGGCCAGCAACGCCCGCCGCGAGCCCGCCTGGCGGTGGCGCCGGGCGGCCGGGTCGCCGTATGAGATCCTCGGTGTTGAGCCCGGCGCGACGCCCGAGGAGATCAGGGGCGCCTACCGGGCGCTTGCGATGCGCATGCACCCGGACCGCAACCCCGGGTTCGTGCCCGAAGCGACGCGGCGGTTCAGGGAGATCCAGGCGGCCTACGAGCTGCTGTCCGACCCCGCGTCGCGACCAGAGCACCCTCAAGCGCGCTGAAGGACGCTCGCTCCGGCGGCGGTCGGCGCCGAGTTCGCCTGTGCCGCCCACGGCCCCGTCGTGCTCGAGCCGACGCTGGGAGCCGGCTTCGCCCGCGCTGAGCGTGAGCGGTGACCGGCGATCTCGTCTCGCGTGGTGTGGGACCGGGCACTCGACGTCAGCCGTCCCGGCCGCGGCGGTGGGGGCCGGCCGGCCGCGCGACCGCGGCGTCGGGGCCGCTGGTCAGGCTGTGGCGTGCGCGGCCGTGACGGCTTGGAGGAGCTGGTCGGTGGAGACGATGAGGATCCCGTCCTGCAGCAGTTGGAGGTCGCGCTCGCGGGCAACGCACAGGACGGGGAGCACCCCGCGCGGGAACCGGCGAGCTCGCGCGGCCGAGTCCGCTTGGCGGCGCAGCCGCTCCAGGTGGGCCTGGTCGAACGTGCGTGTCTTGGTCTCGATGCACAGCCCGAGCCCGTTGGGGGTCCGCACGAGATGGTCGATGTCACCGCCTCCGCGCCAGCGGGCGCCGTGGGCGATCGTGTAGCCGTGGGGACCCAGCCGCTCGAGCGTGTCCCGGATGAGTTGTTCTGAGTCGGCGCCGATCCGGTGGCGGGCGGCGCGGTTGGCCGCGCTAGTGTAGGCGATGATGAGCGCGCAGCCGGCGGGGAACGCGACCACGGCGAGCACGGCTCGCCCGACCCCGAGCGCGACGAAGGCGACGACCAACAGCGCCGTCCCGGCTACCTGATAGAGCGTCGCCTTGCGCGCCCACAGCCGTTGTTGGCGCCGTGGATAGCTCATCGGCGTGCGGACCGGTCGCATCATGGCCGACGGATTGTTGCGCCGGTACCCGACACCGTCTCGCCGGGAGCGCGTGGCGAATGGCCCTGAAGCCGGTGCAAGGCGCGCTTAGGGTCTGAGGAATGATCCGACGCTCTGGACCGCGGTGGCGTCGCCGGCGCTGCCAGGGACGCCCGTGGCCGGCCCTGCCGGTGCCGACGATCCGGATGACGGTCGAGCAGCTGGCGGCCGCGCCGCGGCGCGCGCTCGCCACCTTGACGCTGGGCGGCGCGGTGATCGTGCTCGACGACGGCGGGGTGCTCGGGGTGCTGA
>Ga0335081_10005255_pt1 | contig 20484 bp, 13 predicted proteins | sample Lox_Sample_35_FD_206713 | JGI IMG/M metagenome (GOLD analysis project Ga0335081, IMG submission 206713) | Soil microbial communities from Loxahatchee National Wildlife Refuge, Florida, United States - Lox_Sample_3.5 | ecosystem: Environmental > Terrestrial > Soil > Wetlands | place: USA... | reverse complement strand
ACGTACGATCACGCATGTTGTGCCTCCGGAGTGGCGTATCGCTCGAAACAAATGCTTGCTTCGCGCAGCAGCTCAGTGGTCATGGTGAGATAACGCTGCGTGTGTCGAATCTTGTAATGCCCGAGGTAAGTAGACAAGTGAGGCAACAGGCGCTGGACATTCTTGCCCTCGCGATACCAGGTGACAAGACGGACTGTTGCGAAGGTATGCCGAAAGTCATGCAAGCGCGGCTGGCTACGTGGGCCGCCCGAACGAGATACGCCAGCTTCCTTACGCAACCATTGGAAGGATTTTTCCGCTTGCTGGCGCGTCACGCGATTGGCCTTCCGCGTTTCCAACAGCGGCGCCGTGGCTGCAACCACCGCTGGCCACTTTCGGACTATGTAACGCCGAATAGCCTTGAGCAGGTCAGTACCAACAGGAACGAATCTGCTCTTGTAGAACTTGCTCTCACGAATCGTGAGCACACCAGCAGAGAGATCAACATCGGCCAAGTTGAGTCTGACGGCCTCACTGATACGCAGCCCAGTTCCGTAGAGGAGGAGCAACAACATCCGAAGGGTATGCGGCTCCAGCAACCAGCACTTGCGCTTCCGTTGGGCGGCGACGAGAAGCCGGCGCATATCCTGCCTGGTGTAAATGTATGGCTGGAACTCCTCTGGAGGACGTGGTCGGCTGGAAGGCAGAGGAATCTGCGCGATGTAGTGCCGGGCTAGGGAGAAGCGATAGAACCCTCTGAGTGTGCCGTATTTACCAAACCAGGAGTGTGTGACCGGCCCATTTCCATCGAGGAACTTGCGAGTGTCATGCGCCGACACTTCCTGTATATGGATATCTCCCTGAGCCTTTGCGAAGGCGCGGAGAATGACTGCTTGGCTGCGGAAAATCATTCCCAAGGAACGCTTGTGCTCGATATATTCTTCGACCGCCGTTTGTAATCTCATTGCTGGCCTCCCTTCTGGGAGGTCGCAGCAGAGCGGATTCTGGTCGGGGCTCTTGATGCGGACATCTGTGTCGCTGCTTCCTCAGCAGCAAGAAACTCCTGTAAGTCCATCTCGGCGACTTCTCGCAATGCAGTCAGATCCACTTTGGCATAGATCTGCGTAGCCTCGGTGGACATGTGGCCGAGGTGGTCGCCAATCTCCTTGAGGGAAAGCCCCTGGTCGAGCAGGTGAGTAGCACAGGCATGACGAAGAGAATGCGGTCCATAACGAGAGAGTTTGATCCCAAGCTTGCATTGCCGTCTGCGAACCATGGAATACATACCGCTCGCGGTAATAGCGCGATAGGGCTGTTTCATGGAAAGAAAGAGCTCGCGTCGATTAGTGCGAGGCCGGGCCTCGCGGAGATACCGCAAGGTCGCCATGCCGACTTCCTGAACCAAAGGGTAGAGTTGATTTTTGCGTTGTTTCGACCGTGCCACGAGCATCGTTTCCTGCACCCAGTCGAGATCTTCTAAACGAAGGAGGCGAACCTCGCTGTTACGGAGGCCGTAAACGGCGCAAAGCAGCAGCATGGCCCGATCGCGGATGTCGGTCGGCGTGCATCCCTTCGACGCTGCCAGCAGGCGCTGCACGTCACTCCACTGCGGACCGCGTGGCAGGTGCTCATGACGATAGACTCGTGGCGAATCGATGGTTTCCGCCAGCCCGGGCGTACACCAGTTCTTGCATTCTGAAAATCGCAAGAATGCCCGCAGAGAATCTATGTGTAGAGCGATGGTGCTTCGAGCCCAGCCCCGCGTCGCCGCACAACGGAGGTACTGGGAGATGTCTGCGGTACTCAATCGCTTCAGAGTCCTGGCATGTGGTCCAACAGATATAAGAAACTGTTGCACGTGCTTCTGTCGCCGCGAAACTGTGCTCGGCGCCAATCCCCGCTCGTCCCGCTGGAATCGCAGAAAAGCTTCGAGCTCCGACGCAAAGCGAGATTGCGCTAATGGGTGTTGCAGTCGCCCGAGGACCCGCAGCCACTTGGACGCGTGAAAAATGAATGCAGTCTTGGCTCCACGGCGACTCCGGATGGAGGAGTATTTATGGTGCGGCGAACAAAGCCATCGTTCGGCGGCAGCCTCGATCTCCTTCATCGTGACACCGCTTCGGTCAATCGAGACGTATCGCGCAATGCTAAGCAGCAGGCAGGCCACTTGCTTCAGTGTGTTTCTGGCGCGGCCCTCCGCAATCAGATGCGAAAGATAAAGCTGACGCTCTTTCGAGTACGGCTCCGTCCGATGACGTGCCAGGTGATGAGGTCTTTGCAAAAGCTGTTCAAACATGAGCGGATCTCCTTTGAGAGTGGTCCACTCAGTATCCAGGCAGTCAGTTATGTAAAGACGAAAAGCGGAGAACGCTGGTCTGACTTCGATTCTGATCCCCGGCAGAACATAAATCGCAGCGCAACATAATATCCCTTATGCTGCGCGAAACATAACGGGTACAACTCGGCAATCGTCGGCAGACGCTGCTTCTTCTTCCTGTTCGCTGAATTGTTCGGCTGCCCGAGCACGAATTGTCCACTGGATGCGTTGTTCCCGAGATCCAGCCAGTACAGAACTCGCGAGCCCAGTACCCACTTGTCAATTGCGTGGCGTGCTTTCCGTGTGTCAACACAGCCGATGACGAAGTCAACCTCGGAGCCCTCCTTGAGCTGTTGAATCGTTGAATGCATCCCCTGCCAGTTGAAGCCCCAGAAGAGGTTGATCCGGTGCGCCAGCACGATCGCCTTCGCGAAACCAATCTCGGTTCGACAGAAAGGCTGGCGGACGCAATTGGTTTCACTGACCAAATCTGGGTCGATCAGGGTTACAGACAGGCCGCCAGGATGACCAAAGGCGAGGAGTGCCTGATGCAGGTACGGGAGGCCGGAGACAATGGCACTGCCGTTCCCGCCACAACCGACCACCAAGATGCGAATGGGCCGCTCCAGCAGTTGGGGATCAGGAATATGTTTCATCGCTGTGCACCCTCCAGTTTTCTCAGGTACTCCTGTAATGGCTCTGTTTCGATCAGCGTTGTTCGGGGAAAGGTCTTCCTGCCAGCAAGACTCTTCCAGAGGGCAGCAGTCCCGCCTTTCCGTCTGGTCATCCGACCCGCACCTCCCGGATGGGTGAATTCGCTCTGAAAGAACGCCTGTTGCCATGCAGCGATGGAATCAACAGCTAGTGATTTCGGCGTGCGCATGCTTCCCGCGCAGACGGCGCCATTGTTGTCTATGTTCCAGTAGGGTGCGGCCGACAATTTTGTTCCTGCCTGTGGTCTTTCGTTCGTTGGGAGTGCACGCACGAACAGGGATCCGTCCCGCACGACGAACAGAAGCGCTGGATGCGGAAACAGCTTGCCGGAAACACTAGCGAGTTCAGAGCCCTGACGAAAGAACATGGGTCGCATTGCGGCTGCCGTCCACCAAGCGATTGACTCCGGAGTTCGCGCGACGACGTGATCGGGCAGATATTCTGCCGGACAACTCGTCCCAAGCTGTCTCGTCAGCTCCCGCAAAACTGCCGTACTCAGGAGTTGGCCGGGTCCAAGGAGTGGAGTGCCATCGGCCTCTTTCTGCACCACGCCATGAACCGTTGCCATCACCCGGTTTCCGTGATCGTTTCGGTAAAGCAGCATGGCCTGGTACAGCTTCAGTTCGAGTTCGCTTCCAACGTCGATGCCGAATCGCATTTGGCTTTCTCCCCGTCCTCGATGAGGGTCTTAATACGCACTGTAAGCACAAGGACCCGCAGCAAGGCCTCCAATACGGCAAGTGCCTGCCGCACGCTCTCTGCGTCAGTTGGTCGAAGCGGAATGATAAGGTTGGGTTCCGGCGTTTCCTGCCCCCAGTATTCGCATTCGTCATCGAAACAAGCCATCACTGCGTCTCCGGGTCGGAAGTACAGCAGGACAGAAGGCAGGGGCATGTCGAGCGAATAGTAGCTGCGCTGGTATTCGAGCCATTCCTCGTCGACGCGCGGGCGTTCCATCGAGTGGGAGACACGGTGCAGTTCGAGGGTCGCTTGAAAAAGGTCTTTCAGCCTGGGTTCCGCTGGTATCGGGAAGGAATCCAAGGATCGTGGGGATTCTGCCGATTCGCCGCTTCTGAGGCACTGCGGCAGGTCCTGGTCGAGTTTGGGGATTTCGTAGGAATCGAGATCATCCTCTCCCTCCGCCCACTCAACCATTTGCTCAATGCGGTAGCTGGCGTCGTGATCGTCATAGACCCGGATCCAGCGATAGAGTGTCTGGCGCAGGGTTTCGCAGAAAGCTGCTCCCATTCCTGGGTGGCAGCCTTCCAGTTCTTCAATCGTGCTCCCAACGCATAACGGGAACGACGACTCGGTGTTGAGCACCAGAAATAGCTGGCCATTGGAATCGGCACCGGAATCGGAATACCGGGCGTCGAAAATGGATTCTCCGAGTGTTAGGTACAACTCAAAGTGCTTAGCAATGATTTCCTGGTCGTGGTCGCGGAGAAACCGACGGAATACGGAGTCGACCAAGGCGGCTGGAATTCTTCCTGCCGCGATCCAGTCGGATTCAGCGGCGAGGTCAATTTCGACCAAAGCCTGAGCCAAGGAGTTTAGGTCGGAGCAGCCGAAAGTGACTCGGTTTCCGGCGTGGCCCACGTCCAGCTTGGGTAACCCGATCAGGCTGGCGGGATTGGCCAGATGCCTGGCCCTGGGAAGACGGGATCTCCGTTTCCTTGCAGTGAGAGAGTCCGTGCGAGAGTGCTGCTTGCTTCTTGCGAGTCTGGGCATTCAAGCCACCTGTGGATCAGTCCGGCCAGAGGGTCGGCGCTGGCCTGCCGACCCTCTGATTCGCGGATCTCCTGTAACAGCGATTGTCTCCTGGCGTCCGGCATCTCATCAGCCCTTTGATCCAATGGCACGCTCGAAGGTGTACCGCAACCGGTCACCAACCGTTTCCGGTCCGGTAATGGCTGCGTTGGTCAGTTCGGGAAACTGAGTAGCGTAGAACGAGCGGACGTCTTCGATCGAGAACTTGGGGTTCGGATCGGCCAGGGTGGTTCCGTGATAGACGAACTCGCGTTCGACAAGGTTGATTTTCATGACGCCTGACCTCCCTCTTGTGCCGCTGTCGTTTCCGCTGGCGCCGGTGGCGCAAACAGTGACGGCGGCTCCGGTTCCGGTAGGGCGGTCGTCACCGCTGGTGTCGCCGGTGCTGTTTGGTTGATCGTTCCGGTCGGCTTGGTGGTTTTCTTCCGTGCCTCTTCGCGAGCTGTTTTCGCAGCTGCGTCCATTTCGGCTTTGGCAGACGCTAGTGTGGATTGGAGTTGCAGATGCGCCCCAGTGAATTCCACCAGTTGCTGAGGAAGGTCGCGATCGAGTTCCTCGGCTGTGCCGGTGATTGCCAATGGGGTGGTGAGGGCGTTATTGTCGGTCTCGGCCCCCTTCTGGGGCAAAACTGTCACCCTGACCGCGTCGCCCTCGATAAGTAAGACCGTGATTATTAGCCCCCGCTTGCGGAGCAGAGGCATCAGTTCAGTGAACATTTGTTTTTCTCCATCGTGTGCCGGATAAGACTGGCGAGTTTTGGTGAATGAAAATCTCGCTGGTGAACGGAGTTGCTACCCAGCGAATCGTTATCGAAGACAGCGCCCGTGAGTACAGAGTCCACAAGTGAACTGGCCCCCACGCTCTTGCCCTCGCGGGGCGGGAGAACCTTCAGTGAACGTTCCTAGACTCCACAGGTCGGCACCAACCGCCGTAGCCGAGCGCCGTAGTCGCAGGTGTTTCGAGATAACTGCCCAGAACTTAGGACAGAGTCAGATCCGTCATTGACAGCAAGCGGCAGCTAGAGTGGCGTCGCCCCTTTGGCCATTGGGGCCACGCATAAACAGGAGAAATAGCGTGGCACACGACCCATACCGAAAGCGGTGAGAAGGACGAACGGGGGCAGATGGTGTGGGTTCGTACCCCGAGGTAGGCGATAGCCTGATAGTCTCACCGATGCGTGGTGCTCGTCACAGTAACCACCGACCGCAGGCCGGCACACTACTCACTGCACCCACTGCGCCAATCTGGTCGTCGGTCGTGGCGTATCGGACAGAGACGCCCCTGATGGGCAAGAAACTCCTGGTCGCATTGGCCATGGAAGGCGAGTTCGCCTCCGAGGGGACACCAGATCCGCAACGAGCAATTGTGCCGGTTCTAGGCATTACAAGAGAACCTTACAGACCGACCGAAGAGAGACGCCGCAGATTCACCCGCCTGTTTCCGTCGATTCAACCATTCGCGATGTAGTCTCTGAGCGCAGATAGCAAGCTCGCGCTGCCTTGTCCACGAGCATAAAGAGTCTCTAGATCCTTCGGCCTGTGGTCTTCGATGTACGTCGTCGCGGCATGCTTGGCGGCTGCCGTGGCGATGATGAAGATATGGGCCGCGGACGCAGCTTTCCGCAGTGCGGCGGAACCGCCAACGTGATCGCTAAACATATCCACACGGCTTCCCGGAGAGAGTTCACCGATCACCGTTGCCGCCCGTCGAAGGGCAGACTCTTGAAGCGAGTAAATCGCAATCCGTTTGCCGTCTAATTGCGCCCACTCCGAAGATCCTTGAGACTCTGCGACTTCCTTTGCGCGATCGCCCATTGCCTCAGGCATCCCCAGTTCTTCCGCAAGGGTTCTGAGCAGGGCAAACTGCGCTCGATCAACCCGCTTGTACCAGCGCTGAAAAATCGAAATCACTTGAATGGCAAACTGCTGTCGCTGTTGAACATCCGGGCACGCTGCATTGACGAGCATCTCAAGCGCCTCGAGTGCGAGGTCCGCCACCGTGGGGCTCTCTGCCGCCTGCAGCGCTGAAATCGCATGTTCTAGAATCTCGACATATTCGGCTTTTGAGACGCCTAGTTCCAAGCGCGATTTCGCTATCCGTATCAGGGCAGCAGTTTGCGGCAGTGAAACCTGCGGATCGACAGCGACTGCAACAAACAGAGACTCGTACACCGGTTTCAGCCGCGCATCGGTTCCGGCTGACAGGCAGAATTCCACAAAATATGGCAGCGCATCGCGCAGTGCCTCTTGTCCCCATTGCGGCCGATCATCCAACAATAAGTCTGCAGTTTCCGCAACGATGTTCGACTCCTTCAGAAAGTCGTCGATAGTCCACTCGCGCGCGCCGGTCTCCGCGACAAAGACGGCACGTTTCCAAGGGTCTGGCGCTCTCAAGCGCTTCAACCACTCCGGCCACGACGACGGAATCTCCTCGGCCGGACGCTGCGCAATCGTTGTGTCTCTCGCAGTCGCGCCCAGCGCTGTGAGAGAATTCCGAATGCGACTCAGCAGGAGAGTCTGATCTAGTCGCGCATGGTCCGGTGCCGATAGCGATTCAATTGACTCAAGAGCGGTCTGTGCGGAGCCGAGAGTGCTCATCTCGTGAGCGCAGCGGAGCAAGAGTGCGGTGCGATCGAACGAGGGCGCCAGGTTTATCGCCAATGCATATGCACGGTCGATGTCGCCTTCTGCATAGGACTCTCGGGCGTTTGCGACTGGGTCGATTTGCGGAATAGACGGCGGCCTTCGGACGAGGTCGACCAGTTTTGTCAGGTAAGCCCGTGCCGGAGTATCTGAGGCGTATGCATCGAGCACTCCCCGCCCGACCTCTGCGGCTCCGGGAGTGCAAGCGGCAGCCATCAAGAAGCTAGCGTCGACTTCGAATCCGAAGAGATTCGCGCGCGTTTCGTATAGATCCCGAAATCGTGGCCAAACTTCCGAACGATAACGACCGAGCGCAGCCTCTGCGCGCCCATTCTCTTCGAACTCTTTGAGATATGTGGAATACACGGCCCGGATCAGTGCTTCCGTCACTCGCCGCGGCTTAGCCACGGTGAGCAACTCTTGCAATTCGGGAAGGGCGAGGATCGCGTCCCAGTGCTGGCCGGTTGCAAGTCTTCTGACCTCGAGAAAGAGGAGGTTGGCTGCGCTCAACTGTCCGGCCGAACGGAGTTCTTCGATGCAGGCGGCGGCCGCTGCTTCCTGGTTCGTTAGCAGTGCATATTCGAAATCGCGAAGGACCCTTCCGGCTGCCCTCGTGCGCGTGCCGTGTCGTGGGGGGCGTTCCTTCTCAAGGCGGATCAACAAGGCGAGTCGCTCGCGCGCGATTTCAAAGATATCTCGATCGGGAATTTCGACCCGAAATGCGTTGTATTGGCACTTTGCCAATACGGCAGCTTCAACGGGATCGTTGGGGTCCAATTGAGTGGGCCTGCCTTCGAAATTCGAGTATGTTGGTCCGAGAAAGGCCTGCACCTCGTCGCGAGCAATGCGAGTTGCCCGGGGCGATGAACAAAGCACATACCACAGAACTTCTCCCCCTTCCTCGCGCACTCTGGGAAGGGCGACAATTTCACGATCGTGTTCGAGATCTTCGACAAACGGCCCTAACCGTTGCCGAACCTCGGCCGGCAACGATCCCGCCTGGATCGCCTCCCAGCGCAAACGATTGCCTGGGCCGAAGAATTCCGTCTCGAAGCTCACGCACGCCCCCCATACTCCCTGCGAAACGACAGTCTCAGTTGGTCAACCGCAGGCCGATTCGTCTCAAAGATCAGCATCTCGGTTAAGCGATCGAGGCCGTTATACGTCAAATTCATCGAACCGATCAAAGAGAAAGCGTCGCCCACAATACCCTTCGCGTGTAACTCCGAGCGCTCATGGAAGATCAGGTCATCGTCCGAACCGATGCCTCTCAAGCTGTCATAGACCTGTGTGTTCCCTGGATCGGGGCGCGCAGCAATCACCAGTTGTGATCCGCGAGCAAGAAGTTGGCGCAGCACCAGACTCAATCGCACCTCGGTCAGGGGAAAATCCGGACACAGAGCCAGAAAGGAGCCAGTGGTGTTATCGAGGATAGGGATATCGCGGATCCACGGAGAGACGAGCCACAGCGAACGACTGGGAGCTAACAGTTCCGCGGCAAATATCATTTGCAGCAACTCTCGCACCGCGTTTCTCGCGTCCGAGGCGCTCTGTAGAAACTGTCTTGCCATTACTGGAATGCCTCTGGCAGTTCAATTTCCGCCACAATTCGATCTTCTTCCCGTCGCATACCCGTGATTCGAGCGTGAATGAGGAGCGCTTCCGAATCGATCGGCTCAGCGCCGATTCTTAGCAGTGCCTCGGCCATGCGCGCCGAGTCCTCAACAGAACCAACCAGATCTACTGCTCCATCTTGGACCAACAAGGGTGCAAGTTCATCGAACCACCTTGGGTTCGACAAGAGCACCTGTCGCGTCGACATCGGAACCGCGGCGAGAACGAGTAATCGGTCGCAAGCGGGGAGGCGTTCAAACGGATTCCAGGCGCGCAGCGACTCCGTGCGGATCTGTGCACCACGGGGCCAGAACATTCCGTAGAGAACCCCGTACCTCCACGATGCCGTGACCGCGTCCGCGTCAATTCTCTGGTTGATCTCGACCATTTGTTCGAGCGAAGGATCAGAACTCTTAACAAATGCGAACACTCGCGCATCAATCTCAATTCCGAGACCTTGCTCGGCTGCCTGCCATTCCTCCATCAATCTTGCCAAGAACCGATCGGTATCTGCACTCGTCCCCGGGCGGAGCACTCGAACACCGAGTGAAATAAGCAGCGTCGGCGTAGGTTGCACACCCTGACGGCCCAACTCGGTGCGCAAAGCATTCAAGGCCTGGACACTTCCTGCGTGAGTCTGTGCGTCGCGAACCCCGGCAAATCCAGCTCGCAAAGGTTGAAATTGATCCGCATCGGACGTCACAAACTGAAGCACTCGACCGAGTTCTTCGGAGACTAACTCCAAGTCAGAGGCTGCCAGGGCGGCATCCAGAAGACGAAAATACCGCCGCGGATCCTCGACATAGCGGCTCAGAAACTCCTCAACAAACCCTCCGCCGCCGATCGCAGATTCGGTCAGCCACAACTCATCGCCGCAATCAGGTGTTGGAGGAGCGTCGTCTCGGTTTTGCTCGGTCCGCGGTTGTAAGTCAAGTATTAGAGCATTCTCTCCCATTCGCGGACACAGACCGTGTGCTGCCTCAATCAAGGCCGTGCCCAACGTTGACTTGAATCTCGTCCGCAGCCAAGGTTCCCAATCATCGTTGATACCTTCCCAAAGAACCCTAGCCGCTTGATGAAGGACCTCGCGGGTGGCGGCCAGGTCGAGCAGATCCAGCAACTCCTGAAGACGCCGGGGAAGATCGTCATCGCCAGCTTGATCTGCACCGTCGAGGGCATCCTCCGCCTCACTCCATTGCAAGATGGTTTCAAGCACTTCTCGCGTCGTGGTTAAAGAGCTATCCCCGTACAATGCAGATTCTGCCTCCTGCAAAGTTACGGATCTGCGCAGAGCTTCCGCAGATATGGCGGAGAGATAAACCTGCGCCAGCCAATCGCGCTGGAAATCATTTGCGATGCCGTCCAAGTTCGAAGTCGTGCGAACGAGATCGCGAAAACGCGCTGGGCGTAAAGCCCTTGTGAGGCGTCCATCTCGTACGCACAGTTCGTGAAGTCGGACAGGATACTCGAACTTGACCTGGATCCCGTCTGCATCTCCAACAAACCCAACCGCGGCCGGAATTTGGTTCCCTGCCGAATCTGTGCAGACGAACCTGAGGTCGCATGAAACTTGCGCTCCTCGCCCGCGCCCGATAGAGGCACTTGCGCCGAGCGAGAAGCGGCGGATCTCGACGGGCAATCCTAAATGATGGGTGTGGACCGAAATGGATCGCAACACTGCACGCCAGCGGCAACCTTCCGGGATATCCAATTCATGGCCGCGATCAGTGGTCATAATATGGGTATTCCAGTGCAGAAATGAGTTCGAGGACTGCTGTACGTTCAGAGGAGTCAGCGCAACATCGATTGCATGAGGGCGGAAAGTCACGATATTTTCATCCCTTCCGTCTGCATCACGGTAGGTGAAACGCCCCAACTCTTGCCGGTCGACCGGCGCGCAAAAACTGTCAATCGAGACCTCGGACATATTCCCGGGAGCAATCCAGTATCGTTGTCCTCCGTGCGCAATTCCGAAACGGCGAGAAACTCGCCCCGGAGCAAACTCCCGTAGCGCCTGAGCGACCGGCATCGACTCGATACGCGCAGCAGTCTGCCCTTGGGCGGGTATCCGAACCGACACCTCCGGCAATTGAAGATCACTGAAAAGGGTTCTGGGCAGGAATTCAGGCAGCGGCGCACGTACGACGTAAGGCTCAAACCCTGTGCCATCTGCCCGACGCCAGCCGCGCTCCAGTCGTCGCAGCAAGGTGGGAATCGCCTCCGCCATGAGCGAACGCGGGGTCTCCCATAAAATGGCGTTTGCTTCGTCGTCATCAACGGCTAGCGAACGTTTGAGGAAGGAGGTGAACTCCTCTCGCACGGAATCTTGCTCGAGTAGAGATCGTAAATACTGCACGTACATGGTCTGTCGCATCGCGACGTCGGTTGCTAAGCGCGTGTTGTCGATTTGTGTTGCAGGTTGCGAGAAATCGGTCCAAGGATCTGGAGTCTGGTTGGCGGGAAGGCGACGCGCCAGCCAGTCGCATAGGACAAAGGTCGCCTGCATCTTGAGCACGGCACGGTTGCGCAGAGGCAAAAACCGAGCGGGCAGGGACGGCGAGAATAGCTGATCGTAGCCTTGGTACGCGGCCCTATCGCGACCATAATCGGAAAGCACCACGGTTGTCCAGGGCCTCATATTCTGCCGCCTGCCTGCACGACCTTTCCGTTGGAGAAATGCAGCAGAACTGTGCGGCGCTTTGTGTTGCAGAATCGCGCCAACCTCAGGGTCATCCAGTCCGACTTCGAGTGCAGAGGTCGCGACCACAAGCCCAGCGGTCGGATCGACCCCAGTATCCTGCGAACTGGTTCGCGCCACGCGGACACGCCCGCCGGGCGTGAGGACGTGTCCTATATCCTCTGGAAGGGCCCAGTTCTGCCCCGCCTCAAACCTCGCCCTTGCATTGGGCAACGTACTGCTTCGCAGGTTTGCAAGCGAACCCAGCGGTCGGGATGGATTGGGGCGACCGAATGCGGTCCAACCTTCCGCATCTAGCAGGTTGTGGTAGAGGCGGTTGGTCACGTCGAGGTTGTCGGTAAAGGCAAATACTCGCGTACCCAAGTAGTCCCCTTGATTGATGGCCAACGCTCGTCGAAGGAGCATCAGAGCTTGGATCGTGGTTGAAAGCAGGCTGGTCCCCGAAGATGGGTCACCGCGTAAGGCCAGCATGTATTCCGCCCCTTCGCCTCTTAGTTCTTGGGGTTCAGGCCAAACCTCAGCGACATCACCGGGCCCTATTCCTACCAATTCTGCAAAAAAACGCGGCGCGTCGGCCAGGGTTGCTGACAAGCCGACAAAGTGCGGATTGGCTTCAGCGATTCGCCTCCACCGGCGCAACAGCAGAGCCACATGCGCGCCATGGACGCCCTCGTAAGCGTGAACTTCATCGATGAGTACGAACTCAGGTCTACGGTCCGCACGCAAACCGATCCCGAGCAGGCGAGCAAAACGGGCGGATGTGAGCCGCTGGTTCAGCATCTCCGTCGATGTGAAGAGGATGTCTGGCGGTTCCGTGAGCATCCGCTGTCGTGTGAGTCGTATCTCATCCGGTTCTACTGTTCCGTTGCAACGCGAACAGACTAGCCGCTCGAACTCCCGCTGAATGTCGCCCTCGAGCCACACCGTACTGGCGGCGCACTGCGGACAACGAACAAACGGGCACTCATATGCTGTGCATCCGCGAATCGTAAGCTTCGGCCAGGAGGAGAAATTGCCGGAAAGTACATTTGCTGCGGCGTAGGGCACATCGGCATAAAGTGCCGCAACGATCAACTTTCGCCTGCCATTGGCGACGAGAGCGGACGAAATCCGGCGCGCATTGGTGAGAGCCTCACGAAGTTGATCCTTTAACAGTTCGTTTCTGGGGTAGAGCGCCAGACACTTGGTCCAATACTCAGCCGAAAGCTGCGGCGCGATGGCAACGTAAGAAGGGAGATAGAAGGCCAGCGTTTTTCCGCTGCCCGTGCCCGCCGAGATCACTGTTCCGGCAGAGCGATCTTGGCCATGCATGCGTAGAATTCTTTCTGTGGCGCGTACCTGGAATTCAGCTAATTGCCGCTCATCGTCGGATCCTGAACGGACGAGCGCTTGTATGACGCTCTCTTGCAAGTGGGAAAGTCTCCCGAGACATCGCACTCGATCGAGCAGTGTTGCGGGCGGAACATCTCGCGCCGGATACAGCCGGGGCCGAATGACAAGCCTATAGTCAGCCACGAGGTTTGGGGCTGTCCTCCAAGCAACAAGTTGAGGATCGGGGAATATCTGCCGGAGTCGAGCAAACAGTCGCACCGTCTCGGCCATGCGGGTACGGTATCGCTCTGTCTCAGGGAGTTTCCACAGGAGGTGTTCCTCCAGCAACTCTTCGACCAGATCCCACCCTGAGTTATACGGTGACTCGGTTGCATTCGCGGCTGAGCACGCCAAGAAATCGTCCGCTCGTTGCTCTAGTTCGTCCTCAGCAAAGAAGACGTCCACTAAGCCCCAGTTTAGTGCCGCGGCCTCTTCCTGCTCGAGTTGTCCTAGGAATTCAAGTGCCGACGAGTCGACGGCCATAGCTTTATCATTCGGACATCAGTTCAAGATGGTGACACGGACATTCTTAAGCTGGTCTCGTTGGGAAAGCCACTCTTTCAGGCTGGAAGAAAACTTCTCTAGCGGTATACCTCCCCGGCGAGCTGCGCTGAAAAACTCCAATACTTCCTTTGGGAACTCCTCTGGCTTCAGTGCTTCTGCGCGCTGCCGCAACGAATCACGGCTGTCGAGGAAGTGTTCGAGTTGCTCGGCGCTCATGTAATTGGGCTTGGTCCCCTGCTGGAGGCGGTCGCGCTCTTGCCGAATTTGCTCGACGCGGATCTTATACCCAGGTACCAACTCGACTTGCTTAAGATAACTTTCCTCGATGTTGGGCAGCGCACGGCTTATCCCTTCTAGAGCCTTGTCCCTAGCCTTCACCACATCGGTTTGAACTTTCTTAAGTGAACGTTTCAGCAGCCCGAAGTCTTTGCCAATCTCGTTCGGGTTGTTCTGAAGCGCGTTCTTACAATCATTCAGTATTCGTCGTGCCGTTGTCGGAGCATCAGGCTTGTTGACGAGCAGTGCCCTGTGCTCGAACACTACCAACTTTGCCAACTCACCCGCGATTTCAAGGCGTACGGGACGCAAATCGTTGAGTTGTACGCGGAATGCATCCGCTTCCTGATGCGCCGCTCGAACCTTATTGCGCTCGTCGATCTGAACCCGCACGTTGCGGCAACGCTCCGGTAGTGTCATAGCGATTCCACGCCCTTCAGGACATTCTCAAGTTCTTCAAGTTCAGCATTGAGAGAAGTTACCGCATCTTGCAGCGGGTTCGTACCCCATTTCGCAGCGTCGCTTGCCAGATCACCCTCAACGGCTTTCAAGAATTCCTCAAGTCGACTTCCAAGCCTCTCACACAGTTGCGCAACACCCTCGTACCCGCGGCCCAAAATAGTGAGGACGGTCCCGCGCGGAGCGTCGCGATCGAGTTTGTCCGCATCGTCTAGAGCGGCGACGATCTTTGCGTTGCGAAACTCTTCCAGCAGTTGCAATAATCCCTTAGGATCTAGGTCTTTCGTCATTCCCGCCTCCTTCGCCGCTTCTACCGCCAATTTCATTCCGCTAATAAGACTCTCCTTCTCGCTAGGATCGCCCAGCCACTCGATTGTTTCTTTACGCCATTTGTGCAGACGTTGCTGTGCCTTCGAAATGGCGCCAGCCAACTTCTTGAGGTCGGCGTAGCCGGCACGAAAACTTGTATAGTCTGGAGCGCCAGCTGAACTTGGTAATTTCGCGCTAAAGTCCCAAGTGCTTAGGATCCCTTCAATAGCTGGTTTCAACCGCGATACATCGATGGCATAAACAATCTCAGCCTGACCTTGGCGAGCCCCCACAAGATTGAGTAGGTGGCCTTGCCAAGACAAGTGGTCTCGTAATTCCCTTTCCCCACTACGGCGGCATCGACGCAAAGCACTTGTGAAGTCTTCCCAAGCGGTAGTCTCTTCGTTCGCGGCCGGACTTATGGTTTGTTCGATGCTGCTCGTCGGAACCACTTCAAACAAAGAGTAAATCAACGCACTAGGACTCTTATCTTTCGTCGCAAACTCGGAACCCAGGGCACGAGCACCGAGAAGCAAACCATCGACGAGTGGCGGGACAGGATTCCAGTCAGGCTTAAAGTATCGGCCCATGACAAAGCTACGTGCTGGTTTAGCAATGCGTTCGAGAAATGCATAATATCTCGGAAGATCGATCTCAGCGCCAGAATAGTCCCAGTCTCCCTTGTTTATGCCGTGGAATCTAATAATTGCCATCAAGGAAGATTGAATAGCGGCGCTTTTGGCGACATCAGATAGATCCGCCCCGGAGCAGACACTGACCATGGATTCCTCTGCTGATCGGCCTTGATGACCGGCTGCTTGTGGAAGATAAACCCACTCAGCCCAGCCATCGAAGTTGAGACCCTTTAGTGGCCGGTAGAGATCCCAATCCCAGGTCACAAACCCTTTTAGCGCCTCCGCAATCCACTTGCGTAGTTGATTCGCTTCGGCCTGCGGCAAGGTTTTGCCCGCGCGCCAACTCTCAAGCAGGGTCTCCCATTTTCTTTCTGCCGGATCTTGGTCCGGCCTTTGCCGACTGCTTTCCGCAGTTGTCTCGCTAGGTTCGTGCTTTGTGTGGGGAATGGGCGCCACTTGGACACCCTTGCTTAGCAGGTTTCTGTCGAACCCAAAGACGGCAAAGACGCGCGATTCGAGGCGCAGAGCCTCCGCAATCGTGGCGGGGAAACCGCCCCAGTAAGCGAGCAACTTCAGGTAGCGTTCCAATTCACGCGTGGGGACTCTCCGCTTCACCTCTTCCACGACCTTCGAAAGCAATGGCCTGTTTTGTGCACCGAAATCGGCTGGAGGAAAATGGCCTTCGACAAACAAATCGCGTTGGTTCAGGACCTTGTAGATTACATTTTGGATTACGAATCGCGGGTTATAGACGAGGCGCCCGGCTTGCACGCAACCATCCCGACTTAATTCCCGTATTGCCGCACGATTAAAGGGAAACAACTCGTAGCCGGCAGGGGATTTGCCGAAATCATCCAATGTTGCCCTGGCTTCGTGCTCAACTGCCACCTGAAAGACCGGGACCCAACCGTCCAGCGACTCCCCAGTCGATCGGATCTCCTTGAAGGCTTTCTCCAGTGCTCGCTCTCCCAGTCGTGCGGCATTCAGGTAGGCACCAACGAGTGGCTCGATCCGTGAATAGATTTCTTCTTCGGTCCCGGGTTCATCAGGAATTCGGTACTCGACGTTTGCCCGGGTGAGCACGGTGTCTGCATCCATGTAACCTGTCGTGTACGCAATCGCAGTACGCATGGTGCAGAGAACCTGTCGTCCATCTCGGTACGCCTCTTTGATGATGACCTGGAGCACCTGCTTTTGAATTCCCGAGAGAACCACGAAGTCTTCTATGAGCAGTACGAGTTCCTTCTTTTCCTTCAGCAATTGCTCGCGAACGGCGCTAAAAAGGTCGGAAACAGTCGGGTCGATGTGCAGCAACTGTTGCTTCGCACTGTCTAACGCCTCATTCAGAATGCGGGCCGCAGCCCCACGTCGGTCCTCGCGATCCAACTGGGAAATGGCGCGGGCTTCTGCTCGCCCTAATGCATCGCGGTCTATCGATTGGGAAAACACTAGGTCGGCAGCGGTGAATAGATGTTGCCGGTCATCCCCAAGTTCTGCGCTCCGTCCCTCCGTTAGCTGTTCAACCAGGCGCTTCGCGACTCCGTTGCCACTCTCGCCGATTCCAACAAAATGATGGTCGCGAAGAAACTGGTTGCGGAGAAGTGTCGGGAGCATATCTCTGCGGCAGTACGCTTCACATTCGCGGGCGTCGTGATCTCCGGGATTTGAAATGAGTTTCTCTCTCGCCCGCACCCAGGTTTGTTCAAGGGTTTGAGCAAGCATTTCACACAGCAAACCTGCAGCCTCTTTCGGGTCGAGTTCTTCCTGAGCCCGCTTCAGCTCTTGTCGGTACTCATCGAAACCAGATCCTTCCAGCGTATTCAGGAGGATACTAAGAACGCCCTTTAAGCTCGTCCCTTTGGGAATACGAATAACAACACGACTTTCGTTTCCCTCCATGTGGCGTACTTGCGTATCAAGCCAGCGAATCACATGGGATTTTCCCGTCCCCGAGGCCCCGACGATTGGAATGATCACGCGCCCATCGGATAGGTCTCGCTGAAGAAACGCTTCAAGCAACTCGTGTTCGTCACATTCGGGCAGGGATGCGCCGTCACCACCAATCACTCTCCGTTCAAAACGCATGCGCTGATGAACGGCGAGTGCCACCGCTTCGCTTGACGCCTCCGCATCTACCTTGAGGCAAGCAGTGACCTGCTCGCGAAGCGGCCAGTATTCAAGAAGTTCGATCTTGAACATCAGGCTGCCCCCGCATGAACAAGATGGCTTACGGAACGAGATTCACTGCCCCCAGGACCGAGCAACTTGCGCATTGGAGCGTCAGAACGTGCCTCAATTCGCAGTGTGCCTTCGTGTTCCAAGGTCAATAGGGCCGCGGAAAGGCTGGGAGAGATTTCGTTTGCGCGTGTTTGTCGCCAAGGACTGGCGATTTGCGCTTCCACAGCCGTACGATATGTTCCGCCGTCGAGAATGGGAAGAAGCGTTGCTAATCGTCTGAAGAACTCGCCGTGGGCAACCTCCGGGTTCTCTTGAAAAATGTCGTCCAGGACACTTCGGATAGCAAAGGCTGGGCTCGGAACGAGAGTTCTAGAAGTAGTCCAAGCCGTGCCTACAAAAACAGCCCATTCGACGAACCCGTGCCAGCGAACGTCATTCACAAATACAGTCGGTTGTACTCCTTGTCTATCCTGGAGTAGCTCTCCACTGCGATGGGTATTTGGAAAAGTGTATGGGTCCTGGACCAATGACCAGGCGAGAGCCCGCGTGCAGTCGACTGCTCTCGACCCCTCGCTGTCATCGATGCTGCTTGAAAGCAAGGCCGCATTGTTTTCGGGCAGCAGAATCAAACGGAGAACAGCCGCTCGCAAGGCGTCCATGTCATCCAGGGCTATGCCCACGATGGCATCGCTCAGACTGATCTTGTCACCGACCTCGCTGAAGAAACCAAGCTGCTTCCATCGTGTCAAGGTCTTTTTCGCCATTTCTGGAGTTTCAATAACTGAGGCAGGTGCCACGAGCTTCAGCAGAGCATCTTCCGTTTGAACGCCGTAAGCGAGCAGAGCTCTTCGCAGCGCGAGTAAGACGCTGAGCAAACCATCAGATGGACGATTGAGAATGCTCATGATTGCAACCGGGCCAGAATCTCGTTCAGCGACAGGTGCCCAAACATGTCGAATAAACGACGATGTGGTGAACGGGGGTCGGTTGTATCTTTCGGTGCGAGAATAACATGTTGCGGCCGATAGACCATCATGATCTGTTCTAACTCGACCGCACTATTATGTTTCTCATCCACAAGGGTAAATCGTGGCATGCACACTTGACCCACGCTGCGATCCTCCGTGCCAGAACCGCGAATCAAGAACTTTTGCGATGAACGCATGGTCAACTGAGTCCATTCGTTTGTCGAAAGGGCTCCGTGGGGAAGACACAATTCTATGATTCCTCCCGAAACCAGGTAGCGGAGAAGACTAAGAATTCGGTCGTGCCATTTGCGGACTTCCCGCGCCTCTTTTAGAGTGGCCTCATACGCTATCCAAAACCGTCCGGCCTCATCCTTCGAAGGGGCCAAGGCACGCTCCAGTTCAGGTGAAAGCTTCACGGCAGTTGATGTCAGTCCTAGGACCTCGGGATCTGTCGATTGAAAACTCACGCTGTTGCTAGCCCGAGTAATTGGGCAACTTCCGGCGAGCCGGGGAGGTCGGACTGGCGGATCGTCGATCGTGTACACTTCCCGGAATAGATCGTTGAGGGGCGTTCTGAGATGGCGCAGTTGCTGTACCAACCTCGCCGATTCATAGTCCGCGGCTCGAAGAGCCGCTCGTGTGCTGGCCACCACGGTTTCCCAGTGTCTTTTGTCAGAATGTCGCGGGTCCAGGAGCCGAATGGCCACTTGTCGAACAAAATTCTCGAATACTCGTCTTCGCCGCTCCTCGAATGCGATTGGATCTTCTCCCTCATTCGGCTCAATACTCGGGGGAGGAACCGGTGCAAAGACCAGGAGGCCTGCTCGAGCCATCAGCACAAGCGTCCGCAAATTCCACGAGGCATTTCTTAAACCCGGGTCAGTAATGTCTGCCGGCCGGTGATCGAGGGAGAGGAGAAAGGTTTCGTTTCCGTAGGGCTTCCTTCTGACCCACATTGCGTCCCATCGTTCAAACCCGCGCTCCACGCTAATGACACGTTCACGAGTTAGGTCCTCCGCGACGCGAACGTCGTCTGGGGTGCTCACGAGCAGCGCGACCGCCGCTTTTCCATCGCGTCCAGCTCGGCCCACCTCCTGATAGTAGCGATCGAGGGTCTCAGGAAGACAGGCGTGAATGATGGATCTGACTTCAGCTTGATCCATCCCCAATCCGAACGCCGATGTGGCAACCACGACGTCGACGCTGCGGGTTCGCCAATCCCGCAGCACCTGCTCACCGTCCGCGTCTGCGAGATCACCGCCGCGAACTAATCGAACGCGGCGAAAGCCTTCGCTCAGCAACTTCTGATACCAATACTGGGCATGATCCCGGAGCGTTGTGTACAGAATCAGGGGTCTAGGTAACTTTCGCAGCGCATCGAGAACACGCTTCTCCCGGTCAGTCCAGTCGTTTGCTGAACACAGTAAGAAGCCCGGTTCCGGGCGGAGGGCTGCTTCAGATATCAGTTGGCACCCCTGTTTACCGAACAGAAACTTCAGAGTTTCCCAACATTCAGCCGTTAGGGTTGCAGTAAGGAGAAGGGTTCGGAAACGAGCGTAAGGGGGGCAGACCTCGAGAAGGGCATCTTTCAGACCAGCAATGGTCTGAAACTCGGGACGGAACTGTTGACCCCACTGAGTGACAATGTGCGCTTCGTCGACAGCAAAGCAGCGGAGTCGACCTTGTTGCGCCGCGTCAAACAACGGACCCCGTAGTGCGCCCATGGCGGATTCGGGCGAAGCGAAGACTATGGGCAAGGAACCGTCTCGCAGTGCAGAACGAATGTTGGCTTTCTCTTCCTCACTGAGGCCCGAATGGTAGGCCAAAGGCAGGAGGCCAGCCGCTGTATCTCCCCTGTAGGAACGCAGCAACTCGCGGAATCTTTCTTCTTGATCCCTCCCCAACGCAACGGTGGGCACGATGACTAGGGTCACTCCGCCTTGGTCGGAAAAGGCCAAGGCGGGCATCTGAAAAGCGAGCGTTTTACCTCCACCGGTTGGCAAACTAATTACGGCTGCAGTGCCTGGAGGAATCAAGAAAGCAGCTTCGA
>Ga0335081_10005254_pt1 | contig 20485 bp, 16 predicted proteins | sample Lox_Sample_35_FD_206713 | JGI IMG/M metagenome (GOLD analysis project Ga0335081, IMG submission 206713) | Soil microbial communities from Loxahatchee National Wildlife Refuge, Florida, United States - Lox_Sample_3.5 | ecosystem: Environmental > Terrestrial > Soil > Wetlands | place: USA... | reverse complement strand
CTGGAGGAACCACTGTTTGAAAATGCCAGATTGGCTGTGGCGGCTGCGACTACGGTACCGGTGCCGCTGGCGCTGATCACGATGCTTCCCTGACGAACGGTTGCGGTTTGAAGAGATGAACCGCTGGCAGCCGCTTTGCTTTTTTTCTGGGTGGATTGGTAAAACCAATATCCACCGGCCAGAATCAATACGATGACGACTGAGCCGAGAATGTACCAGAAATTCTTTTTGTGGCTGAGTTGTGAAATGGAAGAGGAAGACTCATTTGTGCTCGACATGAAATGTAACTCCTTTTGAGAACCTTATTCGCGGGTGAAATATAGTATAAGGGCGTGAAGAACTTTTGATAAGGATGTGTGAACATTGTGAAGATAGATCGTGAGATGAATTCCCCACAGAAATATTGATTGAAAAATTTACGCCACACTTCATTAGGCGTGGCGTAATAAGAAGGTTAAGTCAGAATTCTATATTCATTGCTTTCATCGGTGCTTAACCGCTTCCATCGGGATCTCACGCGGCTCTAACATCCCCCAGCGACTCGCACCCATATAAAGAATTTCCAGAATCAAGTCGTTGTAAGTAATTCCTTCCGCGCTGGCTTGCAGACACAAATCGCTATAATCGGGTGTTAAGCCGGGCAGGGTGTTGATCTCTAATAATCGCGGATTGCCCTCGGCGTCGAGACGAATATCTGTGCGCGAAATATCGAGCGCATTGAGCAAAATATGCGCGCGCCACGCGAGATATTGTAATTTCTTTGTCAATTCCGGTTCGATGTTTGCTGGACAAAAATATCCCGGTGCGCCTTCTTCGCCGACTGATTTGGATTTTGCGGCTTGACTATAAACTTGCGGCGTGACCGAACGACTGCTGTCCAATTCAAGAACCGAGAAACGATGAAAGCCATCCTTCTCGTACCATTCCGGATGGCGGCTGTATAGCTTTACATCAGGGCGCCCCATAATGCCTACAGTAAATTCGCGGCCCGGAAGAAACGTTTCAACTAACGCAGGCTGGCTGTAATTTTCGATCACCCAACTGACTCGTTCTCTTAGTTCTTTTTCATTCCTAACGATCGCTTTCAAATCCACGCCCATGCCCGTTCCTTCGCGCGCAGGCTTGACGAAGAGCGGAAAATTTAAATCCGAGCGAAGAGGTTCGTCGCCGAGAATAAATTCCTGAAAAGGCGCGACCGGTAGATGACGGTCGCGCCAGATGCGTTTGGTGAGAGTCTTATCGAGGGAAATGCCGTTGGTCAAGACGCGCGATCCGGTGTATGGAATTCGCATCATCTCAAGCAAAGCCGGTACTTGAGCTTCACGCGCATCGCCGCCCAAGCCTTCGGCAATGTTGAGACAAATATCGGGTTTGAATTCGCGCAGGGCAAAAGGGAGATTTTGGTCAGCCAGGATAAAAGCAGTTTTGTGGCCGTCGCTTTCAATGGCATTGCGAATGTGTTCTATCGTTTCTATATGGTCAAAATCGGCGTAAGCATCCGGCGGGACACCAGGCGGCAAAGAAACTTTTTCATCTTTGATGTTCGCCAGCACGGCCACGCGCCAGTAACGTTTGAGTCGGCGACTGGGAGGTTGGTCCGCGCCAGGCTCCTTGATCGTATGCATGTTTGATTGCTCCTTATTATGGAAATATCAATCGCTTAGTATATAACAATGCTTGCAGAATACAAGAGGTCAAAATTAACATGCTTTCATTTGGAATACTATAAGATACAATCGATGTCATTATGAATATTGAAATTCGCCGGGCTCTACCGGAAGATGCCGACGTGCTGACCGAGATCGCAATAGCCGCCAAAGGTCACTGGGGCTATCCGGGGCACTGGATGCAAATCTGGAAACCGGAATTGACTTATCGCCCGGAATATGTCGAAAAGAGCGATATCTGGGTGGCGGTTATTGATGGTGCGCTTATAGGTCTTTATACGCTGCGAGCGAAGGATGGCAATGCATGGTTGGAAGACCTTTGGGTATTGCCTGCTCAAATGGGCAACGGAATTGGGCGCGCGCTGTTGAGACATGCAATCCAATCATCGAAAGAGCGCGGCTATCAAATCATGCGATTCGAATCCGATCCGAACGCGATTGGCTTTTATATTAAGATGGGTGCCCATCAAATCGGCGAGCGACATTCCGAGGTGGATGGGCAGCCGCGTATATTGCCGATCATGGAGATTGAGCTGTGACAAGTTATTGTGATTATGTCCGCACCCATCCTGAAGACGAATACAACTGCATCTATCACGACACACAATACGGGTTTCCGTTATCGGAGGATCATCTGCTCTTTGAGCGGTTTATGCTGGAGATCAATCAAGCTGGTCTTTCATGGATTACGATTCTAAAAAAGGCTGATAACTTTCGCCGCGCTTATGATGGTTTTGATATCGATAAAATTGCGTCATATGACAAACGCGATGTCACGCGTCTTCTCTCCGACGCGGGCATTATCCGCAACCGATTGAAGGTCAATGCGGCGATTGAAAACGCCAAACGCATTCAGGCTCTGCGCGGAGAATATGGTTCATTCAAGGGCTGGCTCGATTCTTATTCGTCTACGAAGCTTGAAGAATGGACAACGTTATTCAAGCAAACGTTTGTATTCACCGGTGGCGAGATCGTGCGCGAGTTCCTCGTCAGCGCGGGATATTTGGCGGGGGCGCATGAAAAGAAATGTCCGATTTATAAAACGGTGACCGCTTTGCATCCCGCGTGGATGCGGGATCGTTGATTATCTTATAACAGTTTCTTTATTCTTAAGAAAAATAAAATGAGATTCGTCAGCAGGGCCGGATTAGTTGATTTTATCCGCGTGACATCGGCTGAGAAAGACAAAAGGAGACTGGCGACTATCGATATGCAAATAAGCACGATGGCGATCAATGAATAGACGATGCGGCGAAAAAGATCTTTGCTTAGCAAGGAATAACCCTGCCAGAATCCGAGGGTTGCAATCAAAAATGTTAAAGGAATAACATCCTCCAAATAACGTTGTGCGGCATAGAAAAATAACAGCAGGGATGAAAACGCAAACGGAAGCGAACCGATTAAGCTGATTAAAAACCATCTGTATAATTCTGTCTGTGGTTGCGCGTCCCCTTCTGATAATTTTCTCAAAAGTCGGCTCGACCTAAAAGTCAATATGGCAATAAGCCCAAATGCTATGAATGGAAGAGCATAAACGGGGCCCGTAACATGTTCTGTGGTGTAAAGCGCCGGTAGATGATTGTATAGGAAAGAGCTATCGCCGGCTCTGCCGGGTTTAATAAACGGAAAATTGTTGATAAGTTCCGGCGGATTGAAGAAATACACATAGAGATTGATCGGAATATAGGCAAGGGAAAAAATGTCATTTTGGTATTTGTTAAGGTCGAGCATTGTAATTTGATATCTGAAGCCAAACTCGAAAATAGAACCAAAACGTGCCCAGTTGTACCATCCCAATAAAATTCCTCCGATAATGAGCGGCAAACCGAACGCAGTGATGGTAAGAAGCCTCTCCGCAGTTATTTTTTGTAAACGATACTTTTTGGTGCAAAGCCATAGAATGATCATAAAAGCTAAAAAGAGAATAGGGATTAACAAAAATGCTCGTGATCCGACAGCGCAGGCCAAAGAAAATCCGCTCATTGCCAACAGTGCTTTGGAAGGAGATGGCTTGGATAATGCTAGATACGCAAAATAGATCCCTGCAATAAAGAAAAACTGGCCGCAGATAATTGCAGCTTCGTAAATCCTGGGTTGACTCAGCATCCAGGGAATCGGATTAATCAAACCGCCTAGAAATATGGTTATTAAAACTGTCCATACTGGCAAATGGCTGAAGTAGTCGGACCATATCTTGATGAGAAGAAGCGATTGGAAAAAAAATAGGCAAACTATAAATGCAAATACAAGATATTGATCACTGATCTCGACCGATAAAAATGGTTTTACCACCGCGATGATGAGCGCGGGGATTGGACCCCAGTATAAATACAGCTTTCCGTTGTACAGCGAAAGATCCCATATGTTCCAGGTATCTGGTTGTGGAATCGCCTTGCGGGCGAAAGGATCGTAAGGGTTTGAAAGCAAGAGAAGCTCAGACGCTGGCTTAGTTTGAATATAAAGTTCTCCATGGCCAAAAGCTGTTCCCAGCTGATCGAAATAACCTCGATAGTCGCTGGTTTTGGGCCAATTTGTCCAAGTCCCAACGCTGATAATCCAGATATAGATGATTAAGATGATGATTGCAACGAAGCCAGCTGAGAAGAAAATCAACTTCGTCCTATGATGTGCAAAACAGCTTTGCAGTCGGTAGTTCTTGACAATTATCCAGAGCTTCTGTCTCCAAGCAACAAGATGGTCGAAATATACGGATATAATCAATGCGGAGATCAGAATGATAATTCCTGCTACTGCTCCAATAATTCTGCCTCGGCCCCATTGAACATTGTGATCGATGCCGATCTTGTGGGCCAATATCATGGCGCCAAGGATAATCCCTCCGATCACGAACATAAGAAGCGATATTAAGACCCTTTTCATTTTTGGGATTATATCCTAAAAGGATTCCAAAAGTTTTTTTACAGCTTGACATTATTTTTCCTTAAGCCAAGATCCGCGTGGCACGATATAGAATCTAGTTTTTTGGGAGCTAATACCGAGATGAACCGTACTTTGCTTTGGCTGGGCGCGTCCTTATTCTTGTGGGGACTCGGTGAAAGTATGTTTTTGCTTTTTCAGCCGATCTACCTTCAACAACTGGGTGCAGATCCAATTCAGATTGGCATTATCCTCGGCGCGTTTGGCGCGGTGATGACGCTCACGCATATTCCCGCCGGTCATCTTTCTGATCTGATCGGTCGTCGTCCGTTATTGCTTGCGGCGTGGATTACCGGTATAGCAGCAACCTTGCTAATGGCGCTTGCCCGAACGCTTCCTATTTTCATTGTTGGCGTTTTGATCTACGGCTTTACGGCATTTGTCGCTTCGCCGCTGGATAGTTATGTGACTGCGGCGCGCGGCGAGTGGTCGGTGGGCCGCGCTCTTACATTTATCTCGATGACGTACAACGCGGGCGCGATGCTTGGTCCGATCACCGGTGGTTGGATCGGCGATCATCTTGGGTTGCGGCAAGTTTACTTTTTCTCGGCTGGTATTTTTATTTTATCTACAGCCGTGCTTTTTTTCATTGGATCACAGCCGCGCGATCATCACGTTCCGCAATATCCGCCCACGAGTTTATTGAAGAACTCGCGTTATTTAAGTTTCCTTTCCATTCTCTTTGTCGTTGCTTTTGCAACGTATCTGCCTCAACCGCTGACGCCGAATTTTTTGTTGAACCAACGCAGTCTATCGCTGGAAACTATTGGCGAGTTATTTTCGATTGGCGGTTTCGGTAATGCCGCGCTCAATTTCTTGTTCGGTCAATTTGAGGCGCGTACCGGTTTCGTGTTGGGTCAAATCAGCGTATCGTTGTTTGCCGTATTGCTTTGGCGTGGTACTGGCTTTGGCTGGTTCGCGCTCGGATATTTTCTTCTCGGCGGCTTTCGTGCGTTGCGCTGGCTGGGCGTCGCGCAGGTACGTCCGTTTGTCCATGAATCGCAAATGGGACTGGCATATGGCATTACGGAGATGATCGGTTCTTCAACAGTTTTGCTTGCGCCGCCGCTCGCCGGATATCTTTATCAACTTGATCCGGCGTTGATGTATCCGGTTGGACTCGTTTTGATCGGAATCGGAATCGCTCTCACGCTGATCTTCGTGCCGCGTTCCAAAAAACTTCCGCCGGATCATATCGAACTCGCGCCGGACTTATAATGGTTCTGTAATACTGAACCATAATGGAATCCATTATGTTAGAAACCGTAACTTTCACCCTCGGTCCTGTTCAAACGAATACTTATCTCGTCGCTGATTCCGAAACTCTCAATGCGGCGGTGATTGACCCCGCTTGGGATGGACACATCATTTTAGCCGAAGCACAGAAACGCAACTGGCGCATCGCGCATCTTTGGTATACGCACGCGCACTTCGATCATATCGGCGGCGCGGGGGAAATTGCCAACGCGCTAAATCCATTGCCGCTGGTTGCGCTTCATCCCAATGATCATGTTTTGTGGCGGGCAGAAGGCGGCGCACCGCTTTTTGGATTCAAAATTGATCCCGGTCCCGAGCCGACGATTGATTTATATCAAGGTCAGATTTTGAGATTGGGCAGCGTCGAATTCGAAGTGCGCTTCACACCCGGACATACGATGGGTCATTGCATCTTTTATGTTGCCGAGTCCAAAGTATGTTTCTGCGGCGATTTGATTTTTCAAAATAGTGTGGGTCGCACTGATTTGCCCGGCGGCGATTGGAACATGCTGGTCAACAGCATCAAAACTCAAGTGTTTACTTTGCCCGATGAAACTCGTCTCCTCTCCGGTCACGGTCCCGAGACGATGGTCGGCGAAGAAAAGAAATACAACCCATTTGTTGGAGAGTCAGCTTAGGAAAATTCATGGAAAATACATCGTCGCCTTCATCGCGCTTCGCAGCTCTAGGTTATCGAAACTTCACATTGATCTGGTCGGGCTTGATCGTTTCCAATATGGGCACGTGGATGCAAAACGTTGCCAATGGTTGGTTGGTTTTGCAATTGACTCAATCACCGCTGTGGCTCGGATTGCTTGGTTTGAGTTTTGCTGTGCCGATGATCATCATTCCGCCGTTCGCGGGCGCGGTGGTGGATCGCGTGCATCGTATCAGGTTGCTTTATGTAACGCAAACCACTCCAATGCTGATTGCCTTTGCATTGGCTGCGCTGACCTGGTTCGGCGTGATCAGCGTCTGGCATATCCTGATCGCCTCGTTTCTTAGCTCTGCCGCGCTGGCTTTTGACAACCCTGCTAGGCAAGCATTGGTTCCAGATCTTGTCGCTCCGCCTGATCTATTGAACGCGCTTTCGCTCAATGCCGCGACGTATAACGGCGCGGCATTAATCGGTCCTGCCTTGGCTGGAGTGATGCTCGCTCCGTTCGGCGCCGGAACGCTCTTCTTTATTAACGGAGTCAGTTTCCTCGCCGTGATCTTTGCGTTGATGGCGATGCGCGATGTCCGCACGCATAGCGGTGGAAAGCAAAGCCGTTTGCATGAATCTTTTTGGACCGGATTGAAATATGCATGGAATAGTCGTTTGATCTTGGCATTGCTCGCGCTGTCTGCGATCAGCTCATTGTTTGGTCGTTCTTATCAGACTCTTCTTCCGGCGTTCAGTGACGTGTGGAAAGCGGGTCCTCAAGGCTACGGATTTTTGCTTGCCTCCGCGGGCGGAGGGGCGTTGGTCGGCGCGTTTGGATTAGCTTCTATAAAGAGCGTATCGCGTCACGGCGCAGTGATGCTGGTGAATGGATTACTATTTTGCATCGCCTTGATTGGCTTTGCCTTGAGTCCGTCATTTTGGCTTGGCTTGATTTTGTTGTTCATCGTGGGCATCACATCCACCGTTTTCATCACCGTGATGGCAACCTTCATTCAAGTGATGACCCCCAACGAATTGCGCGGACGCGTGATGAGTTATTACACCGTAACCTTGATCGGTCTGCCGTCGCTCGGCGCGTTGGGAAGCGGCGCGGTCGCTGAATGGCTGGGCGGAATCCATGGCGCACCGCATGCGGTGTTGATTACCGCGATTTTGCTTGGTATTATTTTGATGTTTGTTACGCCGATCTTCTGGAGCCGCACGATAAAAAGGGATTGAAGTGCTGACTAAAAAGCGGGACGCAACATTTTGTTGCGTCCCGCTTTTTGTTAAACGGGATTTAATTACTTCGCAAATTCAGTCGCGCGTGTCTCTCGAATCACCGTCACTTTGATTTGACCCGGGTATTGCATGGTCTCTTCGATCTTCTTTGCCACGTCACGCGCAAGTCGTGCAGATGCGAGATCGTCAATATTTTCCGGTTTGACAATGATGCGCACCTCGCGTCCGGCTTGGATGGCGAAGGCTTGCTGCACGCCCTCAAAAGATTGCGAAAGTTCTTCGAGCGTGCGAATGCGTTTGATGTAGGCTTCCAAATCTTCGCGTCGAGCGCCGGGACGCGCGCCGGAGATGGCGTCGGCGGCTTCGGCAATGACCGCTTCGATGGTTAATTGATCCACTTCATGATGATGCGATTCAATCGCGTTGACCACAATCGAGTTCACGCCATACCTTCGGCAATATTCCGCGCCGAGTTTGGCGTGTGTGCCTTCCTGATTATGATCCATCGCTTTGCCGATGTCGTGCAGGAATCCACCGGCTTTCGATAATTCAACGTTGGCGCCAATCTCGGCTGCGAGGATACCCGCCAGTTTTGAAACTTCAACCGCGTGCGCCAACTGATTTTGTCCATACGATGTGCGGAACTTTAAGCGACCCATCATACGCAGCACTTCGGGATGCAAGCCCGCGATGCCCGCGTCAAATGCGGCTTGTTCTCCGGCTTCATTGATGATCTTCTCAATGGCTTTTGTTTCTTCTTCCAGAATCTTCTCGATATGCGCGGGATGAATGCGGCCATCCACTGTGAGGCGTGTAAGCGCGCGCCGCGCAATCTCACGCCTCACCGAATCGAAACACGAAATGGTCACGGCTTCCGGCGTGTCATCCACGATCACATCCACGCCCGCGGCTTGTTCAAAGGCTTTGATGTTGCGCCCATTGCGCCCCACGATGCGGCCTTTCATTTCTTCGCTGGGGATCGGCACAACGGATGAAGTGACTTCCGCGACATGCTCAGAGGCCACGCGCTGGATCGCGTCTGCGATCAACTTGCGGGCACGTTTCTCGCCTTCTTCACGCGCTTCCGCTTCGATCTGGCGGTAGATGCGAGCCATATCAGCGCGCGCTTCCTTTTCGACCGCCGCGAATAATTGTTTCTTCGCATCGTCTTGTGTAAGCTGTGCGATTTGTTCGAGCTTGGCGACTTCCTGCTCATAAAGTTTTTCAATGTCGTTCGTGCGCTTGTCGATCAAGCTTTGACGTTTGTTAAGGTTCTGATCGCGCTGTTCCAGTTTATCGGCACGCGAGTCTAGTTCGGAGCGGCGTTTATCGAATCGATCCGCTTCCTTGCTCAGTTCGATGCGCCGTTCTTTGATCTCGCTCTCTGCGGCTTGGACGATCTTAGTCGCGCTTTCGCGCGCCTGGGTTTCGATCAGGCGTGCTTGCGTGTTGGCCACCTTTAGAATGTTGTCGGCTTTATCCTGCTGGTTTTTAAGAGCGCGTTCACTTTGATTGCGATGATAAAAATATCCGGCAACTGCTCCAACCACTAGCGCAAGAAAACCAATGATGACACTGATCGCATTCATTTATTTTCCTCATAATCAATATGTTGTTCCGTGTGCGTTTCTTTCCAAATGCGGGATACGACGGACGCGATCACGGAGTATGGAAACCCGCGGCGGGCGAGATGTTCGGAAAGTTTTTTCCGAAACTCGCCCCATTCTTCGGACTGGAGACGGCGCGCCTTTTTCAGACCTGCTTCATAAGCCAGAGCTTCTTCATCCAAACCTTCCAACGCCGATTGCGACGCTTCATCGGAAAGTCCCTTTTGCCGAAGCTCCATTTGCAGTGCGCGCCGACTGCGCGGGCGGAACGTGTTGCGGTTCTCGACCCAGGCGCGGGCAAATTGGTTATCGTTCGCAAGTTGATTCTCCCGCAAGCGTTCAAGCGTTTGCTCGATGACATCCTGTGGAATCTCATGCTTGCTCAGATTTTGCCGTATCTCGGATTCAGAGCGGGCACGGTAGCTCAAAAAGAGCATCGCCTGTTGGTAAGCCCGCTCGCGGTCATCTTCCGCTTGAAGCGAAGCAACCTTATCTTGGCTCAATTCCTGTCCGACCTTAAGCCATGCGGCTGTAATGCGTGCCAATCCAAAAGCGTAATTTCCATCGAGATGAATGTTCACCCGATTGGGATCGCGCTTCTGGGGTTCAATCGCCGTAATCTTCGCCATTAAACAAATACAGTCGAGGGCCCGCCCAGATGGCCTCGACTGTAAACGAAGTTTGGATTGGAGAAACCGGCCCCGCTTCCGAAAGAAGCGGGTAGAGAAAAGTGATATGCCTGAGAATCAGGCTACACAGGCTGATAGATCAATCCGAAAAAGCATTCTCTCAAATGTATCCGTCGGAATGACGGCAACTTTCTAAATCACCTGAGCCGGTACGGCAGAAAATCCATCTGCCAATTTCTTGCGGGTTCCAATGGTTCGTTTTTAAGTCGGGCCGCCGAGGCGGCAAAGTAAACCTTGAATCCTTGCGGATTTTTGTATTATACATGATTTTTTAACAATGTGTTAAGGAACTTGAAACGATTGCCGGTATTGAAAAACCAGAACTTTCTGATTCTGAGGGGTTAAGATAGTTTGAGTGGTATAAACTAGAAGTGACAAATGTGACTGGCTGGATTTTCTTCCATATGCCATAATCTTTACATAGTTCCCAATTCGATAAGGAGGCCCCATGGCTAAAATCACACGTGAAGACGCTCTTGAATATCACCATCTCAAAGGAAAACCTGGCAAGATCGCGGTAGTCCCTACTAAACCAATGGATACGCAACGCGATTTGAGCTTGGCCTATACGCCGGGTGTGGCCGAGCCAGTTTTGGATATCGAGAAGGATGCTGAACTGGCATACGAATATACGTCGAAAGGCAACCTGGTAGCGGTGCTCACGAATGGGACCGCCATTCTTGGGTTGGGCGATCGCGGCGCTCTGGCTTCCAAACCGGTGATGGAGGGCAAAGGCGTTCTCTTCAAGAAGTTTGCCGATGTGGATGTGTTTGACATCGAAGTCAATTCACATGATCCGGATGAGATTATCAAAGTCGCGGCCGCCATCGCGCCGACGTTTGGCGGGATCAACCTCGAAGATATCAAAGCTCCTGAATGTTTTTACATCGAAGAAGAATTGAAGAAGATGCTCGATATTCCGGTCTTTCATGATGACCAGCATGGGACCGCGATCATTTCTTCTGCCGGTCTTGCGAACGCATTGGAAATTGTCGGAAAGAAACATAGCGAGATTCGGATTGTGATTTCAGGCGCGGGCGCATCGGCTATTTCGTGCGCCGAACTCGCTATCCGCTGGGGCGTGAAGCGCGAGAATATCATGCTGTGCGATAGCAAGGGTGTTGTTTATAAGGGCCGCAAAGAGGGCATGAATAAATATAAGGAGCGCTTCCTGGTTGAGACGGATGCGCGGACTCTGGCTGATGCCGTGCGCGGCGCCGATGTGTTCTATGGGCTTTCGGTTGCCAATGTGATGACGCCAGACATGGTCAAGTCTATGGCAAAGGACCCGATTGTGTTTGCGATGGCAAACCCGGATCCTGAAATCAATCCTGATCTGGCGAAGGCCGCCCGCAAGGACTTGATTATTGCTACAGGCCGTTCGGATTACACCAATCAAATTAACAACGTGCTTGGCTTTCCGTTCATCTTCCGCGGCGCGCTGGATGTACGCGCTCGAGCAATCAATGATGATATGAAATTCGCGGCTTCCCAGGCATTAGCCGCGCTTGCCAAAGAAGATGTGCCCGATTCTGTTTTGCGCGCATACGGTGTGGATAGTATTAAGTTTGGACGCGACTATATCATCCCCAAGCCGCTCGATCCGCGCGTCCTATTATGGGAATCGCCTGCTGTCGCTGGTGAAGCGATGAAGACCGGCGTGGCGCGCAAGACGATTGATCTCGATGAATATCGCCAGCAACTTGCTTATCGTCAAGGCAAGGGCGAGCAGGTGCGTTACTTCTTCCAGAACAAAGCGCGTTCATCCGGCGGCAAAAAGCGTGTCGCATTTGCAGAAGGCGAACAGCCAAAGATTATTCGCGCTGCGCATCAAGTTAAAGAGGAAGGTATTGGTACACCGATCTTGATTGGCAGACCTTCCGTTATCCAACAGCAACTGAATATTCTGGGACTTGATTACAAACCTGAGGTTGTTGATCCCTTCGATTTCAAGAGCTTGGATAAATACGCCGCGGCATATTATGAGCTTCGCAACCGCAAGGGACTGACGATGTTCGAAGCTGTCAAGAAGGTTCGTGATCCGAATGTGTTTGGCTCGCTGATGGTCAAGATGGGCGATGCGGATGCGTTTGTCAGCGGACTGACGTATGATTATCCGGATGTCATTCGTCCGGCACTGCAAGTTCATCACACCGCTTCAGGCGCGGCGCGCGCCGCAGGCGTTTACATCATGATCGTTGAAGATCGAGTGTATCTCTTCACGGATGCGACGGTCAACATTGAGCCGAGCGCGGAGGATCTGGCGGAGATTGCCTGCCTCGCCGCCGACTTTGCGAAACGCCTCGAACTCGACCCGCGCGTGGCGTTCCTTTCGTTCTCCAATTTTGGTTCCACACCTCATCCGCTCTCCGATAAAGTGCGACGCGCGGTTGAACTTGTCAAAGCGCGCCAGCCGAATTTGGCAGTAGATGGCGAGATGCAAGCCGATACCGCAGTTGTTTCCGAAATTGTGGATGAACGCTATCCGTTCAGCGCGGTGAAAGATGCGAACGTGTTGGTTTTCCCATCGCTCGAGTCTGCGAACATCGCGTATAAGTTGTTAGCGCGGCTTGGTAAAGCCAAAGCCATCGGCCCGATTCTGCTCGGCATGGGCGCGCCGGTTCACGTGTTGCAGACCGGCGATGAAGTCAATAATATTGTTCAGATTGCCGCCGTCGCCGTGATGGATGCAATGAACCGTGAAGAACCAGTTGAGAAAAAAGCAAAGACTGGAAAATAGTTATCTACAATAGAGGAAGAGACCTCGGGTGCAATATACCGAGGTCTTGTTGTTGAATCATTGCTGTGAAAGTATGGAAATAAATTTATCTCTATAACTAGATAGCATGAATTATGGAAACTGTTACAAATATCCATCTTGTCAATGTCCTGAACGTGATTATAATAACCATAACTTGTTTTGATCTCATGTTCCATTTATTGGTAAGCGTGTGGCTGTGATGCCTGAGTAAAAGGCGATTGCCACGCCAGCCAAAGGAGAAAGTATGGCTGTAATAGAGGTCGTACACGCCAACCTAGATAGTAACCGGCTGTCCACTTTATCGGAACCGGCCCTACGAAAGAAACCCTCATCGCAACCAAAACAAAACAGAAGAACTCATGTAGGCAAGCCGCTTTTCACTGCGCTGGCGATCCTGTTGATGGCATCGCTTTCCTGCAATTTTGTGACGGGGCTGGTTAATGGGAATGGCAACACCGAAATCAGCGGCCCGATCATCGGGATGGCGGCGGGCAGTTCGGTGGACCAGCAGGGACAGGTAGTTGACCCGCAGTTCACCTTTGATCCCTCGCAGCCGCAGATTGCCGTAGCGGTGCAGGTTGGAAAGCTGGACAATCCAGCGCCATTGACGATCACCTGGTACCAAGTCACGGATCAGGGGAATCAAAAGTTATTTAGCGATACAGTGCAGGTGTCTGCGAACGAGCAAGCCTATTCGATCGGCACGAGCCCGGGGTTACTGGCGCCGGGATCGTACACGGTGACAGCTACGTTGAATGGGCAGACGGAAGACACGGACTTTGATGTTTCGCCACAGAAGGCCAGTCTCTCCGGAGCGGTTCCGGCCTCGACACAGCAGGGCGCGCCGCCAGTCTCGGGCGGGAGCGGAACAACCCCGCAGTCCGCGGCTACGGGTTTCTACAAGCCAGCCGGACCGTGCACTGACATCAAGCCTTCTGGCGGTGGCTATAGCGTTTCTCAAGAAGAAGATCAACAGGCTGAAATTGGGGTACGCGGTGAATGTCCTGAACCTGAAAGTAGTGGCTATCTATACACAATCACCGTATCTGCAACTGTCAATGGTGCCCTTCAAAAGCTCGGCGATTATACTCCAGATCCGGAGGGTGTACTGACTTCCTTCTACAGCAACCCTTGCAATTTACCTGGCGGTTCTGATTTGCCCGGGACAAAGATAATGGTTACCAGTGCGCTTTCCTTGCAGGCGGACCAGCCTATTGCCACCATTCCAGCGACTTTCACTCTCGGCGACGACGATCTCGCACCTAGGATAAAGTCGCCGCTTCAAACCTCAATTCCTCCCGGCAGTAAGGTCAAACCAGGTGACAAGATTACTATAACGGCCACTGCCCAGGAGAAACGCCTCGGACCGGCACCGTGGCAGACGGGAGTCAAGGATATCCAGTTCACCGCCAACGGCGATGTGATTGACGATCCAAACAACCCCTGGGTGAATCCCTCCAAACTTCCCCAAGCCTGTGACAAAAAGACCTGGGAACACACTGCCCAATTGACTTACACAGTGCCGAAGGATGCAAGCGGTCTCATCAATCTGTGCGCGTTCGCCGAGGACTATAATCAGGCGGGGTCGGATACATGTGCCACCTTTCACACCGGCAACCACTGGATCGGCACAATGCGTACCATGAACTCCTGGACATCCTCCGTTGGGGGCTGCACCAATGGACAGTGGCTGTCCAATCTTGATTTCTATGTTGCCAAGGACGGCACGGTGACCGGCACGGGCACCGGGCATGCTGTCACGCAAGCGCAATGCCATTTTCCCCACCAATTACCCATGGGGTTTGCCACTGAGATTGGCTTTGCCATCAACGGAACCTTCGATGGCAAGACCTTCAGCCTGGTGCCCAGCGAAACGTATACGGATAGCAGCACTGTTTCTGACCTGATCAACTACGCTCTACTCAACGTTGCAGGGGACATGCCGCCCATCACGTTCTCAGTCATCGGGCAAGGTAGTGCAGGCGGGCTTGTCAATATTTCCTACACCTCCCGCGGCGCACCCGGAACCGTAATCAGTGCTCAACACTTGATCGACATCACATGTGAGGACTGCCAGCCGTGAGAGGATACCACTTTTGGAAATCGACAAAAGAGCATGGCGTGAATCACTCTCTTCATGACAACGCGATTCATAACCCATTCAAGCCAACTGTGAATGCAATTCCGGTTTTGGCTCGAAATTTTCAACTTGGTCTGTCGGGTGCAATATGAGCGATGATGTTTCTCCATTTGCGGAACCTGTTTCCAGCTTGTATCGCTGCAACGATATTATGGCTCAGAATGTGGATTATGTATTGAAAGAACTTCGCACATTATCACTGCCAAAAGATCTTCTAACGGAAATCGAAACGGCGTTCAGGGATTTTGGGTCAACGCTGTACGATGTCAAGAAGGAGATTCATAATCTGGAGTACGAATTAGGGATGCACCCTAGCGATGGATCATTTGCCTCCCCTGACGCGGATTCAGATCCTAAGGTCACGATCGGCTTAATCAGGAATTGGGTTGATAGTGACGCGGTAAAGCTGGATAAGATGGTTAGAAAGCTTTGGGCAATTTCCGATCAGAATGGCAATCAATATGTTTTAGCGGTTGCCCTGGTTACCGAATCTGTTAAGAATATCCTTCAGGCTCAGGCTCATGCAAAAAGAGAATTGGACCGCTTGGCATTGAGGTAAGATATGGATTCAAGCCGGGAACCATGTCAACGCTATCATGCAGTTGGAGAAAACAAAAGTAGAGGTAAATCCCAGACGATTAGACCTCGGAGATTTCAAAAATCTCCGAGGTCTTTGAATTAAGAGAGTCTTTGCAAGCAAATGATAGACGGGATTATTTATACTTGTTGAAAAGGAGAATCTTTCATGAGCAAAATAAAGAACATCGTCAGAATCTGGCTTCCATTTGGCGTTGTCATTTCGGCGTTTTGTGCGCTGACATATACAGCGGTCCAACAAGCATCGCGGCAAGAATTGAATGACCCGCAAATTCAGATGGCGGAAGATACGGCGTATGCTTTGAATAGCAGCGCAACAATTGATTCGGTTGTCGCTGACACAAAAGTTGAGACATCACGCAGTCTTGCGCCGTTCGTTGATATTTATGATATGAATGGTAATCCGGTGGCAGGCGATGGTTTGCTCAATGGTCAATTGCCCGATTATCCGAAAGGCGCATTGGATAGCGCCAAACAAAGTGGTGAGAATCGAGTCACTTGGCAGCCGAATGCGAATGTGCGGATTGCTTCGGTAGTTGTTCCATACAATGACGGCTTTGTTGTGGCGGGACGCAATATGCGCGAGGTCGAGCAGAGGGAATCGCAAACTGAGATGGTGGCAGGCGTGACGTGGATTCTGGCGTTGGTTGCAACGTTTATTGTGATTGCATTCGGTGAGTTCGTGCTGGCAGAGAAATAATTGTGTTACAAAATTGTGTGGAGTAATCCAATCAAAGCTCCGCCCGCGATCAGCCACGTTGAGTTGGTCTGAAATCGTATCAGGATGATAAGGCAAATCAGCGCGATGCCGATGGTGATGGGATCAATCAAGGCGGTGGAAGCTAATTGAATGGAAACCGCTAACATCAATCCGAGTGAGGCGGCGTTGACTCCATCTAAAAAGCCTGCCATCCACGGCGAGTTCCTGATTCGATTGATAAACAAACCAACAATTGCGACAAAGATAAACGAGGGCAAAAAGATTCCCAGCGTGGCGAGGATCGCGCCGGGAAAGCCGCCAAGCAAGTAGCCGATGAATGTAGCGGTAGTGAATAGCGGACCCGGTGTGATTTGACCGATGGCAATCGCGTCGATCAATTGTTTATCGGTCAGCCAGCCGAGGCGGAGGACGAAGTCGGCGCGCAGGAATGCCAGCAGAACATAACCGCTTCCATATAACGTCGCGCCGATTTTGAGAAAGTTAAGGAATAACAGAGTCAAGTTGAATGGAACGGAGGTGGTCAGCGGCAATCTCATTATAGAATCGAACAGGAGATTGCCACGCTCCCCTTCGACTTTGCTCAGGGTGGCTCGCAATGACATAATTAACCCAAGCATCGGAATCAGTTTTATTTTTGAATAATTCGCGCCGATCATTATGATCAGGCCTGCGACTAGAAGAATGATCAGCACGTTTACGCCAAGCATGTAAAGAATGACCGCGCCTAAACCGATGACACCAGTCAGCCAATTCTTGATCGCCTTCGTGGCCAATCCCCATAACGCTTGCGCGATGATCGCCATCACCACCGGCATGATGCCGTACAGGATGTTGCTCGCTATCGGCGTTGTGCCATAGTGAACATACGCCCAACTCAATGCCAACACGATCAACATCGCTGGCAAAACAAAACAGACGCCGCCTAATACAAGTCCCATCCAACCAACGCGTTGGTAGCCTAGATAAATCGCCATCTCGGTTGATGTGGGACCGGGAATCAAATTTGCCGCGCCGAAGAGATCGAGGAATTCCTGTTCGGTGATCCATTTGCGTTTCTTGACCACTTCAGCGCGCATGATGGCGATATGCGCAGCGGGACCGCCGAAAGCGGTGAATCCAAGCCGCAGAAAAAGTGCGGCAACTTCGATCAATCGGCTTCGAGGCGATGATGAATCAAGAGTTGGGTTCTGCATTAACTAAAACAATTTTCCCGAGAAGATCAATAATCCGAACGCGACCAGATGGAAGGTAATCAAAATGGACACGGCTTGCCAAATGAAAGCCTTACTATTGAGCAAACGATTTCCTTTGAAGCGCCGATCCAGCCAAGCCGTGACCGCCAACAGAACTCCCATATATAAGCCATAAACGATGAAGTGCGATTCAGTGCCGTGCCACAGCCCCATCAATCCCATCGTGAGGATATATCCCACATAGGAAGCGGTATAGCGATTCTTGAACCATTTATTTCTTAACGCGGTGAAGACAAAGCGATTGTAGATGTGATCGCGGAACCAGAACGACAAACTCATATGCCAGCGATTCCAGAAATCGCGAATGTCGCGCGAAAGAAATGGACGATTGAAATTTTCCGGTGTGTGAATGCCGAACAAATAACTGAACCCAACCGCAAAGGCGCTGTAACCGGCAAAGTCAAAGAACAGATAAAAAGTATAAGCATACATGTAAGAGGCAGTATGCATAATACTGTGAGCATTTGCCAATGGGTTGAGCCAATATTGCTGGATTAAGGAGGCGAGAATGAATTTATAAAGAAAGCCGGTGAAGACGCGGTGAACGAATCCATCGAGGTCGGACAAGAATTCAGTGCGCGTCCGCTCGTGCGTCCAATCTTCTTCGAAGCGTTTGAAGCGGTCAATCGGTCCGGATGAAATGGTGGGAAAGAACAACAAGAAAGTCAGATATTGAATCGGCGGGAGCGAGGCGATCATATCATCATGAATTCCGATGATTACATCCACACTTCGGAATGTGATATACGATAATCCCAAAAAGAAAACTTGATAATCGGGTTGGAAGAGCGGAACGAATTTTGCTGCGAGCAAAGGCAGTAAACTTAATAGCACTGCCAGATAAAATGCAATCTGGTTTTTTCCGCGCTTGCGTATGAACAAAAAGAGAATCGCGATCAGCCATTGCAGGATGGCATAAATCGCAACGAGTTCTATTTCATTCACAGCGATATGTTTCGTGATGTTTTGCGGAACATAATATTGAATGACCAGCATCAAGATGGTTGCGATCACAAGCCAGATTTTTGAAATCCGCTTGAAGAAGCCAACGATGATAGCGGGAATCACAATGTAAATCAGCAAAATGCCGAAATACAGAAAACTAGTGTACGGAATCATTTGAGACCCTCGGATAATTTTCGCCGATCGGCTTTGCCATTGTTGGTCATTGGAAATTGCTCCAGGAAAATAAATTTGCGCGGGATCATATAATCGGGCAGGCGTCCGTTCAATTCGCGCTTTAACGTGCGCATGATTTCAAAATCCGATTTATTCATAGGCTCTTTAAGAATGACGAACGCCGCTAAATGATCTGCTTTATTATTTTTCATCACAGGAAGGACCACCGCATCCCTCACATTCGGAAGCGCGTGCAGGTTGTTTTCAATGTCGCCGATCTCAATGCGATAACCGTGAAGCTTGATTTGAAAATCAATCCGTCCATCAAAAAACAAATATCCATCTTGGTAATGGCCCAGGTCGCCAGTACGATAGGCGCGCATGTTGTTGAGTTGATAAAACGCGCGCTCTGTTAAATCAGGACGATGGATATATCCTGCGCTGACGTTCGGTCCTGCGATGACAATCTCGCCTCGTTCTCCGGCCTTGGCTTCGACTCCGTTGTCGAACACATGGATTTCGCTATCGGGCTTGGGCCTGCCAACCGGTAAAGGACTGTATTGCTTGATAACATCTTGATCAATGCGAATAGATGTTGTTGCAACCGTTGTCTCTGTTGGACCATAGGTATTCCAAACTTCAGCGTTGGGAAAACGGGTCAGCAAACTGCCAGCCACTTCCGGTGCGAGAGTCTCGCCGCAGAACCAAAATTTATTCACCTGAGGAAGCATCCCTGCTTTGAAGGTTGGCTCCGTCAAACAAAATTGTGCAAAGGATGGGGTCGAAACCCAAACACTGATGTCCGAATGATCTAAAACTTGAAATAATTTTTTAGGCTCAGTAATGGTGTCTTTTGTCAAGCTAAATAGCGTCCCGCCCGTGACGAGACTTGAATATAAATCCATCACCGATAGATCGAACGAGAATGGCGCTTGATTAAGAAACGTTTCTTTGCCCTCGGCAAAATGATGCTCAGATAATATCCAATTGATAAAACTTTCCAAACAGCCGCAGGTGATCACTACGCCTTTGGGCTCGCCTGTACTCCCCGAAGTAAAGATGATATACCAGGCATCCTCGAGCGCGGGATGATGAATTTGGAAGTTATTAGAAGAATCATCTTTTGATTGATTGACCAATTCCTTTGCTTTATCAGGCGTGATGAGTATGGAAGCTTTTGCCGTTTCTAAAATTGTTTTCACACGTTGCGATGGAAGCGAGCTATCCAGGGGAATATAAGGATGACCCGATTTCACCGCACCGAGGAATGCAATGAGCATCTCCGGCTCTTTATGTCCCTGAATTGCGACAGGAGATTGATCATTTGGGAGTTGTTTTGACAGCGATGCCGCCAATGCATTGGAACGCCGCGTCAATTCGGCATACGTAAGCGTTTGTTCGCTGCTGGTATGCGCGATTTGGTTTGGAGTATCGTAACCCCACCGGTCAATCCGTTCAACCAAATTCATTAGAATCCCTGATAAACGAATTTGGGCGTGGTGAAATTTCCTCGGCCATACATGATGATCAAGCCCGCGATAATGGCGAGATAATAAAGCGTCAATAGAACGACGCGCCCGGTTGGATTAGTGTAAATTGCCGTGAAAAAATTCGTCAAGTGTTTGATCCACATAGATCCATCCATAGCGGCTGGTGTGAGATACGTTATCAATGCTGAAGTAAATGTCGTTGGCGTATTGCTGATAATCCACTAGTGTCATGTGATAAGGATCGACAACCGCATGTAGTTTAGTGTAATAGGCGTCCTGAGCTTGTTCAGAGACTCCTACGGCTTCCCAGAAACGGCCATTGATTGGGCGGCTCAGAATCAGCGGCTCTGCGCCCAATT